>Ga0335073_10009160_pt1 | contig 13892 bp, 16 predicted proteins | sample Lox_Sample_22_FD_207093 | JGI IMG/M metagenome (GOLD analysis project Ga0335073, IMG submission 207093) | Soil microbial communities from Loxahatchee National Wildlife Refuge, Florida, United States - Lox_Sample_2.2 | ecosystem: Environmental > Terrestrial > Soil > Wetlands | place: USA... | reverse complement strand
TAGTTCTTGCGGTCGAAGCGGCTGACCATGTGGATGTGCGCGTTCAGGCCGAGACCCGTGCGCACCGCCTGCGCCACGCACTCGCGGTTGATCACCGGCAGCATACCGGGGAAGGCGGCGTCGACGAAGCTGACCTGGGCGTTCGGCTCGGCGCCGAAGTCGGTGGCAGCACCGGAGAACAGTTTGGCGCGGCTGATCACCTGGGCGTGGACTTCCAGGCCGACGACGACTTCCCAGGCGCCGGTGCTGCCTTCGATGCTGTAGGTGGCGTGTGACACGGTCCGAACCCTTTCGCGTCACATTCCATCATGACAGACGTCATGATGGAACCTACCTAGATTCTCGAGGAAGCAAGAGATAAGGAGACACTCACCCCGAAGCCCAGGCCGAAAGCCTTCTATGCAGGCTTTGAGAGAAGCCATAGACTCCATTATTTGATCTTCATTCGAATTGTATATGAACACTTTGAATTTTGCCTTACCAACAAGTAGTTTCAGGAAGTCATCACACATGCTCGCCGCATTGTTCCACTCGGATTCGGCAGCGAGCACGCATTCAATGACATAACCGTTCTTTAGTTTTTTCGATATCGGAAATTGCTCGGTGCCATCGTCACCTGTGCAATGTGCCAGCATCCAGGTCTGGTCGAACAGAAATTGGCCTAGAGGTTTGCCTCCAGATCGGTGAACGTAAAGCGTGGAATCACCTGGAGCGCGATTCTTAAAGTCATGTCCATAGCCGATGCCGAGCGAGGTTGCGTACTCTGCCGCTCGCGCCACAATGGCGTCGTGAACCGCAGCGGTCCTGGACGTGCGGGAGTTCGGACCCAGCGCCGCAAGTTGGGGCGCTTGCCCATCGAGCGACAGCTGAAGCTCCTTTATCAGGTCCATCATGTGGATGCTCTCCTCATGTGTCACCGCTTGGGCACGGATCGCCGGCCCTGGTAGCCGGTCGGCAGGTCGGCATAGCACTAATTCTTGCGGTCGAAGCGGCTGACGGTGTGGATATACGCGTTCGGGCCGAGGCCGGTGCGCACCGCCTGCACCATGTATTCACGGTTGATCACCGGCAGCACGCTGGGGGGCGGCATCGACGAAGCTGACCTGAGCGTTCGGCGTGGCGCCGAACTCGGTGGCGGCGCCCGAGAACAGCTTGGCGCGGCTGATCACCTGGGCGTGGACTTCCAGGCCGACGACGCTTTCCCGGGAACCGGTGCTGGCTCCGATGGTGCAGGTCATGGCGGGCCTCGCGGTGGCGGCCTCCGGATTTTATCCGCGCGAGCGGGTGGCGGCAAGAAATCGGCGGTGAGACATCGCGGAGCGCCTTGGTAGATCGTGCCCGCCGTGGTATACACGCCGTTGTGTAGACGTCATGATGGAGGCGTGTAGATGTCCTTCCACGTGAGAGACCCGCCGACCGACCGTGCGGTCCGACGACTGGCGCAACTCAAAGGCAAGACGCTCACTGAAACGATCCGGGAGGCGGTCGAGCATGAGTACGCGGCGGTCACCGGCCAGCCGCCGTTGCTCGAGCGCATCAAGGCCATCCAGGACGAGGCGCGAAAACTCATGCGACCTGGCGGCCTGCCTGCCGACAAGGCATTATTCGACGAGTTGTCCGGCGACCCCTGATGTTCATCGACGCGTCGGCGCTGGTCGCCATCATTGCTTCAGATGATGATGCCGACAGCCTCGCCGCCAGGCTTGGCCAGGCTCGGGACGTTCAAACGTCCGCCGTGGCAGTCTGGGAGGCCGTTCTCGGACTTGCTCGTAGATTGAATATCACCTTGGACAACGCCTCGGGCCTGGTAGATCGACTGCTGAGCGACGCGAATGCGACCGTCGTGCCGATCGACCGGGCAACCGGCCGGGAAGCTCTGATCACCCATGCTCGTTATGGCAAGGGGTGCCATCCGGCCGCGCTCAACATGGGCGACTGCTTCGCCTATGCCTGCACGCGCCAGTTGGCGACGTCTTTGCTATGCAAGGGCAACAATTTCCCACAGACCGACATCGAGCTGGCATGATGGCTGAGCGCCACACAGACCAGGTTATCGTTGCTGCGGGCAAGCAAAACTTGAAGGCCATGGTCGCTGAGTTGCGCGCGCTGCCGAAACCGACAGCGGTAGCGCAGCATGAGCCAATTGAAGTGCCCGAGCGGGACTGATCACGGGGTTTCCCATCGACATGAGTATCGGCACGGGGATCGGCGAACGTTACGCTGCCGCCCGCAAAGTCGGCACGGCGTCGAACCCCACCGCCCGCTCTAGCGCCGCGCCGACTGCGAACACCGTTACCTCATCGAACGGCTTGCCGATCACCTGCAATCCGATCGGCAGGACGTTCGCGTCCAGCCCGCCAGGCACCGAGATCGCCGGCACGCCGGCCAGGTCTGCCGTCACGGTGAACAAATCGTTCAGATACATCTGCACCGGGTCGTCCATCTTCTCGCCTTGTGCGAACGCGGCGGACGGCGCCGTCGGGGTCAGCAACGCATCGACGTGGGCGAATGCGTCGGTGAAGTCTTTCAGGATTAGCGCGCGGACCTTTTGCGCCCGCAGATAGTACGCATCGTAGTAGCCGGCCGACAGCACATAGGTGCCGATCAGGATTCGCCGCCGTACTTCCGCGCCGAACCCCGCGGCGCGTGTCCGTTCATACAAATCGCGCAGGTCCTCGCCATCCGAACGCAGGCCAAACCGCACGCCGTCATAGCGCGCCAGGTTCGACGACGCCTCCGCCGGCGCGATAATGTAATAGGCGGGCAGTGCATATTTCGTGTGCGGCAGGGAAACGTCGACGGTCTCCGCCCCCGCCTCGCGCAGCCAGGCCAGACCCTGCTGCCAGACCGTTTCGATCTCCGCCGGCATGCCGTCCATCCGGTATTCCCGTGGCACACCGATCCGAAGCCCCTTCACACCCCGCCCGCACGCGGCGGCAAAGTCCGGCACCGGAATATTGGCGCTGGTGGAATCCTTCGGATCGTGTCCCGCCATCGAGCCAAGCAACAAGGCGCAGTCCTCGACGGTGCGCGCGAACGGCCCCGGATGGTCGAGCGAGGAGGCGAACGCCACGACGCCCCAGCGCGAGCATCGCCCGTAGGTCGGCTTCATGCCCACGATGCCGCAGAACGACGCCGGCTGGCGGATCGAGCCGCCGGTATCGGTGCCGGTTCCGCCCATCGCCAGCCGCGCCGCCACCGCCGCCGCGGACCCACCCGATGAACCGCCCGGCACCAGCACCGCCTCGGTGTCCTGCCGGCGCTTCCACGGGTTCTCCACCGGGCCGAACGCCGAGGTCATGTTGGAGGAGCCCATCGCGAACTCGTCCATGTTGGTCTTGCCAAGGAAGATCGCGCCGTCGCGCAGCAGATTGGCGGTGACCGTGCTTTCGTAGGGCGGCACGAATGGCCGCAGGATGTTGCTGCCCGCCGTGGTCCGCACGCCCTCGGTGCAGAACAGGTCCTTGATGGCGAGGGGGATGCCGGTCAGGACGCGCGCCTCGCCGCGCGCCAGCGCCGCATCCGCGGCCCGCGCCTGGTCCACCGCCTGCGCGTGGTTCACGGTGATGTAGGCGTTCAGCCGCGGGTTCAGTGCCTCGATCGCGTGCAGGTGGGCAAGCGTCAGTGCCTCGGCGCTGAACTCGCGGGCGCGCAGCCCGGTGCGGGCCTGGGCGATGGTCAGGTCGGTGAGGCTCATTCCACGACCTTCGGCACCGCGAAGAATGCCCCTGCACGGTCAGGGGCGTTGGCCAGGATCTTCTCCGGGTAGCCGCCGTCGGTCACTACGTCCTGGCGCATTTTCAGCGCCATGTGCGCCGCGCCGGTCAGCGGCTCCACGCCTTCGATATTCACTTCGTTCAATTGCTCGATCCAGCCCAGGATGCCGTTCAGCTCATTCTGTAGGCGGGGAATTTCGTCCTCCTCCACCCGGATGCGCGCGAGCGTGGCGATGCGGCGAACGGTGGCGTGATCGAGCGCCATGGCACCAACGGCCTTCGTGAAGAATGCGGGCGGGACCATACTGGCGGCACCGCGAATATTCAACGCCGAGCAACGTTTTCCGCCCGCCGCGCTCCTCGGCATGGCGCGCCGCGCTCCCCGTTGCTGCGGTTGCGGCATGGCGCCTCCCATTGCCCGCCGCTGCCCCAGCGGCATGGCGCCTCGCATTGCCCGCCGCTGTCCCCAGCGGCATAGCGCCTCGCATTGCCCGCCGCTGCCCCCGCGGCATAGCGCCCCGCGTTGCCCGCCGCTGCCCCTGCCGCAAGGGCGCCGCCCCGGCGGCGCTTGCCCGTTGGCATGGCGCGCCGCTTTGCTCTCCGCCGCGGTGCACCCATAACACCGGCATGCCCTTGCTCGACCTGCCCGCGCTACGCGACCGACTGGCCCGAAACCAGCGCCTGATCGGCATCGATCCCGGCCAGCGCATCATCGGTCTCGCGCTGTCGGACGTATCGCTCTCGCTGGCTTCCCCCTACGGCAGCCTGCGTCGCGGCAAGCTGCGCGACAATGCGGCCGAGATCGCCGACATTGCCGCGATGGAGGGCGCCGGCGGGCTGGTGGTGGGATGGCCGCTGTCGATGGACGGCTCCGTCGGCCCCGCGGCGCAGGCGGCGCGCGACTGGGCGCTGGCACTCTCGGAGACCACCGGCCTGCCCGCCGCACTATGGGACGAACGGCTGTCCAGCGCGGCGGCAAACCGGTTCCTGATCGCCGAGGCTGATCTCAGCCGCAAGCGCCGTGCCGCGGCGGTGGACCGGATGGCCGCGGCGTGGCTGCTGCAAGCGGCGCTCGACGCGACCCGTTAAGCTCTAACAACGACCCTCTGCGGCGCCGAATATCGCGGCGGACAGAGAAAGAACCGGCAGATTCCGCTCGAAGATTGTGGCAGATAAACCATGCATCCCGGCAAACGCACCACATCCTTCAGATCGTAAGAATTTGGTCTCATCTGTTCGGTTTGCCCACATCCATCAACCGACGACTTTGCGACGCTCACTCACGCAGGGGTGTATCCCGCGCCAGGATGTTGGTAGAGGCGCCGGCGCGCTGACGACGCAATCCGGGGTCGGACGGATTCCGCCGCCGGGTCGTTTCCGCGACAGCGAGGCCGCGACCGCGGTAACTCGCCAAATCACCAATCGAATCGCACACCATCCGGGGGCATCCCCCCGACACGGAGCGCGGGCTGGCGCGCGATATCGATCCGGTAAAGTAACGCTCCTGGCCTTTTCGGGGCGGGGGAACTCACCAGATACAGGAGTATGCTCTTCATGCCGCCAGCGACCGCCATCACCACCGCCAGCGTCGTCTATTCGATCGGCATCAACACGCATATCGATTTCAACGCCTATGGCTACCAGAACCTCTCCGCGGTCGAGGCCGCGATCAAGTATCTGGGCGTGAACAACATCCGCGACAGCGCCGCCAATGCGTCCGACCTGCAGTCCTGGCAGCAGGTCGCACAGGCGACCGGCGCGAAATTCGACGATTTCATCGGCCAGACCTCACCCTCCGGGATGCAGACGGAGCTGGCGTTGATGCCTCAGCTCGCGCAGGAAGGGATTCTCAACTACATCGAGGGCGGTAACGAGGAGGATGATTCCTACCCCGCCTCGCAGGGCAACAACCTGCAGATTGCGGCGCAGTTCCAGCAGCAGGTTGCCGCGATGGGCCGGCAGCTTGGGCTGCCGGTGATCAACATGAGCTTCGGCGCCGGCTGGACCGCCGCGAATGATTGGCACGGCGACTACGACAAGGTGGGCGACCTTTCCGCCAACGCGACCTACGCGAACGCCCACACCTATCCGAACCCCGGCCAGGCCACCGGCGCGGCCATTCAGCAACTCAACAGCGACGCGAAGCTCGCCGCGTCCAGCCGGCCGGTGATCACCACGGAAATCGGCTGGAACACCGGCGGCCAGGGCGCCGCGGTGCAGGGCGTGGTGCAGGCGGTGCTGGACGGCGTCAAGGACGGCGACGCCGGCATGTACTTCTATGCCTTGTTCAACGACATGTCCGGCAATTTCGGGCTGATGAATGCCGCTGGCTCGCCGACGCCGGCGGGCACCGCGCTGCACAACCTCACCACGCTGCTGTCGGACAGCGGCGCGGGCTTCACGCCGGGTTCGCTGAATTATGGCCTGAACGGCCAGGCTTCCGCTGACAACACACTGCTGATGCAGAAGTCCGACGGCAGCTATTGGCTGGCACTGTGGGACGAAGGCGGCAGCACGCATTCAGTCACGATGACTCTGGCGGCGACAGCGTCGCAGATTCAGGTGTTCGATCCGGTCACCGGCACGTCCGCCATCCAGAGTGCGAGCAATACCAACAATGTGTCGGTCAGCCTGGGCGGTGATCCGTTGCTGATCGAAGTGGTGCCGTCGGGCGGGACCACCGGCAGTGCCAGCGATCCGAGCACAGGCAGCGCCGCGAGCAATACGTCGGGCGGCGCCGGCACAACGTCCGCGTCGCGTTCGTCCGGTGGCGCACCGGCAACGGCCGCCGCGACGATGGCGGCGGCTGACCCCACGACGTCGTCCGGGACGATGGGCGGCAGCGCCAGTGCGGCATCAGCGACGACGCCGGACCCGGCGACGAGTGCGGCAACGCCTGCCATCAGCATCGCGTCAGGCGACGCCAGCACGGTGGAGAATGTCAGCAATACCACCATCGGGGCGACCGGCGGCGACCATATGATCTTCCTCGGCGGCCCCGGCGATACGCTGACGGCAACCGGCGGCAACGAGACCGTGCAGGCCTTCCAGGGCAACAACACGATCACCACCGGCGACGGCAACGATACCCTGTATTTTTCCGGATCGGACAACGTGGCGAACGCCGGCGGGGGCAGCAACACGCTGTACGACAGCGGCAGCAACAACACGATCGTGCTGCCCGCGGCGAACCAGGGATCCGACGATATCTACGGCAATCTGCTGACCAATGGCGACCAGTTCGATCTGCGCAACCTGCTGTCCGGCACGAGCTGGAACGGCGACATGTCGATGATCGGCGATTTCGTCTCGGTGTCCACATCGAGCAATAACGCGGTGATCAGCGTCGATCCCAGCGCCGCGCCGGGCGGCACGACTTACACGGTCGCAACGCTGCAAGGCACCGGGCCAGTGACGCTCAGCACCTTGCTCGCCCACGCAATCACCTGATCGCGCGGCCGCGCCGGCGGGGCCTCCAATGTCATTGCGAGGACCGTGAGCGAAGCGCCGCGGGATGCAGCAAGCTGGTTCGAGCCAGCGCACGAACCAGCGCGCGCTGGTCCGAGTGAGATTGCTTCGGCCCCCGGCGTGGCCTCGCAATGACAACCACGGCGAGCGGTCTGGCAAGAAACCAGGCGAACAAGCTCGCCCTCCACTCGCCCTCCCTGGCATCCTGGAGCCACCGTTGCCTCCAACCGCGGGTTGGCCGCCAGGCCGGTGGCCATTCACAATGACAAGGAGGGCGAGTTGTCCCGCAATGACACGGACGGTGCGTTGTCTCGCGCTGCTCTGACTTCGGCTGCTAGGATCGCTGCACCAGTTCGATCATGTAGCCGTCCGGGTCCTTGACGAATGCGATGATCGTGGTGCCGAACTTCACCGGCCCCGGCGGCCGCGTCACCACGCCGCCGGCCTTCGCCGCCACGTCGCAGGCCGCCGCAACGTCCGGCACTCCCATGGCAAAATGGCCGAATGCGCCGCCTTGCTCGTACTTCTCCACGCCGTAGTTGTAGGTCAGCTCGATCACCGTGTTGTTGTCTTCGTCGCCAAAGCCGACGAAGGCCAGAGTGTATTTCCCGTCCGGCACATCGCGGCGGCGCAGCTCCTTCATGCCGAACGCCTTGGAATAGAAATCGATGCTGCGCTGCAGGTCGCCGACACGGATCATGGTGTGCAGGTAACGGCTCATCGTTCTTCACTCCCCTCAGCAACAGGTTGCGGATCGAGGCCGAGCAGGAACAAGCCGGCGGCATCCGCCGCGGCCAGGGTGGCCTCGCGTTCGGCCAGAATGGTCCCGCCGGCCTCGAACGCAACCCCCCGCAGGCCGGCGGCGGCGGCGCCGCGGACCGTCTCCGGTCCGATCGTGGGCAGGTCGGCGCGGCGCTCCTGGCCGGGCTTGGGCAGCTTCACCAGGACGCCGCCAGGGCCGGGGCGGGCCAGAGCAACGCAGCGCGCCAGCATGGCGTCGGTGCCTTCCGCCGCCTCCAGCGCCAGCACCAGTCCCTGTTGCACCACGCAACCCTGGCCCACATCCGCTGTCCCGAGGGCGCGAGCGACGGCGACGCCGCGCCGCACATCGGCCATCGCCATCGCGTCCGGCGCGGCGCGGGTCAGCACACCCGCGGGCGCCAACACGCCACGCAGTATCTCCTCTACACCGATGACGCTGAACCCTTCTTGTCCCAGCACGCGGACGACGGCCCCGAGCATGCCGTCGTCGCCGGCGAAGGCGGCCATGCCGATGCGGGCCAGGATGCGGGCGCCCTCGGCATCGGGCCGCAGTCCGAGCAAGGATGGCCGGCGCACCGGGCCGATCATCACGATGTCCTGGCAGCCATTGGCGCGCAGTGCCGCCAGGATCCGGCCGGCAGCGGTGATGCGGATTACCTCGTGCGGCCAGGGTGCCAGGACGTCCGGCGCGGCGAAGCCTTCCAGGCCCACCACGAAGACGGCGCGGCCGGCAGCGGCGGCGGCGGCGGCAACCTGGCCCGGCAGCGGCCCACCCCCCGCCAGAATCCCCAGCTTGCGTGGCATCGCTGCATCGCCCGACGCCGGCACACCCGCCGCCGGCATCTCAGGCATTGCATTCGCCCTTGGGTTTCGACATAAGCTGCTTTCCAACCTCACAGGCTTGTGAGGTCATTGCCCGCAAGGATCGTACCGGAATGCGCGACGACGAGCCGGCCGCAGGCGATTGCCATGCCGCGTCCATCGGCTTGATGCAATGCCTGCAGATGCTGGCGAACGAGGCGGACCGCCGTCGCCTTCCGCGCACCCACCTCGCGCTGCGCCGCGCGATCCGCGCCTGCCGCGCGGAGCAAGAGGGGACGCCGGTCGCGCGTCCCCGCCCCCGGCGCTCGCTCGCGCTGCACTGATCCGGGCCGCGTGCCGTCGCACGCCGCTAGGACGACGTCGCCGCTTTCACGTCGTAGGTGACAGTGCTTGGCGAGCCGGTCAGTCCCGCGTCACGCGGATTGAAGGTTTCCGTGATCTTGGTGAAATTCAAAGTCAGTGACTCGACCGGATGGCCCTCGGCCGGCCCATCGACCGCGTAATTGGTAATGATGGATCCGGTCAGTTCGTAGCTCAAGAACAGAATGACGCCGGCTGAACCGGCGCCGGTGGTGGTGAACTTGATCTGCACGGGTGACAGGACGGTGCGGCTGACGCCGGCATTGACGATCAACGGCGAGCATTTGTCGGCCCGCATGGTCACCACGACCTCACGGACGGTCACTTCGGCGCCGGCCTGGCTGAAGGACGTATTGGCGCTGAAGCCCCAGCGGAACGTTTCCAGCTTGATCCAGTTCTGATAGCCGGCCGCGGTCACCGAGCCGGTGATAGTGCCCAGTTTCATGTAGATGGCCACGCGATCGCCCTCCCCGCTGCCGGCGTAGGCTATCCGGAACGATGCGCCCCTGTCGATGATCTTCTCAGGCGGTGGGCACGGCGAGGGCAGCGGGTGCCGCGGGCGCGCGGCCTTATTCGGCGCGGATCAGGCCGCGATGGCTCGGGGTATCGATGAAGGCCAGGATCTCCGCCACCAGCGGATCCGCGCCGAAGCGGCGGCGGGTATCCTCGAGGCGCTGCGCGAACACGCCTTCGTGACTGAACAAGGAACGAAACGCGCTGTGCAGGCCCTGGATCTGCGCCTTGTCGAAACCGCGACGCTTCAGGCCGATCACGTTCAGCCCCGCCAGGCGAGCCCGGTTGCCGATCACGCTGCCGAACGGGATCACGTCGGCCTCCACGCCGGAGACGCCGCCGATCATCGCCGCGCGGCCGATGCGCACGAACTGGTGGATCGCCGCCGCACCGCCGATCACCGCGTGGTCGGCGATACTGACATGCCCGCCCATGACGGCATTGTTCGCGACCAGCACGTGGTCGCCCAGCGTGCAGTCGTGCGCCACATGCGTGACAGCCATCAGCATGCAGTCGCTGCCGATGCGGGTGATGCCCTTGCCGGTGATGGTGCCGCGGTGGATGGTGCAATGTTCGCGGATTTGCGTGCGCGCGCCGATCTCGCAGCGCGTTCGCTCGCCTTGGTATTTCAGGTCCTGCGGCGCGAGGCCGACGGTGCAGAATGGATACAGGACCACGCCCGGTCCGATGCGGGTGTAGCCGTCCACCACCACGTGCGACACCAGTTGGGCGCCATCCTCGATGGTGACGTCGGGCCCGACGGTGCAATAGGGGCCGATGCGGACGCCGGCGCCGAGCTCTGCCGTCGGCGCCACGATGGCCGACGGATGGATGGCCAGGCGGGCGGTGCCGGGGACGAGCGTCTCGGTCAGTGCATCCATACTGCTGTCTCTCGCACGCAACGGATCAGGAGGGGAGTTATCAGGCTATGGTCGGGCGGGGCGTCCACCAACTCAATCATTGTTGCCGCATGTTTCGCGAAGCGGCTTGTAACGCGCTGTTTCCGTTAGGATTTGGGCTTTTCCGTGGCAGCGGTTACAGCGGGACGCCGATGCGTGCAAGGAGCCGGCCATGGCAATCGCCGACGTCGAAACAGGATTCTATCGCATCGCTCTGCCGGTGCCGCTGTCGGATTCGACCCATGGCACGATGACGCATTTCGAACTCGTCACCGTGCGGCTGCGCGATTCGGACGGCGCGGAAGGCGTGGGCTGGACCTACACCACCGGCGCCGGCGGCGCGGCGGTGCATGCACTGATCGCACAAGGCCTGCGCGACGTCTTGCTCGGTGCCGATGCCGATGCGATCGAGGCGCTGTGGCAGAAGATGTGGTGGCGGCTGCACTTCGGCGGTCGTGGTGGTTCGGTCAGCCTGGCAGTGTCGGCATGTGACATCGCATTGTGGGATTTGCAGGCGCGGCGGTTGGGAAAGCCGTTGTGGCGCCTGCTGGGCGGCTTCGATCCTGCGGTGCCCTGCTATGCCGGCGGCATCGATCTGGAGTTCCCGCTCGATGCGCTGCTGCGCCAGACGGATGACAACCTCGCCAAGGGATTTCGCGCCATCAAGATGAAGGTCGGCCGGCCGCGTCTGTCGGAGGACGTGGAACGCGTCCGCGCGATGCGCGCGCATCTCGGCGCGGACTTTCCGCTGATGGCGGATGCCAATATGCGCTGGACGGTGGACCAGGCAATCCGCGCGGCGCGCGCGTTGCAGAACCAGAATTTGGTGTGGCTGGAGGAGCCGACCATTCCCGACGACGTCGCCGGTCATGCCCGCATCGTGCGCGACGGCGGCGTGCCGATCGCCACCGGCGAGAACCTGCACACGCTGCATGAATTCACCCAGATGATTGCGGCCGGCGGCGTGACCTTCCCGGAACCCGACGCGACCAACTGCGGCGGCGTGACCGTATTCATGAAGGTCGCGCATCTGGCGGAGGCTTTTAATCTGCCGCTGACCTCGCACGGCGCGCACGACCTGACCGTGCATCTGCTGGCCGCGGTGCCGAACCGATCGTATCTGGAAGTGCACGGGTTTGGTCTGGACCGCTACATCGCACAGCCGATGGAACTGCGCGATGGCGAGGCGATCGCGCCGGACCGTCCCGGCCATGGCGTCGCGTTCGACTGGCAGGCATTGCAAGCGACGCGCGCCGGTTGAAAACTCGGCGGGCAGCATTGCCCAGAGGAACCGCCGGTGCCGGACGTTCATTACTCAATAGGAACAGATGTCGGAGGGACGTTCACCGATCTGGTGTTCGTGACGCCGTCCGGCGAGGCGCATTGTTTCAAGGTGCCCAGCACCCCGGCGCGTCCGGGCGAAAGCATCCTGACCGGCGTCGAGGAGATCCGCACCGTGCTGCGTCCCGATCCGGCCGCCTGGCGCGATGCGTTCCACACCCACAGCAGCACGGTCGCGACCAACGCGCTGATCGAGCGCCGCGGCGCCCGGATCGGCATGATCACGACGATTGGCTTCCGCGATTTGTTCGAATTGCAACGGCTGGCGATCCCGCATCCGATGCGGTTCGATTCACGCCGTCCGGCACCTCTGGTGCCGCGCGAACTGGTGCGCGAAGTGGCCGGCCGCATCGGCGCCGACGGCAAGGAGATCGATCCGCTCGACGAAGCCGGTGTGGTGTCGGCGGCGCGCGCACTGCAAGCCGCCGGAGTGGAGATAGCGGTGGTCGCGCTGCTGCACAGCTATCGCAATCCGGCGCATGAGCGTCGCATCCGCGCAGTGATCGAACGCGAGGGCATTGGGCTACGGGTAGAACTCTCCAGCGATATCTGGCCGCAGGCGCGCGAATACGAACGGGCGGTGCTGACCGCGATCAATGCCGGCGTGCGGCCGGTCATCGAGTCCTATGTCGGCCGGCTCACCGACGGGCTGGGTGCACGCGATCTCGCGCTGCCCGCGCGGGTGGCGCGTTCCAATGGCGGGGCGGAACTCGCGCGCACGATGCGCGACCGCCCGGTGGTGGCGCTGCTGTCCGGGCCGGCCGCGGGCGTGGCAGGAGCGGCCGACGCAGCGGACGATGCCGGCTGGCCGGCGGCGGACCTGATGACGCTGGATGTCGGCGGCACCAGCGCGGATATCGGCGTGATTCGCAACGGCCGACCGGTGTTGAGCAGCGAAGAGGTGGTGGGGGATTTTCCGGTGCTGGTGCCGACGGTGGCAGTGTCCAGCATCGGCGCCGGCGGTGGGTCCATCATCTGGCTGGACAGCACGCACTCTTTGAAGGTGGGACCGCGCAGTGTCGGGGCCGATCCGGGGCCGGCATGTTACGGCGGCGGCTCGCTGACACCGGCGCTGACCGATGCGTTCCTGCTGGCCGGGTTCTTGACTCCAGGGCAGCGCCTGGGCGGCAAGCTGGCGTTGCAGCCGGAACCGGCGCGCGCGGCGCTGGCGACGCTCGGCCGCGCGTTGGGCTGGTCGGCGGAGCAAACCGCGGATGGCGCGATCCGCGTCGCCACCGCGATGCTCGCAGCGGAGGCGACGCGGGTGCTGGCGCGTCGCGGTGTCGATGCGCCGCGCTTCCGCATGGTGGCCTTTGGTGGCGCGGGCCCGTTGCTGGCGGCACTGATGGCGGAGGAGATCGCAATCGATACGATCTTGATCCCGCCCTTCCCCGGCGCGCTCAGCGCGTTGGGCGCGGCGCGCGCGGACATCGAGGGCGACCTGGTGCAGCCGCTGTATGCGCGCCTGCATGAGATCGGCGCGGATGAACTAACTGGTGAGTACCATTCCCTGGCGCGAGCCGGCGCCGCCTGGGTGGCGGAGCAAGGCGACAGCGGCGTGACCGCGACGCATTTCAGCTACGCGGCGGATATGCGTTATGAGGGCCAGGGCTACGATGTCGCCGTGGCACTCGACGAAGCATGGTTGCGCGACGGTGATGGCGCCCGCATCGGCACTGCGTTCCATGCCGCGCATCGCGCGACTTACGGCCATGCCACGGAACAAAACGAGGTATGGCTGAAGGAATTGCGTGTCCATATCGTCGGCACCATGCCGCGCCGGCGCGTCCGCGCGGTGCGCGAGGATGTAGCGGAGCCGCGCACGTCCCGCGCGATCCGTCTGAACGGCCACGAAATGACCGCCGCGGTGGTGAGCCGCGCCGAACTGCGCGCGGGCGAAACGCTGGCGGGACCGGCGATCGTCAACCAGATGGACACCACCACGCTGATCCCGCCCGGCTGGACCGCGAGCCTCGCGCCATCCGGCGCCCTGATCCTGCACTATGCCGGA
>Ga0335073_10009159_pt1 | contig 13893 bp, 5 predicted proteins | sample Lox_Sample_22_FD_207093 | JGI IMG/M metagenome (GOLD analysis project Ga0335073, IMG submission 207093) | Soil microbial communities from Loxahatchee National Wildlife Refuge, Florida, United States - Lox_Sample_2.2 | ecosystem: Environmental > Terrestrial > Soil > Wetlands | place: USA: Florida... | reverse complement strand
TCCCAATCGAGCCAGACGTGGGCAATATTTTGCACCGAGCCGAGGTCCACCTGGACCCATTGAGGATCGCTCCAGGCGGAGGACCAGCGCGTGGTTGGGTTCTCATCGAAGGCGTCGGCGGCGGGATAGCTGCTGGATTCGAGCGATGAGGCCAATGCAGGCTGGTTTAGCGCGAGGTCGTTGGTGCCGCAAATCTGGACGCGGTCCAATTCGATCCAGTTAATGTTGAATCCCTCGTTGAGGACTTCCAATCGCAGGACTTGGCTGCCAATGCCGCCCTGGATGGGGACATTGGGCAGGGTCACCGTCTGCCAATTCTGCCAACCGTCAGTAGCCGGAACGGAAACCGTGCCCAGGACCGCGCCGTTGAGCCTCAGACAGAGCTGGCCGCCGGCCGAGGGCGCCGCCACGCGCACGCTGATGCTGTAGATGGCTGAAGGGTCCTGCGGGTTTACGGTGTATTCGAGCCATTCGCCATTATTCAGCCAGCCGACGTTGTAACCGCCGCCGGTATCGGTGGTTGGCTGGATTCCAATATCATCCGTTCGGTATGCGCCGCCGGCATTTCCGACTGACGTGCAATTGTAGGCCACGTCCTCGCCGCCGGTGTCGTAGTTGACGGCTTCGATGCGCCCGGGCAGGACAGGCACAACGCCGCCGTATGGGCGTTGTGGCAGGGAGAAAACATCAAACTCGGAAAGCGAATAACCGCCGGGCCCGCCGCGTTGCGTTCCGTTCATGCGGACGTACCGGCCCCGGCCCGAAACAAGAATGTCCTCGGCGCCGCCGACATCGTCGTTCGTTGTGTAAACTGTCGTCCAATTCGTATCATCGATGGAAATTTGAACCTGATAGCTGGTGGCATAATTGGTGCCCCACAGAAGCCGCACTCGTGACAGGTCCCTTATTATGCCGAGGTCCACAGCAATCCACTGCGGATCGGCGGCCAGGGACTGCCACCCTGTCGTCGGATCGCCATCCACCGCCGCCGAACCGGGCGAGCCGGAGATCGCGGATGAGACGGTTACGGCCTGATGCAACGCCGCGTTGGCCCGGTCACTGGGCGGAATGGAATTAACCGTGAAACTCCCCGTCAATCGAATATCGCGTGAGGAGGCGCCCACGTTCACCTGGAACACGCCGGGCGTGACAATCCAGCCGCGGGCCGTTGCGTCCCAATTGGCCAGGTCTTCCCAGTTGAGATTGAAGGTGACATGCTGCGTCTGTCCCGGTGCAAGCGTGATCTTTTGAAATCCCTTCAGCAGCTTCGGCGGCTCGCCGGCGGCAGCGGGAAAACCCAGATAGAGTTGCGGTACTTCAGCGCCTGCGAGCGGGCCAGTGTTTGTGAGGTTAAAACCAATCTGCACTTGTCCTGAAGGGCTGACCGCGCTGACAGTCAGGTTGCTGTAGCCGAAAGTCGTGTAGGACAATCCGAATCCAAACGGGAATAACGGTGTCACGCTATTGGCGTCATACCAGCGATAGCCAATTTGCAACCCTTCGGAGTATACCGTGTGGCCATTGACGCCCGGCCATTGGGCCGGCGTGCCAACCGGCACCTGGCTTGCGGAGGGCGGAACGGTCACAGGCAGTTTTCCCGAGGGATTCACGTCTCCAAACAGAACACGCGCGAGAGCGTTGCCATTTTCCTGTCCGGGATACCACGCCATCAGGATGCCCGCCACCTGATTGGCCCATGGCATGAGTGTGGCCGACGATTCATACATCACGACAATCGTATTTGGGTTGGCGGCGGCCACGGCTTCCACCAATGCGTCCTGGCCGCTGGGGAGCGAAAGGTTGGAGCGGTCGGAACCTTCGCTGGTTTGCTGGCCCACACAGACGATCGCCACAGAGGAGGTGGAAGCCAGTTCCGCCGCCGCGGAGACGCTGGCGCCGTCACCCTGGGCATAGTTGACGATGACGCCGCTTCCGGCGCGGCTCGTAATTCCAGCCAACGGCGTGACGTTGTAAGGCAGATTCACGCCCGCCGAGCCGGCACCCGTTGAAATCGGCGAGACGCTCGCCACCGAACCAATGACGGCGATGGAATGCACCGACGGGCCCAGCGGCAGCAGGCCGCCATTGTTTTGTAACAAAACCATCCCTTCCTCGGCTTCGTTCAGCGCAAATTGCTGGTGCGTGGAGTTGGTCACCGTCGAACTGAGATTTCCAGTGGGCGGATTGTCGAAAGTGCCGGATTGAAACATGGAGGTGAGAATCCGCTGCACCATGCCATTGAGTTCGGAGGAGGGGACACTGCCCGATTGAATAGCGGCGGTGATATCGCCGGGAGTGTAGGCAAAGCTGTTGTACATGTCCATGTCCTGCCCGTTGTTCATGCCTGCCACTGTGCTAAAGGTTGCTCCCCAATCACTCATGACGAAGCCGTTGAATCCCCAATCCTTTTTGAGAGTCCTATTGAGCGCCTCGTATTCACCGGCATAGCGGCTGTTGACGCGATTGTACGAAGACATTACGGCGCCAACGCCAGCCCGCACCGAATCCAAAAACGGCACATAATAAATCTCCTCCCGGGTGCGTTCGTCCGCGTCCGCCGTCATGGTCATTCGGTCGGTCTCTTCTTCGTAGCACACGAAGTGTTTGGCGGTGGCGATGACGCCCTGGCTTTGTATGCCGTTGATCTCGGCGGCCGCCATGGCCCCCGACAGCTCGGGGGATTCACCATAGCCCTCGAAGTTTCTTCCGTCCTCGTAAGCGCGCGCCATATTCATCATGGGCGCGAGCGACACATTGACGCCTTTGCCCCATGCTTCATTGCCGAGCATGACGCCATACTGGCGGGCCAAGGGAACGTCCCAACTTGCCGCGAGGGCAATGGGCGCGGGAAAGGCCGTGACTCCGGTGACTCCGTCGCCAACACCGGCCGGACCGTCCTGCAAATTCAATGCGGGAATCGCGGGCGAAGAATTAGCGGGAATGTTGCCTACATATGACCCGCTCCCTCCATAGACCATGGCTGTCTCCTGGCTGAGACTCATCGCGGGAACCAAAAAACTGGCGCGCTGGCCGGCGGAGAGCGTTGTATTTGTCCAGGCCTGTGCGTGGAGACGAGCCGGCATCGCGCTAAGAAAAACTACGAGAAAAACTGCGGGAAGGAGGGTCATCGAAATCAAAGACTGAAGACGACTGAAATTAATTGCTTCCGACTTTGCCTGGCATTTATTCATAACGGAAAATGGCAACCAGAAATCGGGACACATTCTTTACAGACGTTATTTGGTCGGAGCGGTAGTCACGGAAATGAACCACGCCAAATCTCCCGTGTTGGGTTGGATTGGCCAATTGTCGGTATTGCCGCTGGGCGTCGTTGGTTGTTCGTTAATCATCGAACCATCCGTCCAGCGCCTGAGCGCCGAATGTCCGTCACCATAAGATAATACGCTGCTGTGTCCATGCAAAACGGCCGGACTATTGTACCACTCGGTGGGTGTGTTGGGATTTACCGCAAAGAAAGCATCATCTATGCTATAGGGACTTTCTTCAACAAAAACCCATGTCTGGGCGGGTCCGGGGTTCCTCATGTTGGATTGCTTCGTGTAGTACGCCCAGCCGGTTATCCCGTTCCATGTGGCCGTGTTGTTGCCCGGCGCATCCATCGGCTGCACCCAGCAATTCATTGAATAGGTACGCAGGGCTGGAGCGGTGAACGCTCCGCCGCCGCGGGGAACGATGCTGTGGTCGCCCGGGCATTTGTAAACGCTGATGTTATTAATGTATGGATAGAGAAGGCCCGCCTCTATCCACAAACTGTAAATGGAGCCGCCCGGATACTTGCTGCCCGGCGTTATATCCGGCTGAGTGGACCCGCCGTTTAATGGCTGGAGATCCCCCGGGCACCAATCGGCATTTGCGCCGCCGGGCTGGAGTTGGGGTTCGAGCAGGGGATTGCCTGAGTAATTGACGCCGGGGGTACCGCCGGCACCATTAAGACCGCGGTTGGGTACCAGATAGTCGTTGCTGTCGCCGGCATACATAATCCATGCCCCTATCAACTGCTTTTCATTGGCCAAACATTGCGTGGAAAGGGCTTTCTTCTGTGCCGCGGCCAGCACCGGCAACAGTATCGACGCAATGATCGCAATGATCGCAATGACCACCAACAGTTCTATTAACGTAAAACCCGCAACCGACCGGGACACGGAGCGCGGCAGTTTGCGGGGCCGATGGGCGCCAGCCCAGGCACGTCGTTGAAAAATGGAGATCGTATTTTTCAGCATCAGTTGTGACAATCGCGCTGCTGCGGCTGGTCCCGCTCCGAGCGGGAGTGGCAGCGCAACTGGCGAACAGCCGCGCTCCGGAATTGAATTCATTTCCATTTTCCTTGGCTTTTCATTGGAGGGCGGTTGGCGCCGGAGACCGGCGCCAGACCGCCCATCGTTCAATCTGTTTAATCAATTTACTGAGCTTCGACCCGATAGAATCGTGGTCCAGCGCCCATGGTGTCGTTCATTGAGTGAATGCTTCCGTCACCCGTAATGCTCGTGCCCAACGTTTGCCAATTGGGCGGGCTCAAACTGGTGCTGTATTGCACCGTATAGCTGTGCCCGCTTTGCGTCGGGATATGGATTACAACCGTGCCGGCACTTTCGGTAACGGTGATGTGGAAGGATGACGCCACCACAAAGGGCACAAACATATAGAAGTGGCTGTTCAGGCTTCCCGTGGCAGATCCCGATGGGGCGGTCAACTTGAGTGTTTCGACCCCGCCCAGGGAGACCACGACTGGCTGCCCATTATTATTTAACAGCGGTACCCAATGCCACGCCTGGAATCCGCTGGCGTTAGTATCTCCAAAAGTGCCCAGGAGCTGGGTCGTTTGGCTTGTCGTACCCTGGCCCGAAGTCACCAGGCTCATTGTACAATTGGTGTAGATTGCCGCGCTCGCCAGCCGGCCCCAGACGCGATATGTGTTGGCCGGGAACGTACGCGTATAATTGAGCCATGAGCCCGGTTCCCACCAGGCCAGATCGTAGTCGGTGTTGGTGGTTGGAACGGGCTCGGAAGGAACGTACTCAAAGGGCGGCAGGGCACCCGAGCCTTCGTTGATGAACTTGTCCCGCAGGAAGTCTGACGTTACTTCCGAGCCGGCGGCTTGCGAAACGACCGAAACGGACGGCGGGGTGTTGCCGTCCACGCGGTAGACGTAGGTTTCGGCGGTGGTTACATTGGTCGTGTCATAATCTATGCCGTATTCGGCCGAGTTACCCGTATTGCCGCCGGGATAATAGTAATAGCTGTTTGCGGCCGCGACCGTAGTGGCGGTCTCCAGAGGATCATCGATAAACTGGCCGCCATTGAAGTCATAGTCGCCGGCTTCAATCATGAAGTTGGTCTGGCTGAACGTATCAAAGCTCCCTGAGACGCCGTTGGTCAATCCATTGCTGTCCACGGCGCTTATGGAGAAGGTATCAAATTGATTGGCGCCCGAAACCGGGAACGTAACGGTCCAATCGGAGCTGCTGCCGGAGAATGTTGGCGTAATGGGGCTTCCGTTCAACAGAACATGGATATTGCCGGTTGCAATAGTGTTGAACAAGGAACTAACCGAGAAGGTTACACTGTTGCCGACAAATACATTCCCTCCTGTCGTCAGGGCCGGACTGAAATTATTGATTGTTGGCGGTAATCCGAGAGAGGGAACGGAAACGAACATGAAATCAATGACGTTTAAACCGCCTCCGCTCAACAATTGAAGTGTTTGCTGACCGCCCGGGATATTTACAGGAACCAAATTTCCGTTGGCATCTGTCAGCGGGACCCAGGAATAATCGTTCCAGTTCAGGCCGTCCTTGATGATAAAGTAGCCGAGATTATTGGTGGTTTGATTGGGTGTACCATATCCGCTCGTCACCAGGTTGAGGGCCTCGTAGTTTCCAATTCCTCCGGGCGTGCCGTTGCCGCTGGAGACGCGCGCATACACAATGTAATTACCCTGGGGCCAGGGATTGCGGGTATAATTGTACCAGTTGCCCGCATTGTTGTAGGCAATGTTCACGTTATAGATTGCCGAATTGCTTTGCGCCTGATAGAGCGGCAGATTCAAATCACTGGCAACCTGGAAGGCGACGTTGCTGTCCCCGCGATCGGGATAATTCGGGGCAAGAGTAGTGCCACCACCGGCGACGCCCGAGCCGGGAGTCATGCTGTAATCAACGTTGCTGATACCGGTCACCCCAAAGTAGGTGGTTGGTCCCGCTACATTGGTGGGAACAGCGCTCTGGATAAACTGGCCGCCGTTAAAGTCGTACGTTTCAGCCGGAACGACAATGGCCGGGGCGTAAGTATCAAAGGTAACCGAATTCGACGAAATCAGACCGGCGCTATTGGTGACAAGGATACCGATCGTGTAGATTGAGTTGGAGGTCAAAATCCCGGGCAAAGTCACGTTCCAAAGGGTATCGCTGCCGCTAAATTGCAGTTGCGAGGTTTCGTTTTGGCCATTCACGATTACCCCCACGCTACTTTGGGGATTGGTGGGCAATTGCGCTCCGCCTGTTGAAGCAGATTGAATATTGAACGTGAAATTGCCCGAAGGATTGAAAAATCGGGAGCCATTCGGGGAGATATTATTTATCATGGATGGCGATGGGCCGGCTGGGGCGGTTTGCAGTTGGAAACCGTCCATATCGGTTTCAGCCGAAGTATTGCCAAGGTTTATGACCAGCGTCCCGGTGGAATCCGGCGCGACGCCCACAAATTCAAGATAGGTGACTCCCTCAATCAGGTTCGTGCTTTTTCCGTCCCAGACATAATACTGAGCATTGCCCGCCACCGTGTATTGACCCTGCCTCCCACCAGTCACATTTTGGTCGCCCGCCGTATAAACATATAAATTATAACCTTGTCCCACTTTGAGGCCCGTGAGCGTAACAGTTGCGGAACTGCCGCCGCCGACATACATCAAACACTCCATCAAGTCCGAATATGGACTGCCGGCCGGAGTAAAGGGACTGTCATTGCCCCAGTTGTATGCGTTGGCGCAATATGTCCCGCCGCCGGGTGACGATATGGTCATGCTCACCCCTGACGGGGTGCCATCTCCGTACTCCAATGCAATTGGAGTGGGGGTACTCATCCCGCTCGGATAGCCTGAATAGTTTAACTCGCTGGCAGTGACCCCGTTCCATACGTCGGCTGGCAAGCCAACCTCTGCGGCGCCTGTCATAGCCGGCAACGGATCCGGGCCGCCGCCGCCATAAGCGATGTTAAGGGAATCATCGAGAATTTGAACGTTAATCAAATTGGTCGATTGCGCATGAGCACTGGTCAAAGCAGCGGCAGCCATAACGCAAAGCCCCATTGGCAGTAGCCTTTTCATGATTTTCGGGCGGATTCGTTCCGTAATAGTTTTCATAGTTCGTTGGTTGATGATTGCGGCTTTTCTAAGGGATCGGTTTGAATTTACCCGTGCCCCCGGGAAAAACCAGCTAGCCAAACGGTTAGTTTTACGGTCGGTTTTTACGCGGGATATCCGGGGATCGTTCGGTGTTCCGCCTTCAGGCTGCTCCGGAGCCCTTAAATTTCAATGCCGCCTCCGTTCGCGAATGAACGTGGAGCTTTTCGTAGATGTGCTGCAAATGCCATTTCACCGCCGCCACTGTCACGCAGAGCTGTTCGGCAATCTCCTTATTGCCCTGGCCGCGCATGACCAGGGCTAAAACTTCCCGTTCGCGGTCCGTCAAGTCCTCCACCTGCGACGCTGTTGCCGCCTGCTGACGGAATTGGCCGATGACCTTGCGCGCTATTTCCGGCGTCATCGGCACGCCGCCTTCGTGCGCCTCCTGGATCGCGGCAATGATTTGTTCCGGCCGCGCCCGTTTTAGCAGATAGCCGCAGGCACCCGCCCGGAGCGCCTGGAAAATTCTATCCGAATCCTCATACACCGTGACGATGACGATTTGGAGTTTCGGCATCATCTCCTTAATCTTCGCGGTGCACTCCACCCCGGTCGCGTCGGGCAATTGAATATCCATGAGCACCACATTCGGGGCGGTCTTTGGGATTTTTTTCAGCGCCTCCGCCACCGTCGCGCAGGTGCAGACGCACTTGAAGCCCGGCGTGCGGTTGAGCAGAGTTTCAAAACCCTCGCGCAGGGTCTTATTGTCCTCGACGATGCCTACTTCGATCATAATTCGTTTTGTGACAGGGGCGCGCGGAATCTGACCGTCGTGCCTTGCTGCGCATCGCTGATGATTTCGCACGCGCCGCCAATGGATTGCATCCGCTCATTCATGTTCGCAATGCCATCGCTGCCGGCGGCGCCCGGCTGGCCGTCAAGGCCCCGGCCGTCATCAGCGACTTCGACAATCAAATTTTCTTCGCGCACGAAAATCCGCAACCGTACCTGCGTGGCATGCGCGTGGCGAACAGCGTTGTTCAACGCTTCCTTGAATGAAAAGAAGATTTCCTGCCGGAATTTGGGGGCGAGCGGCTTTTCCGGCAGGTCTTCGGCAATGTCCAGCCCGCACGAAACCGATGCCAGGTCCAGCAGTCTCCGGGCATAAGAACCGAAATAGCTGGCCAGCGACGCGATGGTGTCGTTGCGCGGGTTGACCGCCCAGACAATTTCATCGAGCGAAGTCACCATGCGCACCGCGGTCTCCCTCAAATCATCGAGGTAGTGTTCTTTTTCGGCGACGGACGTGGTCGGGCTCTTCACGAGCGACGTCAGCATGTTGACCTCGGTAAGGCCCGTGCCAAGGTCATCGTGCAAATCATGAGCTACGCGGGCGCGCTCCTGCTCGATTTCCCGGCGGCGCTCGGCGGCCTGGCGCTGCTGGATTTCTGTTTCAAGCTGCCGCGTGCGGTCGGCGACCTGCCGCCGCAGCACGCCGACCCAGCCGAATGCTGCCAGCGCAATGAACGCCAGCCCTCCGGACATCCATAAAACCTTTTGCAAAGTCCACCACGGCGGGGATTGCAGGACCGTCACGTCCGATGGCGATCTCATCAAAATGTTGAATGCTTTGGCGCGCCAGACCGGGCCGGGAACCCATCCCCCGCCCGGTTCGATGCGGCAAACGCCAGTCACCGAAACAATGCTGCCGTTTTCCACGCCGGCAAAATTGTCCGCGCCGCCTGCGCCCTCCAGGTTGGCTTGAAATATCACATTGCTATCCTGCAACAGCAGGAATTGCTCGTTGCCCTGCCAGGTCCGGTCAATCACGCGCGCGGAGATTCGGACGAGTTCGCTGTCGAAATTCCCCGATAGCGCATCGTCAGTGGTCACGCGCACCGCCGCCGGCGGAGCGGCGGATCTAATTTTACAATAGACCGCGTCCTGCAACATCGGTGTGTAATCGCCCTGGCTCGGAAAGCCGAGCACTTCTACGATGTCGCCGGGCGCGAGGGGCTCTGAGCTTTTGGTCTCAGCCAGGACGGCGCGGTGTTCATCCTGCAAATACAATTTGCTGCCCGGCACAAATAGCGTCACTGTGCCGGTGAGCTTTACGCGATGGCCATAATTTTCCTGCGGCGTGAACTGGAACAGGCTTCCGATTGACCGGGACGGCATTTCAAATGGATGTTGCGCCGCGGGGATTTCAACCTGCAAATCCTCCTGGCGCGGAACCATCAGCTCCACGGCAAACAATTGTCGCTGATGGTTAAACATAGTCGTACACACGCCTCGCACGCGCACACTGCTGTCGACCAGGTCGTCCGGTTGTGTCACCGGCAAATTTTTGGCATAAACGAGCATTCGTCCGCCGCCGGTGGCGATTTCCATTTCATAAAGCCGGGTCATGGCAAACTTCCGAAGCGAACGCACAACACCGCGGATTTCCACGAACTGGCTGTCCTCTGCGCCGGTGGCGAGCTGATCGTATGAGACACTTTTCGGAGAAGGAAATTTGGTGCGGCCCGTCACCGTTATGCGCTGGACAATTACGACCGGCGCGTATTCGCCCGGGCTGGTCGTGCCCGTGATCTCGACCGTCTGCCCGGGCTCCAGGTTGGTCGGCCAAAGATCCCGTGGAATGGTCGGAATAGCCATGAAAATTCCCGTCGTTGCGTCCGCGACAAAACAGGAATAAATATCTTTCGAAACAAAAGTCACCACGCCATCGAGGTGAACTGGAATATTCTGCTGCGCCTGTTCCGGCGTCAGCGCGCGAATTCCGGCAATCGAATTTAATTCCGCATTCGTTTGCGCGCGATCCGTGAACGTCGTCAATGCAAACACTGCCGCCAGCGTCATCCAATGCAAGGCGGCCCTCCTTATGCGCACACGGGCGCGCCTGCCCTGGCCAATAAATGGCAAGCGGTGAAAGCCTTTCGTTTCTCTTTCTGACAGTTCGCCTTCGGTCATGGCTGCGGCCGTTCTGGCTATATGGGTTGGGTACCCCAAAAATTGCCAATTTTTGGACTTAAGTCAACGGCGGGAAATTTTCCGCACTTCCAGGGAACGATTCGGGTTTGTCCCATCATTCGATATTTTGGGAAAATTCCGATGTTCAGGGGCAATTTTTGACCGCAATAGGCCTGTAAAAGGCCTGCTGCTCAGAAGCCCACCCAAAAGAGTGGTGCGGCCATGGCCACAGTATGAGATCATGTGAGCATTAGCCGCCGTCTTTATACAGAAATATTGTGTTTGATTGAACCGAAACAATACCTAATGAAACGAATCCTCTCAATTCTGATTACCCTGGCGTGTGCCGTGAGAGTGGCGTCCGGGTCCAATACCTTTTCTTACACGGCAACCGCCACTCCGGGCAGCCAGCCGGATGGCACAGACCAAAATAACAATCCGGTGAACGTCTGGACGATTGCTCAAAATCCCGGTGTTACGGGCGGCGGCATTTCCGGCGCGTATTATGGCACGGCTTTTAGCGGCGAAACCCTTTCCGGATGGCAAATCTGGAGTTCGCCAAACAACCTCTCCACAGGTGACGGCGGCTTTATCGAAGCCAGCAATATTTTTGCGGGCGGCCCATTGACTGTCGGCCAAACGGTTTCAATTAATTTCGAAATGCGCGCCACGGATCCCGGCCGCGACGTTGGCGTCAGCTTGCTGAATGGCTCCGGCTATGCCATCACATTCGGCATCTTCGGGGGCGAACCCAATTCCAGCTATCCCTATACGGGGAACGGCTATTTTTACAGCGATGCTGGCTCTTCATATGTGAGCGCCGGAGCCATGGGCTACCAATATCAAAGCGAGTTCAACGTCTCTTTTACCATCACCGGCACCAATACCTATAATGCCGTGTGCGGCTCGGACAGTTGGAGCGGGACGTTCAGTGGCCAGTTGCTTGGTATAGACGTCTTCAATTTCGGCGCGGGCAACGGCAGCGACCTGGGATTTAATAATCTAACCGTCGCGCCCGAGCTGGCTATCAACAATATCTCGCTTAACGATAATACGGCTCTGTTCAACGCAACCAATACGGTGAGTTTCACCGTCAATTCTCCGTCGTCGCCGGTCGCGGACAGCGGGATTCAACTGATTTTGAACGGCGCGAATGTTTCAAGTAATCTCGTGTTCAGCGGTGGCGGCACGGAGAACGTGAACGTCTCGTACAAGAATCTTAAGCCAAACCAGAACTATTCCGGCGAAATCACCGTCACCAACGAAGCCGGGGAAGGGACGAGCGCTCCGTTGTTGTTTGACACATTCAGCACGAACAATTTCACCTGGGAAGCGGAAGACTTTGATTTTAACGGCGGTCAATTCATCGATAACCCGGTCCTTTCGACCGACAGTCCGGACAGCTACTACGATACCGTTGGAGTCACGAATGTGGATGAATACGTGCCCAATTATAACCCCACGAATCAGCCGCATCTTTGGAGGACGAATGATGAAGTTTCCATCGCTTTGGCCGGTGATACGCCACGCGCGCAATTCGCGGCCGCCGGCATTCCGGACTATCTGATTGGATATTTTAATCCCAGCAATTGGGTCAATTACACACGCACGTTCCCGGCGGGGACGTATAATATTTATGGACGCCTGGCCAACGGAAACGGGGGACTGGCCAATTGTTCCCTGGCTGTGGTGACCAGCGGGCAGGGCACGACAAACCAGACTCTCACTCCATTGGGAATGTTCCAGTTTAACGCGCGCGGCTGGAACAGCTTTAATTTTGTGCCCTTGACCGATCCGTGGGGAAACGTGATAGCAGTTAAATTAAACGGACAGACCACACTGCGAGTCACGTCGGGGCCGTTGGGCGGAGGCATCAATGCGAATTTCTTTATGCTGGCGCCAGGCAGCAATACTCCGCCGGCCATCATCAACGTTTATCCCGACGGCCAGCAGCCTTTTGAAACGACCAGCCAGCTCACGTTCGGCGTAATGACCGCTATCAGCACTGTCAGCCAAAACAATATCCAGGTAATGCTCAACGGCGTTAACGTCTCATCCCAATTAAGCTTCAGCGGAAACTCGACCAATTGGTCCCTGAGCCTGCCGCTTTCGCAACAGGGCGTTTACACGGCCACCATTACAGCGACCGATGCCGCGGGACATTCCAGCGCTTACACTGAAACGTTTGACAACTTCAGCCAGAACAACCTGATGGTCGAAGCCGACGAATTCGATTTCAATGGAGGTCAGTTTATTGATAATTCCATTCAAACGGCAACGGCGGTTTCGGCCGCAAACAGCTACTACTACTATCCCGGAGGCGACGAAAACAATTCAGCCGAGTACGGAATAGATTATACCACAACCAATGTCACCGGAGAGACGTACCTCTATCGGGTGGACGGCAACACCCCTGGAAACGTTTCGGTTGTTGCCGACGCGGCCGGCACGGAAGTCACGTCCGACTTCCTGCGTGACAAGTTCATTGATGAGGGGCCGGGCGCTCAACCGCCCTTTGAGTATGTTCCTGGTGAGACCGCTCCCGAAACCAATGTAGATTATGACGTCGGCTGGTGGCCGCCCGGAACGTGGCTCAATTATACGCGCACGTTCCCGACGAATACTTATCATATCTGGGGCCGGCTGGCGAGTTCAGCGCCATATAACAATGCGACCGTGAGTCTGGTGACAGCTGGACAGGGCACGCCAAATCAAACGACCCAGGTGCTGGGCAACTTCGCCGATCCCAATGCCAACGGATTCCAGTCCTGGCACTGGGTACCGTTGACCGGCACCAATGGCCAGCCGATAACGCTTTCCATGGGCGGGGTTGAAACGCTCCAGGTGACCGCTCCGTCAGGCTCAGCCGTGGGGAGCATCAATAGCCACTTCTACATGTTTACACCCTACGTGGCGGCATCGCTTTTCCATATCGGCGCTTTGATCAGTGGCGCTACCGTATCGATCCAATTTCCGACGCAGAGCGGTTATAGTTATACAGTATATTACAGCACCAGTTTGGACCCGGCCAATTGGAAGACGTTGACCAGCATAACCGGTAACGGCGCAGTTGAGTCGGTCACCGACAGCACGAGCGGCGGAGCGCATCGGTTTTACCGGGTACAAGCTCAATAAAGGTTTGTCACTACGGTCGGCTTTGGCGCCAGCCATCGATGGAGAATTATCGAATGAACAACGAAGTGTTTGTCGGAAGAGGGAGCAACTGTTGTACAAAGCCACGTCCAGGGCGCGTGGGCGGCTTTACGTTGATCGAGCTGCTGGTTGTCATTGCCATTATTGCCATCCTGGCGGGGATTTTGCTGCCAGTGCTGGCCCAGGCGCAGAAAAGAGGTCAAGCCGTCCAATGCCTGAACAATGAGCATCAGTTGTCATTGGCGTGGCTGATGTATGCCAATGACAATCAGGATAATCTTGTACCCAACCGTGGCCTCAAAGGCGCTACCGGGGTCAATTACAGCGGAGATCCCCGGATCGAACCGCAACTGCAGCCCGGAGGGGCAAATGCCGATTGGTGTCCGGGTAATATGCAGACCGCAGCC
>Ga0335073_10009158_pt1 | contig 13894 bp, 18 predicted proteins | sample Lox_Sample_22_FD_207093 | JGI IMG/M metagenome (GOLD analysis project Ga0335073, IMG submission 207093) | Soil microbial communities from Loxahatchee National Wildlife Refuge, Florida, United States - Lox_Sample_2.2 | ecosystem: Environmental > Terrestrial > Soil > Wetlands | place: USA... | reverse complement strand
TTAAAGTTCTGAGTAATGAACGACTTCGTGGAATCACGCAGCACTGAATTTCTACCCCAAAGACTTCTCAGCGTATTATATCTTGGGGAGGAAGACTGCCTCTAAATTTAGCCTTCGCATATAGAGTCCAAGTGGCCAATCATTGTAGCCCCTTTACGCTAATTAGGCCTTTCCTGCTCTGGCCAATCAACGTCATAAAAATGTATACGTAATGTTTTTGAGGCTACCAAATCCGATTCTAAGCCGCGGCCCCAGCTATGCAGTGATACGGCTCGGCGACCAATGTTCCGTTACCGGTACGTAACACAAAAAAATAAAAATTTTCTTTAATTTCTTTAATTGGATAATTTCGTTACTGTAATTGGAGGAAATAGGCTTTTGGAGTGAGACCCCAAGCATAATGGCCCAACGTTCACTGAGTGAAGACGGATTCGAGAATCGAGGCACAGTCCACTCACCACACAAAGTTGCACTCAACCAGACATAAATATATACACCACACACACACATCAAAACGTCGCATACCCATATCCCATTTGCCTCTCTTTCGCTTCACTTAGGGTCGGAGTGTGTACTCTTCAAATCACTGTCATCTTTTGCTTTTGAAACAGGGTTCTTTTATAATTTGCACTTCGTGGATCGACATGGGACTGTTGTCGAACTATACCCTATTACTGTGAATATGTCTCTAGACGTATTGTCCGCAACAGGTATTTTCACTCACACAACACCACCACACCGACCGACTTTGCTCCCCAATGCATACAGTGCTGACTGTGGATAGAAGAAGAACCACGTCGAGACTGTTTTATATCTGATTCAGACACTCTGATCTCTCCAGATGGCTCACCATATTGCAAAAACAAGGAAATAAACTACACAACAAAGATATCAACGAATAACGCCACTTCAATCAGACACATGCCGCCGACTCCAGAGAGGTCTCCTCCCTTGAGACAGACTCGTTCGGCTACAGCTGCTTCTTCCAATGATGCTTCAACGCGAAATGCCCCTCCCCCACCACCTTCACCCCCAACATCCACAGGACCGCCCACTTCGAGAAGAAGAGCGGCGGCCGCTTCTCTCTCTTCAATTAATACCTCCGCTCCTCCACCAACGATATCCCGTAAGAGGAAACGACCGTTGAATGATGAAATAGAAGTTCAAACTCAGCCTCGGTCTAGAGAATCCTCTGTTGCTTCAACGTCAGTATCTTCATCAACACGAAGGTCCTCTGATTCATTACATCCTCCTTCTTCGACAACACCACCATTTACATCTCCCCTCGCCACTTCAAAACCACCAAATCCAAAAGTCAATAAGAAGGATCAGGTTGGCGAAACAGCTCTACATCGAGCATGTGTGCAAGGCAAAATCGAGGATGTACAAAATTTGCTTTCTCAAGGTGCAAACATCAATGTGACGTGTAATGCTGGATGGACTCCTCTACATAAAGCCGCTCTCAAAGGAATGGTTGATATCGTTCGACTTTTGATTGATCATGGAGCGAGTCTTGATGCCCAATCTGCCGAGGAACATGACACGCCTCTACACGATGCCTGTTCGAATGGACATACTGAAGTAGTTGAAGTCCTCTTGATGCATGGAGCAAATCCAACAATACAAAATGTTGAAGGAGCATTCCCTCATGAGATGGCTGGCAACAATGATCATGTTCAATTGAGAGACAGGGTATTAGATGCCATGCGACAGTGGAAGGAGACTCATACCACAACTCCAAGCATAAAAGAGCAAGATGAAAGAGAAGAATCCGAACCACCTATTTCTCCTGCAAAGCGACATTCGCGAAGAGCGTCCATAGCGTCGGATGTTGTGCCACAGCTTCAACCTTCCGCAACATCATCAAGTTCTCGAAGGAGCCGAGGTGCTCCTTTGGGTCCACAACATTATTTGGCAGATGACGTCCATTTCAGAGATAATATCAAAAGAGGCCACTTGCACACATGTGCATTACAAGGAGATACCCTGTTTGTGCGGCGGTTGTTATCCATAGGAGCCGATCATTCGGCAAAAGATAAATATGGATTTACTGCGCTGCATTTAGCTGCGAAGGGTGGCCATTTAGAATCTGTGCAAGCATTGTTGGAGTATGGAGCAGACGTCAATGCACTGAATAAGAAGGGTGATACTCCATTACATGAGGTTGCTGGACGTGGACATAAACGGATTCTGGAGTGCCTGTTGGTTTGTGGCGCGGATCCCACGCTCAGGGATTCCACAGGACGGACCGCTTTGGATATTGCTATTCAATCGTCGACTACTGCAGCTGAAGGAGAAGTCGACATACTCAAAGAGAAGTTTATTGAACTTGGCGGTGTTCTTCCAGAGATTAAGGAACCTGCTGAGGAAGACCTTCCAGAGAGTAACGAACCTGTCGAGGAGGAAGTTCCAGAGATCAAGGAACCTGCTGAAGAAGATCGAAGTATCAAAGTTGAGGAAAACGAGGAAGTACGGGAGCCTGTGGAACATGACATGCCTGATGCAGTTGATGATCATGAAGAGGACGAGGAAGAGGAACGACATATGGATAATGGTCGAATATCAACGAGTCCGCTTTCTGATGTCCCTGATGATATGTCCCTCGATGCGGTTCCGGAGGTAGAGCCCATTGCGCCTGTTCCTGAAACTGCTTCCAGAAAGTCATCTCCCGATCTGGAGCTTACTGTATCTCAAAATGCCAATATTATCCACGAATCGGAATTGGTATCTGTTGAAGAATCAACTGAGGAGGTTGAAGTCGCAGAAAAGATGGATGTGGATACTGAATTCGCTGAAATCGAGAAACAATCATCGACGATGGAGAGTACTGAAATCCCTCCTGCGCCAGTTGTGGAGCCAATCTCAGACATAGAGGTTTCAGATAAGGGCGTCGAAGTGAGACTTGCCGAAGAGAGTGAACCGATTTATATACCGCCTACTGGACCGGAAGAAAGTGATCAAGTAACGGAAACAGTGCAGGAAGAAGTCATGGCAGTTACTAGATCGCAATCAGTAACAGTTCATGAACCGGCATCCCACGTTCTAGCCCCGGAACCTAAGCCAGAGCCAGAGCCAGAGCCAGAGCCAGAAGCAGAAGTAGGAGCAGAAGCAGAAGCAGAAGCAGAGCCAGAGCCGGAGCCAAAGCCAGAGCCAAAGCCAGAGCCAGAGCCTCCACAATGGATGACTCTCGCTTCACTTGACTCCCTAACGGAAACAATTCGGAAAGAACTGGCTATATTTCTTCCTCTAATGACGATACAACTCCCTAATGTTCAAGAAGAGAATCCAGTTTGTGTCTCTCACATCCAAATTTGCGGTCTTCTTCGCTTTTCAACGCAAGAATTTTTTGAAAAATGTAACTACTCTTGAACTCCGAACGAGTCTAACAGTGATTTAGATCCGAATATTCCCAGACGGGCTCTCTCGAATCAAGCGAAATCCCGGTTTTCGGGCTCCTTGGTTGCTCTCATGACCCATCCAATCACGACCCTTGCTGGTGAAATGCTCACATACTTACAAGCGGAATTACCGGGTCACGACACTGATCTCTGGCGCAAATTTCACGATCTCAGGCTTCGACAATTCATAATCATGTCAATTTATCTGATCCCGCTTTCTGATGTTCACGAAATCGTCGATAGGGATTTTCCGGCTTTGGCTGAATCGGTGCGCAAGCGCACTGTACGGTTGGATACGAGTGATTTGAGTGATGGAGAAGAGAGCATTGAAAGTTCTGATTCGGAGGCGGATTTATATATGGACTATTGGAGAACAATTGCTGGGAAAGTTGCTTCATGTACGCAATAGGGATTCTGTTTACTGCCAAAAAGGTCAGTTGGTGGGTTCTTTTTTGTTTGGTTTGGGAGGGGGGTTGGCCTTGCTATACTATCCTTGTGCTAGGTTAACGTTTGTTTTACGTTTTTGAGGTTGATCGGGTCTGAGGACGGTCAAAGGATATTCGAGCCGTGCAAACCCGCGTTGGTTATAGAGATGAGACTTGTCGCTATTGAGCTACCAAATGTAATACCATATTGTCTCTATTACGTCCTATTAAGCAATAAACATCAAAATCCGTTCGTAGCCCGTGTGACCTATATTAAACTGGATCAAACCACTTTCCTCTAGTCTATACGCCCAATTGTCCCTTAAGCACCTTGAAGCTTGATACCGCCCTTGATTCTCATGTTCTTCGTTAGGAAGAATGTGAGGAAAAATGCAATGCCAGTGAGGACGATCGGCAGGGTGAATGCATCCTTGAGTGCGTCCATGAACAACAATAACACCTCTGTCAATTGGCCTGGATTCAAAGCACTTTCGATGTCAGTTGCTCCAGCATTGATGACATCTAGCGGATTGACACCCGGCACGTTATCCTGAATTCCTTCGATGAGTTCGTTGGAGAAGATGTTCTGAGCAACGGTCACCATCAGCGCTCCGCCATATGTTTGGGTAACTATAAAATTAGCAACTTTCGAAGTACGGACGAAGTACAGTTTACTGCGGCGGTCGTGACAGCGATATCTTCAGCTTTTGAAGAGGCTTGAGCCACAATTATGCCCAATTGAAGCGTCATTCCAAATCCAAAGCCCAAAATGATAAGATAGCCTATCCATTTGCCAGCTGCTATATCGATGGTAAAAGTGTGTACGAGACCAGAACCGATACAGGCAATAACAGCACCGAAGGCCATAATGTACGTCGGCATTCCCATTTTAGTAATGAAGGCCGCTGCTGAGATGGAGGAGAAAGTCATACTGAGAATGAGAGGAAGCATTCGAACTCCAGAGTTGATTGCACTGGCGCCTCGAATAGATTGGAAGTATAGAGGGAGGAGATACATATGCAAAATGAAGGAGCCGCCAATCCTGGATGTCAGTTACTTTGAGATGAGGTTGTATACAAGAAATTCCATGCAATGGCAATGGCAACATTTCGTCCACGAAGAATCCGGAATGGATAAGAGGCACGTTCCTTCATGAACCATTGGTCGATTAAGAAGGCAGTGAAGAGAAGAACAAATCCAACGATACATCCGATGACCGATGAACTGCTCCACGATTTCTGGACACCTCCCCATTGAAGAGCGAGGAGAATACAGACTGTTCCGCTAACGAGGAGTGCAACTCCAAGAGGATCCATCTGGTAGATGGTTTCTCTCCAAGTCATCCCTGCTCTAGGAGCTTGTTTTGGTGTTCTCATGGAGATAATGAGGAAGAATGCAACCGCACCACCTAGGGGAAGATTGATATAGAAACACCAGCGCCAAGTCAAGCTGTCGGTAAACGCTCCGCCAAGCAGTGGTCCAATAACACAGGTAATGCCGAACATGGCACCCAGGACACCGGTAAACATCGGTCTTTGCCCGCGGGGGAGCGTCATTCCAATGATGGAGTAGGTTCCTTCACATTAGCAATATTTGATAGAGTAGATGTACCATTTTGAAGACCAGAGGCTCCGATTCCTTGGATAGCGCGTCCGATGATAAGGGCAGTATTATTTTGCGCGGTTCCTGAATGTCAGGTGATTTCCAATATAGTATATACCGCATACTAAACTTCCTAACTCGAAGATGACGAGGGCGGCAAGGACCGTCCACTTCAGGTTGAATAATTTATACATTTTGCCCCAAGGGCCTTGAAGACTGGAGGTAGTAAGAAAAAACGACGCTCCGTACTAACCACGTCAGCGATGATGGGTTTTGAAGGTCAGATACCCAAGCGACAGAGTTGAGATCCTTGAATTGATCCGTAATTTTCGGAATTGCTGTGGTCAAGATATTCTGATCGTTAACGGATACTTTTTATCAGGAGGTACAAAGTCTAGCGCCACTAAAAACATGCTGAGGGAAAGACCGAGCATAAGCAGGGTCAATCGTACTGTTGACATGGCCGGAGGATCTTCTTCCGTCGGCTCCTCTTCGACCGCGAGCTTCTCTTCATCCTTTATGGGTTCATCTACGGAAGTTCTGACGGGGGTCGGCGTAGTTGAGGAGAGCGGACCATCCTCCGCCAACTTTTCAGTTACGAGGGTTGGGGTGGACATAGTATCGCGAAAAATATTTTTGCTCTGTAAATTCAGGGGAATCCAAAGTTGACAAGATACTGGGTCAGATGGGTCTTTATATCAATCTTGAGACGAAGCTCATCGATTGGAAATATTTGATTATGATTTCAAATATTGACGGAGGACTTAAGACGACGACCGGAGTTCCACACCAAAATACGCGCTCCACGTATCGTATGTTGTAGCCCTCGGTACAAAACTACAGCCCCAACTCGCCGAAGCGGTGGAGCGGCGGAGGAGTTCCGGGCGGCTGGCCGTGAATTTTTCCGGGTGGAATTCCGCAATGAGTCATAATCCAAAGGAGATCCGTTCTTTTATGTTATCTCCGTCCGTCGCAATTGGACAGATAACTAGGCTGGCTCTGCACAGATCAGGGCTGTGATAGGCTTAACCAGCAATATCGCCAACAGGGCCGTCCAACAGGCGAATGAGATTGTGCGACCGGTAGGGATGCCTCTTTCCGACTCACTCAACGACGCGAAGATATGCGTGCATAGTCTTGGATCAACAGCAAATAAGTACGTACAGCTCACATTTTCGTTTCATATTTTGCCCCGGATATACATGTCCTTAACTCCTTCGTTCCCCCAATATATATATCTAACCTTGATAAACGCCCCTATACCAATGCTCAAATTCCACCCCCCCATCTCCACCCTATCTTTCGAACCCGCCGATAATTTTTCCCTATTCTCCTTTTTTGGCCTGTGGTTGCTGAGACGCCAGCTGCGCATAGTACACGCTCCACTAACAACCGTCTTAGAATACATCTTATATACATTAAAGAGCAGTTTTGACTACCTGATACACAGCCGCAATGATTGAATAATACACCGCGGTGCCAACCATTTTGTGGAATCTCTCTGCACGAGCAACATCTTCAAAGTTGGCGACAATATACTGCATTGCGCGTCGTCGAAGAATTGCAGCCTCAGTGTCTTCAATCGAATCAGCAAGCTCTAGCGCATCCAGAGAGCTAGTGACATCGAAAGATTTGATGCGACCCACAATTTCAACACAATCATGTACCAACGATTCGCAAATACAATAGTTGCCAAGATGGACTAAAATTAGACAAGTAAAGAAGGAGTATTACTCAGATTTAGGCATAGCCCCACATCTAATTTGAGTTCTTTTTCAATTCGTCTCGTGTAGATCCATCGGATAAAGTGTTTCATTGTAGCCTCGTTAACGAACTTGGGAGGAGTAATTACGTAGAATCCATCTTTGTCTGCAACGGGAGGTGTTTGTCCCTCTTTGACACCTTTTGTGAACAGCCGTCTGAAATACTCAATTGTGCAAAGTGCCGATCGATGTGCTGTGATGGTATATGCGTTGTCGCCTTCGCCTCCGACAAATTTGACATCGACACCAGGAAAACAAGATTCGGCATCGAGTAGGAGTTGTTCGCCAAAAGTTAAGTGTCGAGGAGTGGTTGATGCTTCTTTTGAAAACCTAGGATAGTCGCGGAATTTCTTGGAGAAACAGAATTCGTCGGCGGTGTTGGAGGATTGCAAGACAATGATCTCTCCGTGCTCTGGAGCCGGCAGAGCAGGTGCTTCTTTCCCTTCGACGGGGATTGGTGGTGGAGTCATGTCAATAAGTTCAACTCTGTCGGATCCGAGTAGCCGAAAGTAATCCACATTGTCGGGTAGCGGCAGGTTGAACCTTGCTTGCATAGCCGCGGATATTCCTTTGTACCCCTTTGCAATGTCCTGTAAATTGCCGACATACATTGCTCCGACATATCGCAACCCAAAACTTGGTCCATAGTATTTCAGAAAGACAAGCCGTTGGTCGTCTGCCATGTCGATACACGGGATCTCGCATGCAACATGGTAGCCAGCTCGGTATTGCGTCGATACTTTAAAGTCACTTGGAAAGGGGCGATTGAAAGCACCCAACACAGGCGTCGCATCTCTCCAAGCAGGTCTGTCCACAAAAGTTTTCTCCGAGAACAAGACTAATGGTGGCGGAAGTGTGCCACGGGCAAACATCCATCGTTTCTTTTGAGCCAATTCCAACATACCCTGTATTCCGATCAACAACACGATTTCTTTCCAAGGATTTTACCAAGTTTAGTGACTCCCAGAACGACTTTCCCGTCGGTATCACCAGATGATCATCATCCACCAGTTCATCAAGTTTCTCAAAATTGACGAGATCTAAAGCATTCGAATGCTCGACAAAATCCTCCTCCGTACAAATCACCAATTTATCGGCATCCATTTCTGTCTTTCAGCTCGTTCTCAATCAACCTTTTTCGTCAACCTCGTTTGCCAATGCGTGTGAATTATTCAAGATGGAGCCGGAGGCGAATGAGATATATAAATAAGGAGGCGCCATGCTTTGCCCCCTCTTTCCCCAAAAAAGAAACTGGGAAAAACTTGAAAGTATAAGTCGGAAGTGCAGGCTTTTGCATATTGCCACACAAAGTCATGTGTAGCCGAGTATAGGGAGGCTGGCTAACCTTAATCATGGCCCCCCACTATATGCAGCTTGATGCAATCGGAAGGATGTGCCGGAATCTAGTTTTTTGGAACTACAAATTTTTAGGGGTGACGCACAGAGAAATGGAACGAGCACGGAGCATCGGGACGACCCGTTTCTGATTGTTCAGATTCGGGTCAACGTCCAAGAATTCTTGATCTATTCGGTGACTCGGACGAAGGGCCTGGTACTACAATAATTACTTCGGGTCGCAGTGGAGTTCCGTGCTGGAACTGATTGGGTAATAGCTGATTGGGTATGCGCGTACAAACGGAACGGCTGACGCATACTTTATGGTTATAAGAGCAAAGGAAAATAGAACAAGGTTGGGTTCGCACGGCAGCAAGTTGCATTGCTTATGAACAAAGCTTGTACTACCCAGCCTCTCGTTTTATTGCTATTTCCTAGAAGAATCGGAAATCTGAGTTTCATGATGCATTGGCTCGTGCATAAGAAATAGCACCTGATGACCCAGGAACATAAACTTCGCTACTTCCTTTCGGTGGTTATCTTCATTATCGAGATAGGTTAAGCCTAGAACAATTGCAAATGCATCTCTGCAATCTAGTCTAATACCAGATTTGATGAGCGATATACCTGCCGGCGGAGATTGAGGACTTCCGAGTTCATCCTAGAATAAGCGCGTCTGAGCTTGCTGACGCGACAATTGTAGTGGTCTCGGCACAAACGCTCTCCGGATTCCTGTTTTTGCGGTTATCATTCTTCAGTTCCTCTGTTCCTCCCGGACTTCCCGATAAGCCGTCGGGAAGTGGCAATCGTTAGCCGCCTGTTCTGTAGCGGTCGCGCAATGAACAAATCTGGCGCTGGGTTTCATCTCACCAGACTTTTCCCGCAAATAGAGCTAACCAAATTAAATACCTCATCTGGAGTTTAGAGTGGCTGTGAAGAATCAAGTCGTGACGCAAGTGCCCTTGCCACCTTCCAAAATCGAGATCTCCGTCTTTCTGCCCCTGGCAATCAGAGCCGACTACCGTTCCCACGTGATCGATCCAATACTCCGAACTCCGAAGCTGAAATCGCTAAAGTTCAACCCAATCAAGAGAGTCGCCGAAGGTTTGCCCGATGTACAGATACTTTCGCGTATACTTCAGGAGTTTATTTAAGAGGTTATTGTAACTCAAGGCTTCATTTAGAAGGCAAAACAAGCATTTGCTCATTTTCTCATTGGCATGATAAGCGTGAAGGCTTGCTGGCGCAGCGCCATCCTGGCGTTTTAAGGATGAGACTCCTTGCTAGTGCGACCAATGGTGCGGCCGTCCAGGGTGCGTGATCGACAGCCTCAATTTAACCCCGGCTAAATCCGTCGGCGGCGATCCGCCATCAACAGACTTTTGGTCGGCGGTTTGACGTGGCAACTAGAAGTATAAATCGAGTGCTACAAAGGCCCTTGTCCATCACGAACAAAGATAAAAAAACAATGTCTTCTGCAACAATTGATGTCCTCAGTACCTTCTTTCTAGAGGGATTGTCTGACCTGTAGTTATAGGCGCTGGTCCGGTGGGTTTGGTTCTTGCCAACGAATTGGCGCGGTACGGTGGTATCAACTTCAGAATCGTCGAGAAGAATGATTCTCATTCAACATGGTCCAAAGCTCTTATGATTACCTCTCGAACAATGAACATCCTCGACGATGCAGGATTGCATCATGAAATTCTGTCAAAAGCGACTTTTGTAGAAGGACTGGATGTGAATTTCAATCAAAAACCACTGGGTTCCTTGACAATGACACCAGATGTTGCGCCCGCCGTACACTATCCTTTCCCTACTGTACTGCCTCAACCCGATGTCGAGGAGGCTTTTGGCAACGTGTTGGTATCGAGGGGAGTTAAAATTGAGTGGGGCAAGGAGGTTGTGAGTGTACAATGTAAGGAAGGTGATGAGTTTGCTGAAGCTATTTTGAGCAGTGGAGAAAGGATCCGAGCAAAGTACATTGTGGGATGTGATGGAGCACATAGCCTGGTTAGACACGCTCATCCTGATTGGAAGTTTGAGGGACGTCCAGTTGATGTGTTGTGGGCTCAATGCGATGGATATATTGCCGACCCAAAGGTCCCTACCACTCGTGGGGCCATCTATATTGGATCAACTGGTATGAACCTCGCTCTCATTTTTCCATACTGAACAACAGGCTTCTCGATCCGACTTCCCTTGTATCACCATGAGCGAAGGTTTAGAGTGATTGTGGATGTTCCTCTGGAAGGTCAAAATGTGCAGCAGTCCACTGGAGAATTCAAATATGGAAGGCTTGAAGGGAAAGCACCTACTTTGGAAGAGTTCAATGCGCGTATCAAAGCTACCATGGGCGAGCACTACTCTGAGGTCACAGATGCTACTTGGTTGACATACTTTATGGTTCAAGAAAGGATGGTAGGCAAATTGCGAGTAGCAGGACGATTGTTCCTAGCTGGAGACGCCGCGCATTGCCATTCTCCCGCAGGTGGTCAAGGGATGAACCTTGGTATTCAAGATGGTACACATCCTTCCTGCGTCTCATTAATTGTAGCACATAACCTTGCATGGAAATTGGCCCTTGTTCTCAAAGGCAAAGCTAAAGATCCTGACAAAGTACTTGACTCTTATACTGCCGAGGTTACATCTCTAATTTTCTAAAACTAATTGATAGCGCATTCCTATCATTCGCCAAACAATTCACCTCACGTCGCAACTAGTTAAACTAATGAAGGGTTCCGAAGCCTGGTATTCGGGCATAATCTACGGCCTTATGTCCGTGCTCATCTCGTTCAAATCTGTCCAAAGAAGAGCCGTTCCCCGGCTCCTTCAAGTATTCTCCCTTATCTTCCATTCGTCTAATTTCAGGCACACCTTCGTCTTACTCCTACGCCAAATGGAATCCTCTCAACGCACACAAGCAAAATGATTGCTCCTGGCGAACGTATACCTGATCCCCCCTCTCCGGTCTTTTGTCTCACCAACAATCCTTCCAATATTACTGGAACAACACACTTAATGCCCCTTCTCGAGGACTCAAATAAACACACCGTCTTATTCTTGCTTGGCGATAAGGCCGTTCACGAACCCCATCCCATTCTACTGCAATTTGCGTCAATTTGCACACCCTACCTTTCCAGTGTGCGACCAGCCATTCTCAGCAGAGGTTATCGCATGGGTGGCTTAAGAACTCCAAATTGGGCCAGTAAGGATATAACATTCCTCGGCACTGAAACGGATCTCACGGAGAAGAAGTTTGGACTCAATGGGAAAGATGATATGGGTGTTATTGTGATCAGACCAGATGGATATGTCGCCTTCTCTTCTCTTGTGAATGCAAACGGATATGGATTTACTCAGCTGTCAGATTTTCTTTCTCAATTATTTGTTAAAGGTTAAACTTGTGCGATAATGATGCTTATGTATTTTGACGCATTGCTTTACAAGCTATAGATTTCAGGATGGGTTTTTGGAGTTGGAAATTGCAGCATTGATTCAGAGATTGTAATCTTAGTTTTTATTGAATTCTTTAAGGGTTTGGAACTACGGATCTCGTTGCGTGCATCCCTTGCGATAAGGCCGCATCTATTTCTTGCCTATAGCGTGTCTGGGTCTCTGCCATGTCTCTGAAGATGGCATACTTCACACCCAAAAGCCGCACATCGACTTTATCTTCTGTCGGATGGAGAACAGTCCCATCTTTACTCAGCTGTGTCATGACATCTGCTGTCAGCAAAACGCAACATGAACATCTCACCCCAAAGGTTCAATTTCTCTTCTGACGCGGCTTTCATACCGAGCATGGCAGAACCCAGACATACCGCTGATTCAATGTAATATGGAATTACCACAGGTAACCTTGTACAATTGGCAATTGTTTGAATGAGGAGTTTATTTTTACATTGTCCTCCGCTCATGAAGATGCTTCGGATCTGATGGCCTTCGTTATTGAGGCATTCGATGATATGTTTGGTTTGATGTCCAATTGCTTCAACTGTGGCGTAATATTGAATGGCCAGAGAATCGACATCGGCTTCCAAAGTTAAGCCACTCATTACACCTCGCAAGTTGACATCTGCTAAGGGGGATCGATTCCCGGAGAAATCGGGATACACTGTTTTTAGATAGTCTTAGAATGATCGGTACAATAGAAATAGCGCGCGAGATGGGCTAATGTTGGTGAGTCCGATTCTCTTCGTAATGTTTCAAGATAGTCGTTGAGATATTCAAAGACGCTGACGTCTTTCTTTGCGGCTGCTTCTTTGGCAGTAGCGTATGCGGCATGTGTAGTTAGAATGTGATGCAACAGAGATCCTGTAGCAGTCTGTCCTCCTTCCGCTATCCAGTAGTTCGGTATCAGCACATCTCGATAAGGACCCCAAACACTAAAGGTCAGATTGACAATGAGAATAACAAACCCTTTAGTAAATATTGCTTTTTTGTTTATTACGAGATGACAAGTGCTGGTTCCAGCCACGCTAGCGAGTCGACTACTTGCCTCTTCCAGAGCATCTGCACTGGTAGTTTTCCATCCTGGAACTCTAGCAGCAGCGGTTCCAGCCCATCCGGCGTAAGCATCAATCACCGCACTTCCGACAGCGACTCCAGTATGTAAACCTAATTCTTTGGCGCTCTGCTCGCTGAGATATCCAACTCTCTCACCAGCTGAAAGTACTCGATCGTTCCCTTGTATGACACCTAATGGCGTGAGATCTTCTGCAAGACTCTCCAGTCCAATCTGTTTGAGCAAGTCTTTTTGCCAGCCGATCTCGTATTTCGAAGATTCAACCCCCTCCGGAACATAAGCCAATTTACAAACCAATGAGCAATAGGATCTAGCTTCATCCCAATCTGTAGCACGATGAGTGAGAAAGTCTGGGAGATCGTAGAATTTGCACTGTTTGAAGACTTCTGCAGGGAGATGGTTCTTAAGCCAGAGAATCTTTGGAATTTCCATTTCGAGGGACATGGTACCTCCTTGGAATGCCAGGACTGGGTGCTTAGTAGCATTGATACTGTCGGTCTCATTTGTTGCACGATGCTAATGTTAGCTGGGAGATATAGAGGAAATACATCACACCACAGGATCACGTTCCTATTTGGATCTTTGAATTCTGGTCCTGAGACCGAGACAGGTTTGTTGGATCGATCCAGGACGGCTAACGAACATGTCGCATCAAAGCCTATTCCTTTCACTGACGAAGGATCTACACCAGCTTCTTTAACGACTTGTTTGGTGACATGACAGCAGGCGTTCCATATGTCGTCTGTGGATTGTTCCTGAAGTCAGCGCGAAGGATTGGCTTTTCTACATAATAATCTGCTTTCTCGTGCCAGGTCTTGATGTCCTTTGTAGCGACGCCAAAAATGT
>Ga0335073_10009157_pt1 | contig 13894 bp, 11 predicted proteins | sample Lox_Sample_22_FD_207093 | JGI IMG/M metagenome (GOLD analysis project Ga0335073, IMG submission 207093) | Soil microbial communities from Loxahatchee National Wildlife Refuge, Florida, United States - Lox_Sample_2.2 | ecosystem: Environmental > Terrestrial > Soil > Wetlands | place: USA... | reverse complement strand
CGGCCTGCGTCGGATTGACCTTCCCGGGCATGATGGAGGAACCTGGCTCATTTTCCGGAATCAGCAATTCGGCAAATCCGGCGCGCGGACCGCATGACATGAGCCGAATATCGTTGCCGATTTTGTAGAGCGATACCGCCAGAGTGCGCAGTGTGCCGGACAGATGCACCAACGCATCGTGGGCACCCTGCACGGCAAACTTGTTCGGCGCGCTGACAAATGGTAGGTCTGCAAGCCGCGCGATTTCGGCGGCTGCCGCCTCCGCGAAACCTGGTGCGGCATTGATGCCGGTGCCGACCGCCGTGCCGCCAAGCGCCAATTGACAGACGCCGCCGAGTGCCGCTTCGATGCGCGCGGCGCCGTCGGACAACATGCAAGCGTAGCCCGACCATTCCTGACCGAGTGTCAGCGGCGTCGCATCCTGCATGTGGGTACGACCGATCTTCACAATATCATCCCATTCAGTCGCCTTGGTGGCGATCGCGTCACGCAGCGCAATCAAGCTGGGCAGCAGCCTACCTTTCACGGCGGTCGTGGCCGCGATGTGCATTGCCGAGGGAAAGCTGTCATTCGAAGATTGCGACATGTTGACATGGTCGTTCGGATGCACCGGATGCTTGCTGCCCAACGACGTGCCCGCGAGCTGACAGCAACGGTTCGATATGACTTCGTTCACGTTCATATTGAACTGGGTACCGCTGCCGGTCATCCAGACGTGCAGCGGAAACATGTCGTGATGCTGACCCGCCAGGAGCTCGTCGCAGACGCGCACGATCAGGTCATGCGCTTCCGCGTTCAGGCGCCCTCCCGCATGGTTCGCGTTTGCGGCCGCCTTTTTCAATGTTGCATAGGCGGTGATCATTTCCGGCGGAATGAGGTCGCGGCCGATACTGAAATGCGCCAGCGAGCGCTGCGTCTGCGCACCCCATAGTTTATCAGCCGGCACCTCCACTTTGCCAAGACTGTCCGCCTCCGTGCGAAACGCCGTCATGTCGCGCGCCTCGGCACGTCGCGCCGCGCTGATCACGTCCGTTCAGCCAGCATGCGCTTCGTATTGGAAATCGCGCGGGCCGGATTAAGCTTTTTTGGGCAGGTGTTGGTGCAGTTCATGATCGTGTGGCAGCGATACAAACGGAACGGATCATCCAGTCGGTCAAGCCGCTCCCCGGTCTGCTGGTCACGGCTGTCGGCGAGCCAGCGATAAGACTGCAGCAGTATGGAGGGGCCAAGATAGCGGTCCTGATTCCACCAATAGCTCGGGCAGGAAGTGGAGCAGCAGAAGCACAAAATGCACTCCCACGAACCGTCAAGTTGCGCGCGTTCCTCCGGCGATTGCCGGCGCTCGCGATCCGGCGGCGGCTGGTCGTTCTGCATCCAGGGCTCGATTAACTCGTATTGTGCGTAGAGACCCGTCAGATCCGGGATGAGATCCTTCAGCACCGGCATGTGCGGCAAGGGTGTAATCCTGCTTGTCCCCTGCTTGAGGCTGTCGATTGGGGTCAGGCAGGCAAGCGTATTGGTGCCGTCGATGTTCATGGCACAAGATCCGCAAACACCCTCCCGGCAGGAACGCCGGAACGACAAGGTTGGATCGATCTGGTCATTGATCTTGACCAGGACATCGAGCACCATGGGTCCGCAATGATCACGATCTATATCGAATGTGTCCAATTGGGGATTGGCGCTTTTCTCCGGGTTCCATCGATAGATCTTGAAACTTTTGGTCCGCTTGGCCGACTTGGGCGCTTCCCAGTGCTTACCTTCGTGAACCTTGGAATTTGCGGGAAGGGTAAATTCTGACATCGTTGATCTCCTCTTAAGGGCAGGAAGAGTGTTCTTTTTTGAAAAAAAGAACCAAAACACTTTTATCCGTTTCTGGCGGCACCGGTTCCACCTGTTTGGAGCGGAGCCTTGGGCTAATAGACAAAAGTTTTTTGCTTCTCCTTTTCGAAAATAAGTCCTTCCTTAGCTGCTCTGCTTCTCGGCTACCTGTGCAGTTCAGTGTGTCCGTGCCGCTGGCGGAAAGCTCGGCGCATCGTTGGAAAGCGCGTGCAGGTGAACGGGGCGATATGCAAATCGCACGTTCCAGCTCTCGTCCTTCCAGGCGCAGGTATGCTTCAGCCAATTTTCGTCATCGCGCTTCTTGTAATCCTCGCGTGCATGCGCTCCGCGCGATTCGGTGCGGGAACAGGCGGAATGGGCAATCACCAGCGCCTGGTCGGCCAGATTGGCCAATTCCAAGGCAGCGACCAGTGAGACATTCCACATTAGGGACGGGTCATCGACCGTGACGTGTTCCAGCGGATCGCGTAGCGCCTCGAGCTTTTTGAGACCTTCCTGCAATGTATCCCCGCGGCGGAACACCGCGAAGCTCGATTGCATCGTCTCCTGCAGTAAGGGCCGGATCTCACCAGTCTTGTTGCCACCTGAACTGTGGCGTATCCTGTCAAAGCGCTGCATGGCACGCTCTTCGGATTGCTGGGTGCCCTCGGACACGCGCGACCCGGGCTTGACGATCTCCGCCGCGCGCAAGGCGGCCGCACGACCGAAAACAATCAGATCGAGCAGGCTGTTGGTGCCAAGGCGATTCGCGCCGTGCACCGAGACGCAAGCGGCTTCACCGATTGACATGAGTCCCGGAACAACATTGTCCGGGCTGTCGCTGGTCGGGGAGACGACCTCCGCGTGGATGGTCGTGGGAATGCCGCCCATGACGTAATGCACGGTTGGGATGACCGGAATTGGGTCCTTGTGCGCATCGACACCGGCGAAAATGCGGGCCGTCTCCACAATGCCGGGAAGGCGTTGGTCGAGAACATCCGCGCCAAGATGCTCGAGGTGCAAGTGAATGTGGTCCTTTTTCTCACCGACACCGCGCCCTTCGCGAATTTCAACCGCCTCTGCACGGCTCACCACATCGCGTGAGGACAGATCCATTTCGCGCGGGGCGTATCTGGGCATGAAGCGCTCGCCTTCACTATTGGTGAGATAGCCGCCCTCGCCGCGCGCACCTTCAGTAATCAGGCAACCGGCGCCATAGATTCCGGTAGGGTGGAACTGGATGAACTCCATATCCTGCAAGGGCAGCCCGGCCCGTAGCACCATGGCATTGCCATCGCCCGTGCAGGTATGCGCGGAGGTGCAGGATTGGTACGCCCGCCCGCATCCGCCCGTGGCAACAACGGTCATATTGGCTCGGAAACGGTGGATCGATCCATCTTCCAGGCACCAGGCGAGCAGGCCACCGCAGGCACCGTTCTCGTCCATCAGCAGATCAATGGCAAAATATTCAATGAAGAAACGCGCCTTGTGCTTCAGGCATTGCTGGTAGAGCGTGTGCAGAATGGCGTGGCCGGTGCGATCCGCGGCAGCACAGGCACGATAGGCCATGTCCCCCTTGGCATAATCGGTCGTGTGTCCGCCAAAGCGGCGCTGATAAATCGTTCCAGACTCAGTGCGGCTGAACGGAACGCCCATGTGCTCGAGTTCAACCACCGCCGGAATGGCCTCGCGGCACATATATTCGATCGCATCCTGGTCACCGAGCCAGTCGGAACCCCGGACGGTATCGAACATGTGCCAGCGCCAATCGTCTTTTTCCATATTGCCGAGGGCGGCGCTGATACCACCCTGTGCGGCAACCGTATGGCTGCGGGTGGGAAACACCTTGGTGACGCAGGCGGTATTCAGGCCCGCCGCCACCATTCCCAGGGTCGCGCGCAATCCCGCCCCACCCGCGCCGAGAACGACGACATCGAAGCTATGATCGATAATATTATAACTGTCAGGCATGGTTGGCCCCCTTTTAGCGACCGAGAAATAGCTTCAGGACAGCGAGCGCGCTCGCACAAGCAAGCAACAAGGCCGTCCCGTGCACCAGCAACCCGGCGGCGACCACGCGCGCCTTCGTGTGCACGTAATCGAGAATGACCGAGCGCAGGCCAACGACGGCATGCGCGAACAGCGCCACGACGAAGAGCAGGGTCAGCAGCGCCGGAAAAGGCGAGCGCAGCCATGCCGCCGCGGTCACTTGGTCGGATGTCGCGAGTCGCACCATGGAGACGACAAAATACAGCCCGAGCGGAATGAGCGCGAGCGCCGTCTTGCGCTGCAGCCGCCATTCGCCAACGCCTTCATGTGCACTGCCAAAATGACGTACGCGTCGCAGTGCATTGCCATCGCGCAGCGCGGTGCTGTCCGATAACGACGAGGTCTTTGCCATTTGCAAGCTCCTTTAGCCGAGCAGGACTGCGAGCCAGGTGACAAGCGTCAATGCCAAGGCCGCTGCTATTGTTGCATAGCCGGTTATATAGGCCGTCTTGATGTCGAATCCGTAGCCGGCGTCCCAGGCGAGATGCCGGATACCGTTACACAGATGGTAGAAAAAGGCGGCGGACCAGAGGAACAGCAGCAGAATTCCGATAGGCGAGGCCAGGAAGGCGTGGGTGGCCGCGAACAGTTCGCCTCCCGCCGCCACGGCGACGAGCCACCAGGCGAGTAGGATGGAGCCCAAGGCCAGCCCAATGCCGGTAAGCCGGTGCAAGATCGACAGCATCGACGTGATCTGAAACCGATACCATGTTGGAAACATGAAGGGCGAGAGCGGTCGTTGCATGATTATCCTCGCGCGGGATGATGGTGTGTCAAGCGCAGCATGCGCATGACGTCGTGGTCGTGTACCGGCGGCGGCAGGAGGCGGCCAGTAATCCAGTCGAACAAATCCGTATCGGAACACTCCAGCAGGGCCTCGAAGCGGTCGAGCTGTGCGCGGCCGAAGCCGGAAAGTACATTCTCGGCAAACCGTCCGAGCATGAGATCCGCCTCCTGCGTGCCGCGGTGCCAGCAGCGGAACAGGATGCGCCGCAGGCGCTGATCGCAATTGTCGTTCGACGGCATTGCAGAAACAGTGCAGGTCAGGTTCATGAGAGCGTCTCCCTTTTCAATAATGGTGCGCTGCCGATTGGACCTTGCCATGGAAGATGCTGTAACTGATGATGGTGTAGAGCAGCGTGAGCGGAAGGACGATTATTCCGGCGCCCCAGAACATGAATGCAATACTGGAATGCGGTGCCGCCGCTTGCGTGATTGAAACAGAGAACGGGATCATATACGGCCAGAACGATATCGCGAGGGTTCCAAACGCGGCCGCGAAGATCAGGGCGACCATGGCGAACGGCACGTTATCCTGGCGGCGGCGAACACTTGTGGCGAGAAGCAACGTCGCCACCGCGCCAATTGCCGGAAAAACGAACAAATATGGCCGCTCGACCCATCTACCCATGACTGCAAGCTTTTCAACAAGCGCGAAGACGAAGACGACGAGAAGAAAGACGAGCAATCCGATCGACAGATGCGGGATCAGGCGATAGGCGGACTCACGTGTATCACCCTCGCACTTCTTCACGAGCCAGCAGGCACCGAGAAGCGCATAGCCCACGCAAAGCCCGACGCCACACAGCAACGCAAATGGACTGAACCAGCCGAACGCGCCGCCGACATATTGGCCGTTGGCGAACTTTAGTCCCTGGACTAGTGCACCGACGGTCAGGCCTTGCATGAACGCGGCCACCAACGAGCCGCCGGCGAAGCTCGCGTCCCAAATCCAACGCAGCCGCTCCGTCTTGTGCCGATATTCGAAGGCCACGCCGCGCAGGATAAGCCCCGCCAGCATCAGTAGTAGCGGGAGGTAGAAAGCCGACAGCAACGTCGCATAAACTACGGGGAATGCACCGAACAAGATAACGCCGCCAGCGACCAACCAGGTCTCGTTGCCATCCCAAATCGGTGCCACCGCGCTCATCATGGCATCGCGGCGCAAATTGTCGGGCGCCAGGCCGAACAGGATGCCGACCCCAAGATCAAGTCCGTCGAGCAGCACATAGAGGAGCAAGCCAACGGCAAGCGCGATGACCCAGAACAGGACCATATCTATTCTCCCGCTAACATGTCATGGGCATGTGCAATCGTTGCTGCGCCGGCCGCGGACATGGGACGGTTGGGGACCGCGGCCGCCGGCGGCAGCACGAGGCGCCCTTCTGGCCCGGTGCTCAGCAGCCGGTATATGTAGAAGACGCCGAACGCGAAGATGAAGGTGTAGATTGTACAAAAGACAACGAGAGAGGTCGCCGCCGTGCTGGCGGTGAGGAACGGTGTCATTGCCTGGGTGGTTCGCAGGACGCCATAGACTGTCCAGGGCTGGCGTCCAACCTCGGCGGTGAACCAGCCCGTCAGGGTGGCAATGAACGGCAGCGGGAAACTCAGGAAGATCCCCCACAGCAACGTCCGATTGCGCTCGGGCCGGCCGTCACGCATTAGATATGATCCGGCCCAGGCCAGCGCCAGCATGATCAGGCCGCACCCCACCATGATGCGAAAGGCAAAGAACGGAATAAGGACAGGCGGGCGGTCCTGCGGCGGAAAATCGGCGAGGCCAACTTCCTTGGAAGTGAGGCTCATGCTGCCAATGACGCTGCCGAGAACCGGAATAGAAATCGAATATCCGTTACTCAGGCTCGCCGCATTGGGGACAGCGATCAGTACTTCACTGGCTGGCTGTTCGTCGTGCCAACGTCCCTCGATGGCGGCGAATTTCGCCGGCTGATCATCATGGACGTAATCGCCGTTGAAATGCCCGAAAAGGATTTGAATCGGCACCAGCACGGCGGCAAGAGAGAGGCCCATTCGCAGCATGATGGGTGCCTCGACGGCGAATTTTCCGCGCAACAGGTACCAGGCGCCGGTCGCCGCGACGCAGAAGGCGCCGGTCAGGTAGGAAGCGAGCAGCATGTGCGGAAAGCGTACCCAGACGACGGGACTGAAGAGGATCTTCGCCCAGTCGGTGGCGACATACATGCCATTTTGCACTTCATAGCCGACCGGCACCTGCATCCAGCTGTTGTTGACCATGATCCAGAAGGCGGAGAGTGTTGTACCCAGCGCTACCATTGCGGTCGCAAACAGGTAAAACCACGGTTTTACGCGTGTGCGGCCAAACAGCAGAACGCCGAAGAAGCTGGCTTCCAGAAGGAAGGCGGTGAAGGTTTCGTATGTCAGTAATGGGCCCTGGATCGGTCCGGAGGCCCGCGACAGCGCACTCCAGTTGGTGCCGAACTGAAACGCCATGACGATGCCGGACACCACGCCAAGGCCGAATGCCACGCCGAATATCTTCAGCCAGAATTCGAATAAAAGGCGATAGGCCGGGCGTCCCGTCCACAGATGCAGTGCCTCGAGCACGGTGAGCCACGCCGCCAGGCCGATGGTGAAGGACGGGAAAATGATGTGGAAGCTCACGGTGAAGGCGAACTGCAATCGCGAGAGCAGAAGCGCTGTTGCGTCCATAGACCTGTCCTTCAGCGCCAGAGGTTCGTCTTGGCGAGGTCAATGACCTCATCGGTGCGGCCGTTAAGAATTGCTTTCACCATGTAGAGGGAAAAGCCTTTGGCCATTTCAATGGTAACGGACGGGGGCATTGCGAGTTCAGTCCGGTTGACAACCGCATCGACCAACACAGGTCCGTCGTGGGCAAAGGCCGCCGCGATGCCGAGCCCGACATCGCCCGGATTCTCGAGCCGTATGCCGCGAATGCCGATCGCTTCAGCCATTGCCGCGAAATTTGGATTGTTCAGCTCGGTGCCGTAATTGAGAAATCCAGTCGTTTTTTGCTCGAGCTCGATAAAGCCGAGGGCGCCGTTGTTGAACACAACCACTTTCACCGGCAGATTGAGCTGAACAAGGCTGATCAGATCACCCATCAGCATGGTGAACCCGCCGTCGCCCGAAAAGGATATGACCTGACGGCCGGGATAGGCGGCCTGCGCACCAACTGCCTGAGCCATCGCATTGGCCATGGAGCCATGCCAGAAGGAGCCGAGCAGGCGGCGCTGGCGCGTCATTGCGAAGTAGCGCGCCGCCCACACGGTCGGCAAGCCGACATCGCAGGTAAGGATGGCATCGTCCGCCGCTCTGTCGCTGATGGCCTTGGCAATTTGCTGCGGATGGATCAGCCGCTTGCCAGGCGTACCGGTGGCCAAATCGTCCAGGTGGATGCGTGCTGTCTCGTAATGTTTCCGCGCCTGCCGCAAATGCGTTTCGTCCGTCTGCTGCACAAGGTGCGGCAACAGTGCCTGCAAGGTCGCCCTTACATCACCGACAATGGCGAGATCGACTGCGGCGCGACAACCGATATTCTCGGGCCGTATATCAACTTGCACGATGCGAACGCCATTGCCCTGGGGATAAAACTGGCGGTATGGGAAGTCCGTCCCAAGCATCAGTAGAATTTCGCAATCGAGCATAGCATAGTAGCCGGAGGAGAAGCCTATCAGCCCCGTCATCCCGACGTCGTAAGGGTTATCCCACTCGACGTGCTCCTTGCCGCGCATGCTGTGCACCATCGGCGCCTTCAGCCGATCGCCCAATTCCAGCAGCTCTGCGTGCGCGCCGGCGCATCCGGAGCCGCACAGGATCGTTACACGATTGTCGCCATTCAGCAGCGCCGTCAGATGATGTATATCCGAGGCGTGCGGGACCGTCACCGGTTGGGGCGGCAGTAGGCCGGCAAGCTTGGCCGGGGGCGCGACGGAAGCCGGCTGAAGGGCGACATCACCGGGGATGACAATAACGGACACGCCGCGCTTGCCAACGGCTTCACGTATGGCGATTTGCAGTGTGCGCGGCATCTGGTTTGCACTCGACACGAGTTCGCAATAATGGCTGCATTCCTGAAATAGCATTTCTGGGTGTGTTGCTTGAAAATAGCTGGCGCCGATTTCAGCCGACGGGATGTGTGCCGCAATGGCCAGCACCGGCACACGCGAGCGATGACAATCGAACAGGCCGTTGATCAGGTGCAGGTTGCCGGGACCGCAACTACCCGCGCAAACGGCAAGGCCGCCGGTCAGATGCGCCTCAGCACCAGCCGCGAAGGCTGCCACTTCCTCATGGCGGACGTGAACCCAGGCAATCTTGCCCTCGCGGCGAGCCGCGTCGGTTAGGCCGTTGAGGCTGTCACCGACGATACCGTAAATGCGTTTAACTCCCACGGCGGAAAGTGTCTCAATAAATTGATCTGCAACCGTGTTCATTGCCTTACACCGATATCACAACGGAAAATTGGCAGCCCTTTGCGCGGTATTCGCAGAAGGATCGAGACGCCAGCAGATGACACCATTCCATCTGAAATATCCCTGGAATTACTTCGCCGCTGCGATCAACCATGGGGCAAAAGTAGTGACGCGCGCCATTTCCCGATATTGTGCCCAGGGTTGTGTGGGATAAACCTTAGTTCAGGGCTTTGGCAAAAAAAGCCCCTCCACAGGAGGGGTCAAGTTTGGTCGACTTGGGGGAAAGCAGCCGACCTGGGAGGTTGCATAACGGCTTAATCAAAAACGCGGATCCTGGATATGGAACGCGGGGATAGAATCATAACACGAAAATAAAGCCGATCGATGCAAAGGTTTAGAAAGGGCACGCCGAAAGGAAGAATGTCCTCTTTGGAAAAAAGGCCAAGTAACCTTTGATTTTTTGAAACAGCGCGCCGCGATTAGTAACGCTGTGAAATAGATAAAATTGTTTGTTCTGCTGCGACAAATGTATGGCGCTCTCGCGATCAGAGATAAGGATCAAAGACCATTGTTACTCCGGCTCGAGTGTTTTGGTCGCCGGATCGTAAGATCGTACCGTAGCACGCATTTCCGACCAAATCGCTAGATTGCGATCGTACGGAGTTTCTGAAGTTGCGGTTCTCCGTGCGCGGAGTAACCCGCCGACCCGGCCTAATTGGGTGGCTTTCACTAACCACCAGCATAACCGTGCCGGTAACGGAGCTGATGGAGCCGACCGAATCTCGATTCGTTAATGATGTTGCGACCGTGGCCGCGATACCTCATGGAGCGCTGCGCAATTTGCTGCGTAGGTGTGCTCCCCACCTGTTGCGCGCACGGTTGCGTTGCCAAGTTTTTGAACGAATCACCGAAGCGGAAGCGACTCGGAAAGTCACATCGGTCCTGGCTGCGACGGGTTTTCCAAAGAGCGCGTGCGCGATCGTCTCAAGTCGCGCAAGGTCGCGGATAATGACGCCTTTCGCGCCCGTAATCGTGATTGCGCCAAGTCTGTCAAGCGCCCAGAGCGAACGGCTGATTGTCTCGGGGGTAGTTCCAAGATAGTCCGCTATGTCCATCCTCGTCATCGGAAGGCGGACCTCCAGCGGCCCTGCACTTTTCGATGACAGTTCGGGTGCTTGAAGAAGCAGGAACGATGCGACTTTCTCTGCTGCGGTCTTGCGTCCAAGCAGTAAAGCGTGGTCCTGGGCGCGCCCCAGATCAGCCATCGCCAAGCTCAGCATCCGCAGCCCCATGGCACTCAGTTCACTGGCTACCAAGTGCAAATGCGCCGATGGCATTCGACACATTTGGATATCTTCAACTGCCTCGGCGGTGACGTCGTAGGTCTTCCCGCCAGTCAGACCAAGCAGGGTGGTGGCTTGCGTGAAGCCGATGATTTGGCGACGACCATCGGGCAGCGCCTTATATAGCTTGGCACTGCCAAGTATTACGATATAGAGAAATGTGGCCGCATCACCCTCGCGGATGAAGGTTTTGCCGCGCTGAAACTCGACAATGGCTGCGGCGCCACCGATGCGCGGGAGTTCTTGATCAGTAGCACCCCCACAGATACCGCTGACCCGGGCGGCACAGCCACCGCAAGTGTGCGCTCGCTTCAGGCTGGTCACGTAATTTGCGTGCATTGCAGTGCGGCCTTTGGAAAAGGAGAAAACTACGAGTCTCACTATGTTTGCACATCGATCGCCCTTCCGACCACTGCCATATGGTTTAGCGAAAGTACCCACGTGCATCGCTGGAAGTGATCATGTAAAGCGTTGCAAAATCGCGAGCGGCGGTGAACCGGGCAAATCTCATAGGGTTGTAGGCGCCGTGATGCGAGGTGACGATCGGCGATGGTTGGTGGCATCCCCGTGCCTTACTTGGATAACTCTCCTCGCCCACATCGTCGTCGATGCTATGATAGGATAATTGTCGGATGGTCGGCGTTTGCTGCGCACTATTTGTGCCTCTCCGACAGTAGCAGAAATCATGTGACGCCAAACTATTGCGGCGACAACAGTATTCACTTACTGCGCACGACGTCCGCAACGGCTGCATCGATCAGCTCCCTCTTTGCCTGCAGCCCGGCGCCGTCACAGGACGCAATAGGCTCGTATTTTCCATCATGGATGTTCTGAGCTTTGATCTCCGAACCGTCCGATTTCTCCGCCACCGCGACCGGCCGCCCCACGCTTCCGAAATCACGCTTGAGATCGCGCCAAGAGCACCACCTGATCTTCGCCTGCCATGAACGCCACCAAGATTCTTTGGGGCCAGGTGCTCCTCGTCGGCGCCGTCGTACTTGCCTTTTGCTGGGCGGGAACCGAATGGGTTGCTTGGCGCCTCGCCTTTCAGCCGCAGCTCGGCCACCCCTGGTTCAATTTCCTCGGCTGGCCGATCTATCAGCCGCCGGCGCTTTTCTGGTGGTGGTTCGCGTATGACGCTTATGCCCGGCCGATCTTCGTCGGGGGCGCGTATATAGCCGCGTGCGGCGGCATTGCCGCGGTTGTCGTTGCCGTGGCAATGTCAGTTTGGCGGGCGCGTGAGGTCAAAAAGGTTACGACCTACGGCTCGGCCCGCTGGGCGGATGCACAGGAAGTCCAGCGCGCAGGACTGCTTCATGCCGACGGCGTTGTGCTCGGGCGATGGCACGGTGCCTATTTACGCCATGATGGCCCAGAGCATGTACTGTGCTTCGCACCAACAAGAAGCGGCAAAGGTGTCGGCCTTGTCGTTCCCACGTTACTGACCTGGCCGGGCTCGGCAATTGTCCACGACATCAAAGGCGAAAACTGGGCGCTGACCGCCGGGTGGCGTGCCCATTTCGGATCCGTGTTGCTGTTCGATCCGACCAACGCGGATAGTGCGGCCTACAACCCTTTGCTGGAAGTGCGCCGCGGCGAATGGGAGGTTCGCGATGTCCAGAATATCGCCGACGTGCTTGTCGATCCGGAAGGTGCGCTGGAGAGGCGAAATCACTGGGAGAAAACCAGCCATTCGCTGTTGGTAGGCACCATCCTGCACGTGCTCTATGCCGAGGCGGACAAGACGCTCGCCGGCGTTGCGAATCTCCTGTCCGACCCGAAGCGGCCGATCGAGTCCACGCTGCGCGCGATGATGACAACGCCGCATCTTGGCGCGGAAGGCGCGCACCCGGTCGTCGCAAGTGCCGCGCGGGAACTGCTCAACAAGAGCGAAAATGAGCGGTCCGGCGTTCTGTCGACGGCAATGTCATTCCTCGGGCTCTACCGCGATCCGGTCGTGGCACGCGTAACGCGGCAATGTGATTGGCGCATCCGCGTTCTTGTTGAGGGCATGTGTCCGGCCACGCTCTACCTAGTCGTGCCGCCGTCGGACATCAGCCGGACCAAGCCACTGGTTCGCTTGATTCTAAATCAGATCGGCCGGCGACTGACCGAAGAATTGGAATCAGAGCGCCGCCGGCATCGGTTGTTGCTGATGCTCGATGAGTTCCCCGCCCTCGGCCGCCTCGATTTTTTTGAGAGTGCGCTCGCGTTCATGGCCGGGTACGGGCTGAAAAGTTTTCTGATCGCGCAATCGCTCAATCAGATCGAGAAGGCTTATGGCCAGAACAACTCGATTCTCGACAACTGCCATGTGCGCGTGAGCTTTGCGACGAACGATGAGCGCACCGCCAAACGCGTCTCGGACGCGCTGGGAACCGCAACGGAACTGCGCGCCATGAAAAACTATGCCGGCCATCGTTTGAGCCCATGGCTGGGCCATTTGATGGTGTCGCGCCAAGAAACGGCGCGGCCGCTGCTCACGCCCGGGGAGGTCGTGCAACTTCCGCCTGATGATGAATTGGTCCTGGTGTCCGGCTGTCATCCTATTCGCGCGAAAAAGGCGCGCTATTACGATGACAAAGAACTGAAGGCGCGCATATTGCCACCACCCAAGCTTGCGCCGGCCGCAGCCCGCGTGCGTCATCACGGCTTGTCATTACGACCAGAGGAAGAGGTCTGGTCGGGTGCGATTGTTGCCAAGCCGGCATCTGATGCCGATGATACAGCCAATTCCGGTATTCGGCGCGAGCCGGAGTTGCCCGCGCACGAGAGCATTGCGCCTGAGCCTGCCAGGGCAGCGAACGAGTTTGAAGCGCCCGAAGAGGAGAGCGATGACGACGCGCCGCGCCTGCGTGCATTTCAGCGTAACGTCCAAACGCTCACGCGCCAGGTCACGCTCGATTCCGCCGACGACATGGGGATGTAAGGTCACATGCGCACAAAGCATACATTCCGATTGCCACCCGACCTTGCCGGGAAACTCGCAGACTACGCGACCAGAAAGCGCGTGCCACAGGCCCTCGTGGTCGAAACAGCGCTTGCGTCCCATCTGTCGCCGGACGGCGCCGATCGGCTCGAGGCGGCGCTCGCGCGCCGTTTGGACCGCATGACCCGGCAGATAGAGCGACTTGAGCGGCACGTCACCATTTCCAACGAGGCGCTCGCGGTATTCGTGCGCTTCTGGCTAAACACGACGCCACCCTTGCCAGACGCGGCCCTTACGGCGGCAAAATTGAAAGGGAAGGAACGATACGAAGGTTTTGTCGAAGCGCTTGTCCGGCGCCTGGCGCGCGGACGCAAGCTCACCGACGAAGTTAGCCGCGACATTGATGCAATTGCGCCGGAAGACGATACTGCTTCTCAATAGGCGCCGCTGCGTTCCACCTGGCCAATCGACCGAAACTTCCGACCCAAACGCCCGCGCTCAAGCGAGACGATGAATGATGATGTCGAACCCCTCCGCTGGCGTCGGAGGTTCAAAGT
>Ga0335073_10009155_pt1 | contig 13895 bp, 8 predicted proteins | sample Lox_Sample_22_FD_207093 | JGI IMG/M metagenome (GOLD analysis project Ga0335073, IMG submission 207093) | Soil microbial communities from Loxahatchee National Wildlife Refuge, Florida, United States - Lox_Sample_2.2 | ecosystem: Environmental > Terrestrial > Soil > Wetlands | place: USA: Florida... | reverse complement strand
GGAAAGCCAACGCCTATCTGGTGAAATACGAACTTGACCTATTCAACGATTTCACCTGGTTTCTGAATAATCCGATCCAGGGCGACCAGTTTCAGCAGCATGACGACCGCATCTACGGTGGCGCGGGCGCGTCGCGGATTTTCCAAGGCTCGTTATTCGGTCGCCCTACCGAAACGGTCGTCGGATTCCAGACTCGCACCGACAGCATAAATCTCGCGCTGAACAATACAGTCGCGCAACAATTCTTGTCGGCCACCCTGGCGGATCACGTCAACGAGTCGAATGCTGGAATCTATGCCGAAAACACGGTGCATTGGACCAATTGGCTGAGCACGACGTTCGGCTGGCGCGGCGACCACTTTGCGGCTTCCGTCGACTCGATGTTGCAGCCGGCCAATTCCGGCAAAGACAACGCAACGATCGGCAGCCCGAAATTCAGAATGACGATCGGGCCTTTCTACGATACCGAATTCTTCATCGGCGCGGGCATGGGCTATCACAGCAACGATGCGCGAAGCACCGTTATCACCGAAGTGCCCGGTGATCCCGCTACGCCGGAAGGTGCGTCGCCGTTCCTTGTGCGTTCCCGAGGGGCGGAGGTCGGCGTTCGGACACGGGTCATTGCCGGTCTCGATAGCTCGGTGAGCCTTTTCACCCTTCATCAGGACTCCGAGTTGTTTTTCGACGGAGACACCGGCGAGACCGTCGCGGGCCTGCCGAGCCAACGGACGGGAGTGGAATTCACCAACGATTATCGTCCGGTCCCCTGGATGCATATCGACGCCGACCTCGCACTCACGCGCGCGCGCTTCATCGGCTTCGACTACGCTCAGGAAGCCCTCTATCAGTCGCTCGCCGGATATCCCCAAGCCCAAATCGGCAATGCGCCTGGCAATTACGTTTACAACGCGCCGTGGATGGTTGCGTCGGCGGGTATTACCCTCGGCAACGTGATCGGTTGGTTCGGCGACCTGCGCTGGCGTTACATCAGCTCACGCCCGTTGACGGAGGACGGCGTATTTCAGTCCCCGCCGTTGAGCATCTTCAACGGTCAGATCGGCTACCGTTTTGAGAATGGCTGGCGTATCCAGCTTGACGCGCTCAACCTTTTCAATGCGAAGGCACCCCAAGCCGAATACGCCTATGGCTCACTGATCAAGACCGATAGCTTGTTCACGATGTGCAACTCGCCAAGCCCGCCACCGAAAGCGGTCTGCCAGAATGGTGTGATGGACTATGCGCTTCACCCCATCGAGCCCCTAGCAATCCGTCTAACGCTGGCGGCCACCTTCTAATCGCTGCGGAAGGCAACGTCTTACCCGCGATCACGGAAGTCTGCATTTGAGCAATGAGCAGACTACGCGAAGCGCGCAGAAGACACGGCTGAATCAAGCGCAGTTCATCTCACCGTGACCACGAGGCCGTTGAGATCCGCGCTAACGATCGCGCCGACCGAGCTGCCCGTAAGCGTCAGTACCGCGCCGTGTTGATTGGTGAGCACAATCGCCTGCGCGCCCCGCACGACGGCCGCGCCGACGTTGCCGGCTGCATAGACGCCTGCAACGTCCGACGGCTCGCGGATGTTGCTCACGGTGCCGTAGAAATGCGTTTCCGAAGCGCCGAAAGTGAAGCCATAGCTGATCCCGCCGATCTCGATCGGATAGCGCGTGCCGTGGAAAATGAGCGTGCCCGAGCCGGCTGAGCCGCCGATGACAAGGCCGGCTTTGATGACTTTGAAGCTGATGCTGCCGCCATCCGCGTATGCGGCGGACGCCGAGACCATGCCGGCCGCGGCCAGCAATGCGATCAGACCTGCACGAAGGGCGGACAAGGCACGCATGCGCGTTTGCTCCTGAAGACGTATGACGATGCGAATCGGATTTTGATTCCCAGGACTCATACCGCGCGGCCGGCTTGCCGGCTAGTTCGCTATCTTTCACGGCAGGTAATCCGGATGAGCTTCGGGCACCCAAAATGGGCCATAGACGAAAACGCCGATGATTTACCTCACCTCTTATGTCAACGCTAAGCAAGATCGCGCATCTGGTGCAATTTAAGGTCCGCCTCCCCGCCAGCCGTCAGTTCGCCATCCTTGAGATAGAGCGTCTCATCGGCGAACCGTGTCAGTCGGGCATCGTGGGTGACGACGAGCAACGCGCCGCTCTCCTCTTTGGCGATGGCCGAAAGAATCGTCATGATCGCCTGCCCGTTGACGGTGTCGAGTGCTGCCGTCGGCTCATCCGCAAGCAGGACCGCTGGCGCCGCAACCACGGCGCGGGCAATCGCGACACGCTGCTGCTCGCCGTTGCTGAGTTCGCGCGGAAACGATCGGTGCTTTGGTCCGATCCCAACCCGCTGCAGCGCGGCAAGCGATTTCGTTTGCGCCGCGGCGCCACGCTCACCGCGCACGTCGAGCGCGAGCTGCACGTTTTCCGCGGCTGTAAGTGTCGGAAACAAATGATACGATTGAAACACGAAACCGATGTAGCGGCGCCGGAGCTGCGCCAGCGCCTCGGCGCCGAGACCAGTGGTCTCTTGCCCGCAGACCCGCACGCTGCCGGCGGTCGGCGTGAGCAGGCAGCCGATCATCGAAAGCAGCGTGGTTTTACCGCTACCCGAAGGCCCCATCAGCATCGTGAGCTTGCCGCTTTGCAGCGTCAGGTCGACGCCCTTGACAGCTTCCACCTGGGCCAGGCCGCCGCCGAGGATTTTCCTGACCCCGTTGGCTTCAATGATCGGCCCGGTCATCGCGCCATCACCGTAACCGGATCGGTCCGCACCACCCGCACGACTGCGGCGATGGCGGCGCTCATGCACATCGCCGTGGTCAAAACAAAAAGGCCGGCCAGCAGCACGGGCCGTGATCACGACCGGCAGCGCGCTCGACGCGGTGAGTACCACGACTGCAAAACCGATCGCCGCGGCGGCCGCAAACCCGATCACGGCGTTGAGCAGCGCCTGGCTCATGATCACCCGATAGGTGTAGCCGTTCGGCGAGCCGATAGCGCGCAGCGTGGCAAACTCGTAGAGATGGTCTTTGGTGCTGGAATAAATCGTCTGGGCGACGATGACGGTGCCGACGATGAGCCCAAGCGCCGCGCCGCCCAACAACGCGGCACCGGCGCCGGTGCCGAACAGCCAAAACCGGCGGCTGCGCTGGCGGAATTGCTGCGGGGTCAGCGTTTCGATGCCGCCGACCGCGCCATCGATATCCTGGCGCACCCGGTCTTTGTCCGTTCCAGGCTTCAGTCGGACCAGGAAATGGCTGGTCTTGCTTTCCGGCAGCCCCATATAGCCGCGCGCCTGATCGAGCGAGGTAAAGACATAAGGGGTTGTGGTGAACGAGCGGATGCCGCTCGTCACCGCCGCGACCCGCGCCGTCTCGCCGCGTATTTTGCCGGTCGAGCCTATGCCGGTGACGCCAAGCCGCGAAAAATAGGATTTGTCGACGGCGACCGTGCCCGGCGCGCTCAGATCCTGTGCCGTCCCGGCGACCAGGTTCCAGGGCGTAAGTCCGTCATGCAAGTCCGATCCGACGACGAACACCGGGGTGGCTTCGCCGCTCGGCAACTGCCAATCGGCGAAGCCGATGACGACCGGCACCACGGCGGCAACGCCATTGACCGCAAGAATTCGGTTGCGGATCCGCGAGTCGAGCAGCGAGGCATCTTCGAAGCTCTTCGCCCCCTTGGCGACGACCCAGAAATCGGCCGGCGCATGATTGATCATGGTCGTCACCATGCGGTCGAAGCCGAGAAAAAGACCGATTTGCACCATCACCAGCACGATGGAAAAGACGATGCCGATAAGGGTTGCGATGAAGCGGACGCGGTCCTGGAACAGGTTGCGGGAAGCGAGCGTCAGAACGAGCGACATGACTTGGCACGCTTCTCTCGAATCTTATGGCGGCGCTCGCCGGCCGCCGGGTGGCACGAGCGCATCAATAATGCCCGCGGTCCTGTCGTCTGCGGAGACAACGTTATCTTCGGACTGGCGTTCCAGCGTTAAAGGGAAGGCATGATATCGCGCCATTGGCGTCGGCTATGGCTCAATTTTTGCGCGTCTATCTGCGCCGGAGCGTCAAATCATGATCCGGGCAAGTCCTCATCTGGTTTTTGGCGACCGGCCCGCGAGGTGTCGCCAAGCTCCCGTGCGGCCTGTGGCCTCGATTGTCCCCAGAAGTTCCCTCTCTGCGGGAGCCGCGTCAGAGCAAAGCGCAATGGCTTACCAAGCACTCCCCTTACGTTTTTGTGACAGCTTAACCTGTTGCATACAAAGTTGATGTAACCATCTGATAGCTCAGCCGATCAGATCGGCCTTTAGGTCTCAACAAAGAGGCACTCGATGGACGACGCGCTTAGGCACGCGCGGCGGTTGCGTCAGCATGCGCTCAAGGCTTTCAGGCTTGCTCAAAATAGCCAGTCTGCCGAGGTCGCGCGGCATTATCGTCTCATCGCCAATCATTACGCCGCGCTCGCGCGGCTTGCCGAAACGGGCAAGCACCTCGAACAACCGCCCGAGCACAGCTATGCCCGTGACGTGCTGAAAGCCGCGAGCTGAACCAGTCCCTCGTCCCGGCCCGCTGCATCTCCCGGCGGGGGCGGCTGAAATTCGATGCGGGTTTCCGCCCCGGCTTGGCCGCTGAAGCGTCGCGCTTATGGGCTGCCTTCTATTGGCCTTCGCCCGATCGACAAGCACCGGCTCTTGGCCTTATCCAGATGCAGCATGAGCGCGAGATTTTCGAGTTGCCCTCGTCCTTGTCATCGGAGGACATTGGGCTTTCCGACATGAGAAAGTTGGAGGAACGACGTGAAAAAGCTTGCGATCGGCGACGTTACCATGACCAGCATCATCGAGCGCGATGGGCCATGGCGGCGGCCGGAAGAGATGTTTCCCGCCCATGATCCGGACGTCTGCAAGCGTCATCTCGCCGGGCTTGAACCCGAGATGTTCGACGCAGCGTCCGGTAAGATGGTCATCACCTACCAGTCCTTTGTGGTCCGCACGCCCAAGCACACGGTTCTGATCGACACCTGCACCGGCGAAGACAAGGGCTATCCGCCGCCGATGGATTTTCCGAAGCAGCCCTGGCTCGACGGCTTCAAGGCCGCCGGTCTGCGCTTCGAGGACATCGATTACGTGTTCTGCACGCATCTGCACATCGACCACTGCGGCTGGAACACTGTGCTGCGCGACGGCCGCTGGGTGCCGACTTTTCCGAACGCCAAGTATATTTTCCACAAAGGCGAATATACCGCTTGGGAAGAATCGACCAAACGCGGCGAAACCCGGCCGGGCGGCGGCGGGAATGTGTGGCGCTACAATTGCGAGCCCATTGTTGAAGCCGGCCAGGCGCTGCTCGTCGACGACGGTTATCAGCTCGACGAGACTTTCTCGTTGATACCGACCCCTGGCCATTCCCCGTGCCATTGCTGCGTCGCCATCCGCTCGCGCGGGCAAAAGGCCGTCGTCGTCGGCGACTTGATGCACCACGCCTTGCAATGCCGCGAACCCGATTGGTCGACGATATTCGACTGGGATCCCGCGCAGGCGGCGCGATCACGACGGAACTTGCTCAACGAAGCCGCCGGTACCGGCACCTTCGTCCTGCCGATCCATTTTCCGCATCCGACGGCAGGGCTGATCGAGGCAGACGGCGAGCGTTTTCGGTATAAGTACGTACGGTAGGTGAAAAACGCTCTCGGGCCCTGCGCACTCATTCCTCGAACAGCGCTTCGGAGGCTTGCACAAAGCCGTTGGTGGCGGGTCTATGAGAACCGGCTTGAGGCCGCAGCTCAGCGCATTGGATGTGCCCAGCGCAGGTAATAAGCAAGGCTGAACGGTCCGGTGCGGTCGCACGGATGACGCAAGTCCTCCCGGCCGCGAAGCATGGGATCTTGCATCTCCCGATCCGTGAACGATCGTGCGCCGATGAGACGTTCGCGGCAGACATAAGCCTGGCGTTGCTGCGTGGGGACCAGGACCAGCGGATCAAGCTGCCAAATGCGCGCCGTGCGATCGAGTGAGGCCGTCACGACGCGCGACGCGTCGGGACTGAAGGCCGCGCTGACGACCTGATTGGCGTGTCCTGAAAGCACCGCCAGCGCGGCGCCGGTTTTGGCGTCCCAGACTCGCGCGGTGTGATCGGCGGATGCCGTGACGACGAGCGAGCCGTCGCGACTGAACGCGGCGCTGAGCACGCGATCCGTATGGCCCAGAAGTTCGGCGACAAGTTTGCCGGTGTTTGCGGCCCAGACGCGCGCGCTGCCGTCAAACGAGGCGGTGACAATCCGTGTGCCGTCCGCACTGAACGCGGCCACGTTCACCCGGTCTTTATGCCCGGAAAGCGTGGCAAGCGTGGCGCCGGTCTTGCTGTCCCAGATCCGCGCGGTTCCGTCCGCCGACGCCGTGACCACGTGCGATCCATCGGGACTGAAACTCGCACTGAGCACCGCCGCTTTGTGTCCAGACAAGGTCACGAGCGCCCTGCCCGTTTCGGCATCCCAGATGCGCGCCGTGCCGTCAAAAGATGCCGTCACCACCCGCGAGCCGTCGGCGTCGAACGCGGCCGCATTCACCCAGCCGGAATGCCCGGCAAGCGTTGCGAGGACTCCGCCGGTCCGGGCGTCCCAAATTCGCGCCGTGTTGTCAAAGGAGGCGCTGACGATCCGCGACCCGTCGGGACTGAATTTCGCGTCGGCAATGCGATCTTCATCCACGGCGAGTATCGCCAGCGGCTTGCCGGTCCTGGCGTCCCAGACACGCGCGGTATCGTCGTCGGACGATGTTACAACACGAGAGCCGTCAGGACTGAACGCAGCGGTGTTTATCGCCTTGGCGTGGCCCGACAGTGTCACGACCAAGGCTCCGCTTTGCGCATCCCAAATGCGCGCTGTCTTGTCTTCCGACGCGGTAATGACGCGGGAACCGTCCGGGCTGAATGCTGCGGCGTTGAGAGCCTCATCATGCTTGGACAGTACGGCAAGCGGCGCGCCTCTATTCAGATTCCACACCCGCGCTGTGCCGTCGAACGACGCGGTCACGACGTGCGTTCCGCTTGCATCGAATTTCGCCTTGAACACAGCGCCGCGGTGTCCGGCAAGCGTGGCAACGAGTGCGCCCGTCGCGGCATTCCAGACTCGCGCTGTAGCATCCGCCGATGCGGTGACAATCCGTGCACCATCCGGACTGAATGCTGCGGTCCAAACCCAGCCGCCGTGGCCCGAAAGAGTGATCAGCAAAGCGCCGGTCTCGGCGTCCCAGATGCGCGCCGTGCCGTCGAAAGATGCAGTGACAATTCGCGAGCCGCCCGGACTGAAAACCGCGTCCATGACCGGACCGCTGTCCCCTGTCAAAGTTGCGACAGGTATTCCGGTCTGCGCGTCCCAAATGCGAGCGGTATGATCGTCGGACGCGGTGACGATACGCGAACCATCCGGGCTAAATCTCGCGCTCCATACCAAAGCGGTATGACCAGAGAGCGTCGCCACCGCGGTGCCGGTCTTCGCATTCCATAGCCGCGCCGTACCGTCGAACGAAGCTGTCAAAACGCGGGAGTCATCCGGACTAAAGACGGCGCTGGTTACGGTGTCGTCGTGACCGGACAGCGTCGCAAGCAAATGGCCGGTTCCGGCGTCCCAGATACGCGCGGTATTGTCGCTGGATGCAGTGACGATCCGAGATCCATCGTGACTGAACGATGCGGTGTTCACCGGACCGGCATGGCCGGAGAGCGTCGCGAGAGCGGCACCCGTCTTCGCATCCCAGATGCGCGCGGTCCTGTCCCAAGACGCCGTCACGATACGCGCACCGTCCGGACTGAATGCCGCACTGTTGACCCAGCCTTCGTGGCCCACCAGATCGACCACATCGGCACCAGTGCTTGCGTCCCACACGCGCGCGGTCCTGTCCCAGGACGTCGTGAGCACGCGAGCGCCGTCGGCGCTGAACACGGCGCTGCTGACCAGATGCGTATGGCCGGTCAGCGCGGCCTGAAAATAGCAATCACGGCTTGAACCAAAAAACGAAAGCTCGCCCAGCAATTGCGGCGACCGAAATGCAATAAAAGATGCACCTCGCGCCGGCGGCAGCCCCGCCGCGGCGAGCCGCAGCGCCCGATCGCAAAACCCCCTGGTGAAAGCCGTCTCGCTCAGGCTTGCAAATATCGCGGCTTCGCGCTGCGACGTCTGATAGGACTGCCAGGCAGCGCCGCCCAAGGCTGCGATTACGGCCAGGACAGCAGCCGCTATCGCTACGCTCCTGCGAATTTTCGTCATTGGCCGAAGTTCGCTGCGCCTTTGCGGTTCTCACAAAACTAAGAGAGCGGAGTAACGTTGGAGCGAAGACACTTCATGAAGTTCTTTGCGCAGTCGCCGAGCGGCGTCGTATAGCCGCAATAAACGTTCAGTTGCGGCAGGCAAGTGGCCAAATTCAGGGATACCAGCGATTTGCTTTTTAGTTCGGCGGCGACACTGCCATGCGGCAAGCACGCCAGCGCCCGGCCGCGCCGCACCATTTCCTTTGTCGCAGTTGACTCTTCCACCTCCATGGCGATCTCGTAAGTCGCGATACCGATGGATTTCAGCGCGGCATCGGTCATTTTGTAGAAGCGCGAATGACGCAAGCCGGTGACGAACGAACAGCGACCGAGCTCATCCGAAGACAAGTTGCTTCGTGTCGCAAGCGGATGCTGTGGCGCCGCGACGAGTTCGAGGCCTTGGTGGCCCAGAACTTCGCAGCGAAGGCCGGATATCGGTTTGAACGCAAGGAACAGAACGATGGTCGCGGCCCGGGCGCGCACCTGCTTGACCATTTCCTCAATCGTGCCGACTCGCGTGATCACCCGCACTTTCGGATAGCGCGCCGCAAAGGCCGTCAAACGCTCGGGCAAGTAATAGGCGGCTATATCGCGATGCACGGCGATGGTGATTTCTTGCGCGGCCTGAGATCGCAATCCGGAAAGCGCCCGTGTCGCGACTTCCGAGCGCTGCAGGACATCGACGGCAAAGGCGTAGACCGCTTCGCCGGCTTTCGTCAGGCGTGGTTTGCTGCCGCGGCTGCGGTGAAACAGCGGCTGGCCAAGCTGAGTCTCGAGCGCCTTGATATGCGCGCCGACCGAAGGCTGCGCGATGCCGAGCTGATTGGCCGCGACGTTGAAACCGCCGCAATCGACGACGCTCTTGAAGACGCTGAGACGACGGGCACTCGCGGAAATCATGAAAGCTGGCCGGTGGTTATAGCCAAAGAGCTATAACTATTTAGCCGGAAATCCCGTTGCTTGGCTAGCTCCCTCTCGGCCAATCTGCCGACAGACAGTGAGAAAGCTGCTTGCGGGAGTGAAACGTGATTGCCGTCGCGATCGACATTGGCGGCACTTTTACCGATCTGATCGGCTTCGACGACAAAGCAGGCCGCTTCGTCGACGCCAAGAGCCTGACTACGCCGCATAACCTCGTTCAGGGCATTATCGATTGTCTCGACAAGAGCGGCCTTGAGGTCGGCGCCGTCGACGAGCTCATCCACGGCTCGACGATTGCCATCAATACCCTGATCGAGCGCACCGGCGCGAAGACCGCGCTTGTGGTCACGAGCGGCACGCGGGACGTTTACATCATCGGACGCGGCAACCGGCCCGAAGCCTACAATCTTTTGTTTCACCGCCACCGTCCGCTGGTGCCGCGGCAACTGACACGCGAGGTCGCCGAGCGTGTATTGGCATCCGGCGCCGTCGACACGCCGCTCGACGGCGCCCGCGTCGAGCAAGTCGCAAAAGCACTTGCAGCCGAGGGCGTTGAGGCCGTCGCGGTTTGCTTTCTGCATTCCTATATCAATCCGGAGCACGAACGTGCCGCCGGCGCGATCATTCGCGCGGCGCTGCCCGATGCCTATCTCTCGCTCTCGCATGAAATTCTGCGCGAATACCGCGAATTCGAGCGCAGCTCGACGACCGTGGTGAACGCCTATATCGGCCGCAAGGTCGGCGGCTATGTGCGGGTGCTCAAATCCAAGCTCGAAGGCATCGGCTTTGCCGGCAATCTTTCGATCATGCGCTCGAACGGCGGCGTGATGACTCCGGAAGTGGCGCAGGAGCGTCCGGTCGCCATGATGGAATCCGGCCCGGTCGGCGGCATTATTGCGTCCGCCAAAATCGGTCAGAAACTCGGTTATCGCAACGTCATTTCCTTCGACATGGGCGGCACCACCGCCAAGGCCAGCCTGATCCGCGATGCCGAGCCCACAATGGCGCCGGGCTATTATGTCGGCGGCTATGCCAGCGGCCACCCTGTCATGGTGCCGATGATCGATGTGGTCGAGATCGGCGCCGGCGGTGGTTCGATCGCCTGGCGCGACGAGATCGGCGCGCTGAAGGTCGGCCCGCAAAGCGCGGGTGCCGATCCCGGTCCGATCTGCTATCGCGGCGGCGGCACCGAACCCACCATCACCGACGCCAATGTCGTTCTCGGCCGGCTCGATCCGAACAATTTCCTCGGCGGCACGATGAAGCTCGACGCCGAAGGGGCGCGGCGCGGCGTCGAGGACAAGATCGGTACGCCGCTCGGCATGAAAGCAGCGGAAGCCGCGCAGGCGATCATCGACATCGCCGTGAACAAGATGTCGCTGTGCGTACGCGAAGTGTCGGTCGAGAAAGGCTACGACCCGCGCGATTTTGTCATTTTCGCCTCGGGCGGCGCGGGCCCGCTCCACGTGCTGGCCATTGCGCGCGAATTGCACATCCCGACCGTCATCGTGCCGCTGTTCCCATCGCACTTTTCGGCGCTCGGCATGCTGCTCGCAGATGAACGTCACGATTTCATCCGCACATATTATTCCGACCTGGCGAGCGCCGATTTCGGCAAACTCGTGGATGTGCACGATGAGATGGTGACACAAGCGCAGGGCGGGCTACGCCACGGCAAAGGCGCCGAACGGCAGGTGCATCTTGACCTGCGCTATACCGGCCAGGAATTCACCCTCTCCGTCCCGGTCACGCTCGCGCAACTGAAGAAAGGCGACCACCGCGCCATCCGCAAAGCGTTCGATGCCCTTTATGAGCAGCGTTATGCGCACCACTCACCCGACGAGCCGGTGGAGATGGTGAATATCCGGCTCGCTCTCGTCGGCAAACGGCCGAAACTGACATTCCCCAAGAAGCGTGGCGGCAAGCGGCCGCTGCCGCGTCGCCGGCCGGTTCATCTCGGCAAGGCCGACAAGCCGGTCGCCTGCCCGGTCTACGCGCGCGAGACGCTGCCGGCCGGCTTCCGCATTGCCGGACCGGCCCTGATCGAAGAACATGGCACGACGACCGTGCTTTACGCCGGCGACCGGTGCCGCGTCGCGCCGTCAGGCGAATTGATCATCGCCGTGGGAGGCAGCCGATGACCAAGACCGCCGTCAAGAAAGCGAAAGCGGCAAAGACAGCACGACGTGGCGCCGCCAAGAGATCCGAGCGCAAGCGCGCCGTCATGCTCGATCCGGTGACCCTCGAGGTCATCCGCAACGCGCTGCCCGCCGTCGCCAACGAGATGGCGGCCGACTTGCAGCGCACCTCCTACAACATGATGATCTACGAGGTGCGCGACTTCTGTACGGCGCTGGTCGACCCGAAGGGGCAGCTTATTTCGCAGAATGTCGGCGGCGTTTCGCACTTTGTCGCCGACCTCGGTGTCGTCATTACCGACGGCATGAAACGCTACGGCGAAAGGGGCTTTGCACCTGGCGACGTCATCATCACCAATCATCAGGCGGTCGCCGGGCAGCACCTCAACAACATCGTCATCTACATGCCCTATTTCTACCGCGGCGAGCTTTTGATGTTCGCCATGGTGCGGGCGCACTGGATCGATGTCGGCGGCACCTCGACCGGTTTCGGCGCCGGACCGCAAGTCGCTGATCCGTGGTTCGAAGGGCTGCAACTCGATCAGCTCAAGATTTATCGCGAGGGCGAACTCGATGAGACGCTGTTTCGCGTCATCAAGGACAATATCCGCTTTCCGGAATCCTCGCTGGGCGACATGAAATCGCAAATGGCCGCCTGCCGGCTTGCTGCGCGACGTATGGACGAACTGTTCGACAAATACGGCCGCGACACGATCCTGGCGGCGATCCGGCGTATCTTCGACGAGACCGAACAAAAATGCCGCAACGTCGTGGCGCAGCTTCCCGACGGCATTTACGAGGCCTCAGCTTCGATCGACGACGACGGCGTGCGCAAGGACGAGCCGGTGCCGATCAAGGTCACGGTCACGATCAAAGGCTCGTCCATGACGATCGACCTGTCCGGCTGTTCGGCAGAACGCAAGGCCGGCATCAATTCGCGCACGCTTGCCGGCGCGCGCGTCGCCTATAAGGCGCTCACCGGTCCGCTCGATCCGGTCAATGAAGGATCGTTCCGCGCGCTCGATGTCGTCATTCCCGAAGGCAATATCATGATGGCGCGCTTTCCGGCGCCGATGGCTGGCTGGAGTGCGATCGTGCCCACTGTCGTCGACTGCATCGTCGCCGCACTTGCGAAAGCCATGCCGGACCGCGTGCCGGCCGGACATCACGGGCTCTTGGGCGGCGCTGTCGTGTTCTTTGGGCTGCATCCAAAAACCGGCCGGCGTTTCGTCGTGCAAAGCCTCGAAGGCGGCGGCTGGGGCGGGCGGCCCTACGAAGACGGCGAATCCGGCACGGTGTCGGTCTGTCAGGGCGACGTGCGCAACGGCTCGATCGAAGGCATCGAGTTGAAATGTCCGGTCCTGGTTGAGAGCCGGGCGCTGCGCACCGATTCCTGTGGCGCCGGCAAATATCGCGGCGGGCTCGGCATCGACATGCAGGTGCGCAATCTGGTCGAAGGTCACTGGAATTTCGAGCAGACCCGGCGCGCCAAGTGTCCGCCCTGGGGACTGTGGGGCGGCACCGCGGGCGAGTCCGGCGGCTATCTGTTGCGGCTGCCGCAGGAGCGCGAGTTTCGGCCGCTCGCCGGCGCGCGGCTGCCGGTCCCCGTCGGCGCCTCAGCCATCGTGCGCACCGGCGGCGGCGGCGGCTGGGGCGATCCCTGCGAGCGCGCTCCCGACCTTGTCGTCAACGATGTGCGTGAAGAACTGATTTCCCGCAAAGCCGCCCGCGACCTCTACGGCGTGGTGATGCGCGACGATTTCACCCTTGACGCCGCGGCGACCGCGGCCTTGCGTAGCGACATGCGCGCAAAGTCGGTTCGCGCGCCGCCGGCCGGAACAAGCACCACGAGCCGCGCGTAAGGAAAAGTCGAGGGAGGAAGGCGCATAAATGGTTCGAGCGGATCGTAGCTGCGCTATTTGGCGGGTTTTACCTGCCGTCGCTGTTTTGGCGGCGGCCGCGCTGATCTCGTCTGTATCCGCCCGCGCCGACATGCTGCGCGTCGGCAAAGCCGGCCGGACCGCCTTCTCCTTTGTCCCGGTCGACGTCGGAATGCAAACCGGCATCTTCAAGAAAAACGGCCTCGATCTCGACGTGTCGAGCTTCGGCGGCGACGCAAAGGTCCAGCAGGCAATGGCCGCCGACGGTATCGACATCGGCTTGGGATCGGGTCCGGGCCTCGCCTTTATCGCCAAGGGCTCCCCGGTCAAGGGCATCGCCGCCATGGCCGGACCGCCGCTGATCTTTGCGCTGGTGGTTCGTGACGACGGCGGCATCAAGTCGATCGACGACCTCAAAGGCAAACAGATCGGCATTTCCACCGTCGGCTCGATCACCAGCTGGCTGGCCCAACAAGTGTCGCGGCAACAAGGCTGGGGCAATGACGGCATCAGCGAAGTCGCGATCGGCGACGACGGCGCACGCGTGGCCGCCGTGAAGACGAAATCGCTCGACGCGGCCATCGTCAATCTCGCCGTGGCGCTCAATTACGCCGATCATGGCGACGGGCGCATTCTTTT
>Ga0335073_10009154_pt1 | contig 13896 bp, 13 predicted proteins | sample Lox_Sample_22_FD_207093 | JGI IMG/M metagenome (GOLD analysis project Ga0335073, IMG submission 207093) | Soil microbial communities from Loxahatchee National Wildlife Refuge, Florida, United States - Lox_Sample_2.2 | ecosystem: Environmental > Terrestrial > Soil > Wetlands | place: USA... | reverse complement strand
CGACGTCCACTGCGTGGTTGACGACGTTTCACTGCCCCTGGTTGACGAACACGAGGAGAGCACGCTGTGATCCGGAGCAGCCACAGGATCGGCGGGCCGCGCGGCCTGCTCATCCTGGCGATTGCCGCGCTGATCCCTGCCCTCGCCGGGTGCGAAGCCGGAACCAACGCCCCGAGTCAGGACTGGCATCCGCCGACGAACGGCGCCGGCACGGTGTTCAACAACATCGCCATCAGGAACGTCTTCGTGCTCGGCGCGCCGATCGGCCAGACGATCGGGACCGGCCGGTCGGCCGGCGTCTTCCTCGCGCTGGTCAACAATGGCTCGCCGGACAAGCTGATCAGGATCTCCGCGCCCGGCACCGCGCGCAGTGTGACCCTGCCCGGCGGAGCCGTCGGGCTGGCCAGCCAGCAGGCCGTGCTCCTTACCGGGCCGTCGCCCAAGGTCGTGCTCCAGGACCTGACCCGGCCCCTGAGCGGTGGCTCCACCGTCCGCCTCGTGCTGACCTTCCAGAACGCCGCAAGCATCACCATGACGGTCCCGGTGATGCCCAAAGCGCAGTACTACTCGACGTTCGCGGCGCCGCCCAGCCCGACGCCCAGCCCGACGGCGGGCAAGCACCACAGCGCCGCGCCCACACCGAGCGTCAGCCCGAGCCCGTCGCCGTCGGCCACTCCCTGACGGCCCGCGCCGCAGCGCCGGGCGGATCGGCCACCTGCCGGATCCGGAAGCGGGCGGCTCAGGCGACCGGGGACGGCTCGAACTTATAGCCCAGGCCGCGCACCGTGAGGATGTGCGTGGGGTTTGCCGGGTCCGCCTCGACCTTGGCGCGCAGCCGCTTGACGTGGACATCGAGAGTCTTGGTGTCCCCGACGTAGTCCGCGCCCCAGACCCGGTCGATCAGCTGCATCCGCGTCAGCACCCGCCCGGCGTTGCGCAGCAGCACCTCGAGGAGCTCGAACTCCTTGAGCGGCAGCTGCACCTGCTCGCTGCGGACGGTGACCACGTGCCGGTCGACGTCCATCCGGACCGGGCCCGACTCCATGATCGACGTAGTCGGTTCGTCGGAGTCGCCGCGACGCCTGAGCACGGCCCGCATCCGGGCGACGAGCTCCCGCGAGGAGAATGGTTTCGTGACATAGTCGTCCGCGCCGAGCTCCAGGCCTACGACCTTGTCGATCTCGCTGTCCTTGGCGGTCAGCATGATCACCGGGACGTTGGAGCGCTCGCGCAGCGTCCGGCATACCTCGCTGCCGGGCAGCCCGGGCAGCATCAGGTCAAGCAGCACCAGGTCCGCCCCGCTGCGGTCGAAGGTATCGAGCGCATCCGGGCCGGTGGGGCAGACCGCGACTTCGAATCCCTCCTTGCGGAGCATGTAGGAAATCGCGTCGCTGAAGGACTCCTCGTCCTCTACCACGAGCACTCGTGTCACTTCACTGCCTCCTGGCGGATCGCGCCATCGCCGGTACGGTACCGCCCCTGATCGTGACGGCATCGGGTCGCAACGGGAGCCTGAGGGTGAAGGTGGACCCCTTACCCTCGGTGCTTTCCACTGTCACCTGGCCCCCGTGCGCGGCGGTGACGTGCTTGACGATGGCCAGGCCAAGGCCTGTCCCGCCGGTGGCACGCGACCGCGCGGGGTCTACACGGTAGAAGCGCTCGAAGATGCGCTCCCGGTCTCGCTCGGGTATCCCGATGCCCTGGTCGGCCACGCTGACCTCGACCGCGTCTCCGGCCGACAGCTCGGTCGACACCTCGACCCGGGTCTTGTCCGGGCTGTAGGCGACGGCGTTCTCCAGGAGGTTACGCAGCGCGGTGATCAGCAGGTCCTCGTCTCCGAGGACCGACAGGCCGTGCGTTCCGATGGCGGCGAGCTCTATGCCGCGCGCCGTGGCCTTCATCCGGCACCGGTCCAGGGCCTCGGCCACGACCGCGTCCAGCTTCACCGGGACCGGATCGGGTATCGGCTCGGCCGCCTGGATCCTGGACAAGGTGATCATGTCCTGGACCAGGTTGGTGAGCCGGGACGCTTCCTGCCGCATGCGGCCAGCGAAGCGGCGCACCGCCTCGGGATCATCGGCCGCGTCCTCGACGGTCTCTGCCAGCAGCGCGAGCGCGCCGACCGGGGTTTTCAGCTCGTGGCTCGTGTTGGCCACGAAGTCCCGCCGGATCTCTTCTACCCTCCGGCTCTCGGTCTGGTCCTCGACCAGCACCAGGATCAGGCCTCCGCCGCCGACGGCGGCCCCGAGCGGGGCCACCCGCACCCCGAAGCTGGTCCGCCGGTTGAGGCCGCTCGTGGAGACCTCCAGCTCGCCCTCGCGGATCTCGCCGTCCCTTCGAACCTGGCGAGCGAGGGCGAGCAGTTCCTGCACGATCAGCTCGTCGCCACGGACCAGCCCGTATGCTCGCGCGGCCACGCTCGCCTGCAGCACGCGGTCTTCGCTATCGAGCACCACGGCCGATGACGACAGGACCGACAGGACCGACGCCACGCCGGCCGGCAGCCGCCCGTCGTCCGACCTGTCGAGGGCCTCAGCGTGGGTCTTCAACGGCACCCGGATCTTCATAGGGCAGCGGATTCCGCCGCGGGGGTCCTACACGCCATCCAAATCCCGGCATAGCCTCGTGTCCGATCGTCGCGCGCCTCTTTGTCCGGACTCGGGCCCGCCCAGCACCTATTCACCCCCATACCCACGCTTTGATGGTAGGCCGCCGCCCTGGCACGCGCATCAGGCAGTGCCCGCCGACATGCCGTTATTCGCGAGATGTTCACTTGCCTGATAGCCGCCGGACAGGCCTGAACCGATCATAGGTCACTGGCCGGGGAACCACCCAGTGCCCTCGGGCCTCATCGGCCCTGGTTCTTCACTGCTGCCGCGCCTGCGGCGGCGGCCTCGGGGTCGAGGTAGCGCCCGCCCCGCGTCACCGGGCGGAACGAGGCGTCGATCTCGTAGACCAGTGGCATCCCGGTCGGGATGTCCAGCCCGGCGATCTCCTCGTCGCCGATGTCGTCCAGGTGCTTGACCAGTGCGCGCAGCGAGTTGCCGTGCGCGACGACTAGCACCGTCCGCCCGGCCGCCAGGTCGGGGACCAGCACGTCGTGCCAGTAGGGCAGCAGCCGCGCGACGACGTCCCGCAGGCACTCCGACCGGGGCCGCAGGTCGGGGGGAAGCACGGCATAGCGTCGGTCGGACGCCTGCGAGTACGGGTCGTCGTCGTCGATGGGGGGCGGCGGAACGTCATAGGAGCGGCGCCACAGCATGAACTGCTCGTCGCCGTACTGCTCGCGGGTCTGCGACTTGCTCTTGCCCTGCAGCGCGCCGTAGTGGCGCTCGTTCAGCCGCCACGAGCGCCGCACCGGCAGCCACAGCAGGTCCGCCGCCTCCAGCGCGAGATGAGCGGTCTGGATGGCCCGGGTGAGCACCGAGGTATGCACGATGTCGGGCCGCAGGTCCGCCTCGTCCATCAGCCGGCCGCCGGTGACGGCCTCGTCCACCCCCTTAGGCGACAGGCCGACGTCGACCCAGCCGGTGAACAAACCTTCCGAGTTCCAGACGCTTTCGCCGTGCCGGATCAGCACCAGTGTCCCCATGACGCAGCGCCTACGGGGTCCCGCCCGGCCGCCCCCCGCGGCCGGGCCCGCCGCGCCCCGGCGGGAACAGGATGCCATGGCCTGGGGTTCATCATTCGGAGGTGCATGCCCGTGCCGCGACCCTATCCCCGGCGGATCGCGACTGTCAGCGTCCACACATCGCCCCTCGAGCAGCCCGGAACCGGCGACGCCGGCGGTCTGAACGTCTACGTCGTAGAGGTGGCCAAGCGCCTCGCCGAGCGTGGCGTCGAGGTGGATATCTTCACCCGCGCGGTCTCCCGTGACGTGCCTCCCGTGGCTGAGCTCGCCCCCGGCGTGCTGGTGCGGCACCTGGCCGCCGGCCCGTTCGAGGACCTCGACAAGGCCGACCTGCCGGGCCAGCTCTGCCACTTCACGTTCGAGGTACTGCGCGCCGAGGCCGCCTACGCGCCCGGCCGGTACGACGTCGTGCACGGGCACTACTGGCTGTCGGGCCAGGTCGGAGCCGTGGCCAAGGAACGCTGGGGAGTCCCGTTCGTGCAGTCCATGCACACCCTGGGGCGGGTGAAGAACGCCGCGCTGGCCGACGGGGACGCCGCCGAGCCCGAGGTGCGGCTGCGCGGCGAGGCCGAGGTCGTGGCCGCCGCCGACCGGCTGGTCGCGAACACCGATGACGAGGCACAGCAGCTGATCGGGCTTTACGATGCCGCGCCGTCCCGGGTGCGGACCATCAACCCGGGCGTTGATCTGGCGGTGTTCACACCGGGGTCCCAGCGGGTGGCCAGGCGGCGGCTCGGGCTGCCCGAGGACGCCGTCGTGCTCGTCTTCGCCGGGCGGGTGCAGCCGCTCAAGGCCCCGGACGTGGTCCTGCACGCCGCGGCCCGGATGATCCACGACGACCCGAGCCTGGCCGGCCGGCTCAGGGTGGCGTTCGTCGGCGGGCCGAGCGGAACCGGGCGCGCCGACCCGGACGGGCTGACCCAGCTGGCCGCGGCGCTCGGGCTCTCCGGGATCGTCCGGCTGGAGCCGCCCTGCCCGCAGTCGGAGCTCGCCGAGTGGTACCGGGCCGCAACGGTCGTGATGGTGCCGTCGTGCTCGGAGTCCTTCGGCCTCGTCGCGGTCGAGGCGCAGGCCTGCGGCACGCCGGTGGTGGCCTCGTCGGTCGGCGGGCTGCGCACGGCGGTCAGGGAGGGCATATCCGGGGTGCTGGTCGACTCTCGCGACCCGGCCCGCTACGCCCGGGTGGTCCAGGACCTGATCGCGCAGCCCGAGGCGCTGGCCCGGCTGTCCCGGGGTGCCCGCGAGCACGCGTCCAGGTTCGGCTGGGGCGTGACCGTCGACCGGCTGCTGCAGCTGTACGCCGGGGTTATGTCCGAGGCCATCGAGGCGGTGGATGCTTGAGCCCCGCGGCGGCGGGCAGCGCCGGGGCAGTGCCCAACGCTGAGCCGGCCCGGGAAATCGAGTCTGCCCTGGACGGGCTGGGCCTGGGCTACGAGTCACCGCGGCCCGGGGCCTACCTGGTGCGCCTCGAGGGCCAGCACAAGCTGGCCACGATGACCTGGCTGATCGCCGGGTCGCACAGCCTGCACGTGGAGGCGTTCTTCTGCCGCCAGCCCGACGAGAACCACGCGGCGTTCTACCGCTTCCTGCTCGAGCGCAGCGGCCGCATGTACGGCGTGCACTTCGCGCTGGACCAGGTCGGAGACGTCTACCTCGTCGGGCGGCTGTCGCTGGCCTCGGTAACGCCCGGCGAGATCGACCGGCTGCTCGGCTGCGTGCTCAGCTACTCGGATGAGAACTTCGACCAGGCCCTCATGCTCGGCTTCGCGTCCTCGATCCGCCGGGAATGGGCGTGGCGCCGGAAGCGGGGCGAGAGCCTGGCCAACCTGCGCGCCTTCGCCCGGCTGGCCGATCCCGACCCCGGCTGAGGACGTCTCTGGCCGCGCGCGGGGCCGGGGCCCGCGAGCCGGCGGACATGGGCGAGCGGTTCGACCTCGATGCGGGGACGAGATGCGGCGCCGCCTGCCCCGGCTGTCCGCGGCTTGCCTCGGACCCAGATGAACGATTCCTGACCCCGGATCGTGAGGGCTGCCGCCGGCGCCCCGGACGGCTAGCATCCGTGTTGCCGCATGATGCGGCAAACGCGCCGAATGTGGCGGGCGGGGAGCCGTGATGCTGACTGAGCGGGAGCTGATCGGGCTGCTGCACCGCGCGGACTGGACGCGCTTGCGTTTGTCGGGTGAGGTGAGCGGCGCCGACGACGGGCTGCTGCTCACGATGATCAGCCACCTGTCGGAGGGCCATCGTGAGGCGGGCGGGCCGTTCCCGCCATTCCCGCCGTTCGTGGCCGGCTCCGGTGCGGCGCGGCAGCCTCTGACCAGGCTGGTGGTCGCACCCGGCAAGCGTTACCGCAAAGACAGCCAGGACGGCCAGCTCGCCCAGGGCTGCGACGGTGATCAGATCTGGGCGTGGTTGCGTGACCCCCCTCCCCCTCCGGGAGAGTTGCACCTCAGCGGCCGCCCGGAACCCCCGTTTCCCACGCTGCTGTGCCCGTCCTGGCTGCTGGTCGGGTACGACCTGAAGGTCGCGGATCCGGTCCCGGTCTGTGGACGGGATGGCATCCGAGTGGTCGCGACACCGCGCCGGGCCGCGCGCCCCGCGGGCGCGACGGCTTTCCCGTCGTGCAACGCGTGGCCGCTGATTCAATTCGATCGGGTCGAGGCCATCGTTGACGCAGGACTCGGGATCTTGCTGCGGTGCGAGCGCAGAAGGGGAGACCACGACGCGGAGGTGACAGAGTTCCGCAGCCTCACGGTGGACCCGGTACTTGACCCGGTTCTGTTCACGGCCCCGGCCGGGAGCATCGTCGGGGAAGAGTGCCATTCCGGCGGGCCCTTCGGCGGCCTGGGGTGGGAGATAGCGAAGACGACAGCGGGGCTGGCCGCGGGCGGGCTCGGCGCCGCGATCAGGTACTCGCCGTTCGGGCCCTTCGGGCCGCTGCGTCCGCCCCGTCAGCCGGCGCCCGCCGATGGCGACGCCGAGGCGGCCATGCCGCAGGATGATCCTGCGCCCGGCGATATCGCGGATGACCCGCCGGTCAGCGACGCCGTGCTGCACCTGCTGCAGCGCGGCGGCGCCGGAGGCCCGGCGTTCACCGCAACGTTGCACCAGTGGTCTGACCCGGTCTGGCTGCTGGCCGCCGTCCCGCCGTCAGCCCGTAAGGCCGGATTCGGGGGGGTCGGCTTTCTCGTCGACACGCTGGCCGCCAGCGAGGCCGCTGCGCAGCAGCCGACCGTGTGCCACGAGATCAGCAGCGTCCGCATGGAAGGCTGGGACAAGTACCGGATCGACCGTACCTATCGCACGCCGCACCACCGCACCAAGCATGAGGGCCGCCGCACCGAATGGGTGACCATGGCCTGCGACGGGCGGCAGCGTTACCAGGTGTACGCGGACCGGGTCACCAAGGGCCCGCCCGCGCCGCCGCCAGCGGAGCTGACCGACCTCATCGACGCTTCCTGGCTACTCGGATGCCGGCTGTCCGGCGGCAGCGAGATCATGGCCGGCGGCCGGCGGGCCTACCGTGTCGCCGTCTCCGGCTCCGGGTCCGCCTCGTCGCTGATGAGGTTCTCCTTCTCCTTCCCCGCCGTAGCGGTGGTGGACGCCGTATCGGGACGGCTGCTCCGGCTCACCTATTACGGCGGCGGAAAGCCCATGGCCCGTGCCGAACTGCGGGATGTCAGCTCCGGCGGCGATGCCAGATTCGAGGTCCCGGCGGGACTGCCGCTCGCGGACGAACCCTCCCGCGGCGACCGGCCGCCGCCGCCACCGCCGGTGACGCTGCTCGCCTCGGTGACGAAGGCGGCTGCGGACGCTGCCAAACGGCGAGGGACCCGCTTCCCCTGGTCCTAACGCGGCGGCGAGACCGAGCCGGGCGGCGGTATGGTCCCTGGCCCCGAAACGCTGCAGGACAGCGAGCCCGGGTCGGTGTCGAGCAGCGGCCGGGCCAGCGGCGGCGGCTCGAGGAAGGCCGGGAAGCGCAGGTCGACCATGTCCAGCAGGTTCCCGGCGTTGGCATCCCGGTAGGTCATCGCCGGGAGGTTCCACTTCGCCTCGACCAGCGCGCAGATGCTGGTGTGGTCGTAGACCCGGTGCGAGACGTAGTGGCGCCGTGCCCAGGGCGAGATGACCGCCATCGGCACCCGGAAACCGTACTGGGCGAAGCCGTTGTACGCGGACTCCCCGGCCGGAACATCCGGCGGGATGTCGTCGGGCGCCAGCGCGGGCGGCGGCGGCACGTGGTCGAAGTAGCCACCGTGCTCGTCATAGGTCCAGATCAGCAGGGTGCTGCGCCACGCCGGGCCGGACATGATCGCGTTGATCACTGACGCGGCGAACGCCTCGCCCTGCACGATGTTCTGCGGGTCTTCCTCGGACGTTACGTCATAGTCCGGCTCGACGATGCAGTAGCCCGGCAGGCTGCCGGCCGCCGCGTCGGAGAAGAACTGCGCTATGGGAACGATGTTGGCCGGGTTCTTGAGGTAGACCGGCGGGTAAAGCAGCGCGGTCGCAGCGGGCAGCGTGGTCCCGTCCAGGTTGCTGCTGTAGTAGTCCTTCCAGGTGATCCCGTTCGCGTTCAAGCGGTCGAACAGCGTGCCGTTCGCCGGGTAGTCGGTCTCGTTCGGCGTCGTGTCGTCCACCTGGCCGATCGACGTGGCGGCGATCAGGTAGCGCCGGTTGGGATAAGTCTGGCCGAGCACCGAGCAGAAGTAGCGATCCGCGATCGGGAACACCGAGGCCATCGAGTAGTAGAACGGCTGGTCGGCCTGCTCCCAGTAGCCCATGGATACCGGCCCGCTCGGGGATTCGACGAAGCCGTCGTTGCGCCCGTTGTCGAACTGGATATGGCTGGACTGCCATTCCTGGCTGGGCGCGTTGTTCTGGCAGGTCGTCGGCATGCGGAACGCGTGCTGGATGTCGCCGTTCGCGTACGGGTTCGTCGCCAGGGGCAGCCCGTCGCGGCCGAGCCGGAACCCGTCCGCGCCGGGACGGCGCAGCATGCCGAGCTTGTTGTCGTACGAGTGGTTCTCCATCATCAGCACGACGATGTGCTCGACCTGCGGGATCGTGTCGGTGCCCATGGGCAGCCGGGGGTATGGCAGCGACCCGGGCTGGCGCAGCCGCGGGAAGTGCGCGACACCGCCCGGCGCCGAACTCCACGCGCCGGTGCCGGCCACCGCGCCGGCCGCTAACCCGGCTTTCAGCAGTCCGCGCCTGCTCGGCCCGTTGGGGTTGCTGCCCCGGTCAGCGCTCATCAGTGACCTCCCGTGTCCGCCCGGCTGGTCTGGCCGAGTCTGTCCGACGGGCCTGGCCAGCAGGAGATGTCATGACAACAAGTGGAAGACGCCTATGTGTCCGGAAGTCAACACCCATCGGTGGCCGGCGCGCCAGGGCCCCGGGCGTCCGGGCCGCGCGGGCCGGGAAGGCACGAGCGCGCCAGGCACCCGGCGTCCGGGCCGGGAGGGTACCGCAGGCTCCCCAGGGGGTCCCGGCCGGACCGGCGGCAAGGTACAAAAGAAGGGCAGCGGCGGCGGCAGTTTTCAGTGAACCTGAACCGGGTTCGCAGCCGTTCCCCGGATACGGTGGGCATGCTAGGTGCCGGGAACCGGGCGACCGGGGCGCGGGCCCGGACGAGCAGGGAGGAACGCGCTTATGCGCCGGGACGACGTGCGCTTCGCGGCAGCCGCGCGCGATGACGGCCTTCGCAAGATCAGCAAGCTGACCTGGCGGGCCGGCGCGGCGGGCGTCCTCTGCTCCGCGGCGATCGCCGTCGCGTTCGGGCACCACGTCTCCGCGCAGCAGCCGGCGGGCGTCCACGGCAGCACGGGCGGCACCTCCAGCACCAGCACCAGCGGCGGTACAAGCACGAGCGGCAGCACCGGCACCAGCGGCAGCACCGGCACCAGCGGCAACACCGGCACCAGCGGCAACACCGGCACCAGCGGCAGCACGGGCGGGAGCGGCTCGGGCGGCAGTGGCGGCAAGGGCACGATCGTGGTCCCCGCGCAGCCCCCGGCGCCCGCCAGCGGCGGGGGCCAGGTGACGTCGGGAGGAACGTGACCACCCTGGCTCCGGGAACCGACTCCTTCAGCGTGTTCGGCACCACCGCCACCTTGCTGGTCAGCGAGCCCGGGCGGGTGGCCGGCGCGCGGGCCATCGCCGACGCCGAGCTGGCCGCCGTGGACCTGGCCTGCAGCAGGTTCCGCCCCGACTCCGAGCTCTCCCGGCTGAACGCGGCGGGCGGCGCCGGCACGGGCGTCAGCGAGCTGTTCGCCGACCTGCTGGAGGCCGCGCTGCGGGCGGCCGCGCTGACCGACGGTGACGTGGACCCCACCTGCGGGCAGGCGCTAGAGGAGATCGGCTACGACCGCGACTTCGCGCTGGTCAGGGCGGCGGGCGGCCGGCCGCCCCGGCCGGGCCGGGAGGCCGGGCGGGTCCCCGGCTGGCGCAGTGTCCGGCTCGACCGGCCGCGGCGCCGGGTCACGCTCGGCAACGGGGCACGGCTCGACCTGGGCGCGACCGCCAAGGCCTGGGCGGCCGACCGCTGCGCGCGGGTCATCGCCGAGCGGACCGGCGCCGGCGTCCTCGTCAGCATCGGCGGGGACATGGCACTGGCCGGGCCATCCCCCGCCGATGGCTGGCGGGTCCGGGTCACCGACGATCACGCTGCCGGGCCGGACGCCCCCGGGCAGACCGTGACCATCCGGTCCGGCGGCCTGGCGACCTCGAGCACGACCGTGCGCACCTGGGAGGCCGACGGCCGGCGGGTGCATCACATCATCGACCCGGCCACCGGCGAGCCCGCCCGGTCCTGCTGGCGCACGGTCAGCGTGGCCGCCGGCAGCTGCGTGGACGCCAACACCGCAAGCACCGCGGCCATCATCAGGAGCGAGGCGGCCGTGTCCTGGCTCGAGGACTCCGGCCTGCCGGCCCGCCTGGTCCGCGCGGACGGCACGGCGACGATCACCGCTGGCTGGCCGGGCGATCCGGGTCCGGACGGATGACCGCGCTCACGGCCGCGCTGCAGGCGGGGCGGGTGCCGCCGGCCGCCATCGTGGTCACGTCCTCGACGCCGCTGTGGTACCTCACCCGGGCCACCGGGCTCGTCGCGCTGGTGCTGCTGACGCTGAGCATGGCGTTCGGCCTGCTGTCGTCGGTCCGGTACCAGCGGCCGGCCTGGCCGAGGTTCGTCACCGCCGGCCTGCACCGCAACACCACGCTCCTGGCCGTGGCATTCACCGTCCTGCACGTCATCACCACGGCGGCCGACAGCTTCGTCTCGATCCCCGTGCAGGACGCGGTGATCCCGTTCATCTCGTCCTACCGGCCGCTGTGGCTCGGCCTGGGCGCGGTCGCCTTCGACCTGATGCTGGCCCTGGCCATCACCAGCCTGCTGCGCACCAGGATGAGCTACCGGTCCTGGCGGCTGGTGCACTGGACCTCCTACCTTTGCTGGCCGGTCGCCGTGCTGCACGGGCTCGGCACGGGGTCGGACGCCTCGGTGCGCTGGGTCCTCGGGCTCACGGTGGCCTGCGTCGCGCTGATCGCGGCGCTGATCGCGTGGCGCCTGGCCTACGGCTGGCCCGAGAACGCCGGCGCCCGGCTGGCCGCCGCGCTGGCCCTGATTCTCGCCCTGATCGCGGGCGGCGCCTGGCTGGCGGCGGGCCCGCTGCAGCCCGGCTGGGCCCGCCGGGCCGGCACCCCCGTGCACCTCACCACGGGCAGCGGCACCCCGCGCCCGGCCATCACGGCCGACGGCGCGCCGTGAGCGCCGCCGAGGCGATCAGCTCAGCGGGGACGGGGGGCCGCGCCCTCCCCCCGCCCGGGCTGCCCCGGCTCATCCCGGCCGGCGCGCCGCTGTCCCTGAACGACCACGTCGCAAGGTACGGCCCGGTGCCGTTCCGCGACGGCGGGAGCCGCGGCGCCCGCGACCTGATCGCCGAGGTGGAGCGGGCCGGGCTGACCGGCCGGGGCGGCGCGGGCTTCCCCACCGGGCGCAAGATGCGCACGGTCGCCGAGCACGGCCGGCGCGGCGGCCCGCTGCGCGGCCAGGTCGGCACCGTCGTGGTGGCCAACGGCGCGGAGTCCGAGCCGGCCAGCGCCAAGGACCGGCTGCTGCTGACCCGGGCACCGCACCTGGTGCTGGACGGGATCGCGCTGGCTGCCGAGGCGGTCGGGGCCACCCGGAGCTACCTGAGCGTGCATGACGGCCAGGACGAACTGGCCCTGCAGCTGGCCGCGATGGTCAGCGAGCGCGACCGCTACGACCAGAACCGGGTGCCGGTCCAGGTCGTCGCCGTGCGGCGCGGCTACGTGGCATCCCAGGAGACCGCCCTGATCAGCCAGCTGAACGGCGGGGCGCCGAAGCCCACATTCGTGCCGCCGCGGCCGTTCAAGAAGGGCGCCCACGGCCGGCCCACACTGGTCCAGAACGTCGAGACCCTCGCGCACCTGGCGCTGATCGCCCGGTTCGGCGCCGGCTGGTTCCGCGCGCTCGGCGCGGGAGCCGGAGCGGCGGCCGGTTCCGCGCTGGTCACCCTCGGCGGCGCGGTGAGCAGGCCCGGGGTGTACGAGATCGCGCTCGGCATGCCGATCGGGGACCTGATCCGCCGGTCCGGCGGGCCGTCCGAGCCGCCCCAGGCGATCCTGGCCGGCGGTTACTTCGGCGGATGGCTGCCCTACGGCCAGGCGCTGGGCATCCCGATCAGCGACGCCGCGCTGCGGGCCGCGGGCGCGTCCCTCGGGCCCGGCGTCCTGATACTGCTCCCCGAGTCGGCCTGCGGGCTGGCCGAGACCGCCTGGATCGCCGGCTACCTGGCCGGGCAGAGCGCCGGCCAGTGCGGGCCCTGCGTCAACGGGCTGCCGGCCCTGGCCGACATGATGGCCCGGCTCGCCTTCGGCCGGCCCGACGGCCGGGCACTCGGCTGGGCCCAGCAGCTGATGACGCTGGTCACGCGGCGCGGCGCCTGCCACCTGCCGGACGGCACCGCCGCGTTCGCCGGGAGCGCCCTGCGGATCTTCGAAGACGAGCTGCGCCGGCACGCCGCGGCCGGGCCGTGCGACCGGGTGCGGCGGCGCCCGGTGCTGCCCGCGCCCGGCCACTCCTGGGGGCCGCGGTGAGCCGGCCCGTCCTGCGCGTGAACCCGATCGCGTGCGAGGCGCACGGCATGTGCGCCGAGCTGCTCCCGGAGCTGATTACCGCGGACCCGTGGGGCTACCCGATCGTCACCCCGGGCCCGGTGCCGGGCAGCCTGCTTCCGCTCGCCCGCCGCGCCGTGGCCGCCTGCCCGACCCTGGCCCTCCTGCTGAGCGACGAGGAATGACCCGCGGGCCCCGTACGCGCCGGCGCTAGGCTCCGGTTAGGTCGCGCCTGGCGGGCCGCCGGGGGACGAGACGGAGCGTTCTGGATCGGGGTTTTGGAACGGCGCGGAGGAGACGAGCTCATGGGACCGCTGGACGGGATCCGGGTGATCGAGATCGCGAGCCTGGCGCCCGCGCCGTTCGGATGCATGATCCTTTCCGACCTCGGCGCCGAGGTGGTGCGCGTCGAGCGCACCGAGACCTGCTCCGCCGGCGCGGCCGCCCCGGTCGATCCCCTGGTCCGGGGCCGCAGGTCGGCCGGGATCAACCTCAAGGACCCGGCCGGGGTCGCGCTGCTGCTGCGGCTGGCCGGGTCCGCCGACGTTCTCGTGGAGGGGTTCCGGCCCGGCGTTGCCGAGCGGCTCGGGTTCGGCCCGCAGGCCTGCGCCGCGGTCAACCCGCGGCTGGTCTACGGGCGGATGACCGGCTGGGGGCAGGACGGGCCGCTCGCCCCGACCGCCGGTCACGACATCGACTACATCGCGGTGTCCGGGGCGCTCTCGCTGGTCGGCCGGGCCGGCGAGCGGCCGGTCCCGCCGGTCAACCTGCTCGGCGACTTCGGCGGGGGCGGGATGCTGCTCGCGCTGGGCGTCCTGGCCGCGCTGCTCGAGCGGGAGCGGTCCGGGCTCGGCCAGGTCGTGGACGCGGCCATGGTGGACGGGTCCGCGCTGCTGACCTCGTTCGTGTACGGGCTGCGGGCCGCGGGCGCCTGGCAGGACCGGCGCGGGGTCAACCTGCTGGACACCGGTGCGCCGTTCTACGACACCTACCAGACCGCCGACGGCGGGTACGTGGCCGTCGGAGCGCTCGAGCCCCGGTTCTACGCCGAGCTGCTGGCCGGGCTCGGGCTGTCCGGCGCGGGCCTGCCCGGCCAGCACGACCGGGCGGGCTGGCCGGTGCTGCGG
>Ga0335073_10009153_pt1 | contig 13896 bp, 10 predicted proteins | sample Lox_Sample_22_FD_207093 | JGI IMG/M metagenome (GOLD analysis project Ga0335073, IMG submission 207093) | Soil microbial communities from Loxahatchee National Wildlife Refuge, Florida, United States - Lox_Sample_2.2 | ecosystem: Environmental > Terrestrial > Soil > Wetlands | place: USA... | reverse complement strand
CCGCAGCGTCATTCGGAGGCTACGAGAAGGTGGCCGAGCTGCTGGCGCCGACGTCAACGTGCAAGGTGGAAGCCATGGCACCGCACTGCCGGCAGCGTCATTCGGAGGCGACGAGAAGGTGGCCGAGCTGCTGGCGCCGACGTCAACGCGGAAGATGGAAAGTACGGCACCGCGCTGCAGGCAGCATCATTCGGAGGCCACGAGATGGTGGTCGAGCTGCTGGTCAAGCAGGGCGCCGACGTCGACGCGCAAGGTGGAAGCGCTGCCGGCAGCATCATTCGGAGGCCACGAGGTGGTCGAGCTGCTGGTCTAGCAGGGCGCCGACGTCAATGCGCAAGGTGGAGTATATTCGGCTGAGGTATTCGGCTTGCAGAAGAAGTCGTTCAAGTTGAAGGAAGAAGTCGTTCGAGTTGAAGGAAGGAGTCATTCGAGTTAAAGGAAGGAGTCGGCGACGACGACTTCGCAAGTCGGTGAAGATGGCTGCATGTCGAGAGTGAAGGGTGGAGGTGTTCGACTTGCAGAGAAGTCATTCAAGTTGAAGGAAAGAGTCGGCCACGACGACTTCGCAGGTCGGTGAAGATGGTTACAAGTTGACAGTGAAAGGATGGATGTGTTCGGCTTGCAGAAGAAGTCGTTCGAGTTGAAGGAAGAAGTCGCTCGAGTTGAAGGAAGGAGTCGGCCACAACGACTTCGCAAGTCGGTGAAGATGATTGCAAGTCGACGGCGAAAGGATGGATGCAAGTCGGCAGTGGAAGTTCACAGTTTCGAGCTTGTTCGCGTTGAAGCTTCCGCAGCTTCGACTTTTCGGCTGAGGTGTTCGACTTGCAGAAGAGGTCATTCGAGTTGAAGGAAGGAGTCAGCCACAACGACATCGCAAGTTGGTGAAGATGATTGCAAGTCGACGGTGAAAGGATGGATGCAAGTCGGCAGTGGAAGTTCACAGTTTCGAGCTTGTTCGCGTTGAAGCTTCCGCAGCTTCGACTTTTCGGCTGAGGTATTCAGCTTACAGAAGAAGTCATTCGAGTTGAAGGAAGAAGTCGCTCGAGTTGAAGGAAGGAATTGGCCACAGCGACTTCGCAAGTTGATGAAGATGGCTGCATGTCGACGGTGAAAGGATGGATGCAAGTCGGCTGTGAAAGTTCGCAGCTTCGAACTTGTTCCCGTTGAAGCTTCCACCGCTTCGACTTTTCGGCTGATGTGTTCGACTTGCAGAAGAAGTCACTCGAGTTGAAGGAAGAAGTCGTTCGAGTTGAAGGAAGAAGTCATTCGAGTTGACGGAAGGAGTCGGCGACAACGACTTCGCAAATTGGTGAAGGTTGAAAGGATGGTTACAAGTCGACGGTGAAAGTTCGCAGTTTCGAGCTTGTTCGACTTGCAGAAGAAGTCATTCGAGTTGAAGGAAGAAGTCGCTCGAGTTGAAGGAAGGAGCCGGCCACAGCGACTTCGCAAGTCGGTGAAGACGGCTGCATGTCGACGGTGAAAGAATGGATGCAAGTCGGCTGTGGAAGTTCGCAGTTTCGAGCTTGTTCGCGTTGAAGCTTCCGCAGCTTCGACTTTTCGGCTGAGGTGTTCGACTTGCAGAAGAAGTCACTCGAGTTGAAGGAAGAAATCGTTCGAGTTGAAGGAAGAAGTCCTTCGAGTTGACGGAAGGAGTCGGCCACAACGATTTCGCAAATTGGTGAAGGCTGAAAGGATGGTTACAAGTCGACGGTGAAAGTTCGCAGTTTCGAGCTTGTTCGTGCTGAAGCTTCGACTTTTTGGGTGAGGTGTTCGACTTGCAGAAGAAGTCATTCGAGTTGAAGGAAGAAGTGGTTCGAGTTGAAGGAAGGAGTCGGCCACAGCGACTTCGCAAGTTGGTGAAGATGGTTGCATGTCGACGGTGAAAGAATGGATGCAAGTCGGCAGTGGAAGTTCGCAGTTTCGAGCTTGTTCGCGTTGAAGGTTCCGCAGCTTCGACTTTTCGGCTGAGGTGTTCGACTTGCAGAAGAAGTCACTCGAGTTGAAGGAAGAAGTCGTTCGAGTTGAAGGAAGGAGTCGCTCGAGTTGAAGGAAGGAGTGGTTCGAGTTGAAGGAAAGAGTCGGCCACAACGACTTCGCAAGTCGGTGAAGATGGTTGCAAGTCGACAGCGAAAGAATGGATGCAAGTCGGCGGCGGAAGTTCGCAGTTTCGAACTTGTTCGCGTTGAAGCTTCCGCAGCTTCGACTTTTCGGCTGAGGTGTTCAGCTTGCAGAAGAAGTCATTCGAGTTGAAGGAAGAAGTGTTCGAGTTGAAGGAAAAAGTCATTCGAGTTGAAGGAAGAAGTCATTCGAGTTGACGGAAGGAGCCGGCCACAACGACTTCGCAAATTGGTGAAGATGGCTGCATGTCGAGAGTGAAAGGTGGAGGAGGAAAGGTGGAGGAGGGTTGTTTGGGGTACGCGTTTGTCCTGGAAAAGAGGGAATCCGTGCGAATTTCAGCCACCACCAACCACCCTGCCAACCCCCACGGCGAAACGGGAAGCGACACGAACTCGCTGGCCCTTTCAACACGAACAAGTTTCGACCGGTTACGAATCTGTTGCAAGCGGCTTGTGAATTTTGTTTCGAACAATTTACGCACGAAACTCCTGTGAACTTGTTACGAACTCATTGCGAAAAATTTCGGGAAATCGCTCGAGTTTTCAGCCACTTCCCAGCCCCTGCCAGCCCCCACGAAACTCGCAGCCATTTCAACACGATCTTCCGACCTGTTGCGAAGAACTTGCGCACTTTCGTTACAAACAATTTATGAATTTATTACCATGTAGACGTGTGTGCAGAGACTTGGTGCTTGAAGAGTTTCCACCACTCCCCTGCGCTAGTTAGTCACTTTCGACACCCTCGTCCCGCCCGTGAAACTGTGGCGCGCATGTTGTGACATGAACTTGTTGCGAACTTGCGAACTTCGTTCCGATCAATCTTACGAACAAACTCTTGTGAACTTGATGTGAATTTTGTTGCGAACTTGCTGTCTCGACTGGTCTTTTGCGTGGCGTAGTGGCGTTCACCCAGCTTCACGGTACCTGGAATGTGCCTCAGTGTCGGGTTGTGGCACCGGTGCGTTCGGCGGAAGGACTTGACCAGTTCAGGCGTTAGCGTTCCCAACCCGTTCCCCCAGGGAACTCAGGCCAGTGGGGAACTTTGGAGTCGCTAAGTCAAACCGGAGAAATTGCAGGTCATTCCTTTCACAAAGGGTGATTTCCATCGCCAAAATGGACCACCTTCGTTCAACATCAACAACATGAAGCGCCAAAACTCTTCTCCCTCCAACAAAGTGGCAAAGAGACAGTGTTCGGAAGAAGACAAATTAAGGGATTGCGAAACGAAGCCTGTTCTTGAAGAGGCGGAGCCATTTCGCCTAGTGACGGCGAAATTCCCAATTGATGCGCTCACGCCGGAATGGAGCGTTGGGGTGAATAGACCCATCAATGAGAGCCACAAGCGAAGGCTGTGCCAAATTTTCATGGATCAGGGTGTTCATCGAAAAGAGTTGGGAAACAGATTGCGGGTGGCATGTACTAAGGATGAAGTTCGGAAGATGTTGGATCATATCCAACCTGATGGTGATAAACAGGAATGGCCATGCTTCGATGACTGGATCTTAGTGAATGGAACAAAGGCGGAACTTCTAGCGGGAAATCACAGAGTGGAGGCTTTGAAAGAATATCTACGCCGCACAAAATCCGAAGGGAAGGAGAGATGGTGGATCTGCGACCTCTATGATAAAGAGGCACTACCAACGCATCTTCACATCAAACTCCGTGCCAATCGCGAAGATCCGATTCTACCTGACAGCCATGGCCAGATATGGACCGAACTGGCGGCTTTGTCGGAGGCGGATGGTACACTTTTTCAAGGACAGCACAAATTAGTCGAAGGCCAGATGGTGCGACTTCTTGGGCTCAATGGCAAGATGAAATTTCCAGCCAGGCGACTGGTGACGTTATGGAGAAATCATAACTGGCGATCAATGACAACAAGATGGTGTAGCATTTCAGTGGGCAGGGCAACGTTCAACATTTCCACCTTTGAATGGATGATAAGCCTCAGGATTGATGATGTAAGTGAAGAATGAGAAGTGATATGAAGCACGACTAAGGATATTCAGTTTTGGTTTACAACGTTCAAGGAAGTGATCGATTCAGTAAACGCGATACGTGACCGATGCGGTATTGAGGTACAGTCCAACGATTGGGCCAAACTGGCAAGCCTTCCCCCCGATCGCCAACAGGATGATGTTCAGGAATTATTCTTTCCTGGATCGAACCGGCGACGAGATTTCCTGGCGAACGTGGACCGTCCGACATACAATGAAATGTTGGAATACTTGATCGGTGCGCCGCAGTTGAAGTTTCCCGACGTCCATGCCCTGCTCAAGACCACGAAGCAGGAAGGGCGAACGATGAGCTTGATCGTGTCTCACGTTGGTCAATGGTTGAACCGCGACCCTGCAAAGGTGGGAGAACGCGAGGGCAACAAGCCGCCCCTGCGAAACGACTTTCTGCCGGCTCTGCGGGAGAAGTATGGCGACGGTGCGGAGTTACAGTCGGTACAACTCCAGCAGAATGTTTTGGCGTACACCAGGCAACACATGGCCGAATTCACTGACCCTACGATCGAGCATTACCTCAACGAATATCCATCCGCCGGCGTCGACGTCTACGGCAAACGATTCGAGTATGCAGCTTGGAAAGGTTTGATTTTCACCGTTTACGCCACCGTTGGCCCCCACTTCCAAAGCCATGCCGTCTCGCGTTTCAACGTGGAGGAGCCGACGATGCGTACCAAACCAACATCCACCATCGCGCGAGCCATTTGCAATTTCCTCCCTCGTATTCCAGAGGTGGCTGGGAACCCTGCACTCAAAGATGAGGAGGCGGTGGAGGCCCTATTTGCCAGCATACAACCTATGGTGTTGGATTGGGCGGCCAAGCAGTGTGATACAGCGTTGGCGAAGCGCTGGCCTCGACCGACGACAGAATTGTTGAAGGAGGAACTGGCAAAGTACCGTACTTTGGGGAGTTCGCGAGATCAACTTACAGCTTCGCCAGACCATGCGCTAGACCGCGCGGCGTCAGATCATGCCGGGTCAGATCATCAAGGATCGCCAGACCGTGCGCAAGGAACAGACCATGATACCGGGTCAGATCTTCGAGGATCGCCAGGTCGTGCGCAAGGAACAGACCATGCCGTGTCAGATCAACAGGGATCTCCAGAACGTCCGCAAGGAACAGACCATGCCGTGTCAGATCAACAGGGATCTCCAGAACGTCCGCAAGGAACAGACCATGCCGCGTCAGACCAGCCAGGTTCTCCAGGCCGCGCACACGGAACATCAAACCATGGCGCGACAGATCAACAAGCTTCTCCAGACCATGCCGCGTCAGATCAACAAGAGTCTCCGGACCGTGCGCACGGAACATCAGACCATGGCGCGACAGATCAACAAGGTTCTCCACACCGTGTGCAAGGAAAGTCAAACCATGGCGCGACAGATCAACAAGCTTCGCCAGACAGACGGGACAGCATCGCTCCAGACAGAGATCAACAATGTTCCCAAGACCATGGCACGAAAGCGTTAGGATGCGGCGCTGTGGGTCAAACGACTAAAGATCTGATGGAATTGACTCCCGAGGAGCTGGCGGCACTACGAAGGGGGAACCGCTTCAAGAGGGTGGAGGGTGAGGATGACGACGGGAATAAGGTTTGGAAATTTCAAAGGACGAAGGTTGCTCCAAACGGAGCAGGCTCTTGGAGGAAACGGCCTGTGGCGCAACGGGACATATAGATTGCCATAACTGGCAACGAAAAATCGCTCAAAACTGCCACCACAATTTCGGATCAGATTCCTCGAGCCGTGGTTGGGTAAATGGAGATCTTACCCTGAGGTATTTGCATTTGCTCTGATAAATGTTTTTTTCGATTGCAGCCTTAAGGTACTTGATGTTTCTGGCCAGCAATTATGGCTATTCTCTGGGTTTCTTTCCTTTCACGTTGAGAAATGTCCTCGTCTCTGTCCTCGTTTTCTGCGTCCGTGAATGGCAATATTTTGCCCGACGACGAGCCACGGACAACCATTTCATCGTCTCTGTCCTCGTTTCCTGCGTCCGTGAATGGCGATATTTTGCCCGAGGGCGAGCCACGCACAACCCTTTCCTTGAACCGTGTTAGCGAGTCATGCTATGATGACGAATCGGATGAAGATGGAACATATCAAGGAATGCTCCTGGACGACGAAAGTGAAGCGGAGTATGGCGGCTTTGGCGACGAGGAACAGGTCGTCGTGGCATCGGATTCGTACAGATGGAAGATTAATCATTCCAAGGGAGATCACAGGCTCAAAGGTCAGTGTTCCTACAGAAGGCGCGTGACAGTTGCTAAGAAAATGTACACAGTTCAGGATCTCATCGAGAAGACGAGCCTCTCGAGTTTCGACGGAGTGCATGCCATCGACATGTTGCAAAGATCATACACCATGGATTATGGGAACAGCAAGGCAGGATCCAGGCCTGCGGCGGAGGATGACCAATATCTTCCAGCCTTTCACCTTGACTTTCTCATGATCATCGGTCGACCTCTCAAGCCCATCATCCGGCCGAACGATCACTTCTTTGACAACGTCACCGTCACCTTCAAGAACTGGCGAGCACCCTACAGCAGCAAGCACCTGCACGGATTGCCGTTCGACCTGCAACACCGAACCTTCCGACTGGCCACTGGGGCGACGAGAGAGGCTTGGTTCATCGTGATGCATCCAATTGCGCCTCCCGTTGCCGAGTTGGTCTCCTCGAGACGAGAACGCCGGAAACGGCTGGAGAAGTCGTCCCAGTCGAGCGCTCTCGAGGTGGACCACGCGCGATTCCTGGCCGAATACATCAAGCAAGTTTTCCTCGACGGTGATCTCCTCGGAGAGGGAATCGAGCCTTCGTGGAGGTTGGACGGCCTACAGGTGCAGAATATCACGTTCAACAAGTGGACCACCTTCCAGACACGGTTCATGGAGGGGTGGCTGAGCTACGTGGCAGAGCAACCGCATGATGATTTCTGGACGGAAAACCAACCAGCGTTCCACGCGTACGACTATGGTGCGAACATAGAGATTGAGGTGAACGAACAATTGAAGAATCTGCCCAAGGAAACCAGGTTACGGCAAAGCGACGAAGAATCTGACGAGGAGGAGGATGAGGAGCAAGAGGACCGAGTGGAGTCTCCGCCTGCATCTCCCACCCAATCCACGGTTGCCACCGATGATGTCGAGGAGATCGACTACGGAAGCCTTTACACCGAAGGTATCCGTCAACTTCGCACAGAGTTGGAGAAAAAATACGTACTCGAAAACATCAGCAACGTGTCGTACGCCTTGGCGGTGGACATCAACTGCCTAGATGGGCGCTCTCCCGATCCGGACAACAAGTTCGCATGTTGTCTTCTGGCTGATCGGAACGCGGTCGTCGGCGAGTTTTCGGGCTCGCGTGACTTCACCTTCTACCCGCTGGCGTTCCACCCGGCTTACGGCAATTTCTCGTCGCCGCGGCCACCGTCGTTCATCACCGACAACCTGCTCACCATCATACGTGATAACATGAGCTTCCAGAACGATGGTGCCGACGTCCTCAGTTGCGGGTACTTCCAAGCTTACTCGAACATCAAGCGCAACATCCGCCACGGACCGGATGACCTCCTCGCCACCAAAGGCATTGCGACGGCGGCGTTGACGCTCCCCGAAGCTGAGGCCTTCTCGAGTCATACGAGAGCGAAGCGGGATCGGCTGCTGCAACGCTTGCGAGGAGAGCTCACGCCGGAGAATCCTGACTCGTCCAAGCCATTTGCGCGAGAAGGTCAACAGGTCGCTGCGGCGATCGAGGCCGAGGAGTTTGCCTTTCGGATGGAGCAAGTCTTGTCTGTCCAAGTATCCAAGTTGACGGAAGAGCGCCGAAACTTTTCAACAGTCCTCAATCCCATCTTCCAAATGATACGCTTCTTCCTCAAGGAGCCTCACCGGTACGCGCATCTGTTGAGGTCCTTTCCTCCGTCAGTCTTTCCTGGGGTGCTGTGTTCTTTCGCCAGCATCTTCAACCTCGCCATGGACGAGCTCTACCGGAGATTCGAGGCCACCGGTTCGAAGGGACTCAACGTCGCCCTTGCCGAAGGCGTTGCTGCGATAGACCGCTTGGGCAGTTACTGCTTCACCGGCCACCCTCGCTCCTTGATGGGATCCGTTCTCGGGCCGCTGGGTGTAATCGACGGCATACGGTTCGGCGCCTGGCCTTACATGAACCCTCGAATGCTGGACATCCAAAAAGGCAGTATCTCGCTCTCCAAGTGGCCACGAGACGAAAATGGCCGACCCATACTCATGCACGCGGCCTCCATATCCTACCACTACGGCCCAGAGGTGGGGGCGAGCCGACATAGCAACGTTTGGTTCACCGAGCTTGGTGGTATGGCCATGGAAGAGACAAACGGGGGGGCCCAGTTCCTGGAAGAGTTGTTCCACGACCTGTGGGTGCCGCAAATGGTTGTCTTTATCCGTTACCAGCTCAGCCATACGTTGAAAGTGACAAGGCCTAGGGGAGCGAATGAGGTGGAACGTCGACGGGAGTTTATGAAGCAGTGGTCTGAGTGTAGCAGTCCTTTCTCGTGGGCGTGAGTTCCCAAGCGCGCTTCCTTGATACAATCGCTAACGTTGTGGATTTGTAGGGAATTGAACCCAATGGTGTCGCTCTTCACACAGGAAGGCGTCTCCCCAACCATGTCGGTGTCAACCAAAGCACGCCGTGATTTCTCTGGGGAACTCTACGACGCCTGTGTCAAAGATGATGATTCATCGAGAAAGTCGTTCTCATCCAAACACTCGACTTGGTTCTCGGTACTTCGATCGGCCATCAGGCATGCAGTCACCAAAAATACAACAGCAGACACTCTTGGCAAGGAGTACTGGGTAGGTGCTATTTCCGCGGCAATGCTCTCGAACGGGATCGAGTGTGTTCCTGGCACATACCTGACGAGGATCAGTTGCACAAGGGTTGTCAGATTGGTGGGGGAAGCTCCTTCATCGCAGGCGATGAAGGCAAGGCCCGGGAGCCTCAAGCGGGCGGCGATCGAGGCCGAATGTAGAGCGGAGCTCTGGGCAAAGAGGAGGAAGATGACGATAGACTTTGGGTGCAAGATTCCTTTCACCAACATTCCCGAAATGGTCGAGGAAGGATTCCGACTGATGGAGAAAAACTTCAAGAGGGGTGATGCGGGAGTGCTGAGGCATTACCAGGTGGCTCGACACAGCCTTGTGGGGTGCCTTGGGGATCCGCTTTGTGACTTGATGCTGATGATAGCGTTGACACTTGCGTCGTCGTCGGAGACCCCATGGGTTCCACCCAAGAGCAACCAGTTTGAGGTTGGGCCAAGAAAGGATGCGAGGTTGTTGGCGGCGAATCTGGTCACGCGAATGCTTTGGTTCCTCCGACCTCAAGACTTTCCTTGGGACAAGGATGACGGCCAAGTGCTTCGAGTGTCGGAGATGACGAAGAAAGTTGAACACAAGGGAGTGAACAACCGGGTACTTCGGGAACTTGGATGGGTGGTGGTGGTACGTGGAACGCGAGACAGTCCTCGAAATAGTGACGTGGAGCTTCAGAAGGCGGAAGAGTTGTTGTGGATGCGCAAGGAATTGCTCGGATTGAGGAAGGACGCAACGAGGTTCATCGGTCGAGTATTCCATAGCCAAGATAGTATTTGGGTGGAGAGATGTAAATCGATCATCAGCGAAGAGTAGTAGTCACAAACGTGGACATGGAATTCTATTCTTTTCTCATACTCTACTAGCTCAAACAGAAGTGTCAAACTTGAGATCAGACTTCATTCTTTTCACAGGATTGGACCCTGCGATATTCTTCGGCAGTTTCAGATGTCGACTTGCTTCCCATTCGACAGTGCGCTGCGAAATAGGTGTGACGGGCTAGCACGCAAGAAGGGAAAGTGGATGAGAACACGATCCATTGCGACTATATTTGTAAGGACACTAAGATAAGGAAAAAGAGAGAAGAGAAGTGTGATGGAATCGACCATCACATGGGAAGGACCTAAAGACTCAGCGCCCCTCGCAGAAGCTCGAACAGCTATGGTTTGGCCCGTACCCAGTCGAGAAACGCGTAGGAAATGCATACCGTCTGACATTACCACCGGAGATGAAAATCCACCCTGAGTTTCACCCGTCCCGCCTCCGCAAAGCCGCTCAAGATCCACTGCCTGGACAGAACTTAGAGCCACAGGACCCTGTTATTATCGACGGCGAAAGAGAATGGGAAGTCGAACGGATCCTAGCATCCTCCTGGGGGAAAACACCGTGGCTTTGTCGGAAGGGCTTGTTCCGTCACAAGAAGAAGAAGAAGAGCAGGAACGCCTAATACATATCCTCCTAAGATGCTGTGATGTGAGTCCGTTCGCTAAAGGATTGTGATGTGGGCCCGTTTGCTAAAGGATTGTGATGTGGGCCCATTTGCCAAAGAAGTCCGTTTGCCATCCGCACCTCACAATCTATACCTCACAATGTGACATCATCACAATAGGAATCCTGATTGCGATCAAGAAAAATGTGTCAGAGAATGTAGTCGGAAAGGGTCATACTTCACATCAGACTTCATCTTTTCGTAGGATTCGACCCTGTGAAAAGAATGGAGTTTAGCCATCACTAGACTTCTGGAAGTCAACCACGGTTCTGGCACTCTCATAAGCATACTTGAAATTGAAGTAGAGATTGTGACAGGGCAAGCACGTAGGAAGGGAAAGTGGTTGGAAGCACGATCTATTACGGCTGTGGTAAATGCACTAAGATGAGGAGAGAAAGAGAGAAGAGGAAGAATGACCGGAAACGCCCCCATATATCCATCTATGGTGTCCATTCTGTGGATGTGATGTCCGTTCTGTGATTGTGATATCCGTTCTGTGATTGTGATGAGAATGTTTGCACAAAGCGATCCGGCCGCTAGTAGAATAATGTGAGTTTGACAATCTAAGGTGTTTGCGACCCCTCCGAGAAAGCCATGGTGTTGTCCGTCACGTTTTGTCCATGTGATGGCCGATTCCATCACAACAATCTCGGTACCACTGCGCGCTCCCGGCGCGCGCAGCGACGCAAACGTACAACGTATGAAGCCTTGATATCGGGCAGGAGCCACAAACAAGCGAGATGCTGCCGTTGACTTTCCGCAGGGCCCCAACCCTGCGAAAGAGTGAAGTCTGATATGAAGTCTTGTCTTCCACACCTCGTGATATCCAGCAACAAGGCAAGCAGCTTCTCTCAGTGTGCATAGGCACAAACAAGCGAGGTGTTGCCATTGACTTTTCGTAGGGCCCAACCCAACCCTGCGAAAAGAATGAAGTCTGATATGAAGTCTTGTTTACCCGCGCCTCGTGATATTCAGCATGGAAATAGCATCCAAGAGCTCGCTGATACCTGACGGTATGCGACATGTTGTGGAAGGTGTCACGGCTTGATTCCTTCGCAGCCGTGACAGAAGGGTATGCCGAAGGTGCTGGAGAGCATGCGAGGTGTGGTAGAAGTGGCAGAGGACATACGACATGTACTGGAGATGTCGGAGGTGGTGGAGGACTTGCGAGGTGTATGCCGGGCGGTACTGGAGGCCGCACTCCATATGCTAGCAATGATGGAGGTCGTGCTCCATATGCTGGAAGCGCTGGGGGGCACGCAACATGTGGTGGAAGTGGTGAAGGCTATGCGGCGTGTGCTGGAGAGGGGTGGAAGTGCTGGAGGCTATGCGAGGCGTGCCGAGGTGGTGGAGGGCACGCGACATGCTGTAGGTACTGGAGGTTGTGGAGGACATGGAACGTATGTACAGAAGGTGGTAGATGCTGTGCTATGTGCGCTGGAGGTTGTGCAACATGTGTTGGAGGTGGCGGGGGACACGCGGCGTGCGTGCTGGAGATGGAGGTCGCACTCCATGTGGTGGAAGTGATGGATGAATATGGGACGTGTGTTGGAAGTGTCGGAGGGCTTAGGACATTGTTGCTGGTGGTAGAGATGATGCTCTGTATGCTGGAAGCGGTGGAGGTAATCACATCTGTGGTGTAGGCTATGGATGGTGGGATTTTTGCCCTAGTCACCCGTCGGTATCGGGTTCAACCCACGCTTGCGACAACACGAAAAATTTCGTTCCGAAAGGCTTTTTAGCAAACCGCTCGCGGGCGTTTTGCCTCTCCTGTCGCCTAGAGACGGTGAAATTCCCAATTGATGCGCTCACGCCGGAATGGAGCGTTGGGGTGAAGCGCTGGCCCCGACCGACGACAGAATTGTTGAAAGTGTAGGAATACACAAGGGCGCACGATCGTGCCAGTACGGCAATGAAAGCTGCGGCACCGGCAGCAGTTCGCGTGTTTACGGTGACTGACGGCGACGTTACGGACAGTGATTACGTGCCAGAGAGCCTTGCCGACTTTGGCCTTGATCGCCTGGACCACGCCATTGAATTGTATAGGGAGGCGGGGATTGAATTCGAGGAGGAATGAGTTTGCATATGTCGAGTATCTAGCCGTATCTTAGTCGAAAATTCATTCTGGTTCACATCACGAACTTCGGATCAGACTTCGCGTCTTCACGGTTCTGATGTTGACTTGCTTCCCATTCGGCAGTGCCCTGTGAAATAGGAATCCTGATTGCGATTGAGAAAAGTGTCAGAGAATGTGTCAGGCTTCGGGTCAGACTTCACATCACACTTCATATCAGACTTCTGGAAGTCCACCACGGCTCTGGTATTCACAGGTTCGCCGTAAGTATACTTGGACTTGAAGTAGAGATGGTCCTCGCTATCCCTAACTTCCTCCATTTCCAACGTTTACTCTGTTACTGCCTCATTGGCCGGGTCCAATTGAGAACGGGTGTTACGAGCCTGTCCTCTTCCAACGGTTTCTGGCAACGGGATCACACTTCGCGGAAACCCATGGGTAACGCCGGGCATCGCCGCGGCGAAGCCGCGGGCAACACTTCTTGTTTATGACTCGGCGCGTCAAACTTTTCTCTCTTCTCTTTCTTTCTTTCTTCTCTTTAGCTTTACGATTCTTAGTTTAGCCACCAAATTGATCACTTTTCACTCGCTTCTCGCTTGTGTCTGTTCGATCTGTGCCAGGCCGTATGTGACGGGCTAGCACGCAAGAGGAGAAAGTGGATGAGAACACGATCTATTGCGGCTATATTTGTAAGGACACTAAGATAAGGAAAAGAGAGAAGAGAAGAAGAAGAAGAGCAGGAACGCCTAATACATATCCTCCTAAGATGCTGTGATGTGAGTCGTTTGATAAAGGATTGTGATGTGGGCCCGTTTGCCAAAGAAGTCCGTTTGCCATCCGCACCTCACAATCTATACCTCACAATGTGACATCGTCACACCGTAACAGTGATTGTGATATCCGTTCTGTGATTGTGATAAGAATGTTTGCACAAAGCGATCCGGCCGCTAGTAGAATAATGTGAGTTTGTCACGACCTTACCCCTTTGGGCGCATTCAAAAGGGTAAGCCGCTGCGTGCGCCGCTGCGCCACGCAAAAGACCAGAATACAAAGTCCGAAGGACTTTGCACTGCGCTCACTTATATAGAAGTGATTTACTCCATGCCTGCCAAACGGCCAGGCCATGACCGTAACAGAGTTTGACAATCTAAGGTGTTTGCGACCCCTCCGACAAAAGCCATGATGTTGTCCGTCACGTTTTGTCCATGTAATGGTCGATTCCATCACATGCACGATGATGATATTTGAGAAACACGGTGTATTTCTGGGTTCAACAGAGAAAAAAGTGGTTCGCTTAGAATGGCGGTGCGAATCCGTGCCCCGCACCCGCACCCCGAAAATCACTTCTGCAGATTTTCT
>Ga0335073_10009152_pt1 | contig 13898 bp, 8 predicted proteins | sample Lox_Sample_22_FD_207093 | JGI IMG/M metagenome (GOLD analysis project Ga0335073, IMG submission 207093) | Soil microbial communities from Loxahatchee National Wildlife Refuge, Florida, United States - Lox_Sample_2.2 | ecosystem: Environmental > Terrestrial > Soil > Wetlands | place: USA: Florida... | reverse complement strand
CCCGCGCCGATCCCATGCAGCACGGCGAAGACTTCATTCGATATCTCCGTCTGCACGGCGATCAAGTCCAGTGTCTGCACCTGGATAGCCCCGCCCGAGCGCACGCTCTGCGAGCCCACGTCCAGCAGTTGCCAGTTCAGATCGAAGCCGCTCTCCGAGCGCACAAAACTGCCTGCCAGCACATATGAGACCAGCAGCCGCTGCCCTACCGACAAGGGATCCATCTGCGCAATCGGCAGCGACATCAAACTGCTCGACGGCCGCACCACCAGCGCCGGAATCCGTGCCAGCCGTGCCGCAATCGCATCCGCCAGCGCATAGCCGTACAGCGGAGCCACTTCGGTCGCGCCCAGGTTCACAAACGGCAGCACCACGAGAGAGTTCTGCGGCGTCTTCTCGTTAGCCGACTCGCGAAACCGCTCCGCCAGCATCGAAAGAAAGCCAGTTGCCCGCTTCTCCGCCTCCGCATCGGTCGTTGGCAAATTCGCCGCAGCATCGCCGGGAATAATTCCCGTCTCGATCTGCTGCGTCTTCATGATCGTCTTCAGCGCCTCGCGCACCTCGCCCGCCGAGTTGTACCGTGCCCCCGGATTCTTCTCCAGGCACGTCGCGATCACGCTCTTCAGCTCCGTCGAAATCTCCGGCACAATCGCGCTCAGATCCGGTGGATCCGAAAACTGAATCCCGCGAATCGCCTGAAAGTCCTCCGCATCCGGCCGCGCAAACGGGTGCCGCCCGCTCGCCAGCTCATACAGAATCACGCCCAGCGCCCACACATCCGACTGCACGCTCGAGTGTCCCGTCACAAACTGCTCCGGCGCCATATAGCGAATCGTTCCGCCCCGCGCCGTGTACGTTGCCGCAACCGACGCATCCTTGGCCAGCGCCGGCTTGCTCGGATCAAACTTCGCCTCTTCCGGCTGCAGCCTGCGCGCCAATCCAAAGTCGAGAATCTTTACGAGACCCCCTTCGGTCAGCATCACGTTCTGCGGCTTCAGGTCGCGATGAAAGATGCCCAGCGCGTGGGCCGCCTGCAGTCCGTCCGCAATCTGGATACCCACCGATAGCACCAGCTTCGGGTTCGACGGCCCACGCCCGATCAGCTGATCGAGCGACTGCCCCGGCACATATTGCATTGCGATGTAGCCCTCATCGCCCGCCTCGCCTACTTCGTAGATGGCGCAGACATTCGGATGCTCGATCGCTGAAGCCAGCCGGGCTTCGCGCAGCACCGTTGTGCGCATCTGTTGCGCAGACAACAGTCCCGCGCGCAGAATCTTCAGCACCACGGGCCGCTGCAGCAGCGTGTCATTAGCCAGATACACCACACCACTGCCGCCCGCGCCCAGCTTGCGCACAATCTCGTAGTGTTCAATCGTTCTGCGTGCCATCGCTATCTTCAGTCTACTGACGAAGCGATAAGAGCCGTATCAATTTCCGGGAGTTCTCACTCCAACACAAAGAAACAGCGGCGCGAAGTCTCTCTCCGCGCCGCCACCGAATCTGTCGTTCCCTTGTTCCCTCGTTCCCTTGTTCCCTGCTTTTAGTGTCCCCGCCGCGCTTCGCCCTCTTCCACCACTGGCGGCGGTTCCTTCGCCAGCCGTTTCTGGCTCGCCCTTCCCATCAGAAACATCGTCAGCCCGAACACCAGCAGCACCATGCCCCACCACAAGTTCGCATTGATGCCCAGGCACCTCGCGTAGAGCGCGGCATCGCCGTTCGTCACCGCCCCAAACACAGTGAGGATCAGGCCGGTCAGCGTAAACATCAATCCCATCGGAACCCGCAGATCGAGACTCATCGTGTCCTCTCCTCCCTACGCAAGGAACAGGTTCACCGCAATCGCGCCCAGTAGCACCGCAACTGCCAGCGCTTCCGGCCGCTTCCACCACGCCAGGTGCGACGTCGACGGCTTCGGCGTCAGCGAGTGCACCAGACCCACCAGCTCCGACTCCGGCCGCGGCTTGGTCATCAGGCTCACCACCACAGCAACAATAAAGTTCACGCTGAAGGCCACAATCGCGCCGTAGAAATTCTGCGCCATGTCGCTTGGATAGTGATGCAGCACCGTAATCCATCCGCCGTGAACCCCCGGATGCGCCTCGATCGGCAGCGTTAGCCCGTGATGCAGCATCGCCGCCGCCGTGCCCGCCACCAAACCTGAAAACGCGCCATGCCCTGTCGTCCGCTTCCAGAACATGCCCAGCAGAAACGTCGCAAACAGCGGCGCATTCACAAAGCTGAACACCAGCTGCAGCGTGTCCATGATGTTGTTGAAGTTGATCGCCGCATACGCCGTCGCAATCGACAGCAGAATGCCGCCCACCGTGGCCCATCGGCCCACCGCCATGTAATGCCGGTCGCTCGCGCCTTTGTGTATGTACGACTGGTACAAGTCATACGTGAACACCGTGTTGAATGCCGTCACGTTCCCTGCCATGCCGCTCATAAAGCTCGCCAGCAGCGCCGTCAGTCCCAGTCCCAGAATGCCTGTCGGAAAATAGTGCAGCAGCATGTTCGGCGTGGCCATGTCGTAGTCCAGCAGCGGCTTTCCACTCGCGTCATACATCGGCTTGCCCGTCACCGGGTTCACCTTCGCCGGAACCAGTCCACGCCCTTCGGCCGCCTGGGTTGATACCACCGTAGTTTCGTGAATGATCGACCCGTCCGCACCGCGCGTCACCACCGTCGTCGTATGCGGCGTCGGCAACCCGATCGCCAGCAGTCCCGGCAGAATTACCAGAAACGGAAATACCATCTTCGGCACCGCCGCAATCAGCGGCACCTTCCGCGCCGAATCCATGTTGTGCGACGCCATCGCAGTCTGGATCACCAGGAAGTCCGTGCACCAGTACCCCGCGCCCAGCACAAACCCCAGCCCCATCCCGATTCCGATAATGTCGATCCCCATCGGATTGGTGCTGGCATGCATCACGCCCTTCCACTCATGCAGCATCCGCGGATCCACCGCGGCCACCGCCGTCTTCATCCCGTTCCAGCCGCCGACATTCTTCAGTCCCAGCAGCACCAGAGGCAGAAACCCCGCAATGATCAGGAAGAACTGCAGCACCTCGTTGTAGATCGCGCTCGTCAACCCGCCCAGAAAGATGTACAGCAGCACAATCGCGGCCGACAGCACAATCGAAAACGTGAAGATGCCGGTCTGCGGCAATCCCAGCGCATAAAACAGCCCGTCAAACACGTGCAGCACCTGGATCAGCCGCGCCATCGCGTACATCGAGATGCCCGAGCTGAACACCGTCATCACCGCAAACGAACACGCATTCAGCGCACGTGTCTTTTCGTCAAATCGGAGCCGTAGAAACTCCGGCACCGAGCGCGCCTTTGACCCGTAGTAAAACGGCATCATGAAGATGCCTACGAAGATCATCGCCGGAATCGCGCCAATCCCATAAAACTGCGCCGTCTCCAGGCCATACTTGGCGCCTGAGGCGCCCATGCCGATCACTTCCTGCGCGCCCAGGTTTGCGCTGATAAATGCCAGCCCGCAGATCCACGCCGGCAATGCGCGGCCCGCCTGGAAAAAGTCCTTGCTCGTCTTCATGTAGCGCTTCAGGGCAAACCCGATGCCCAGCACAAACACGAAGTACAACAGCATGATCAGCCAATCGACCGACGTCAGTTTCAATCGCTGCTCCCTCGACCCTGCAATCCTGGAAAGGGTCGGCAAGTCCCCTGCCGTACACCGCACCTCAATCCATCGCGCATCGGAGTACCGAAACCACTCTACGAATTGAACCGGATGCCCGTCCAGCAAAAATTGAAAATGTTTTCATTCCACCCTCAACCAGCGTTTACACTGTCCGCGATCCAGAATCCAGGAATCTCCATGCATAGAACACTTCGTCTCGTCCTCGCCGCTTCGTTCACAGCCGGCTCGCTCTTCGTTTTACCCGCTCGCGCCGCAGATCCTCCGGCTACGCCGCCCTCTCCCCGCGAAGACCTCAACGCCGACGCCCACTGGAAGTTCATCCTCGGCGACCCGGCTGACGCGCAGGCGCCAACATTCAACGATGCTTCCTGGCGATCCGTCACCCTGCCGCACGATTGGAGCATCGAAGGCAAAATCGACAAGGACAATCCCACCGCAGGCGGTGGCGGCTACTTCCCCGCCGGCATCGGGTGGTATCGCCGCTCTTTCACTGCACCTGCATCGTGGCGAGGCAGGCATGTCTCCATCTACTTTGAAGGGGTCGCCGCCAACGCAACGGTCTATCTCAACGGCCACGACCTTGGCATCCACCCCTACGCCTATACCAGCTTCCGCTTCGATCTCACCCCCTGGCTCCTTTACGGCAAGACCAACCTCCTCGCCGTCCGCGTCGATGACTCCGGGCAGCCCAGCAGCCGCTGGTATATGGGCGCCGGCATCGATCGACACGTCCATGTCATCGTCACTGAACCCGTCCACATCGCGCCCTGGGGCGTTTTCGTCACCACGCCCGAAGCCAATGATGACGGTGCAAAAATCGTCGTTAAGACCGCCGTTGCCAACGACACTCCTCAGGCCGGCCAGGTCTCGATCGAGACAACCATCCTCTCGCCCCATGGCCAGACCGTCGCGCACTCTGCAGCACCCATCACGGTGAATGAAAATGCGCGCGCCGAAGCCATTGCGGATCTCTCCGTAGAGCATCCCGAGCTCTGGTCACCCGACAGTCCTCACCTCTATCGCGCCGTCACCGAAATCCTGCGCGATGGCAAACCCGTCGATCGCGTTGAAACTACCTTTGGCATACGCACGCTCTCCTGGTCCGTCGACAACGGCCTGCTCCTCAACGGAAAATCGATCAAGCTCCAGGGCGGCAGCGTGCATCATGACAACGGCCCGCTCGGCGCCGAGGCCTTCGACCGTGCCGAAGAGCGCCGCGTCCAGTTGCTCAAAGACGCGGGCTTCAACGCCGTTCGCACCGCTCACAATCCGCCCTCGCCTGAGTTCCTCGCAGCCTGCGACCGTCTCGGCCTGCTCGTGCTCGACGAGCCCTTCGATGTCTGGAAAACACCCAAAGTCAAATACGATTACGCGCATCTCTTTGACCAGTGGTGGAGACAGGACATCGATTCCATGGTCCTCCGCGATCGCAACCATCCGTCCATCATCATTTGGGGTATCGGCAATGAGATCCCCGAGGCGTGGACGCCGGCCGGCGCACCCATCGCCCGGCAACTCGCCGCCAGCGTGCGTGCCCTCGACCCCACGCGCCCCATCACCGAAGCCTTTCCCGGCGCCACCTACACCCCGAGCGTTGACGCTGTCATGGCGCAGCTCGACATCGCCGGTTACAACTACAACCTCGTTCAGAACAATGCCAAGGACCACGCACGCGTTCCGTCGCGCATCATGATGACCACCGAGTCCATGCCCGCCAACGCCTTCGCGCAGTGGAAAACGATCCACGAACACACCTACACCCTCGGCGAGTTTGTCTGGACCGCGATGGACTACCTCGGCGAGTCGGGCATCGGAGCACCCGCCAACGTCACGCCCGAGCAGGCCAAACAGGTCGAAGCCATCACCAACATGATGAAAGGCGCCATGGCCAACATGGGCGCCGACGGCAAGAATCCCTTCGCCGGGATCGCGGAGCAGCAGAAGAAACAGCAGGAAGAAGCCAAAAAACATCCTGGCAACAACCTGATGAGCCTCATGTTCCCCGGCTACCCTTGGCACGCGGCCGACTGCGGAGATATCGATCTCATCGGCGACCGTAAACCGCAGTCCTGGTACCGCGACATTCTCTGGCGGGGCGGCAATCGCGTCTACGCCACCGTGCGTGTCCCCGCTCCTCCCGGCATGCTGACCGTTGCCATAGGCTGGAGCGTCTATCCCACGCTGCATAGCTGGACATGGCCCGGTCAGGAAGGGAAGGACATGCAGGTCGAAGTCTACGCTGGCACAGAAAAAGTCCGCCTCTACCTCAACGACAAGCTCATCGGCGAAGAACTAACCGGAATCGACCAGCAGCGCCGAGCCCTCTTCACCGTGCCCTACACGCCCGGCACGCTCAAGGTCGTCGGCGTCAACGGCGATCAGGAAGTCGCTTCCAACGTTATTGAGACGGCCGGCGCACCGGCACGCCTCAAACTCACTGCTGACCGATCCACTCTCCACGCCGACGGTGAAGACCTCTCCTACATCACCGTCGACGCGGTTGACGCTGAAGGCCGTCTCGAGCCCAATGAGTCCGCCGAGGTCCACTTCACCGTCTCCGGCCCAGCCACGATCGCTGCCGTCGGTAACGGCGACGGCCAAAGCATGGAATCCTACCGCGGCGATCATCGCGCACTCTTCCACGGCCGCGCCCTCGTCATTGTCCGTACGACCACGAACCCCGGCGCCATTCACGTTGAAGCCACCGCCACCGGACTCAATGCATCGAGCATTGATCTCCAGGCCGGCCCCGCACCCGAACAGGCGGAACTCAAATAGCCCATCTGCGCCGTCTGATTTCCGGCCCAGTCCGCGCAGGGCGCCCTTCGGTGGTGTTTAGAACTACGAACCCAAACAGGTAAACTGGAAGAGCATGATTCCTACGCTTACCTGGACCCCCGAGGGCGTCCGTTTCATCGATCAAACGAAGCTCCCCCTCGAAGAGAGCTACGTGCTCGCCACAACCTACGAACAGGTGGCCGACGTCATCGTCACCATGGTCGTCCGCGGAGCACCGGCCATCGGCGTTTCGGCTGCCTACGGAGTTGTACTGGGCGCGATGCGTTCCAAGGCTGAGAGCGCGGAGACCTTCGCTCCCGAGTTCGAGATGATCTGTGCGCGCCTCGCCGGCACTCGCCCCACGGCGGTCAATCTCTTCTGGGCCATCGACCGCATGAAAGTCCTCTTTGCTTCTCTCCTTGCGGCCAACGCTTCCATGCAGGAAGTCCAGCGCAGGCTGCTCGCTGAAGCCAATGCCATGTACGACGAAGACATCGCCGCCTGCAAGGCCATGGGCGCGCACGGCGCCGCACTGCTTCCCGACGGAGAAACCGGGGCCCCCGCAGACGGGTCCAGGTCCGCGGGGATTGTTGGAGTCCTCACCCACTGCAACGCCGGGGCTCTTGCCACCTGTGGCTACGGCACCGCCCTCGGCGTCATCCGTTCCGCCGTCGAACACGGCAAGCACATCCACGTCTACGCCGATGAAACCCGCCCGTTCCTGCAAGGCGCGCGTCTCACCGCGTGGGAGCTGATGGCCGACGGCATCCCCACTACGGTCATCTGCGACAACATGGCCGCCAGCCTCATGCGCGCCGGCAAAATCAATGCCGTTGTCGTCGGTGCCGACCGCATCGCCGCCAACGGCGACTTCGCCAACAAGATCGGCACTTACAACGTCGCCATCCTCGCCAAAGAACACGGCATCCCGTTCTACTGCGCCGCGCCCTGGTCCACCATCGATACGGCCACGCCCACTGGCGACGCCATCCCCATCGAAGAACGCAGCGCCGTCGAAGTCACCCACCACGGCGGCAAACAGCTCACTCCCCACGGCGTCGGCATCTGCAATCCCGCCTTCGATGTCACACCGGCCCGTTACGTCACCGCCATCATCACCGAGCGCGGCGTTCTCCGCACACCCTACGCCGATTCACTCCGTGAGATGGAGCTGGCCGCAAACTAGCTCCAAAGTTCTACAGTTGTAGGGACCGTGCTCGCCCTTGCGTCCATCTTCCGTCTCCGGCAGAAGTCCCTTCTTCGCGCCCTCGCGCTATCGCTGGGTGCGTTCTTCATGAGCCTGCACCTCGCCGGCTTCCCGCACCTCGAGAACCTGCACGGCTCTCCCTGGCAGGCGCTCATGCTCGTTTTCGCTCTCTGGGGCATGGGCGAAACCGCGCGCTGCCTCCAACGCAAGTGGAGCCTCTATCACGCCGGCATTCTTCTCCTTCTCTATACCAACCTCATGATCCTCGCCATGATCGTCTTCCTCGTCGCCTATCCCTGAGCCCGCGGAGAAGCGCCTGTGGTTTGCCCCATTTTTAAATGCCCAATTCCATCCCAGTTGTGTAGCATGGCAGAACGCACACCGCGCCGGCGATCGAAGCGACTCGAATCTCTTCCGATTCATGCCGCAAGACTGGCGCAAAAAGTCGTGCAGGAGGAACACATGCTGAAGGGATTTCGTGACTTCGTATTCCGCGGAAACGTGATTGATCTCGCAGTCGGTGTCATCATCGGCGGCGCATTTGGCACCGTCGTCAGCTCTCTCGTTAAAGACGTCTTCACGCCCTTCATCGGCAGCCTTGTCGGTAAACCCGACTTCAGCGCCATCAAGGCAGGCCCCGTCCTCATCGGCAACTTCCTCAATGCCGTCATCGCCTTCCTCATGGTCGCCGCCGCCGTCTACTTCTTCATCGTGCTTCCTGCCAATGCGCTCATGGCCCACATGAAGAAGCCCGAACCCCCTGCGCCGCCTGCCACCAAGGCCTGCCCCGAGTGCCTCAGTGACATCCCGCTCGCCGCAAAGCGCTGCGCTCACTGCGCTCAGCTCGTCGCCTAGTCAAACTTATTTCTGCTCTGCCGGAAAAATTCCAATCTGCACCGTGCCGAGCCTCTTTGCTGTTGAGGCCGGCACACCGCTCACCGGCGCAAACTCCATCCGACTCACCGGCGCATCGTGCCGCTCCAGAAGATAAGCCGAACCGGCACGCGCCTCGAACCCGATCGTCACACCGGCGTCGTTCTCGACCACACTCTTACCGGACGCGACATCAATCACATCCACGCGCTCTCCCGGCCAAGGATTGCGCACCCTGATTGTCTGCGCGCTTCGCGGCTCAATCACAACCGTCTCCGGCCGCCCATCGCGCGTCTGCACATAGACTCTCGTCCTGCCGCGCACTGCCACGCTGCCATCAAAATCCCATCCCGGCGGAATCGCCGGCGCCACGCGAATCACTCCGTCGTAGTCCTGCACCAGCGCCTCCTGCAGCGCATCGGCCACCACCCCGGTCTGCTCCACATAAAACTCACGATCCGCCGCCTCCCACTTTGCCATCCCATTCACAAAGTGCTGGAACTTCTGCGTAATCGTTACCAGCGTCGATCCCACTTGGCTTCCCATATCCAGCCGCGCCGCCTGGATCGGGTCATAGCTCCAGTCCACCGCCGTCGGCGAAGGCCTGTGCTCATACGTCCGCTTCGCCAGATCGAACAGCGGCGAAGCATCTCCAATCAGGTCGTACGGCCACACCGGCTCCAGCCCGATGTTCTCCACGTTGTGATCCTCCGCGCCCGGCTCATACGACTCCGCAATCACATCCGTTCCGTCTGCATCCGTGCTTGCCGCCACCAGCGTGTGCGGCTTCTCCTCACCTGTGCGCGGCAGCTCCGGCGTCTTTGCAAGTGCGGCCTGCAACTCCGTCGCCAGGTCCGCGTCCCGGCCCAGCAACTTCGCCGCCTCCATCACCGCCGGATACAACGCCCGGATCGCCGCAATGTCCGTCGTCGGATCCGTCACATCCCACTGCGTCTCATGCGCATTCGACGGACTCGTATGCAGCATCCCATCCGCGCCCGGCTTCTGATACACCAGCAGAAACCGCGCCGCCTCTGCCATCAGCGGATAGTTCTTCTCGAGAAACGCTCGATTCTCGGTCGCCAGGTACTGCCGCCACACCCATAGCCCGATCTCCGCGCCCGTCGTCAGCGTCCGTGCGTTGTAGTAGGGCTTGAATCCCGCATCGCAGTTCATGCCCACTGCCACCGGCTTCCAATCCGACTCATACTCGATCCCCGGCCCGTTGAATCGCATCGTCTCCGGCACACATACGCCCGGCCGTCCCTTCATCCGCTCCTTGGTCCACGCCTCAATCGCCGGCAGGTCCTCCCGATACAGATTGAAGTACGAGTCGTTCAGTTCCGGCAATCCCGCACCCAGGTTTGCTGCAACCTGCATGCGCAGGTTCCAGTGCCAGAAAGCCGAAGGATCCCACCGGTGCGCATCTTCCGCTGCGCTGATCATGTCGCCCACGCCGGCCTGCGAACCCGGCCACTCGTTCCCCCGTTCGCACGCGGCCACGTACAGATAGAGATCGCGCAGATTCTCCATGTACTCGCCGGCACTGTCCTGCGATGTGATCTTGATTAACCCCGCGCGACTCCAGAAACTCTGCCAGTACCCGCGGTGCATCAATTCCGGCTGAAGCACCATCTCTTTCGCCGCATCTGCAAACCCATCGCCCGTTCCATCAAACAGCGGCGCAGCCACCATCACGCGAAAATGCCCATCGGCAAAGGGCCTGAATGAAACCGCGATTGTCAGTGGATCGGTCACCGTCGTCTTCACATCGCGCCCTAGCGCTGCGATCACTGCCAGCGTGCCGAAAGCTTTCCCGGTCGCTCCCGGATGCTGATCATCCATCCACGACTCCGCCAGCGCTCCTCGCATTCCCTTCACCAGCGCCTGCGGCTTCCGCCCCGGCCACAACTCCAGCTTCGCGGTTTGCGTCTCCTCGGGATGCGCGCCTGTCACTTCAATCACCAGCAAATCGCGACTGGGTTCAACATACGCCGTCGCTTTCATCCCTCCGCCGTGTTCCTGAAACTCGCCGTGATACAGATCCAGCCGCCCCGCATAATCTTTCGCCTGCGTCAGTCTCTGCAATCCCGGAACCACAACGTGTCCCGCCGACAGCCTGCCCGGCATCGCGTCCTCGCGATTCAGCTGCACTGTCATCCCGTCCGCCGACCACACCGCCGCACCCAGCGTTCCATTTCCCAGCGGCATCGCCTCCGTCGAGTCAAGGTTCGGCCGCGCCAGCACCACGTCCGACCGCCCCACCACGCCGGCCACATCCACATGAAACTGCCCATCCTTCCACGCCGTCGTTGCATGCGCCGCACCCGACTGCCCCTGCGCACACACCCCGCACAACACCACTCCACCCGCAAACCACATCCCGAAAGACTTCAAAAGCATTCCCCTTTTAGGCAGGATTCTTCGCCGTGACCATCCTAATCCGCGCAGACGCCACTCACATGACAACGCCAATCTTGAAGCGCTTGCGCTGACTCGCTAACTCGCTGTCTCGCCGATCCGCTCGCGCGCCAACTTGCTAACACCACGCGCAGAGCGGGCTGTCTCCCTGCCTCTCTCAATCCAGTGCCCGTAATCGCGGCGAGAAGCAGTAGATCCCGATAAACAGAACCCCCGACATCGCCGCCATCATTGACAGCGCCAGCCCCGTCGCAATGTGCCGCGACAATTCGCCCGCCAGCAATGATCCCAGCGGCGGCAGCCCCAGAAAGCTCGTCGCATAGATGCTCATCACCCGCCCCCGCATCTCGTCCGACGACAGATGCTGAATCGTCACGTTGAAGCACGAGATCATCGTGATACCGCTGAACCCTTCAAAGAACGCCAGCACCTCCGACACCGCAAACCGGTGCGATGTGCTGAATCCGATAATCGCCGAGAAGAACACCACGCCTGCAAACGTCACCACTGTCCCGCGATGCCGGATCACGCCCATCGTCGCCACGGTCATCGCGCCCATTACCGCGCCGCACCCCGAACCCGCCAGCAGCCATCCCAGCCCGCTCTCGCCCGCATTCAGCTGCACCTTTGCGAAGTAGGGAATAAAGGTGAGAAACGGAAAACCCAGAAGACTCGCGGCCGCCGTCATCCACACTAGGATCATCATCTGCCGCTCCGTGCGGATATACCGGAACCCGCTCTGCAGGCTCTGCCACATGCTCTCGTGCCGCTTCAGGTTCTCCTCCGGATACTGGATCCGCGTCAGTGCCCAGATCACCGCCAGAAAACTCAATCCGTTCAAAAAGAAATTCCCCGCCACACCGAACAACTCCATCGCGTAGCCGCCCAGCGTCGGCCCCAGGATGCGCGACATGTTGAACTGCGCGGAATTCAACGCAATCGCATTCGTCAGGTCTTCGCGCTTCACCAGCCGCGGCACCAGCGCCTGGTAGCTCGGCGCATTCATCGACATCGCCACCCCGTTCATAAACGAGATCGCCGCCACCTCCCACACCGTGATCACCTTGAACCACGCCAACCCCGCCAGCAGAAACGCCAGCACCATCATCGCCGTCTGCGTCACCAGCAGCAGCTGCCGCTTGTCCACGCGATCCGCAATCACTCCGCCAAAAAGCGTGAAGATCAGAAACGGAATCGATCCCGCAAAGCCCACCACGCCCAGCCAAAATGCCGAGTTGGTCAGCAGCAGCACCAGCCACCCCTGCGCCACGTTCTGCATCCACGTGCCGATATTCGATGTGAAGTTGCCGCTCCAGAACAGCCTGAAGTTCGCGTTGCGCAACGCCCGCACCGCCTGCGGAAAGCGGTCTTCCTCTGCCGCCGCCATCGCGCGGCGCACGGCTTCCGTCGATTGCGGAGTGGCTGCAGCGGTCACGTTCTCAGTCTGCCGCTCCGTATCCAATCCTCGACCTCTTCCTTGCCCTGCCGGGGGAGATGATTAGAACCATAGTGTAAGCTGTTGTGAATTGAGACGGGTGCCCGCTGAACCGCCTCCCTGCGACACATTCATTCCACCATTCAGGCCCGCCCATGCTTATGCGCAAATCTCTGCTTCTTCTGTTGCCCGTCGCACTGCTCTCCTGCCCGCCGTTACCCAACTCCTCCGCCCAGGCGCCGCAATCCGTCTTCGGCTATCGCGATTTCGCCAAACAGGCCGCCATCGAAGCGAAATTCCTCGACGTTCCCAGCGCCCAGCTTGCCGGCGAAGAGCTCAAGATCCTTACCGCCGAGCCCCACGTGGCCGCCACACCCGAGGACCACAAGACCGCCGAGTACGTCGCCGAGAAATTCCGCGCAGCCGGCCTTGAAACCGAAATCGTTCCCTACCGCGTGCTCCTCAACTGGCCCAAAGTCGTCCGCGTCGAAGCCTGGGACGCCGCCGGCAAACAGCTCATGACCGGCCCCACCCGCGAGCACGTCAGCAGCGATCCCTTCCAGGACAATCCCCGCGTCGTCATGCCCTTCAACGGCTCCTCCGGCTCCGGCGACGTCACCGGCGAAGTCGTCTACGCCAACTACGGCCGCCTCCAGGACTTTCAGCAGCTCGACGCCGACCACATCGACCTCCACGGCAAAGTCGTCATCTGCCGCTACGGCGGCAACTTCCGCGGCGTCAAGGTCTACCTCGCCGAACAGCGTGGCGCCGCCGGCGTCCTCATCTACAGCGATCCGCAAGACGATGGCTATTACAAGGGCGACGCCTATCCCTTAGGCCCGTGGCGTCCTGAAACCGGCGTCCAGCGCGGCTCCGTGCAATACCTCTTCAAATATCCCGGCGATCCAGAGACCCCCGGCATCGCCTCCACCCCCGATCTGCCTGACTCCGCTCGCACCAGCCCCTACGGCGATCAGCCCCACATCATCTCCATTCCCCTCAGCTATCACGATGCCGCGCCCATCCTCCAGGCCCTCAAAGGTCCCGGCGTACCCTCCGGCTGGCAGGGTGCGCTGCCCTTCCGCTATCACCTCGGTGCCGGCGGCGTCCGCGTCCACCTCGTCTCGCAGCAGGACTACCAGCGCCGCACGATCTGGGATGTCATCGGAAAAATCAAAGGCACTGAGTTCCCCAACGAGTGGGTCATCAACGGCAACCATCGCGACGCCTGGGTCTACGGCGCAGTCGACCCCAACAGCGGCACCGCCGCCATGCTTGAAGCTGTGCACGGCATCGGCGCCCTGCTCAAAGAGGGCTGGCACCCGAAGCGCACCATCGTCTTCTGTAGTTGGGACGCCGAAGAAGAAGGCCTCATCGGCTCAACAGAGTGGGTCGAGCAGCACATGGACGCCTTGAGCCACGCCGTCGCCTATTTCAACACCGACGTTGGCGTCTCCGGCCCCGACTTCAAAGCCGCTGCCGTTCCCTCCCTCAAAGCATTCGTAGAATCC
>Ga0335073_10009151_pt1 | contig 13898 bp, 19 predicted proteins | sample Lox_Sample_22_FD_207093 | JGI IMG/M metagenome (GOLD analysis project Ga0335073, IMG submission 207093) | Soil microbial communities from Loxahatchee National Wildlife Refuge, Florida, United States - Lox_Sample_2.2 | ecosystem: Environmental > Terrestrial > Soil > Wetlands | place: USA... | reverse complement strand
CCCAAGGACTCATCCGCGTTGTCAGCGACACATTCGCGGACGAGTTGTTCGCAGAACTTCAGAATCTGAACGGTTTGACGAACACCCGCAAAAAGAAAGACGACCGTGGCGACGTTCTAGGATTGGCGGCAACGATGATTATCCGTCCCGAGATCAAAGGCCACGAAACTGACCCGCAACTCGCCCAGCAGATGGAAGAGGAGTTGGAAAGAGAGTGGCGTAAGCAGGCTCACTATAATCGCATGTTCGGCAACCAATACGTTCCGCCACCACAAAAGATGAGCGATCATCTGAACGACGCCCAGCGCACCAAGTTAGGTCTGCCACCTCGCAACCGTCCTGACAACGAACCAGAGACGCCCCAGCCCCAAGACCCCCGTGACAGAGTGTTCTCGTACGGGCGCAGCGTGGCACCAAGCAGCAACGGCAAGAACACAATCTTCGGCGCAAGAGGAGTATTTGGGAGAAGAACGAAATAAGTTTCCGTCCCACCCCCGTTACGACGGAAGAGGTGAGATGGTGTGCAACGACCAGCGATTCGACCTAGCACAAAGGCGGGGTTCCCTCGGTGGTTTCCCCGATTTTATCGTGATGGTCTACGGCATTGACAGCGACAAAAGTCTGTGTCGCGGCGTCCTAGTATCCGCACCGTGCAGCAAAGTTTTCGCCGCCAACGCGGCTTTAGAGGAGATCGAACATGAGCAGCAATAACGAGGCAGGGCTACAAGCAATCGCGGAGAAGTACAATCTGCCGCGCAATCAGGCACAAGATAAGTTAGTGGTCGAGAAGATCGCCAACTTCCTAGGACACCCGAACTTCAATCCCACGGTAGAACTGTACGCGCTGGCCATCGACAACGAAACGCTGTTGGAGCACCCCAGCGAGCCATCAGGCCCAGCCTACGACTACGCGACCGCCTCTGCGGCAGCAGATCAAGCCAAGGCCGCAGCGGAGCAAGACGCGAAGAATCGTGCGGTGTGGGAGCGTGAAATCCTTCCTCGCTACGACTTGCTAGACCACGAGGCAAACTTCCAGTCGGTGGTGGACTACTGCGGTGGTGAGATGACCCTCGCTAAGGTCGCGTTTCTAATCGCGAACATGCCCCGTGGACTGAAACTCCAGTTCGGTGATGAGCGCAAATCCTTGCTGGCACAGATACGAGAGCGCTTGCACGACCCGTACGGACGCAGAATGAACGATCACGATCTGGAAACTTGGATGAAGAAATTCGCGGTGATGGGGCGTATGGAACTTCGCGCCAAACTAGCGGAGATCACAGAACGCCAAGAAACCGCCGCGAAGCCCGTGGGTCAGATCAAGGACGAGTTGGCCACCATCCGCGCGAAGGAAGCAGAGGCAGCCGCTGGCTTTCGCGATTCCCGTGGCGCACTCTGGCCCAAGTTGTTACCCACCATCGTGCTGCCGGGAACGGTTCAGGCCGTGTCGACGAGCGAATACCTGAAGTCGTTACTACGCGGGCGCAGCGCCGAATCGACCTTCGCTTTGAAGCGCATGGTCAGCAAGTTCGGAGACCAGCAGATCAACGTTTACATCAACCAGTAGGTGGCGCGATGAGCGAAGAAAAGGACAAGGAAAAGAATGAGGACGAACTTCTAATCGCCCTCGCAAAACTAATTCAGGCAATCGATAAGCGAACTGAGGATGCCGCCGCCCGTATCCGTCAGATCGAAGCAGCACGTTCACGTGTTTTGGGCAGCAAATAAGGACGACCGCACCTTACGCGGCAAGGACAATACAATGGCAAACCTATTACCAGAATTGGATGTGATTAGTGTCTTCGACCAAGGTTGGAACATTTTGCAGCAGCGTCTGTCCCCCGGAAGACTCGCGGTTACCGAACGCAACGCAGCGATCTTGATGGATTGGTGCAAGGCTCGCTACGACATGCAGGCACCGACCAACACTGCGGAGCAGATTGCGAACACGTTGCAGTTGGCTGTGGAAGCGCGTCTCTTTGACCCGCCGAACAGCCCCACGACTTTGGACTGGGCCGTGAAGCCGTCCAAGACCTTCATCGACACGGTGCAACAGAAGTTGACCGCCGAGTTCGCCAAGAAAGAGAAGGCTCGTATCGAGAAAGAAAAACTCGAAAACACCCAGCCGTTCAGCCTGACCGACCAGATCGAAAAGGAGAAGCAGCAGAAGGAAGCAGAGAAGCACGAGGCATCTGCACAAGCCCAGACCGACAACCTGATCGAGAATTTCACCATCAACGGTCGCGTTCCCAACACCACCGACTGGGACGCTACCAACCAGTGCCGCACCGCGCTGCGCGGCATCAAAATTAACGCGCCGGGTGGAAAGTATTCCGCTGCGCTGACGCTGAAAGTTGTTCAGCAAGCCTTCTACGGAGAGACACCCGCTGCCATCGTCCGTCTTGCCCAGCAAGCCGTGGAGAAGATGAACGAGGCCAAGAACACTAAGGTGCAACGCGACAGTCTTGGTGGTGACGTAAAGAAGGTCGGCGCATTGGGTGGTATCTACTAATGCCCGACACACTAAAGGTCATCCCGCGCATCCGAAACGCCGACGTTGAGAAAGAAGAACAGCGTTGGCGTGACGAACAAGTGGACATCGCGAACAACAACGCGCAGCGTAAAGCGAGAGAGCAGCAACTCGCTAAAGATCGCGAGGAAGGTGTTGCCCGCTTGAAGCAGTACGCCAAAGAGCGCGGCTTGGTTGATTCGAAGAGGAACGCAGATAAAATTGCGGGCTTCATCGAACGCAACTTCGACCGACTCTCAGAAACGAATGTAGACGCGACCATCAAGGCCTTGCAGTACGAACTCGAATGGCATGTCTCGCCAAAGGCTACCAACATCGAGGTGTGGCGTCCCGGTGACCTACTTCCAGATAACCCGAGTCCGCAGCAACTCGCGCAGAGCGCAATAGAGGATGTGATCGCGTATCGTGAACGCGCCCGCATGCTAGGCCGCAAGTAGCCAGTTTCCCCATCGCGCCCTTCTCAGTCGGCATGGTGGGCCGGGTCCGTGCGACATGGTCGCGGATTCCCGAGGGAGCAGGGCCAGTTCCGACGTAGGGGCATCGGGCTGGCCCTTCGCATTTCCGCGCAGGCAAGGAATTGCCCCGGCCCGGGGTGCGCGGCGCGCACAACGAGCGCGAGCAGCGGACGCGGTTCGACGCTGAAATGAGATTGTTCAGTCCACCGATTCAATGCCCTTGTTACTTAGAAGCTAAGAGTGCTACTGTCTAACAGAACGAATGCACATCCCACATTATCTTGTTCCTTTCGCATGACTGACGTTAGCGTCAAATTGAAGGGCGAACAACGCCGAGCCACAGTTGTATTTGCGGAAGATCGCGACCTTACTTTTATAAACGACTGGCGGGATAAACTTGGCGCGGATACTGAAATCAAACGCCGAGATGCGCTCGATATGGCACAGCTTGCGATTGATAGTTTTCTGGCGCATTCCCGAGTGCAACAAATCTACGTCAATAGCGTCGAAGACATCGCAACTCATGTCAAAGCAGATGAGCACGTTGAACTTGCGGGTTTCGTGCTGCTGAAATGCGACTGGTTTCCTGATTCAGGTGTTATTGGAATTTGTCATTTTCGTCGCTCGTGGTGCAACAGCATCATCCTTGACTACTTGGCCGTGCACCCGTTCATTGCTAAACCACCAGACGGATATCCCCACATCGTTACAGGCGCGGGTTCTGCCATGCTTTGGTTCGTCAGCGACATAGCCCGGCGATATACCTGCGGTCGGATATGGGGCGAAGCGACTCACGGCTCGCATGACTATTACAAACGAATGTTTGATTTGGATGGCGTCGAGGACCTCATTCTAGCGCCTAAACTCCACTATTTAGAGTGCGCCAAGAAGGAACTACTCTGGCGTCCTGAGGGTGACACGGATAAAATGAAAGCAGAAATCGTAGAACAGTTGTACCGAGCCGAAGCAGAGAACCCGCCCTTGATTGGGAGACGTTCTTTCGTCGTGAGTCCATCGCGCACATTGGCTTATCACTTTTTGCAGTTGCCCACGCACGTTCAAACGCAAATTGCGAAAGCATTCGGTCTGCCGGGAGAAGGCGAGGAAGAACTGCGTGACGATCTTCTCTTTCGTGCATTGTTTCGACAAGCGACCGAGAGCAAGAAACTTAGCGACCTTTGGAAGGAAGTTGAAACAAAGCATCCGAAGGGTCATCCAGAAGAGAATCCATTTCGATAGAGGTGGGTTATACCGATGAGCATGAAAAGCTATTTGGGCGATTGGTATCGTTCAGCAGGAATTCCACCAGAGGGCATACCGCTTGCGAAAAGATGGGAAGGCGTCGAGTCCTTTGCCATGGACGCGAGCGAGATCAGCTTGTTGGCTCAGGGTTTTTATCAGTTGAATCCATCGGACCCATCATTCCCGCAAAGGTTTCGCGAAGCGCTCAACAAAGTCGACCAAAATTTTTCGATGTCCGGCAATGATCGTGAATTGGTCGTATTGGCTGGTGCCGCGTTGGTGGACGCAATAGAGCGTCGGTCACGGGATATCGCTGACTTGGCTGCCTTATTTCTTGTATGCGGAGCGGCGCAGAACGTCCGCACCGCAGCCGTTCCGCAAATCCCTGAGATCGCTGCTAACTACCTCGGTCAGCGGTCTGTGCAACGGGCCAAGCCGGAGAAGGACGGTAAAGAGGAAGCGCTATCTAAGGCGCTCGCAGGGTTGGGTGAGCCGCTTAACAAGCTGGCTCCCGAGTTCCAAAAACTACAGTTGGAATTTCCTATCGTTTCAGAAGAGTCCAACATGTTGTGGTGGTTGATCTCGGACACCAGCCGAGACGTTAACCAACGTTGGAGCAAAGTGCCACTTGGCATGGCTTGCGTGCTCACGGGTAAGGAACTTGCCGACCTGACTCGAATAATGCCCGGCCCTATCGCGGCACGAGCGTTCTTGGACCGAGCAGTCCGGTCGGGCCGAGATAAAGTCGCTGCTTCAATCTCTATCGTGGATGTTGTGAGCGATACAGACAAGACTTGGCGCGGCTCCTATTTTTCAAAGCCTCTTCCCATCGGGCTGGAAGGCATTCTGCCCTTGACTCACGCTGTCGTCCTTTCCGTACACGCTTCTGATGAGAAGGGATGGCGGCCCCTGTTCAAGGCCGCAACTGGTATAGCCGAAACTGCTAAGAGCAACCCCGACGCCGTAGCATATCAATTCTACTTGGAGCAACTGGCGGTTCGTTCTTTCAATGAAATGAAGGCATCGTGATGACGACGCCTCCACAAGGACCTCCGACTAGCGCTCCCGTGACGCCGCAGCCCTCAGCGGCTGCGGCTCCCGTGACAGTCCCGGATGTCATCGATCTGCCGAGTGGGAATGAGCTAGATGCTCTCGCCGCTGCAGAACTGCAGGGTGCTCAACCGGTGCGACTGATCGTGGTCGCGGGGCCAGTTGGAGCGGGCAAGACGACGCTGCTAGCAACGCTGCATGATTTGTTCCAGACGGGGAAAATCGGTGACTACGCTTTCGCTTGGTCAAGGACGCTGCCCGCATTTGAGCGGCGGTGCCATTTGTCCAGAATTGCTTCGGAACGATCAGTTGCAGATACTGAGCGCACTAAAATCGGTGAAGTGCGTTACCTCCACACTCAAATTTCAGGGCCTGAATTGCCCGAGAATCTGCTTGATCTCTTGTTCACAGACGTGAACGGTGAGACCTTCGAACTGGCACGCGACTCGATAGCAGAGTGCCAACGCCTGCATTTTTTGAAGATGGCAGACCACTTCTTGCTCTTGATCGATTGCGAGAAGATAATCGACCGTAAGAAGCGCAATCAGGTGATACACGAAGCGATGATGTTGCTTCGCTCCTGCCTAGACAGCGGAATGTTACCCGCTTCTTGTTTCGTGAACGTCCTGTGGACGAAATACGATTTCGCCGCAGCCGCAGCCAACGGAGAACATGCTTCCTTTCTCCAAAAAGCGACGGAAGAATTTCAGAAGCAGTTCGGTTCACGAGTTGGAAGGTTGTCGTTCAGGAAAGTCGCAGCGAGGCCAGCGGACGTTGATGGACTGGAATTTGGATACGGACTCCCAGAACTGCTTCAAGAATGGGCGACGGAGTCACCGCGTAACCGGACAATGAACCTGCTTCCCGACGAGGAGCTAGGCTCCCGCGAAAGCGAGAAATTTCTGCAACGGCATTTTCACTCTACTTCGGACTCAAAATGAGCGAGTCGGCTTCAAACCAGTTCGTGATGATCGGACTTCCGGCGACGGGGAAAACGAGTTTCCTCGCCGCACTCTGGTATTTGGTCCAGCACGGAGACGTTGAGCACGGGCTAACGCTTGAGCGCATGGAAGGCGACAGCAAGCATCTGAACCAAATCTCAAGTGTGTGGGCAAGTTTTGAAGCCGTTCCACGAACTTCGATTAACAGCGAACGCATCGTTTCTATGGTCTTAATCGAGACCTCCACCAAGAAGAACATCACCCTGACTTTCCCGGACCTCTCCGGAGAATCATTCATGTCGCAGTGGGTTGATAGGCATTTCACGGCGAGCTATGAGGAATTTTTGAAAGAGTCGGTTGGGGGAGTTTTGTTCATCAGTCCCTTGAATTACCACAAGCCAGTTCGTATTGCTTCGGCCATGCCGCTGCTGAAAGAAATGGTTGAGGCGGGACAGGCCAACGAAGAAAAGGATGACGGGGGTTCTATACCTTGGGACCCCACTCAAGCACCGACGCAAGTGCAACTGGTGGAACTCCTGCAGTTCATTGCGGGTCGTGAGTATTTTAAGCCGCCGTTTCGCTTGGCTCTGGTAATCTCTGCTTGGGACGACGTGTTGAAGGTTAAAAAGACCAGCCCCACAAAGTGGCTGGCTGACGAGATGCCGTTTCTCGCCCAATTTTTGGAGAGCAATCGGCGGCTGTTCGATTTTAATGTGTATGGTGTCAGCGCTCAAGGTGGTGACTACGATAAGGATGTAGATGAACTAACCGAGATGACTGCATCTGAACGAATCCTGATTGAGGGAGATGGCGTGAGAAACGCCCACGACCTGACGGAACTGTTGACATGGTTAATGCGGTGACATCAGACGCCGCCAATTTTCAGGTAGGCGTAATCCACCAATTCTTGCACGGGTATTCAGACGGCCATCGTCTCATCGAGGGTTCGGTAAAACTTTCGAGTGAACTCTCACGATTGATGCTCAAAATGAGCGACCTGTCAGGCGGTAGTGTGGTCGGCGGGTTCGAGCGCTATATTACAGGATATCCGCTGGGGTCCATCAACGCCTACGCACTGGCCATGACTTGGTACGCTCCGGAGATGTCCAGACCCGGTTGTGTATGGACGCATACAATTGTGCTTCCAGCGCAGACGCTGGCATCCATCTCTTCACTGGCGTCGCTCACGCAATTGTTCAGGCGGCCTACTCGTAACTTCCTCAACAGTGATTACGCAGAAAGCATTCCTTTCGAGAGTGGTTCGGTGAAGACGACTGTGCTGGAGCATGCCGAACCAGTTCTGAAATACCAGCTTGTTGCGATTTTCTCCGCTTACTATGGGTCTTCGCAGGCTAGTCCTGTTGTCTTGGTTGCCCGAGATTCTGACGAGTTTTCCGACGCCATATTTGCTCTTTGGTCGCAACAATGGCCGCGCCTTCGGCAGAAATTTTCGTTTTGCACTGGTTCACTTTCCGGCAGAAGTCTGGATGGGCGCGCCCTCGACATCCAGTGTTCACCCCCGAGCACTGCCAAAGATGTTGCTCGCGAAGCGAGTGCTAAACCCTTCCGTGTGGAACCGATACTGATACCTTCACAGGACAACCCGTGCAATCCACAGTTCGCATCCACAATAGATGACGCTGTGCTTCCGAGTGGTGGGGCATTTCGCTCTTTCTTGTGGGCGTCTGTCGATGACAGCGCCGACCGCAATGATGTTTTGGCTTTCACGAGAATCTACGACATGATAACCACATCCCAAAACGTAAATGAGGTTATCTATTTAGTCGCGAATTACTTTCCCGAACCAAACGAAGGCACTCGGTTGAAGCAATTGCTGTTCGGAAGCGACCCACCAGATTTTGTAGTCCGCAATCACAGAGAGCGAGACATCTTGCTCTCGCTAGCAACGACATCAGAGTTCAGAATCTTCGATTCCGCAGGACTGTCAATCGAAAACCGCGTAGCTCGTCTTTGTGCCGGCAAGCCGAACGATGTGAAGTGGTTACTGCGAGAATTATTCGAAGTCACGGTGAATAACCTTGGTGAAACAATTTTGTCCACCCTGATCGCTCACATGGATGCAGACACAGCTAGGGAGATGACGCAAGAACGGCCTAAATTCCTTCCCAGCATTTTTCGAGCGAGGCCCGATTTGGCTCGTTCTTCCGAACTCTGGAAACTAGGTGGAGATCGCAAACGAGAACTCTTTGAGGCTGTCGTTGGACAACGGGAACTTGACTCGTCCACCATTCACGGAATAGTTGCGGCGCTGCTTGAAAGCAATTCGGAAGGCTTCCTTCGTCGATCAGTCGATCATTGGGGCAACGACGCAGTTTTCTCCATTCTCGATTGGGTCGACTCTCATGAAGGGCGAATGTCCCGAGCCTTTCGCGAGGCTCTCTCCAACCAACCGGACCTTGTGATGGACTGGGTTCAACAAAAGTCCGATAGTTCGCCAGCCTCGCTTGTAGCTGTTGCGCATGTAGTTGCGCCGAACGCGAGCAGGATTTCGAAGAGAGACTCCGCAGTGTGGCTTCGTACATTTCGTAATGTTCAAGACACGGCAAATGATGCTGAGAAGGACTATCTGGCGAGCTTCCTGCTAACACTGGCGTTTTGCAACGCGCCTCCTGCACCTCTCGACCTCGTCGCAGAGTCGTATCAGAGAGTGCATCGATCAGCGTGGGAGGATAGGCTAAATGATGAAGCGTGGAGCATCGTAGAACCATTTGTTCCTGAATTGTCATGGTGGAAGAATTGGGATAAATGTGAGCGTCTAAACCGAGGGCTGATTGCGTCGTTTATACGTCATCGCTGGCCTTCGGGCGGATTGACACGGGTAAAGAACTATTATCCACGGAATAGCTCTACCGATCTGATGCAACAAATCCTTCAGAGTGCAAGAGATGTTAAAGGTGGAAGGGACTTCGTCCGAAGCGTCGAAAAGCACGGGTGAGTGATCGTGTTTGTCCGTGGCGATTTTGGCAGTACGAGCGCGTTCATCCAGCATTCACTCTTCCGCGTGAGAATCTCCGTAGGAGGATGTTATGGAACGTTACGACCCCTTGATCGACATTTTGAAAATGGCGGTAGAGTCCGTTTCGCATCCGGCGAAGGCGGCGGTGTTGAGGAATTTGCAGACGGCACTCCGGGAGGATGCGGAGTTGAGCAAGGAGTTGGGCAGAAGGGTCGCCGAAATTTTGAAACGCTCGTGAGGGATTGTCGGGCTGTCCGCATGGAATGCTGTAAGATGAGCCGGAGCCTCCCGGCATCCGCGACAATACCGATCATCAAGGGGCACTGTTATTCGGAGACTATTTGATTCCACAACCGCCAGAACACCTTGATCGTGTCCGGCCCATGCCCTTGATAGTGGTTATTCGCAAACAAAAATAGTCGCTTGAGTTTCCGTTCCGCAACGATCTGTTTGAGCCTTTATATTGACGGGAAGTTGCTCGACGTTACCAAACGATCTCTTCGCGAGCGAAGACGAGCCCACGCTCGTGGGAATGTTCGGTGACAACACTCAAGTCGAAGCCTTCGTGAAGCCGACGCAGGTATCGGTTCGTGTGGATGGCAAATGGCTGGTGGGTGAGCAGGCGTACGCAGTAGCGTCGGACTTAGCCCTGCGGCTCACCGTTGAGGCCACTTCTCGTCAACCCCGGCCCGGCCCCGATTCCCCGGAAAAGGCTTTAGCGGGGCCAGTCTATTTCGCGGGCCAAGGTATTTCAGTGCACACTTCCTTCGGCTCTTGGTATTTGGCCGTGATGTCGGTATGTCTAGCGTTACCTGTTTGAACGATTCCCATGCATCTTACCACGTTGTCTTGCCAATCCGGGTTTGAACTCATCCCGTGCTCGTCCCGCCATCTAGCAACCTGACTCGGGTCGTTGCCAAATTTAATGTTGAAAGAATCGTATGCCGTACAAGAAGCACTTAATACCTTTCCCGCAAACTCATCCTTAATCCACCAGACCTGATACCGGTTGTTCTCCGGACCATAGTATTCGTCCAGCAGAAAGCTCTGGACGACATTAACGCGTGTCTCTTCTTTGACGGGACTGTTAGCGTAGCTCTGTTCGCAATGCACTTTCTTCGGCATCGAGTCGATGTCCAGACCTGTTGAATGTTTCGGGTCGTCGAGATTGAGGTTTATGCTGACTTTTTCATTGGGGTCGGTTCGCCGAATGAAAAATTCACTTTGGCTGTCGATACTTGGACACGTCGAGTCTATGGCCGATATATAACATCCACGGTAAAGCGACGTAAATTTTCCTGCGTCGTCGAGCGAGCCATTCAATATCGGAGAAGAACGAACTCTAGGAACATCCTTCCCAGTTGATTTGAACTTCAGCTCAAAGCGAATTAAGTACGGACTAATGATGACCGCGAAATACGAGACGCCGTACCCCGCATTTGTGAATAGGCGGTCGATGCAATGGTTTATGACACCTTGCCACTCTGGCGGCAAATATCTGTAGTCCGTGAATTGTGTTCTGTAATAGTCTAAGCTCTCATTGTTGAGTGCGAAGTAATGGCTCCGCTGCTCTTGAAAGTACGAGAAATCACCGGAAAAAAGACCCCAGGGAGTAAAGGCCTGCGCTTCGCTACTCGCTTTCACCTGGTCATAATTGTCCTGGTTGACTATAGACAGAAAGTAGTATCGATACTGAAGCGTTTCGGAAGTGGTCAAGTGCGTTTGTAAAATGTCTGGGAAGCACGCTGAAACGTCAATCTTGTTAGCTTGGTCGCCCTTTGATGGAACTGTCAGGGCTAAGAGACAAGCGAGCAAGAATGCACTTCTCGCTAGGATAGAAGTCATCGTGGTTTCCTCATCTATGTACGGACAACCGTCTTTGGCAGGTATAAGTAATACTTCGAATCGTCATTCGTCAAGTGAAATTAAAGGCACCCATCAAACTATAATGATGGTTTCGCGGAAAACTAAGGAATGCCGCCGGACAATTCGGATTCGGCTTTAGTACCTGCGAAAGCTTCGCTAAGGCCGTCTCCTCATGTCCGAAATCAACCTGCAACTTCTCCCCGTCGTCCACAATCGCACGAACGGTGGGGTCGACGATTCGGCCATCGTGCAGTTTGACTTGTAGTTTGTCGCCTACTTTGTAGGTCTGCTCTGGCTCTTTCTTCGCCATTTTCCCTCGGTTAGCAACTCGTGTCGTCCTTCAGCTTGGCTGATCTTCACCCAGCTACTCCCGTGGTCTTTGAAAACGCCTAGCTTCCGCTTGGGTTGTTAAAGTGTTCTCCAGCCTCCTGAATAATGAATCTATAGATTCAGGGTTTACCTGATAGCTTTTCAACGTTTCCATCGCTCTTACCATCCGGTAGAAAAAGACCGCAACGTCCCACGCTTTAGTCGCTTCGTCTTTTCCAAAAACGAATTTGCCCTCATGCACGATTGCATTTCTCGGTTTGAAGATCGCTTCATAGATTTTGTTGATGATTGCCCGTGGATTCCCAAAAAGTTGAAGTGCGTCGCTTCTGAAATCAAACGTCAGCCACTTGCCGACTCGATGCTGCCGTCCTACGAAATGTTCAACTCCCATAGGATAAAGGCCTCGGCAAATTGCGGAGATTCGAGGAATGACATCTTTTGGCAGAACGAGAGGAGGAGTCCAGTGTGATGCAACTACACTCGGCATGGTCTCTACCGCAATGGCGCTGAGGAGGATTGCCATAGTGTAGTCGCCTTTTTCTAGTTCATACCGAACACGCTCCAAGATTAACCCGGGAAAGCTGTCGGGCCCAGTTGTGCCGACTAGACTCACGAACGTCGTCTTTCCACAAGGACAAACTACGTCGGGATTTGCAGCGGCGATGTCGAGACTAACGCGAGTGCGTCTTCCGCATTTGTCGCAGAGAAGGTCGAAGGGGATTTTCATGGGTTGCGGCGGCCTCGGACTGACCTATAATAAAAATACCGGAAGCCCATCCTCTGTGCTGGTGTTGGACGCCAAACGCAGGTCGCTAGTGGGCTTCCGGGTCTTCGATGACTAAGGTGTGGAGCCTTGTCACCTACGTATACCTTTCTCGCAATAAATCGAATCCGTCAACTCCACCCGGCCCCGCGCTGTGGATATTGTGCGGGCTATACCTTTACGACCTGCCGTTCACTCACCAACGCCGTTTGGTCGTGACCGAAGTCGACTTGGAAGCGCACGCCATCGGTGTTCTCGATGATCGCCTTGATGACGCCATCGACGATTTTGCCGCCGTGCATGGAGACTTGAACGGCATCACCGACGTGGAATTCGCGGGGTGCTGGGTTGGACTTTCGGCACGGTAAGATGTATATCCTCAATCGAGGTTCGCGGCTTTAATTAACTCGTTACGGAGCTGCATCATCGGGGAGTATACAACACCAACTAGACGCCACCAGACATTTAGCATTCGAGGCTCCGTTGCTTCGGTGGGTGCCGTCTCTGCCACTCCTCCCGAGCCGCTGTCAGCTGCTTGCGGAAGATGCCGCGAAGGTGAGCCAGCTTCCTCGCAGCGCGACCGTACCTGATCACGTCTGCATCGGACATCTGCTTCAACTCTTCACGGAAGCGAGCTATGGTCGCGTCTTCGTTTGAATCATCTTGGTTGATGGACATCGCCGGGTCTCCCGGCAGAGGTAAGGGAAGCCTATTATAAATGACAAGAGCGGCCTGCTTAAACTGAACGCCCTGCGCCATCAACGAAGGCTTCCCAACAGCGGCAGCAACGTACTTCTCAGGAATCACGGCGGGGTATTGGTCCAGCAACGTTATAGATTGGATGGCCGGATACCCGGCGATGCAAGAGTCGGGATTGTAGAGCGCAACTGGTTAACGAGCCACACCGACACCGATCTTTTTGCGTTCTCGCTCTGGGTATTTCAGTCGTGCTTTCTCCGCGAGTTGTTTTGTCTTGAATTCCTTCGACAGGACGGTCACTTTGCCATCGATATACTGGAACAGAAGCCAACGCTCAAGAGGTTTGTGCATCTCCAATTTATAGCACGGGCGGGCCTGCCGGGAGGCCGTCCTTTCGGAAGAGGCAATTGCGGAGTGGCGACGTAGACGCCCTCGAACCACGTGATAGAATCCGCCCATGCATGAAGTCTTCGAGAGCTTAGCCGAATTTATTCTCTTCCTGCTTGAAGTGTTTGGCGACGAAGCTTTTCGTCTAACCCGCAAGCACTAAAGTGTGATGACGATGAGCGACGGCAACCGCCCAGAAGATAAGAAGTTTCCGTTTGCTGGCTGGTTGATGTTTCTTTTGATTGCTCTCATAGCAATAGCAAGCCGTGGGCGACTGGTGCATGTTAGTAGTTCTTCTCCTCCGCAAAATCCATTGTTATGGTTGTTTGTCGTTCTGGGAGGATTGACCACGCTTGTTTGCGTTTATGTGTGGTGGGCCAACAAGCGGGATTCAAAATGACAGAGGCGCAGCAAGAGTGGCGGAGGCGATTACCCCCAACCCGCCCCCCAAAAGCCCGCTGTGTTCACACAGTCTGGAACACAGCAGCCCATAAGTGATTGACGACGAAGGTCACTATACCATCTGACATGCACCTTCGTAATCGGCAGGTCGTGGGTTCAACTCCCACTCTCGGCTCCAGAAAACTCATCCAGAAAACTCACACTTAATTTCCCTGGTAAATCCGCTTTTGCCCGGACTTGTGCGGCCCTCCCAAATTCC
>Ga0335073_10009150_pt1 | contig 13900 bp, 15 predicted proteins | sample Lox_Sample_22_FD_207093 | JGI IMG/M metagenome (GOLD analysis project Ga0335073, IMG submission 207093) | Soil microbial communities from Loxahatchee National Wildlife Refuge, Florida, United States - Lox_Sample_2.2 | ecosystem: Environmental > Terrestrial > Soil > Wetlands | place: USA... | reverse complement strand
CTAGAGGATCACCTCGGCCACTGCGTCACGCAGGCCGTCGAGCAGGGCGGGCCGGAGGCCGAGCAGAAGATCCGGGAGGCCGCCGAGGCCGTCTCGCGGCTGGTCAGGTCCTAGTCGGCCAGGCCGTCGCCGTTGACCTCGGCCGGCCTGGCCCCGCTGCGGGGCGCCGGCCCGGCGCCGTTGCTGTGCGGTGCCAGCCCGGCGCCGTTGCTGTGCGGTGCCAGCCCGGCGCCGTTGCTGTGCGGCGACCCGGCGCCGTTGACGTGCGCTGGCCCGGTGCCGTTGCGCGGTGCTGGCCCGGTGCCGTTTGCGGCCGCCGGCGCGGCTGCGGCCGCGGGCGCCGGCGCGGCGGTCGGCGCGCTGTCGTCGTAGATGAACTGGCGGCCGCGCAGCAGCGAGATGAGCGCGCCGCCCAGCGACATCGCGATCGCCGCGCTGAACACGATGATCAGGCCGTGGTGGAACGGCCCCGAGATCAGGCTCGGGAAGAAATGGTGGCCGGTGAGCACGGCGACGTTGTGCGCGGGCAGCTTCTTCAGCACCCCGGACGGCCCGAGCAGGTTGCCGACCGGGTTGTAGCCGAGCAGGGCCGAGAACAGCGTGCTGACCGGCGGCAGGTGCGCCACGTGGGCGGCCACGGACGACGGCACGCCCTGGGCGCGCAGCCCGGCGCTCAGGGTCCGGGGGAGCGTGGTGGCCAGCCCGGCGATCATCAGCGAGAAGAAAATGCCGATGGACAGCGACATGCCGGAGTTCTGGAAGGTGGACCGCATCCCGGACGCCGCGCCCCGGTCCTGGGCCGGGACGCTGCTCATGATGGCCGAGGTGTTGGGCGACGCGAACAGCCCGGAGCCGACGCCGTTGAAGAAGATCAAGACCGCGAACAGCCAGTACGGGAAGTTGACCGGCAGCAGCATCAGCCCGGTGAACGCGCCCGCGGCGATCAGCAGCCCGGCGGTGGCGAACGGCCGGGGCCCGTACCGGTCGGACAGGACGCCGGAGATCGGGCCCGCGATCAGGAACCCCCCGGTCAGCGGCAGCATGTAGATGCCGGCCCACAGCGGGGTCTGGATGAAGTCGTAGCCGTGCAGCGGCAGCCAGATCCCGGCCAGCCAGATCACCAGCATGAACTGCAGCCCGCCGCGGGCGATCGCGCCCATCAGGCTGGCCGCGTTACCGGCGGCGAAGGCACGGATCTTGAACAGGCTCATCCGGAACATCGGCTCGGGGATCTTCGTCTCGATGATCCCGAACACGATCAGCAGCACGGTGCCGCCGATCAGGCCGGCGTCCACCCACGGGTTGGTCCACCCGGTGGCGTGCCCGCCGTAAGGCTGGATCCCGTAGGTGATCGCGGCCAGGAGCACGCTCGCGCCGACCGCGAACGTGGCGTTGCCCGCCCAGTCGATGCTGGCCCGGCGGGTGCTGGCGATCTCGCGCAGGCTGCGGTAGGCCCAGACGGTGCCGAACACGCCGATCGGCACGTTGATCCAGAACACCGCGCGCCAGTCCCACGCGGCCAGCAGCCCGCCCAGCAGCAGCCCGACGAACTGGCCGGAGATGCCGGCGATCTGGTTGACGCCCAGCGCCATGCCGCGCTGGTTCGCGGGGAAGGCGTCGGTGAGGATCGCCGCCGAGTTGGCCATCAGCATCGCCCCGCCGAACGCCTGCACGACCCGCCAGCCGATCAGCCAGAGCGCGCCGCCGCCGCCGACCATCGGGTCGAGCGACAGGGCGATCGAGGCCAGCGTGAACACGACGAAGCCGAGGTTGTAGATCTTGACCCGGCCGAACATGTCGCCGAGCCGGCCCAGGGTCACCACCAGCACCGACTGGACGAGCAGGTAGCCCATGATCATCCAGAGCAGGTAGCTGATGTTGCCGGGAGTCAGCGGGTTCAGGTGGATGCCGCGGAAGATGGCCGGCATCGCGATGATCACGATCGACGCGTCGATCGTCGCCATCGTCATGCTCAGCGTGGTGTTGGAGAGCGCTACCCATTTGTAACGGCCGCCGCCGCTGGAATTGCCGTTTCCTGCCTGGCTCAGCTCCGCGATCGTCGTCCGCACTTGATGGAGTGTACCGCGAAGCAGTTGCTTGATAGCAACTACATAACCTGGCGTCGCGTCTAGCGGACCGCGAGGTGCACGCGGTACGTCCACCACCAGGTTCGCGGCTGGCCGAGGCGACGGGACGCCACGTCCCGGAGCGCGGCGATCCCGAGTTCTTCCTCGGTGCAGCCATCGGCGAGGAACTCGGCGGCGTGCGCGATCGCGCTGAGCGCCACGGCCACCAGGCGCTCCGCGTCGCCCCGCTCCCGGCCGTGTACGGCGATCAGCTCGGCGTGCCGGAACAGCGCGCTGCGCCGGATCCGTTCCAGGTGGTGCTTGCCATGGTGCAGCGCGGCCAGGCCGCGCCGGGCCTGCTCCTCGTCCACGAGGCGGGCGACCCGTTCCCAGGCGGCCCCGGTCTCCCCGTCGATGCAGGGCGGCCAGTCGCAGTCGTACGCGGCGAGCACCCCGCCGGGACGAAGCAGCCGGGCGATCTCCGGCAGCGCCCGGTCCGGGGCGAACCAGTGCATGGCCTGGCTGGCGGTGACCACGTCGGCGCAGCCGTCCGGCAGGCCGGTGGCCTCGGCGGTCGCGTCGAGGAGGGTGAACCGGGTCCCGGACCCGGTCGCGGACTCGGCGATCCGGCGCTCGGCCACGGCCCGCATGCCGGCCGACGGCTCGACGGCGGTGACCGCGGCGGCCCGGCCCGCCCAGGCCAGGGCGGACAAGCCGGTGCCCGCGCCGAGGTCCACCACGTCCGGCCGGGTGACGCCGGCCCACTGGGTGATCAGCTCGATCAGGTCCTCCGGCGGCCGCGGCCGGACCGCGTCGTACTGGCCGGCCACGGCAGAGAACCTCGAGGTGGCATCGGACATCGCAGCTCCCGTCGACCCGGATGGGTTCCGTCCCGTCCCGCGCCCCGGTCGCCAAGCCGATGAATGTGAATCTGGTGCACGGGGGTGTGACCCATCTTCACATTCATCCCGGCGGCCCCCCGATGCGCTCGCGGGATACTTGGAGCGTGTCCGGCCCCGCGTCTCCCGCGCTGGCCGCCGTCGAGGCCGCCGGCCTGCCCCACCGGGTGATCCGGCACGGCCCGGTCGCCAGCCTGGCCGAGGCGGCCCGCGCTCGCGGCGTGGCCCCCGCCGATGTGGTCAAGACCATCGTCGTGCGCCGGGGGGCCGATGACTTCCTGTTCGTCCTGGTCCCCGGCGACCGCGCGATCTCCTGGCCGAAGCTGCGGCGGCTGCTGGGCGTGAGCCGCCTGTCCATGCCCGACGCCGAGGTGGCCAGGCAAGCGACCGGCTACGAACGCGGCACGATCACGCCGTTCGGCTCGGCCCGGCCCTGGCCGGTGATCGCCGATGAGCGCCTGCGCGGACGGGAGATCACACTCGGGGCCGGCCAGCACGGTCTCGCCATGGCCGCGAACGCCGATCTGATCCTCCCGGCGCTGGACGCGTCCGTCGCCGATATCTCCGACCCGTCGCCGGCCGGATGTCCGGCGCCCCGGTCAGGCGTTGCCGCGCACCATCGCGATCAGCCGGTCCAGCACCTTGCCCTCGCTGACCCGCAGGCCATCGTGCTCGTACTCGTTGGTGATCCACGGACGCAGCCCCGTGATGGCGTCGGCCGTCCGCACGGAGAACTCCCGTGGCACGTACATGTCGTCGTAGTAGACGGCGGCCGCGGCGGGCGTCTGGCCGGCCCGCAGCGCGGCCTCGTCGTACAGGGGCGGCCAGGAATCGCGCTGCGCCAGGAGCTCCCCGGCCTCAGCCAGCGGCGCGAGCACCGGGTCGTTCTCCAGCATCCAGGGGTAGATCATCTCCCCGGTGAACAGCAGCGGCGCGTCGCCGTCCAGCGCGGCCGCGGCGTCGAACCCGGGATGCTCGGCCCGGATCCGCTGGGCGGCCCAGCGGGTCGGGCTGGCGTTGGCCCAACAGGCCTCGTGCAGCAGCGCGTAGAGCGGGCCTTCAGAGAACGTCAGGTGGTCCTCCACCTGACGCAGGAAGTGGTCGGACAGCTCGCCGCCGGCGAACGGGTCTTCCAGCAGGTAGTGCAGCGTGTGACTGCCGGTGCTGGCGCCCAGCATCCGGCCGAGCGCCTGGAACGCCTCCACGGTCAGCGGCGCGCCGCCGGGCAGCCGGGTGCCGCCGGCGGCCAGGTGCCTGGCCACCTCCTTGGCCCGGGCCACGTCGACCGGGTAGCGCGCGTAGTGCTGCGCGTTCTTGGCCGCGACCGTCACATAGGTCTTCCGGTAGATGTCGTCGACGGTGGTGTCGAGGCCGGGGAGACCGCCGGTGATGAATGCCTCGCTGAGCCCCCCGGGCGCGAAGGACAGGTAGGTGACCGTGCAGAAGCCACCGAAGCTCTGGCCGAGCACGCTCCACGGCCGTCCGCCCGTGACCTGCTTGCGGACCAGTTCGGCGTCGGCCACGATCGCGTCGGCGCGGAACTTGGCCAGGTAGTCGGCCTGCGCCCGGGGACTGCCGAGCCGGGCCAGGGTGCGCCGGTTAGCGGGGGAGGAGCGGCCGGTCCCGCGCTGGTCCAGCAGCAGCACCCGGTAGTCCTGCGCGGCGCGGCCCACCCAGTGCTCGCGGCCGTACGGCCGCGGCGCGCCGAAGCCCGGGCCTCCTTGCAGGTAGACCAGCCACGGCAGGTCGGCCCCGGTCTTGTCGGCCGCCACCACCTCGCGCGCGAAGAGCTGGATCTGCTCGCCGCCCGGCGCGGCGTGATCCAGCGGGACGGTGAAGCTGTGGTCGCGCAAGACGATTCCGGGCTGGCGGTACGTAGTCATGGACGCACCGTACTGGGACGTCACGCTCTCGCGAACACCGGGAAGGTCGTTCGCTCATCGGGCGGGCGGCCGCTCAGGCGCCGCTGGCGTCAACCCGGTACAGCTCGCTCAGCGACCGGGCGGTCCGGCGCATCCGGTCTCTCAGCTCCCCGGGGCTCAGCACCTCGATATCGGCGCCGAGCCGCAGGAACTCGGCGTGCGCGTGCTCGGCCGACTCGATCGGCACCACCGCGCTGACCCGGCCCTGGTCGTCGGCGGCCGTGGCGGTGAGCGGCCGGTTCCGCCATGGCACGGGCCTGTTCTACGGCGACGACAGCTACGACGGCCGGGCCGTCCGGGTCCGCTTCCTCTGGTCGGACATCACCCCGGTCTCGGCCCGGTGGGAGCAGGCCTTCTCGGCCGACGATGAGCAGACCTGGGAGGTCAACTGGATCATGGAACTGACCCGGCGGGACTGACGGTCAGGCCCGGGCGGCCTCAGCCGGCGTCGGCCGACACGATCTCCCCGGCCAGCGGAGCGACGGCCCCGACGATCTGGGCCACGGTCTGGTCCGGCACCCCGGCCGCGGCGAGCGAGGCCACGAGGTGCCCCGCGACCAGATCGAAGTGCCGCTGCCCGATCGCCCGGCCACGGTGCGCGTCGCGCATGGACGCGCCGGAATACGGCACCGGCCCGCCGAGGGCGGCCGCGAAGAACTCCACCTGCCGTCCCTTCAGCCGGGTCATGTTGGTCCCGGCGAAGAATCCGGTCAGCTCGGGGTCGGCCAGCACCCGGTCGTAGAAGTCGTCGACCACCGCCTCCAGAGCGCTGTCGCCGCCGATCGCGTCGTAGATCGTGGGCTCGGCCGCAGTGGTCATTGCATCCTCCTGTACGGGTCGGGGCGGGGATCAAGGCATGCGCAAACGCGCCGGGTCGCTGGTCGTCCGGCGTGGGGACGGGCGTGATGTAACTCGCGGTGCCCGCGGATCGGGGGGCCGCCGGGTAAGAGGGTTCGCCGGGGGAGCGGCCGCCGCGCGGTGTCGCGCGCCCGGCCTGCCCGGGACACCTGGCCCACTCCGGTCACCACTTCCTCATTGTGAGGGAACCAACGCTTAGGGTAGCGAGCGCGGCGGAAGACCGGTAGCCCTATTTATCGGACGAAGGTCGGCAGGTGCCCCGAAACCAGCGGGCTACTCGACCGTGACCGACTTGGCCAGGTTGCGGGGCTTGTCGATGTCATGCCCCAGCGCGAGGGCGGCGTGGTAGGCCATCAGCTGCAGCGGGACGGTCAGCAGGATCGGGTCGAGCTCGCGCTCGCTCTTGGGCACGACGATGCGGGGGACCTCCAGCTCGCTGATGTCCACGCCGGGGTGGGTGATGGCCACCAGGGGCCCTCTGCGGGCGACGACCTGCTGCATCGCGGCCAGGTTGCGGTCGGTGAGCTCGTCGGCGGGCAGGATCGACACGGTCGGCAGGCTCTCGCAGATCAGCGCGAGCGGGCCGTGCTTGAGCTCGCTGCTCTGGTAGGCCTCGGCGTGCCGGTAGGAGATCTCCTTGAACTTCTGCGCGCCCTCGCGCGCGACCGGAAAGCCGCGCACCCGGCCGATGAAGAAGAGGCTCTCCGCGTCGGCCAGGCCCCGGGCCACCTCGGCGATGTGCTCCTCGTCAGCCAGGATCTCGTCGACCTGCGCGGGCATCCGGCGCAGGGCCGAGATGATCCGCTGGCCGTCGGCGATGGACAGGTCGCGCACCCGGGCCAGGTACAGGGCCAGCATCGCGAAGCCGATCCCCATGTGGGTCAGGGCCTTGGTCGAGGCGACCGCGACCTCCGGGCCGGCGTGCAGGTAGACGCCGCCGTCGCATTCCCGGGCGATAGTGGAGCCCACGACGTTGACCAGGCCGACGACCTGCCCGCCCTTGCGCTTGACCTCCTGGACCGCGAACGCCGTGTCCGCCGTCTCCCCGGACTGGCTCACCGCGACGTACAGGGTGTCCGGCTCGACGATCGGGTTCCGGTAGCGGAACTCGGACGCGGGCTCGGCATCGGCGGGAATCCGGGCCAGTTCCTCGATCATCGCGGCGCCCATCTGGCCCACGTAGTACGCCGACCCGCAGCCGAGGATCTTCACCCGGCGGAACCAGCGCAGCTCGCGCGGCCCGAGGTTCAGCCCGTCCAGGCGGGCGGTGCCGAACCGGTCGTCCAGCCGGCCGCGGATCATCCGCTCGATCGTGGACGGCTGCTCGAGGATCTCCTTGCGCATGTAGTGCTTGTAGCCGCCGAGCCCGACGTCCTCGAGGTCGATGTCGATCGTGGTCGGGATCTTCTGGGTGTTCTCCTGCTCCTGGCTGAAGGTGCGGAACCCGGAGGTGCTCACCGTGGCCAGCTCCCCGTCATCGAGATGGACGACGGACGTGGTGTGCCGGACCAGCGCGGACAGGTCGCTGGCGATGAACATCTCGCGGTCGCCGACCCCGAGGATCAGCGGAGAGCCGTTGCGGGCGACCACGAGCCGGTCCGGGTGCCGCTCGTCGAGCACCGCGATGGCGTAGGTCCCGGTGAGCCGCGACAGCACGTCGAGGACGGCTTCCTCCAGGGTCGTGGCCTCGGACCGGGCGATGAGGTGCGCTATCACCTCGGTGTCGGTCTCGGAGGTGAACTTCACGCCCCTGGCGTCCAGCCGCTCCCGCAGCGACGCCGCGTTGTCGATGATGCCGTTGTGCACGACGCTGATCCGCCCGTCCTCGCTGGTCTGCGGGTGGGCGTTGTCCTCGGTGGCCGGGCCGTGCGTGGCCCAGCGGGTATGGCCGATGCCCACCTTGCCGGCCAGCCGGCGCGGCAGCGACGCCTCGAGATCGCGGACGCGGCCGACCTTGCGGTACACCTGCGGGCCCTTCGTGCCGAGGACCGCGATCCCGGCTGAGTCGTACCCGCGGTACTCCAGCCGGGACAGGCCCTCGATGAGGATGGGCGCCGCGTTCTGGTTGCCGATGTAGCCGACGATTCCGCACATACGTGGTTGCTCCTCATGGTCAGCCGTAGACGATCCGGCGTAGCTGGCGTTCGGTCAGGGACGGCGCGGCGACCAGGCGGCCCGCCAGCTCGTCGGCGATCAGCGCGAAGATCTCGGGATTGCGGCGCCCGTAGAGCTGGTGATGGGCATGGCGGCGCCTTACATAGGCCTCGACCGGTTCGCGATACCAGGCCAGGACATCCTCGATGACCCGGGCCGCCTCGGCGGGCGTCAGGCCCGCGGTGGCGGCCACGCGGTCGATCAGGTCGCGGTCGTGCACCGCCCAATCGTGCAGCCTTCTCCGCCTCAGTGCCAACTTCTTGCCCGATTCCGGGCAAGAAGTAAACGTTCGACGAGCCGAGAAGCCGGATTAATGCCCCCGATCGCCCCGTCTAGAGCAGTTCCCGGTTTCGCTCCAGGTAGTCGTCGAGGGCCTCGCGCAACAGGCTGGCCTCGGGCCGGCCGGTGCGCCGGGACAGCTTGGTGAGCCGGTGCAGGGCCGGGCGCGGGTAGTAGCTGCTCTTCAGGATCATGCGCTCATCAACGTGGATCGCGATCCGGTTGCCGCCGGCTCGCTTCGCCCGGACGAGTGCGGCGTCGGCGGCCTCGAGAAGTTCTTCGGCGGTGGCACCGTGCGCCGGCCGCCCGGCGATGCCGAACGACGCGCCGACCCGGTCCGGGGGCCCGGCGGCCTGCCCGGCGCGCGCGAACTCGGCGCGGATCGCCTCCAGGGCGAGCAACGCCTCCTCGCACGTCATGTCGGGCAGGGCGACGGCGAACTCGTCGCCCCGGATGTGCGCGACCAGCGCGCCGGCCGGAAGGCCCTCGGAGAGCGCGCGCTCGAACCGGGCCAGGACGGCGTCGCCCGCCTCGGCGCCGTGCGCCTCATTGAACGGGCCGAAGCCGTCCAGGTCGGCCACGGCGACGGCGACCGGCAGGTCGGGATCGAGGAGGTTGATGTCGGCGGCGAGCCCGTGGAGGGAGGCAACGTGGGAGGTGTATGGCATATCTCAAGTATGGCGGTTGAGTATATGTATACTCAATAGCTGTATAGGAAAAGTCATGTCACCCGGTACGGGCTGCGTGGCGTGCGCCTCGGCGCTGGGCCAGGCTGGGGCCATGGATGTCGTCCTGTCCCGGCCGTCGGCCGCGGATGCCGAGGAGTTCACCGGCGCGGTGCGCGCCAGCCGTTCGCTGCACGGTCCCTGGCTGGCGCCCCCGGACACGCCCGCGACGTTCGCGGCGTACCTGGACCGGGCCGCCCGGGACGACCAGGCCAGCTACCTGATCCGGCACCGGCGCTGCGGCGGCCTGGTCGGCTTCGTGAACGTCAACAACATCGTCCGCGGGGCGCTGCAGTCCGGCTACCTGGGCTACGGGGCGTTCGCCTCGCATGCCGGCCGTGGGCTGATGACCGCGGGCCTGCGGGCCGTGCTGGACTCGGTGTTCGGTGAGCTCGGCCTGCACCGGGTGGAGGCGAACATCCAGCCGGGCAACCTCCCGTCGATCGGCCTTGTCCGGCGTCTCGGCTTCGAGCGGGAGGGCTTCTCCCGCCGCTACCTCAAGGTCGGCGGGGACTGGCGGGACCACGAGCGCTGGGCCTTGCTGGCCGAGGACTGGCCTGGCCCGGCGGGCCGCGCGGGATAGCCGGCCACAATGGCCGGGTGGCTCATCCCGAGTTCCGCCGTGACCTGTTCCGCGGCACCGCGCCGTACTACGACCGGTTCCGGGTGCCCTATCCGCGGGTCCTGATCGACGACCTCACCGCGCGAGCGGGGGAGGGCGGCAGGCTGCTCGACCTCGCGTGCGGCACCGGCCAGCTCACCTTCGCGCTGCACGAGCGCTACGACGAGGTCTGGGCCGTCGACCAGGAGCCGGAAATGGTCGCCGTGCTGCGGGAAAAGGCCGCGGCCGCCGGCATCGGCACGATCCGGCCGCTGGTCGCGGCCGCGGAGGACCTGCAGGCGACGGGGGAGTCGTTCGATCTGGTCGTGATCGGGAACGCCTTTCACCGCCTGCCCAGGGAACGGGTCGCGGCGAACGCCCGGCGGTGGCTGCGGCCGGGCCGGTGCCTGGCCCTGGTGTGGGGCGAGTCCCCGTGGGCGGGGGAGGAGCCGTGGCAGCAGGCCCTGGCGGCGACGATGAAGCGCTGGCGCGCCCGTGTCGGCGCCGAAGGCCGGGTCCCGGCCGGGTACGACGAGGACCGGCGGGATCGGCCCGATCCGGTCATCCTCGAGCAGGCCGGGTTCGACGTCGCCGGCCCGCAGCAGTTCCTGGCCGGTCACGACTGGACGCCCGACTCGCTGGCCGGCTTCGTCTTCTCCACCTCGGTCCTGTCCCGCGCGGCCCTGGGGGATCTCGCCCCGGCGTTCGAGGAGGACCTGAGGCGCGAGATGCTCGGGTGCGTGCCGACCGGGCGCTGCCGGCAGGTCGTCAGCTTCGGCTGTCAGCTGGCCCGCCGCCCTTGGGCCTAGAACATACGAGCGAGACATATGCCAGGCCGGCTGGCCAACCGAGCGGACTGGCGATAACCTTTTCGTATGAGCGGAGCGCAGGCCGCGGTCCGGGTGGCGCCATATCAGGCCCGCCCGGGGCGGCGCGTGCTGGTGGCCCGCGACCTGGCTGACCTGCGGGGCCCGGTCACGGGCGCCGTCGAGCTGCCGCTCCGGCTGTTCTGGTCCGGCGCCGGGCGGACGTTCGACGTGAGCGATCCGGCCACGCGCCAGTGGGTGTATGAGACCGTGCTCCAGGAGGCTTCCCGGCCCGAGGACCTCACCGGGTTCCTGGATGGCCCGGCGCTGGTCGCGCTGTGGCCAAGGCTGTTCGTGCCCGACGGTGTGCGCCGGGCATGGGAGGACGAGCACCCGGTCCTGCGCGCCGCCTCGGCCGCCTGATGCCGGTTAGCGACCTTCACCGTCACGTCGCTTCCGTCGCCCTCCGGGCCGCATCCCGGCACGGGTTCGCGCTCGGCGGCGGCAACGCGCTGATCGCGCACGGCGTCATCGACCGGGTCACCCAGGACGTCGACCTGTTCACCGACGACGAGCACGGGGTCAAGGCCGCCGCCGGGGCGGTGGAAGCCGCGCTGCGGGCGGCGGGTTTCCGGGCCGACCGTGAAGACATGTCGGGGCTGGCCGATGTGTTCGAGGGCATGGGTGAGGGGCTGGCCGAGTGGACGATCACCGGGCCCGACGGACAGCAGATGATGCTGCAGATGGCCTACTTCGCCCGGGCCAGCCAGCCGGTGGTCATGGAGTTCGGTCCGGTCCTGGGCCTGGAGGACGTGATCGCCGGCAAGGTGTGCGCGCTGGCCAGCCGCGCCGTGCCGAGGGACTACCTGGACACGGCGGCGGCGATGGAACGCTACACGGTGGCCGAGCTGATCGGCCTGGCCCGGCGCCTGGACCCGGGCCTGACCGACGAGGACTTCGCCGACGCCGGCCGGCGGCTGGACCGGGTCGGCGACGGGTGGTTCGCCTCGCTCGGGCTCGCCCCGTCAGATGTCGCAACGCTGCGGAAGCGGTTCTCCGCCTGGCCCCGCGCCGGTGCCGGACACCGGCCGTGACGGGCGGGCGGCGGTCCGCCCGCGCCCCGGAGCCAGATTGAGGCGGGGCGCCCGGATGGGGGCGAGCCGGGGCGTAATGACTGCTTCTGGATCTAGCGGGGTCCGGTCCGGAAGACCGGCCAGCCGATCTCGGTCCGCCAGCGAGTGGCATCCGCCGTCTCCCGCTGGCCGACCAGGTAGTACTCGCGCATCGGGCCGTCCACCGCGAGGACATGGTTCGTGACGTACGCGGCCAGGGTGCCGTAGGCGCGGTCGGCATCGTCGGGCGGGCCCCGCCGGCGGGACCGGTGGCGGGGACGTTCTGCGCGCTCAGGGTGGCGTGGAGCTCGCCCGGCGCCCTGATGGCGGGGCTGCTACCAGACCTGTCGATGCGAGCGGGACGGGTACCGCATAGCCTCAGCCCACATGAGCCTCGCATCATGGTCCGTGGCCGCGGTCCCGGGCCTGGCCCGCAGCGATCCGCACGGTCCGGGCATCGCCCGTGAGCGCGTGGCCGGAGGGTTCCGGTACCGCGACCCGTCCGGCGCGGAGGAAACACAGGGCGAGGTGCTGGAGCGCATCCGTTCCCTCAAGATCCCGCCCGCGTGGGAGAACGTCTGGATATCGCCCGATCCGCTGGGCCACATCCAGGCCACCGGCGTCGACAGCCGGGGCCGGGAGCAGTACATCTATCACCCCGTCTGGCGCGAGCAGCGTGACGTCCAGAAGTTCGGCCACATGCTGCGCTTCGCCAGTGCGCTGCCCACGCTGCGGGCCGCGGCCCAGGGTGACCTCCGGCACCGGGGAATGAACCGCGACCGCGTGGCGGCCGGGGTGGTCCGGTTGATTGACCTGGGCCTGTTCCGGATCGGCGGCGAGAAGTACGCCGAGCTCGACCATCACTACGGCGCCACGACGCTGGAGAAGCGGCATGTGCGGCTGATGCGCGACGGCATCGAGTTCGACTACGTCGCCAAGTCCGGCAAGCAGCGCACGCTGGTCGTCAGCGACCGGCTCGTGCTGCCCACGGTGCGCACGCTCGCGCGCAGCGACAACGGCCTTGAGAACCTGTTCGCCTACCAGCAGCTCGAGACCTGGCACGTGCTTCACTCGCACCAGGTGAACGAGTACATCGCCGAGCGCGCCGGCGGCCATTTCACCGCCAAGGAGTTCCGTACCTGGAACGCGACCATGCTGATGGCGCTGGTGCTGGCGAACGCGGGCCCGGCGCCGACGGAGGCGGGCCGCAAGCGCGTCATCGCGGCCGGCGTCAAGCAGGTCGCGCGCTGGCTCGGCGATACCCCGTCGGTCACGCGCGGGTCGTACATCGATCCGCGGCTGATCGCCCGCTACGAGTCGGAGGGACAGCTCGCCGCGATCCCGGCGCTGCGGCCGCTCCTGCCGGCTCCCGCGGAGGCCGAGACCGCCGTGGCCGCCCTGCTGGCGGAGTCCGCCGACGATTCGCCCGCCGCCGGGTAGATCCGTGGCCGGCCGCGACCGGCCTCACCACCGGGCCGGGTAGACGAAGTCGGCGGCCGGCCGGCCGAGCCACCGGAGCATGAACAGGGCGTGCTGGCAGCTGGTCCTCGGGTTCCTGGCCATGCCGGTGAGCGTGGACGGGCTGATCAGGCGGGCGTCCAGCGCCTGGTACAGCGCGGCAGCGTCGAACGGCCGGATCGAGGACGGCGTCAGAGTCAGATCATGCCCGCCCACCAGCCCGATGCGCCACGCGGCGGCGTCAGCGCCATAGCATGGCCCGATGTCGCCGCATCGCCGTGGTTTCGCGGTTGCGCTGCTCGCCGCGGCGGTTACCGCCGGGGCCGCGGCGTGCTCCGGGTCGGCCGGCCAGGGGCCGGGCCCGGCGGCGCCGGCGGCGCCGGCGTCATCGGGGCCGGCATCGTCCGCCGCATCGTCCGCCTCACCGGTCCCGGCCCCGGCGGGGCGGTCGAGCACGCCTCTCGTCGTTCCGGCGGGGGAGGGCGGCGGCGCGCTGTCCGCGAAACATACGCTGACCGTCCCGGGCGGCTGGACGGCCCGGGTATGGGCGCGTGTCCCGGGCGCGCGGATGGAGGCCTGGACGCCCGAAGGGAACCTGCTGGTCTCCGTCCCCGGCGACGGCAAGATCGTCGAGCTGCGGCCGGACGGGGCGGGTACCGCGACGGTCGGGACCCTGCTGTCCGGGCTGACCTACCCCCAGGGCATGGCGTTCGCCCGGCTCGACGGCAGGTGGGTGCTGTACGTCGCGGAGTCGGACCAGATCGACCGGTATCCGTGGGGGACCGGCGGGATCAGCGGCGCCCGCACGGTGATCGCGGCGAGGCTGCCGGATCTGGACCCGCACGGCGACGATGTGCACCGGGCCAAGGATGTGACGGTCGGCGCCGACGGCACGGTCTACTTCAATGTGGGCAGCTCGTCGAACGCCAGCCCCGACGACCGCACGATGTCGCCGCAGCGCGCGGTGATCATGGCGGTGAGCCCGGACGGAACGGGCATGCGGGTGGTGGAGCGGGGCGT
>Ga0335073_10009144_pt1 | contig 13905 bp, 12 predicted proteins | sample Lox_Sample_22_FD_207093 | JGI IMG/M metagenome (GOLD analysis project Ga0335073, IMG submission 207093) | Soil microbial communities from Loxahatchee National Wildlife Refuge, Florida, United States - Lox_Sample_2.2 | ecosystem: Environmental > Terrestrial > Soil > Wetlands | place: USA... | reverse complement strand
AAGGCGATTGTCGATAACGTCTATGCGAATTGCGCGAACGATCCGGCGCGGGAGCGATTCAAGCTGCCCGCGTATATGGCGGAAGGCGTCGCGAAGGGGCGGTTGGGCGACAAGACGGCGGAAGCGGGGGGCTTTTATCGGCGAGCGGGCGGACGCACGGTCGAAGTGCTGGATATTGCTACAAATACTTATCAGCCATTCATCCCGCCGAGACCAATCGCGTTCGTTGAACGGATGAAGGCGCTGAACCGGGTCGGACGCTATCGCGATGCGGTAACGGTGCTGGCGGACGCTGAAGGCGTCGAAGCGGAGATCGCGCGGCGGGCGATCCTCGGCTATATCAGCTATGCGCTGAACCTGGTCGGGGAAGTGGCGGAACGCCATGGCGATGTCGATACAATTATGAGCTACGGCTTCAACTGGACGCCGCCGTGCGTGCTGGCGGACCTGATGGGCGTCAAGCGGGTTGCCGCGATGATGGAGAAGTCGGGGCTGGCGGTGCCGCCGGTAGTCGAAAAGGCCTCGCGCGAGGGAGTAAGATTGTTCAACGGTGGCGTGCTGGAATACGGGCGCACCTTTATTGGTTAAATTTATTGCAGGGCCCAAGGTTTGGCCGCCAGGAGATAAAGAATCATGAAACAAGCTCCGGTCTATATCCTCGGAGGTGCGCAGAGCGACTTCGCCCGCAACTGGACCAAGGAAGGCAAACATTTCGTTGGCGTGATGAGCGAGACGGTCGCCGACGCATTGAACAATACGAAGATTGATCCGAAAGAAGTCGGGACGGCGCACGTTGGGAATTTCGCCGCGGAACTCTACTCGAAGCAGGGGCAGCTAGGCGCCTTTGTCCTCGAAACGAACGAGGCGTTTGCGGGACTGCCGACCAGCCGTCATGAGGCCGCGTGCGCGTCGGGGTCGATAGCGATTCTGGCGGCGTCGGCGGAGATCGAGGCGGGACGTTACGATCTCGCGGCAGTCGTCGGACTGGAACAGATGAAGACGGTCGATACCGTCACCGGCGGAGACTTTCTCGGCACCGCGGGTTGGTATGAGCGCGAATGCAAAGGCAAGGACTATCCGTTCCCGCGGCTGTTTGGGCGGCTCGGCGACGAATACGACAAGCGCTACGGGCTGAAGGATGAGCATCTGGCGCATATTTCGGCGGTGAACTACTCCAATGCGCGGCGGAATCCGCTGGCGCAGACGCGCAACTGGTTCATGAGCGAGAGCAACGCGCAGCAGACCAGCAAGTTCAATCAGGTGATTGCGGGCCGGATCAAAGTGAGCGATTGCTCGCAGGTCACGGATGGGACGGCGGTGGTGTTCCTGGCGTCGGAGAAGTTCGCGGCGGAGTACGCCAAGCGCAACAGAATGCAGCTTGAGGATTTGCCGCGGATACTCGGCTGGGGTCATCATACGGCGGCGATCGAGTTCGATACCAAAGTCGCGGAGAGCAAGGATAATCAGTACGTGCTGCCCCATACGCGGCAGGCGATCGTCGATGCGTTCAGGCGTGCGGGCGTTGGCTCAGCGGCGGAACTGTCGGGAATCGAGACGCACGATTGCTTCACGACCTCGGAATATATGGCGATTGACCATTTTGGGATCACCAAGCCGGGCGAATCGTGGAAGGCGATCGAAGAGGGAGTAATCGAGTTGGGCGGCAAGCTGCCGGTCAATCCGAGCGGCGGGCTGATAGGCGCGGGCCATCCGGTAGGGGCGACCGGAGTGCGGCAGTTGCTCGACGCGTGGCGGCAGGTGACTGAGAATGCGGGTGAGTATCAGGTCGAGGACGCGAAGAAATTTGCGGTGCTGAATATCGGCGGCAGCGGCACAACGAGCTGTGCCTTCGTGGTCGGCAAATAGCGGCTGGCGTTATATCTTCGCATGGCTGAGATTACGTGCGGCGATCCCGAAGGGGTCGCCGCATCGTTTTGTGTGGGCGCGACGATCGGCGATGCTGATCGTCGCCGGAACAGATAGGGAGCGGCAATGCTGGCCATGTTCGTGATGCGGCCGCCGTGCCCGGCGCTGATCAGCCTCGCGATTATCATGGGCGTCGCAGAGCTGAGCTGGAGAATCGTCCCGTTCATCGGACTCAGGCGAGAGCCGATCGATTACGGTGTCGGTTTCATGATCGTGACAGCGGCGCTATGCGCGTCGCTGCATCCGTTGGTGTGGTTCGGCGTGCCCCATCTGATTGGCGTGCTAAGGGCGATTGGATGGACGATTGGCGCAATCGGGATCTGGTCGCTACCAATCTGGGTGCGGCGGGTCCGCGCAACGGCCGAGCGGCTGCGTGAATGGTGGCGCGAGCTAGGGAAGCTCGACCGGGCGATCGCGCTGCTGATCGGCGTAATACTAATTGCCTATTTCCTGATCGTGCTGGGGCCGGCGTGCGACGTCGATTCACTCGATTACCACCTTGGGGCACCGCTCGATTGGATGATTCACGGATCGATCTACGCGCGCTGGGACTGGATTCATTCCCATCTGGTGGGGCTGGGCGAGATGATCAGCATGATGGGGCTGGCGGCGGGCACGGATAATCTGGGTGCGCTGTTTGAGTTCGCGAGCCTCCTAATCATGATCGCGATCGCGACGGTGTTTGCGCAGAGTGCGCGGCAACGGCTGATGGGCGCGCTATTGATCGCCGCGTGCCCGATCATGCTCGAACTGGGGATCTTCCAGAAGCCGGAACTGATGCCGGCGGTTGCGATGACGGCGGCGTTGATGCTGATCGTGCGCGAGTGGGAGAACATTAAGCCGGCGACGATCATAGCGATATTCATTTGCGTGGCCTTTGCTGCGGCGTGCAAATACTCATTCATCTTGAGCGCGCCGGTCGTGGCGGGGGCCGGACTGATTGCGGCGTATCGAGCGCGGCGATTGCCGATTGCGATAATCGCGGGCGCCGCGGCCCTGATGATCCTGCCGACGCAGGTGTGGGTGCGGAACTATATTTTGTATCAGGATCCGCTGTCACCGATGCTCGAATTCATGAAGGCGCATCCTGATCCGCTGGCGTTGGGCATAGCGAACTATTTCAGATCGGCGGCTTTCTACGGCCATCGAAGCTGGAAGCTGCTGGTGTCATTTTTCTTCGTGATTCATCCGCAACAGTTCGGTGGATGCCTGGGTTTCGGCGTGTTTGCGTTTGTGGTAGCGCTCCGAGGGTGGCGGGATAGAGTAAGCGGCCACCGGCGCACGATAATTATGATCGCGGCGGGGGTGCTGGTGGTGATCTTAGTGGTGTTCGCCCAGCGGATGCCGCGGTTTTTCGTGGAGCCGTACTTGTGGATTGCGGTGGTGGCGGCGGGGGCGCCGGAGGGTATCGCTAAGGCGGTTATCAAAGGGTTGCTGGTGATTCAGGCAATCGCCATCGTCGCGATAGCAAGTTACTATGCAATCATTCTATTTCCCGGAGCGCTTCGGCAGCCGTGGCGCGACTACGCCATGGATCGGGCAGCATACTTTTATGCTGAATCGCGCTATTTGAATAGTCATTTGCCGGATGAAGTAGTGCTGACGATGGTCGAGACTCATGCGCTGCTGCGTCCGCCGTTTGTCGTACTGAGCGAAACTTTTCGAATGCCGGCGGCACCGAGTTTGAAGCGGGCGGCAGAGTATCTAAGCGATGGGCCAGCAACGGTAGCATATCTGCAACAGTCGGCGGTTGACTATTTTATCAAGTACGATCCGGCGATGGCACTGTGTTTTGATGATCCGATAGATGACGGGGTGCATATCAAGCATCGGCCACTACTGTGGTATGCGCCTGATGATGATCAGATCTGGCGGCTGTTCCGGTTGAGACGAGGGTGCGCCGGGCAAGCAAGTGGCGCGGTGAATGCAGTTACACTGGAGCCGGGCGAGAGCAGCGGCACCGGAAAATAAGATGAGGCTCAAGCCGAAGCGAATCCTAGTCAAAGAGGTCAACTGGCTAGGCGATTTGGTAATCAGTTTGCCGGCACTGCGATCGCTGAGGATGGCATATCCCGAGGCGGCAGTGAGCGTGCTGGTGAAGCACGAACTGACGGGATTCTTCGATGGGATGGAGTGGCTGGCGGAGGTTATTCCGTACCGGGTGAGACGGGGAATAGCGAGCTTGAGTGATCAACTAGCTATAGCCAATGAGATTCGGCAGAGGCGGTTTGATCTGGCGGTGCTTTTTCCCAAGAGCTTCGCGTCGGCGCTGTGGGTGACGCTGGCGGGAGTGCCGCGACGAATTGGCTATAGCGCGGACGCACGTTCAATGCTGTTAACGGATCGAATCAGGCGGCCCATCGAAGTGATGCAGGGCCATCAGAGTGGCGAATGGCTCGCGCTGGTGCGGCAAGCCGTGGGCAGTACAGATCGTGAAGCGTCAGTTGGAGCGCGGCTGGGTGGATCACTGACAAATCAGCCGCTGGAAGTAGCCAGTAAAAATCGCGAGCGGATGCGGGGATGGCTCGATGCAAAGCGGAAGCGGCCTGATACTCCAGTAATCGCGATTGCGCCAGCGGCGGCGTATGGTCCGGCGAAGGAATGGGCGCCGGAGCATTACGGTGAGCTGATTGAGCTTATCAGTGAGAGTTACGGAGCGGAATGTGTACTGATTGGCGGGGCGAACGAGCGCGAACGATGTGAGACGATTGCGGCGAAGGTCAAGAAGCCGGTGATCGTTGCGGCGGGCGAGACTACAATCGGTGAGTTGATCGCATTGATAAGTTTATGCACCGGTTTCGCGGGCAATGATTCAGGCGCGATGCATCTGGCGGCCGCGCTCGGAATTCCGACGGCTGGAATTTTCGGGTCGACCAATCCGGAACGGACCGGACCGCAGGGAGCGAAGGCCGCGGTTATCTATCATCGGATTGGATGTAGTCCATGCCTGGCGCGGACCTGCCGCTATGGCCATTATGAGTGCCTGCGCGGAATCGCGGCGGCAGAGGTGGCAGAGACGCTCGCGCGGCTAGGGGCGTTCGGCGACGCGGATTAGAGCGATGCGGCCTTGGCAGTGGAATCCGGGATTCCTAGCGCGCGCGAGACACGCGCGAGAATAACGACTGGGATACTGTTTCAGCCTACAGAGGACCGAAGAGCTAAAGTACGGGATAGTACATTCTAGAGTTACTGCTTTGAAGTTAGTAACAAGGAAGTCATTTTGAAACTGAAAGAAATCGCTGAGAATCTGAGGCTCGCGTTTAATGGCGATGGAACGTTGGAAATTGTGACGCCTGCGCCGATTGAAGCGGCGGGACCGGGCATGATCACGTTCGCGTCGGGGCCAAAGTATGCGGCGGCACTGCGCACGAGTAAGGCGTCATGCGCGATCATACCAAGCGAACTGGTAAATGAAGCGCGCTGCGCGACGATCGTCAGCGCGAATCCGCCGTTCGATTTCGCACGGGTGCTGGCGCTGTTCTTTCCGACCTACCGGCCATCGGTGGGAATCGATCCGTCAGCGCGAATTGCGGCTGACGTCACGATTGGTGAAGGCGCGTCGGTTGGAGCGTATTGCGTCATAGGCGCGGGATCGATGATTGGGCGGAATGCGGTGATTCATCCCAATGTGACGATCTATCCCAACGTGACGATTGGCGACGATTTCACTTGCCATAGCCAAGTCTCGATTCGCGAAGGGGTGACGATCGGGAATCGCGTGACTCTGCTCAACGGCGCGGTGATTGGAGCGGACGGGTTCGGATTCGTCGAGCATGAGGGGGACCTGGTTAAAGTGCCGCAGGCGGGAACGGTGGTAATCGAGGACGACGTTGAGATTGGCGCCAATACCACAGTTGATCGCGCGACGATGGGCGCGACGCTGATTCGGCGCGGGGTCAAGCTCGATAACCTGATCCAAGTCGGGCACAACTGCGAAGTCGGTCCATTCTCGCGGATGGCGGCTCAGAGCGGGCTGGCCGGATCGGTACGAGTCGGAGAATGGTGCCAGTTCGGCGGTCAATCCGGGTTTGCGGATCACGTGAAGGTGGGCGATCGTGCGCGCGTGATCGCGCAGGCGGGGGTTCATAACGATCTTGCGGCGGATGTTCTGGTTGGCGGCGCGCCGGCGATCGATATGCGAGTATTTCGGCGGATGGTGGCGGTTGAACCGCGTTTGCCGGAATTGGTGAGGCGTCTGCGGGCGCTGGAGCAGAAGATCGCGGAGTGGGAAGAGGAATAGGGGCTGACGATGAGCCTCAACTCCATAATCGTAGCTGCACGATGCTCGTGTTTGTTAGCAGCAGGTTAGCTTGGATCCCGGCCATCGACATTGGTCACGCATAGCGACGGAGTGGGTGGCTTGGTCGCGGGCGCCGAATCACGACGCCTTCTGGGCTTATCGCGACTCGTTGCTTACCTTCATCAGCAACGGCGGAGGTGAGGCAGTCGATGTCGGATGCGGCGAGGGTCGCGTCTCGCGGGTATTGAAGGATTGCGGCTATCGCGTCACGGCGGTTGATCCAGTCGTAGACTTTATATCGGCGGCTAAGCAGACGGAATCGGCGGATGACTACGTGGTGGCGACGGCCTCCAATTTGCCTTTCGCGGACGACAGTTTTGATCTCGCCTTGGCGTACAACGTACTTATGGAGATTGACGATGTGCCGAGGGCGCTGAGAGAGATCGCGCGAGTGATGCGTGCCTCGGGAACTCTTATTATCTCCATTGTGCATCCATTTACGGATCGCGGCCGTTTCGCCGGATCAGAACTAGACGCGCCGTTCGTTGTTGACAATTCTTATTTCGGCCGTGAACGCTTCGAGGCAGTTGAGGAGCGTAACCGATTGCAGATGCACTTCGCTGGATGGTCGCAGCCCTTGGAAAGCTACGTGCTTGCACTGGAAGGCGTGGGTTTCGCGGTCTCATCGCTTCGTGAGCCGATTCCTCACGCAAATTCGGCATGGGCCGAGAAGGACCGATGGAGCAGAGTCCCACTCTTTCTTTGGCTGAAAGCTCAGCGTCTAGCACGTTGACCGCAAGATAGTTTCGGCGCCAGAAACGCTAATGCGATCGGACGGCGGCGATCGAATAGAACTAATTGATGATTTTGTTCAGTGGGAATTCGATGATGCCGACGGCGCCGGCCTCAACCAGCTTGGGAAATAGCTCACGGACGGTGTGCTCGCTGATTACGGTCTCGACCGCCAGCCATTCCTTGCCCTTCAGATTGGCGCTCTGATAGAGGTGCGAAACGGTCGGCGCGGTGATCGAAGGAAGCAGCGCGATGACGGCCTCGATGTTTTCGCGGGCGACGTTCATCTTGATGCCGACGCGGCTTTCGGCGTCGAGAGCGCCTTTGATCAGGACGCCTATTTGGCGGATTTTGGCTTGCTTCCAGGGATCGATCCAGGCGTCAGTATTAGCTACCAAAACGGGCGTTGAGCTAAGTAACTGCTCAACGATACGGAGCCCGTTCGCGCGCAATGAAGATCCGGTTTCGGTGACTTCAACGACCGCATCGACGAGTCCGTCGGCGGCTTTGGCTTCGGTCACGCCCCATGAGAATTCGACGTCGACGTTAACGCCTCGCTCCTCAAAGACCCGCTTGGTAAAGGCGACCATCTCGGTGGCCACGCGCTTGCCCTCGAGGTCTTCGAGGCGCTGGACGGGCGAGCGCTCGGGGACGCATAGGACCCATCGGGTGGGTTGCAGCGAGACTTTGGAATAGATGAAGCTTTCGACCTCAACGAGGTCGACGGCGTTTTCCACGATCCAGTCGCTGCCGGTGATGCCGGCGTCGAGGGTGCCGTCGGCGATATAACGCGGCATCTCCTGAGGGCGCAGCAGGCGGCAGCTGAGAGTGGGGTCGTCGATGCGCGGGATGTAGGAACGGTCGCCGACATTCACGCGCCATCCGGACTTGCGCATCAGCTCGAGGGTTTGGGCTTCGAGACTGCCCTTGGGGATACCGAAACGTAAAACTTTGTTATCAGCCGTCACTTTAATTATCAGCGGTCCGTCGATGCGGAGTTGGAGGAAATGAGTGGAGAGATTGATCAGGCGCCGGGCTTGGCGGGTTGGTGGCCATAGCCGGGGCCGTACTTGGCCGGGTCGACGCGGCGCTCGTCAGTGACGCGCCAACCGTTGCCGTCGAGGACGCGAAAGAAGCATGACTCGAAGCCTTCGTGGCAGGCGGCGCGGTCGCCGTGCTGGTCGACGCGGAGAAGGATCGTGTCGGCGTCACAATCGACGCGGATTTCGCGGACGGTCTGGAAGTTGCCGGACTCCTCGCCCTTGCGCCATAGCCGGTTGCGCGAGCGCGAGAAGTAGCAGGCGTGGCCGCTGGCGATGGTTTCGTCGAACGCCTCACGGTTCATATAGGCGACCATCAGGAGGCGGCCCGAGGCATAGTCCTGGGTGACGACGGGAATGATGCCGTCGCCTTTGGCGAAATCGATTAGAGCAGGGGCGTTTGCGGGCTGTTCGTTGGTCATAGCGGGGTATTCATCGGTTGTCGTTCGCGCAATCGTGGAATCGCGCCTTGGACCCTAAAGTATTGGCGAAACCGGGTCCATATTCAACGTGGTCAGAGCATCGGCCGATGGTTATGGGCGAAGATTAAGGCAATCTTAACCGAGAAATAAATGACACCGTACCGCGTTTCCGGTGAAATTCGCTTGCAGGAGCCTTGCACGCGTTGGTTCCGTATGCGGATTCAGCGCTAACGCCCTCGCAAGTTAAGACTACCTACCTCGACCGGTCAGGGAGAGTGATCCGGGAAAATGGTAAGTGTAGAACTGCAACGAATTCGGGCTATGTCAAATGATCGTAGAGGCGGATAGATTCAGTCGGCATGTGTAGTTTGGGGATACCGTCGCGAACGGCTGATGGGACGCCGGCACAGGCGGCCTCGGCGGCGCGCGGGGGTATCGTGTGGATGCTGGCGATCGCACTGGCCGGGCTGATTGGGGCATGCCATAAGCCGGCGGCGGCGCCGGTTAATCCGGCGTGGCCGCAGATTACGCCATTCAATTTTCAAATCAGCGAAGACGCCAACGACTATTCGATCGAGGGATATCTCGCAGAGGGCAGAGAGCCTGGGCCTCGGCCGGCGATGCTCGTGCTGAATGGCGAAAAGGGGAACGCGCGCGAATGTATCAAGAGCGTCGCGGATTTCGCGACGATGGGCATAAGGGTGGTCTGCGTAAGCCTGCCGGGTTACGGAAAGTCGTCCGGACCGGGTCGTTTCGTCGGGCCGCAGTCGGTAGAGACAGCGCGCCATGCGATTGACCTGCTGGCGGCGCGGCCGGACGTGGATTCAAAACGAATCGCAGTGTGGGGGATGGGGGACGGCGCTGTGGCGGCGGGCCTGCTGATGGATTCGGACCGGCGGCCGCGCGCGTTCATTCTACAATCGGGTGCTTATGACATGCTCAAACTGTGGCCGGAGGCACCTTTGCGGACCAAGCTCGATATCTTGCGGCAGGTGTGGCCGAGTATCCGAGCGCTGAAGGAGCGTAGCGTCGTCGAGCATCTGCCGGGCAAGCTCAACTGTAGTATCCTGATACTGCACGGCGAGAGCGATCGGCGGATGCCGCTGAAGCAGGCGGAGCAACTGGCGAAGGCACTGAGCAAGCGGGGGGCACATATTCAGACTTATTATGTGCCGAAAGGATCGCACGATCTCGGTACGCGCGCGGTGGCGGGACCAGTGCGCGGGTTCCTGCGGGACAATCTCATAGCCGGCGATCAGGAACCACTCGCCGCAACTCCTGGTCCGGGCTGATGCGCAATCAACGCAGACCTACTCATCCAATGCTGATCGCGATCGCGGCCTTGATGACGGTGGCCTTGGCGGCTATCCCGCGACTGTTAAAAGCCGCTCAGCAACCACCGGTGGCGGCGGCCGGCTTTGCAATCAACGATTTTGGGTTGCGTTTGCTGAGCGCGCTGAGGGCCGGTCACGAGACGGAGAACACCATCATCTCGCCGGTCAGCATCGCGATGGCGCTGGAGATGATTTACAACGGCGCGGCAGGCAATACCTATCTGGCGATGGGGCAGACGCTGCGGGTCACAAACCTCGGAGACAGCATCAATCCATTGAATCAGGAGCTGCTGAAAACGATTAAAGACGCTGACCCGTCGGTCGAAATCGCGATCGCGAATGCATTGTGGGCGCAGAAGGGTTTCAAGATTGCCCCGGATTTCATCGAGAAGACGAAGGCCTATTACGGGGCGCGGATTCGGAGTCTCAACTTCGAAGGTGATCCGGATGGCGCGAATGCGATGATTAATCGATGGGTCGATAAGGCGACCAAGGGGAAGATTCCGACGATTATCGAGAAGCCTGACCCGCATGCGCGGCTGGTGGTGACCGACGCGGTCTACTTCAAAGGTAAATGGAGTTGGCCGTTTCCGAAGGGAGCGACGGCGACGCGCGATTTTAATACGGCGGATGGCGGCGCGATCAAAACGCCGATGATGCGGCTCGAGCATGATTTCGGATACCTGGAGAATGACGATTTTCAAGCGGTGCGGCTGCCGTACGGAAATCAGAGCTTCGCGATGTATGTTCTTCTGCCAAAAAAACAGACTGGCTTGGCCGGCATGGTGAGTAAGCTGAACGAGGTAAAGTGGCGTCAATGGGGCGAGCGGTTCGTGAATCGCGAGGGTACCGTCGTGCTGCCCAAATTCAAGCTCACTTATCAGGCGCAGCTAAATGATCCGCTCAGAAAAATGGGCATGGATGTCGCATTCAGTGACGAGGCGGACTTCTCGCGGGTTAACCCTTCGGCCGCATTGAAGATCACTGACGTCGAACACCGGACCTTTATCAAGGTGGACGAGACGGGGACGGAAGCCGCAGCTGCGACCAGCGTGAGTATAATCGCGACGGCGGTGAGGAGAGAGCCGCCGCCATTCGAGATGATCATAGACCATCCGTTTTTCCTGGCGATAACCGAGGGAGAGAGTGGAGCAATGTTGTTCGCTGGGGTGGTGACGAATCCGGCGGCGAAGTGAGGGGTGTGGGCATCAATTGAATAGCCGCTTGAGCCGCAGCGCGAGACGGTCCGGTGGCAAGCGGCGAACGTCACATTCCCAGATGGTAGCGACGTGCCATCCGAGTACGCGCCAGCGTCGGGATTTAAGCCGGTCACGGCGGACATTGTTCGCGAGCTTGGGCGACCAATAGGCGGAGTTGTCTACCGGGAGGCGACCCTTCAGACATCGATGGCTGTGCCAGAAGCAGCCCTTCACTTCGATTATGAGCCGATGTTTTTTCAGGACGATATCGGGACGGCCCGGCAGGTGGGGATCATGAAGCCGAAAGCGGTAGCCGAGCTGATACAGTGCGCGCCGGACGGCCAGTTCGGATTTCGTATCTTTCGCCCGAATCCGCGCCATGACCTCAATAAATCCTCTTCAAAGCCCGTGCGGTCGGCTGCGTTCGCAGCCAACACTCAATCGACAACAATCTCTCTTTCGGATATCTGATCTTTCCCAACCGAGCGTAGGGCGGTTGCGGTTGATGATGAAACGCGATTTTTATTCGGCTTCAATTTCAGAATTTCGGGGCTCGTCGTCTGATGAGATTCTTGGAAAGCTCGCGACAAACAATCCCTTCACCTTGGAAACAGCTCAAAGACACGCATGGCTAGAGGAGGTCTCCATCTTAAAACGCGCCCTCGCCAGGAGAGAAGGCTTCATCTCGTTCGAGTACTCAATCCCACGGATGGGTAAGCGCATAGACGTCATCCTGATAATTGGGCCAGTGATTTTTGTTCTGGAGTTCAAGGTTGATGAGAAACACTTCAGTCCCGCGGCCCTCGACCAGGTTTGGGATTATGCTCTTGACCTGAAGAATTTCCACGAGCCGAGCTACGACCGATTTGTCGCTCCTGTTCTGGTCGCGACCGAGGCAGCCTCCCGCGCCTCCACAATCTGTGTGACGCCACACGACGATAAGCTCCTTTACCCAATATGCAGCAACGCTGTTTCAATAGAGAGCGTGGTAGATCGAGTTTTATCGTTTGCCAAAAGCGACCCTGAGATAGATCCTCTCCAATGGCAAGAAGGTCGATACTGTCCAACTCCAACGATCGTTGAAGCTGCCCAGGCTCTATATACCGGACATACCGTCGATGAGATTTCCCGTAATGACGCAACTGCAGTCAATCTGAGCGCTACCTCAGAAGCAATTTTGAAAATCATTCACGCCTCTGAAGAAGGACACCTCAAATCGATATGTTTTGTAACCGGAGTACCAGGCGCAGGTAAGACTCTAGTCGGGCTCAATACGGCAACTAAACATCGCGACCGGCAGGACAGATTCTACAGTGTCTTTCTTTCGGGAAATGGGCCCTTGGTCGCGGTTCTCCGAGAAGCCCTTGCCCGCAATCATGTACTCAACGAGACAACCTCAGGTCGCAAGTTGGGCCGAGGTGAAGCCAGACGAAGAGTCAAAGCCTTCATCCAAAATGTTCATGAATTCCGAGACGAATGCCTCAGGGATCCGAGCCGACCGCCCATTGAACACGTTGCCATTTTCGATGAGGCTCAGCGCGCTTGGAACCTGGAACAAACAGCGTCATTCATGAGCCGGAAGAAGGGAATCTCGGATTTCCGTCATTCCGAGCCCAAATTTCTGATTTCCTGTCTTGATCGGCATCCTGATTGGGCGGTGGTAGTATGCCTTGTCGGGGGCGGGCAGGAGATAAATAAAGGAGAATCGGGAATCAGCGAATGGATTGAGTCGCTCCAACGATACTTTCCAGATTGGCATATCCACATCTCTTCGAGACTAACGGACAGTGAATATGCAGCTGGGCGAATTCTAGAAAAGATCAGATCGCGTGGAAATGTCATCATCGCCGATGCTCTGCATCTTTCAGTCTCGATGCGATCCTTTCGTGCGGAAGACGTCTCCGAGCTTATTAAGCATTTGCTAGACCTAGAGCCGGCATCATCGCAAGACACTTTGGACAAGCTTCGCGACAAATATCCGATCGTGATCACCCGTGATTTGGCGAAGGCAAAGCGATGGCTGAGACGACAGGCGCGTGGCTCGGAGCGATATGGAATTCTCGTTTCATCACAAGCGGAACGCCTGAGGCCTTACGCGATTTACGTGAAGGCTCCCGTAGATCCAGTGCATTGGTTCCTCCATCCGAAGGACGATGTTCGCTCTTCATACTACCTCGAGGATGTGGCGACAGAGTTTCATGTGCAGGGATTGGAAGTCGACTGGGCGTGTGTGACCTGGGATGCCGATTTTCGCCATACGGAGGCCGGTTGGGAACATTGGTCGTTTGTAGGCAATCGATGGAACGGAATTAGAAAGGAAGAGCGCAAAACATATCTGAAAAACGCATACCGAGTCTTACTCACGCGAGCGCGACAAGGTATGGTGATCGTAGTCCCTTCCGGCGATTCCGACGACCCGACTCGCAAGCCGGAGTACTACGAGTCAACGTTCACGTATTTGAAAGAGATAGGTTTCCAGGTGATCTAGGCTGACGCGGCAGGTGATTATTCGTACATTGAGTCGATTATCTGTTGGTTGTGCTGCTGGATGACGCGGCGGCGGATTTTCAGCGCAGGGGGGCCAGCTCGCCGTTTTCCTGCATGAAGGCAGCGGGAATCAGGCGAAAGGCGGAAATCACCTCGACGTCGGAATGGCTGCGGTTGAACTCGCACAGGCGCTGCTGGGGAAAGTCGCGCACACGGATGTCGTTCGTGATGGTTTCGAGCCCGGCGAGCCCAAGGCTCCCGAGCTCGCCGACGAGTTGCTCGAAGTCGGGCACGATAAGCGCGGCGAGGCGCTTGCGGGGTCGCCGATGATGCAGGCCTGCGCCACGCAAAAGTCCGCCATCAGGCCGGTTTCGAGATTCGCGCGGGAGATATTCTTTCCGCCCGATAGGACGATGATCTCCTTTTTGCGATCGGTGAAGCCGAGATAACCCTCACTGGCGATTT
>Ga0335073_10009143_pt1 | contig 13907 bp, 13 predicted proteins | sample Lox_Sample_22_FD_207093 | JGI IMG/M metagenome (GOLD analysis project Ga0335073, IMG submission 207093) | Soil microbial communities from Loxahatchee National Wildlife Refuge, Florida, United States - Lox_Sample_2.2 | ecosystem: Environmental > Terrestrial > Soil > Wetlands | place: USA... | reverse complement strand
CCGGAGGCAGGCCACCTGACCTTCCGCACCACCATCGTCATGCCGGGCACTATCGGCTCCGAGTACTTCATGACCAAGGGGCACCACCACATCCGCGACTCGGCGGAGTTCTACCTAGGCATGTCCGGGACCGGCCTGCTGCTGATGCAGTCCAGGTCCGGCGACTTCGCGCAGCAGGACCTCGAGCCGCGAGCGAGCATCTACGTCCCGCCGGGCTGGGCGCATCGCACCATCAATACCGGGAACGTGCCGCTCATCTTCCTGGCCGTCTACTTCGGGGACGCCGGGCACGACTACGAGTCTGTTGCCGATGTCGGATTCGGCTGGCGGGTGTTCCGCGGTGCTGCCGGGCCCGAGCTGCGTGCGGAGGCCGTGGATGGCGCCTGAGTATGTCATCGCCATTGACATCGGTACTCAGAGCACCAGGGCCGCACTCGTCGACGGCGAGGGCAGCATCCAGGACATCGCGGCATCGCCGCTGGACTTGCACGCTCCGCGGCCTGGCTGGGCCGAGCAGGACCCCGGGCAGTGGTGGGACACCACGGTGGCCAACCTTGCCGCCGTCATGGAACGGAACCCGTACGCGCGGATCGAAGCCGTGGGCGTGGGCGCGCAGATGCACAGCGTCGTCGGATGTGATGCGGCTGGAGCGGCTGTCACCGACCGGGCCGCGATCTGGAGTGACAAACGCAGTCTCGAGCAGGTCACGGAGTTCCTGGCGAATCCTGATGCGGAGTACCTCTCGAGGCTGGCCGGCAACCGGCCGCTACCGGCCTGGGCGGGCTTCAAGATGGCCTGGCTCCGGTCCCGGCTGCCGGCAGCGTACGAGGCAGCAGCCTGCCTGCTGGTCGCGAAGGACTACCTGAACCTCCGGCTGTGCGGGGCGATGGCGACCGATCCGTCGGAGGCTTCCGGGTCGTTCCTCTGCGACGCCGCGACCGGGGCCTGGTCGCCCGAGCTGCTGGCTGCCGTCGGAGTTGATCGCAGCAAGCTGCCGGAGATCGTCGACTCCGCGGCCGTGATCGGCACCGTGGGCGCGGACGTCGCCCACCGCACCGGCCTGACAGCCGGCACGCCGGTCGTCGCCGGGGCAGGCGACATGCTGTGCCAGCTACTCGCCGCCGGGATCACCATCACGGGCCGGGTCGGCCTGGTCACCGGTACCGCTTCCATCATGGCTGCCGCTGCCGGCGCCGCGTCGTCGGACCAGCGGGTCATGAACCTGCGGTCAGCCAGCGGCGGATGGGTCTGGTTCGGGATCAGCGACGCGGCCGGGCAGGCCTTCCGGTGGTCGGTCGATCTGTTCCGCGGCGAGTCAGCAACGGCGGCGGAGGAGCCGGCGGCAGTTGACTTCGACGCGGCCACGAAACTGGCCGCCAGCGTGGAGCCCGGCTCGGGCGGGCTGCTGTTCTTCCCCTACCTGCTCGGCGAGCGGACGCTCGGCAGCGCGCAGGCGCGTGCCTCGTTTGTCGGCGCGAGCCTCGGACACGACCGGGCGCACTTCATCCGGGCGGTGCTGGAGGGCATCACGCTCGAGGACCGCCGGGCGCTGGAGTGCATCTGCCCGGATGGGGTGCAGGGTGCGGTCCGCTGCACCGGCGGCGGGGCCGGGAGCGACCTGTGGAACCAGATGCGGGCGGACATCTTCGGCCTTCCCGTGCAGACCATGGCGCTGACGGAGGGCGGGATACTCGGTGCCGCGATCCTCGCTGCCGTCGGCGCAGGCTGGTATCGCGACGCTGCAGCCGCAGCCGAGCACATGGTCCGGCCGGCGGACGTGTGGGCACCCCAGCCGGACGCTGCTGCTGCCTACCAGCAGGTGTACCGGCGGTTCTGCGCCGTCCATGACGCGCTTACTCCGGTGTGGGCGCAGTGGAGCGACGGGGAACGGTCATGACCGCAGGCCCGGGCGACGGCGGCCCGCTAGTCCTGATCACCGACTGCGATCATCCAGACGTGCAGGCGGAGCGCGCCGTCTTCACGGCGGCCGGACTCGATGTCCGCCTCGGGCACTGCCGCAGCGAGGACGACGTGATTGCGGCCGGCGCCGGTGCAGTCGCGCTCCTCGTTCAGTACGCGCCGGTGACCGCCGGCGTCCTAGCCGCGCTGCCCGGCTGCCTGGTCGTCGGCCGGTACGGCGCGGGCCTTGACACCATTGACGTGGCGGCCGCCCGGACCCGCGGCGTCGCTGTGGTTTCCGTACCCGATTACGCGGTCCAGGAGGTATCCGACCACGCGATCGCGCTCATCCTGTCACTCTGCCGTCAGATCGACGGTTACGCACGCGCCGTGCGGTCTGGCCGCTGGGACCTGCGCGCTCAGGGCCGGGTGCGCCGCTTGTCAACGCTGCGACTCGGCGTGGTCGGACTCGGCCGCATCGGCCAGGCAGTGGCGCTGAAGGCAGCCGCACTCGGCTTCGAGGTGGTCGGCTGCGACATCGTGCCACCAGCTGCCTGCACCGTGCCCATACTCGACCTGACCGAGCTGCTGGCAACCAGCGACGTCGTCACGCTGCACGTGCCGCTGTCAGCGGAGACCTTCCACCTGATCGACGCGGCGCGGCTGGCACGCATGCGGCCGTCAACCGTGCTCGTCAACACCTCCCGTGGCGGGCTGGTGGACCAGGCCGCACTTGGCCGTGCGATCGCCGCCGGGCAGCTGGCCGGTGCCGGGCTCGACGTGCTTGAGACCGAACCGCCGGATCCCGCCGATCGGCTGCTCGCCGACGAGCGGGTGATCATCACTCCGCACGTGGCGTTCTACAGCGAGGAATCGCTGGCCGAGCTGAAGCGCCGGGCAGCCGAAGGCATCGTCACGGCGCTGGCCGGGCACCAGGCGGCCCGGCCTGGCGTACGCGCAGTCGGTCAGCCGGGGTAGAAGTTCTTCTCCCACCGGTGCCGGGCGAGCGTCTGCCGTTCCTCGTCGGTCAGCGGGCTCATGTCGCCCACACCGGCGTTCCGCTCGACATTGCGTACCGTTCGCATGCCGGGAATGACCGTGGATACTGCCTGCTCACTCAGGACGTAGCGCAGCGCGTACGCCGCGACCTCGTCGTTGCTGATGCCGAGGTCGGCAGTCAGCGCGTTAATTCGCTCCTCGACCTGGGCCTTCCGGTCGCCCCCGAAGTACCGGTTCCGGAAGTCGCCGTCGGGGAACGTGGTATCGACGGTGATCCGCCCGGTGAGGGCGCCCTCGTCCAGCGGGACCCGCACGATCACGCCGACGCCGTGCTCGGCGCAGGTCGGAAGCAGCTCGTCTTCCGGCTCCTGATGGAACACGTTGTAGATCGCCTGCACGGTGTCGCAATGACCGCTGCGGACAAGCTCGAGGACGCTGCCGGGCTGGTAGTCGTTGACCGACACGCCGAAGAAGCGGATCTTGCCCTCCGCCTTGAGCGCTTCGATTGTCTCCAGCCAGTCGCCGCGGCCCATCCACTCGTCGCTCCACACGTGGAACTGCAAGACGTCGAAGGTCTCGAGCCCGGAGGCGCGCAGGCTGGTCTCCAGGCTCGCGCGGATGTGTTCGCCCGGGAAGGTGTCAGCGGGGTCGACGCCGCTGCGGGCCGGCCAGATGCTATTCTTCGGCGGCACCTTGGTCGCCACGTACAGGTCGTCGCCACGGTGCTCGCGAACGACCCGGCCGACGATGCGCTCGCTCTCCCCGTAGCCACGGGCTGTGTCGATGAAGTTCACGCCTAGCTCGATCGCGCGGTGCAGCGCACTGATCGACTCGTCTTCCTCCGCGCCAATCCACATCGACCCGCCGATGCCCCACGAGCCGTAGCCGATCTCCGAGACCGACAGGCCGGTCTTGCCAAGCTGGCGGTAGTGCATGTTTTCCATCCTCCGTGCAACTGACGTGCGGGCGTAGTCATCGCGACCTATCATGCTGACCTCTTAACACCCTATTATGATAGGCCCTCGTCTCGCTATGCCACAGATCGGCCACATCCGTACCAGACTGGGCAACACAGGCCCGGCTGCGCCGCTACCGTTGCCGGCAACAGGGGTGTGCGCGAGAAGGGCGACGATGACGTGGGCTTGACCAGGAGCAGCCGGATCCCGGCGCTCATGTCCACCTTGGTCACGGCGGCCGTCCTGGTCGCGGCGACTTCAGGCTGCTCCGAGGTCGTCCTTCCCCCCGGCACGCAGGGAGCCGGCAGCTCAGCTAGCCCGTCGGCATCCATGAGGGACGTGGGCGCCGCGCGGCCGCTGCCGGTCCCGCAGGAGGTGGCCGCCAAGCTCAGCGGCTTCATCTACCTGCTGGCAGGGCCAGACCAGGAAGACCAGAACGTCTGGATGATCGGCGGCCACACTGAGCGCCAGCTGACGTTCGGCACGAAGAGCAACGCGATCTCATCAGTCGGGGCCGCCGCAGCCGGTGTCGTCGTCTCCGACGACCAGTTCCACGCCGACGATCTTGCCAAGGTCACCACCCGCGGTGCGTGGTGGCTGCCGGCAGGCCGAACCTCCCGGCTGCATCAGGGCAGCTCCGCGACCATCTCGGCACGAGGAAAGATCGCTTTCGTTGCGGTGCCGCACGCGCTCGGCTACCGGGATAGCAAGACCTTCGAGCTGCGCAGCCAGGACAGCTTCACCAGTGGATCCCAGGTCGTCTATCAGTCCCGGACCCCGTTGTCGGACCCGGTGTTCGGCCCAGCAGGCCAGATCGCCTTCATCGCGCAGCCCAAGACCAGCGACTACGACTCCACCAAGGTGCTGGTCAGGTCCGCTAACGGGCACCTCCGCGTGGTGAAGACAGGCCTCCCGAACCCCGACAGCCTGGTCTGGTCGGCCAACGCCGCCGATCTCGTGGTGGCGTCCTGGCCGCTGAAGGCCGAGGCAATCGGCAGCAACGGGAAGCGAAAGCTGCTCCCAGCAGGCTGGTTCCCGCTGGCCTGGGACCCGGCTGGCACCAAGCTGCTGGTCGCCTCGAAGACATCGATTGGCTTGTGGGCTCCAGCGCACCCGGCGGTCGTGCACGTCCTCGGGCCGCTGAGCCCGGGAGTCGTGGTCGGTCCCGCGAGCTGGGTGCAGAAGCGCGCACCGCTCGCCGTCCCGTCGGTCCGCCGCCGCTGAGGCCTGACCTAAGACCCGAGCCTGTCCTTTCCGCCCGGCGCGCAGCCGGCTTCATCCTGCCCGGGTGATGCGCTCGGGTCCGCGTGGCTGCGACATTGCGTATGTCAGCGTCAGGGGAGGCAGCGATGGAGCGGTACCCGAGCATCAGTGAGCACGGACTTATTGGCGACCTGCAGACCGCGGCGCTAGTGAGCACGGACGGCACTATCGACTTCTTCTGCTGTCCGCGCTTCGATTCGCCCTCCGTGTTCGGGTCGCTGCTGGATGCGGAGAAGGGCGGCTATTTCCGGATCAGGCCAGTAGCTGACAACTACGTCACCAAGCAGCTGTACATGCCGAACACGGCCATGCTCATCACCCGCTTCATGACCCCGGACGGCGTTGGCGAGGTGGTCGACTTCATGCCGGTCATCGAGGGCGCGCCCACCGACCGGCATCGGCTCGTCCGTTTCCTGCGGGTCGCTCGCGGGACCATGCAGTTCGTGGCGGAGGTCCAGCCGCGGTTCGACTATGGCCGGGCCAGCCACACCGTGGATCTCACCGAGGTGGGAGCGGTCTTCCGCGGCTCGGACGGGATGGAGCTCACTCTCCATTCCGCTGGCCGGCGTGCGAGAGACGATGACGGAGCCGTGGAGCGCGCTGGCGACGGGCTCCGCGCGACCTTCACCTTGCGTGAGGGCGACAGTGGCCGCGGCATCGTCCTAGAGTCTATGGGCGGCGCTCCGCAGGCCCTGCCGCCCGCCGAACTGCAGCGGCTGGCCAGTGACACCGCCGCGTACTGGAAGGACTGGCTGAACCGCTCCACGTACACCGGCCGATGGCGGGAGATGGTAACCCGCTCGGCGATGACCCTGAAGCTGCTCACGTACGAGCCGACCGGCGCGCCCATCGCGGCGGCCACGTTCGGCCTGCCCGAGCAGGCAGGCGGGGAGCGGAACTGGGACTACCGGTACACCTGGATCAGGGACGGCTCGCTGGCCATGCACGCCCTGGTGAACCTGGGCTACATGGAGGAAGCCGGCAAGTTCGCCGCCTGGCTGCGGGACCGGGTGCTGGAAGGCAGCGCCAACCGCAACGGCGCCAGCCCGATCAAGATCATGTACCGGGTGGACGGGTCGTCCGCTCTCGACGAAGAAGTCCTTGACCACTTCGAGGGCTGGCGCGGATCGCGCCCGGTCCGGATTGGCAACGGTGCCGCCGACCAGCTCCAGCTCGACATCTACGGCGAGGCAGCAGACGCGATGCTGGCGGGCGCGGACTACGGACTGCCGATCGCCCACAAGGGATGGCAGGCATTCACCGGGATCACCGACTGGGTCGCCGACAACTGGGATCAGCCCGACGAGGGCGTCTGGGAGACCCGCGGCGGACGCAAGGACTTCACCTACGGCCGGTTCCAATGCTGGGTGGCACTCGACCGCGCGCTGCGGCTGGCCGAGCGCAATGGCAAGCCAGCCAATGTCGTCAAGTGGGCCGTCGAGCGCGACAGGCTCTACAACCAGATCATGAGCCGCGGCTGGAATGACAAGGTCGGGGCGTTCACTCAGCATTACGACACCCACGTGCTTGACTCCTCGCTGCTGTTCATGCCCCTGCAAGGGTTCATCTCGCCGACCGACCCGATGTGGCTGTCGACGCTGGATGCCATGGACCGCGAGCTGGTCTCCGACAGCCTGGTGTACCGGTACAACCCGGCAGCCTCGCCCGACGGGCTGCATGGCGACGAGGGCACGTTCTCGCTGTGCACGTTCCTGTACGTGGACGCGCTGGCCAGGGCGGGCAGGCTGGACGACGCGATCCTGACGTTCGAGAAGATGTTCACCTACGGCAATCACCTCGGCATGTTCTCTGAGGAGATCGGCTCGACGGGCGAGCAGCTGGGCAACTTCCCGCAGGCCTTCACCCACCTGTCGCTGATCAACTCCGCGGTCACGCTCAACAACGAGCTCGACCTGCGCGCCCGGCGGGCGGTGCCGCCGGCGGTGCTCGCTGCCGCTGTCGGACCTTAGGCCGCGGCCGTACCGCAAGCTGCCACTGGCTGGCGCGTCATCAAGACCATCGGCCCGGACAACACAGACCTCACCAGCATTGTGGCGTTCCGGCATGGTGTCGCGCCGTGGGTGGGCGGCGCCGTGATCTCGCCGGAGCTGCAGTTCTATGCCGCGGTCCGGCGGCTGGCCACCGGGCCACAGCCGCTCACGGCCCTGACGGCTCAGCTCGGCACCGGCGTCAACTGCCTCAGCGCTACCTCGCCCAGCAACGTCTGGGCGTCACTGGAAGGCGTAACCGGCGGCCAGGTCGACCGGCTGGCGCACGGAGGCTGGCACGCTTACACGTTCGCCATCAGCAGAGACGACATCCTGATGGCGCCGGTAGTCACGACGGGACCGAAGAGCACGTGGGTGCTTGACGAGGATTTCACCACAGATACTGCCTACGGCTACCACTTCAACGGCTCGAAGTGGCATCGCCAGGTCCTGCCGGCTGCCCCCGACGCCAACGGCAGCCAGGGCTACGTAAGCGCTTCGTCTGCTCGCAACATCTGGGCGCTGACATTCGTCAAGGACAAGCCGGCCGCGCTGCGGTACAACGGCTCGAAGTGGCAAGTGATCCCGTTCCCGGCCAAACTCGCCCCGGCGGGGACGACACTCGGAGGCCGGCAGATCCTGGCCCTGTCAACCAAGAACGTCTGGGCGACGATCGGCACGCAGACGAAGACCGGCCTAGGCCCGCTCGTGCTGCTGCACTGGAATGGCTTGAGGTGGAGCAAGGTCACCGGCAAGCTGCCAGCCGACTCGCTGGCAGGACCGATCGCCGCGGACGGAAGCGGCGGCGTCTGGCTGGCGGCTGCGACGAGGGCCGCTGCCGTTCCGGTGATCTTGCATTTCTCGCGTGGCCGGTGGTCGACGTTCAAGGTTCCGGCTGTGAAGAGCAAGGTCGTCGGGATCGAGGAGCTGACCCTCATTCCGGGAACGCACTCGGTGATCGGCACGGCGATCATCCCCGGCGCCGGGGAGTCCACGGACGGCACTGCCGTGCTCAAGTTCGGGCCGTAGGGTGCCGGGGCTCTTTCATCTCACCGACCGCGCCACCTGGCTCGCTGCGGTCCAGGCCGGCGAGTACCGGATGTCCACCCGCGGGGTAACGCTGGACGAGGAGGGCTTCATCCACTGCTCGCGGCGGCATCAGCTGCGCGCGGTTGCTGAGCTGTTGTACCGGGACGCCGACGATCTGGTCGTGCTGGTGATCGACAGTGACAAGGTCCCGGTCCCGATTCGCGACGAGGTGGTCGGGCCCGGCGGCGAGGTGTTCCCGCACATCTACGGCGCGCTGCCAGTGGGGGCGGTGACGGAGGTGATCGCGGTCGGACGCGACAGCGAAGGCCGCCTGACGCTGCCGGGCGAGTGATCAGTCGCTGGTGGTGCAGGTCGCGCCGCCTACCCTCACGGTGATCCGCGCGCCAGGCGGCGGGCCGTTGAGGTAAATCAGCGCATAGCCGCTGCCGTTGGTCTCGTAGGAGTGCGAGTAACCGTCTGCGCTCGCTGTTGCCGTGGTGTGCGGCTGGTTGGAGTGAACGTAGACGTTGTTCTCGTCCTTGCTGGCGTTGTACACACTCGCGGTGGCCCTGCACCAGGCACCTCGGGCCTTCTTCCGGTAGGGCGTGCCGCCGGCGTAATCACGGGCGAGCGTGGCGGCTGCAGATGCCACGACTCTCCGGTTCCGGGTAAGGATCCCGAGTTCGCGGTTGTAGTCGAGGCTGGCGACTGAGAAGTTCTGCGAGCCAATCAAGGCACGCTCGCCTCGCCGGCCCGCGTCGGCCACGATCACCTTGGCGTGAATGTAGAGCGCGGTGCCGTCGTCAGGGTAGAGCCGAATGTGTGCGCCGGCCCGCGCCAGCTGCGCGAAGGCGCTGTCCCATTCTGAATCCGCGGTCATGATGATCTTGACGTTCACGCCCCGGCGCGCGGCAGCCGCAAGCGCCCTGGTCACGGCCGGGTCGTTCATCTCCTCGTCTTCGACGGCGAGGGTATGGGCAGCGCGGTTGATGACCGACAGGACAGATGCCTGCGCGTTCGTCGGGGACCAGACAAGGTCGGTGCCATCCGGCGGAGTGATGGCGCGGCCCGCGAAGTCAGCGTTGAAGGTGGCGACGATTGCCCTGACATCAGCGTGGTTGGTGTCGACTACGGCGAAATCCCGAGTCCCGCGGTAGTCCCTGGCGACGAGATTGAGCGTCATGATGACCGAGGTGGCGTTGTCGACGGTCAGCGTCTTCTGGTGAAACGTCGTGCCGGCCTGACCCCAGTGAACATGCACTCCGTGGGACGCCAGGTACTTGTAGGCACGGTGGTTGGCGGACCTCTCCAGGTGCTGGTCGAGTATCACCCGGACATTCAGCCCGCGGGCAGCATCGGCGGCGAGATCGGCCTCCGCGACTGGATCGGCAAGCTCGTACATAGTCAGGTCGACCGACCTTCGCGCCCTGGTGATCAGCCGGTAAATAGGCCCGATACCGGCCTGGGGCTCGGTCAGCAGCTTTGGTGAGGCAGCGCGAGCGGTCACAGCGTGAGCGGCAGCGCTACATGCCCCTGCGCCGCTGAAGAGCACGGCGGCGACGGTGAGGGTTATCAAGATCTTCCGGTACAAGTCGGCGTGCTCCACCCAGATCGACAATTCAGTGCCCGATTAATCTAGACCAATGCGCGGATAGCCGACTGGCATGACTGCCCTGTGTCGCGCCGGAGCTATCGTGACCCTTCTGGCTTAAGTGTGACGCTTAAGCGGGGACAAAAAGGAGAAACCGGGGCGCGATTGTAACGCTAAGCGTCACATTCAGCCCGCGGGCGACGTTAAGCGTGACGAAACTGTCAGAGGCGCGCGCGATGCTGGCTGCCATGCGGCGTGACGGCCCGTTCTGGGACGCAATGGAGGGCAAGGTGCCGCTTCCGGCCGCGGCAGTCACGCTCGGCTGGGAGCTAGTCTCGATCAGCCCGGAGGACGGGACGATCGAGGTCGCCTTCGATGCCGGTGAGGCGTTCCTGAATCCGGCCGGGTTCATTCAGGGCGGTTTCCTGGCCGCGATGCTGGACGACACCATGGGGCCTGCGCTCGTGGCCGGCCTCAACGCTGGAGACTTCGCCCCCACGACAGACCTGCATGTCCAGTTCCTCCGGCCGGTCCGCCCCGGTCGCCTCGTCGGGCGCGGACGTGTGGTGCGGCGCGGCAAGGACGTCGGCTTCCTCGCCGGAGAGCTCCTCGACGAGGGCGGCGCCGTCGTCGCAGTGGCTACCGCCACCGTGCAGATCCGAGCGCAGATGCTGGTCGATCGAGAGGACCGTCACCCTACGGCGTAGTGGTCAGCACAATGACGGTCTCGCCGGGTCGGTCGAATGTCTCCGCTACTGTCCAGCCGCAGGCCTGGTAGAAGCCGACTGCGTAGTCGCCGGTAGCAACCCACAGGCGGTCGTAACCATGGTCGGCTGTCCATGCACACAGGGTGCCGAGCAGCAGGCGGCCAAGCCCGCGGCCGCGCAGTTCCGGCTGGACGATCATGCCCATAACCCACGGTGACCGGTCCCGGCGCTCGTCGGGCTCGAACTCACCGAGTCCCACTGCACCCATCGCAGACCCGGCCGCGTCGATCGCTACGAAAGTGACCGGCAGGTCTGTGCGCCCGGACTCGCTGGCGGTGACGTCTACCCACCACGACAGCTCCGTCGGCTCCGGTTCGTGCCCCCAGTCCTGCCATCGGAGCTTGCCGACTGCCGGGATCAGCTCGGGATGGTCAACCAGTAGCTCGATCCGCATAGATGCGGCGTCTCCGCTGATCACCCGCTGAGGCTAGCCCCGGCCGACGCGTCCGAGCACCTGGTTTTCGGTCGCTATGGGCATGAGGTCTCGATCGTGGCCCCTCATTGGGCCACGATCGGCAAGGCTCGCCCAATCGATGCTGGCGCAGCGACTCAGTTGCCCGGGTTTCCGAGATGGACGATCGTTGATCCGCCGCCGGCGCAAGCGAACCGGTAGTTCCCGTTGCCGACCGGCTGGCCGGGTGCGCCCATGACCGGCCCGTCGATGCACGGGCCAGAGGGATTCACCGACGACTGGTGCGACGCGATCGAAGCGAACACCCCGATGGCAATCAGCGCGAGAATGACCATGATGATCAAGCCGCCGATCCCGCCGACACGCATGCCTGACCTGCGCGGAAACTGCCAGCCCGGCATGCCAGGCGTGATCGGGAAGCCCGGCCCGCCAGGGAACCCCGGCTCGCCCGGAACACCCGGCTGGCCGGGGAAGAAAGGCTGGCCGAATCCTGGATCAGTGCCCATGGTGCAGACACTAGGGTGCCGCTCTGTGTGGCATCAAGGGGCAGAGGTGGTGCTTCCTTATCGCTCCGGCCGTGCGCCAAAGATCCGGACGAAGTTCGTCCGCAATAGCGCGTACGCTGCCGCCATGGCTATCGCACGCTACCCAAGCATCGTCATCGACTGTCCCGATGCGGACGCGCTCGCGGCGTTTTACGGTGCGCTCCTGGACTGGAAGGTGGAGCCGTCCGCTTCCCCCGGCGACTGGGTCGACATCCGGGCGGACTACGGTCAGTGCATCTCCTTCCAGCCGGTCGAGGGCTATACCCCGCCGGAGTGGCCGGCCCAGGAGGTGCCGCAGCAAATGCACCTCGACGTGGTCGTCGACGATCTCGACGCCGCTGAGAAAGCCGTGATCGATCTCGGCGCGACTAAGCACTCCCATCAGCCCGGCACAACCTTCCGGGTGTTCCTCGATCCGGCCGGGCACCCGTTCTGCCTGTGCCTGGAGTGACTGCTCCGGCACCGGCACCGGCGCCGTGCGATCACGGCCGGACCTCGTAGTAGAAGTTCACCGGGTCATCGATGTCATGCCGGGTGAACCGGGAGAAGCCAGCCTCCCGGCACATCCGCTCGGCCAGCCTGGGGTGAAGGCCCAGCGTCCCGAGTCCGGCCCCTCCCGGCTCCGACAGGCCCGACGACATGCAGCTAGTCACCGACAGCCCGTACATCATGGCGAGCAGCGGGTTGCGGAGGTTGTCCTGCCAGGCTGCGCCTGAGCGGATGTCCTTGATGAGCCAGGTGCCGTCGGGCCGGATGGCGCGGCGGATCGCGACCGCCGCGTCGGCCGGGCGGGGCATGTCGTGGAGGCAGTCCAGGGTCATGACCAGGTCGTACCGGTTGTCGCCCGGCAGGTCGTCGGCGCCGGCCGCGCGGAACTCCACGTTCTCCAGTCCCGCGCCGGCCGCCTTGGCGTGCGCACGCTCGATCGCGTGCCGCGACGGATCCAGGCCCTCGAACCGCGAGGACGGGAACGAGGCCGCCATCGTGCACAGTGCTACCCCGGAGCCGCAGCCGACGTCCGCGACCAGAGCACCGGCTCGCAGCCGATCGACCACGCCGTCCAGGGCGGGCAGGATCACTGGCACCAGTGCAAGCCGGGTCCACGGCTCTGTCATGCGCTCCACCGAGAGCGCGCCAGCCGGGCCGAGATCCTCATAGGCCAGCCCGATTCCCGACCGGAATGCGCCGGCCAGCTGGTCGACCACGTCTGGCGGTGCGGCGCCGCCGGCGAACGCGCCAGCCGCGAACCACAGGCTCTCCCGGTCGTCGGCCAGGACTGCCACGGCCTCGGGGCTCAGCTCGAACACCTCGCCATCGGCGGTCTCGAGGAGCCCAGCCGCGGCCTGGCCACGAAGCCACTCCAGCAGCCAGCGCTCCTGCAGCCCGGTCGCGGCCGCCAGCGAGGCCGCTGTCATCGGGCCCCGGCCGGTCATCGCGCGGTACAGCCCCAGGCGATCGCCCAGGTGAATCATCAGCGAGACCAGTTCGCCCTGCCGGTAACCCCAGACCCGCAGCGCGAATGCGCGCAGCCGGTCGCGCTCGTCGGTTGTCATGTGCCAAGAGTGCCACCCAGGCCGCTCCCGCTATAGGGAAGACTGAGCGGAGTGGCTGCGTTTTAGCCGGCACGCGGGGGCATGGCTTATAAATGACCCTGCCGCAGGCTCGAGGCGCCCAGAGCGGGCCGCATACGGGCTGATAACGACACAATGTGAGGAGACTGTGGTGCTGCCGTACGATTCCGCACCGAAGTTCCAGGATTACGCCCACCCAGAGCGGCTCGTCACGACCGAGTGGGTGGCTGAGCATCTGGATGACCCGGGCTTGGTGGTCGCGGAATCCGACGAGGACGTGCTCCTCTACGAGACCGGCCACATTCCCGGAGCCGTCAAGCTCGACTGGCACACCGAGCTCAACGACCCGGTCAGCCGCGACTACGTCGACGGCGCTGGCTTCGCCCGGCTGATGTCAGACAAGGGCATCAGCCGCGACTCCACGCTGGTTCTCTACGGCGACAGGAACAACTGGTGGGCGGCCTACGCGCTGTGGGTCTGCACGCTGTTCGGTCACCCGGACGTGCGCCTTCTGGACGGCGGCCGGACGAAGTGGATCGCGGAAGGGCGGCCGGTCAGTACCGAGACACCGCAGCGCACCCGGACCGACTACCCGGTCATCGAGCGCCAGGACGGGCCGATCCGAGCGTTCAGGGCGGACGTACTTGACCATCTCGGCAAGCCGATGATCGACGTCCGCTCGCCCGGTGAGTACACCGGCGAGCTTCTGCACATGCCGGACTACCCGCAGGAAGGGGCCGTCCGCGGCGGCCACATCCCCGGTGCGAAGAGCGTTCCCTGGGCTCGTGCTGCGGCCGAGGACGCTACCTTCCGGACCCGCACAGAGCTCGACGCGATCTACGCGGGTGAGGCAGGACTGCGCCCGGAGGACGACGTCGTCGTCTACT
>Ga0335073_10009142_pt1 | contig 13908 bp, 10 predicted proteins | sample Lox_Sample_22_FD_207093 | JGI IMG/M metagenome (GOLD analysis project Ga0335073, IMG submission 207093) | Soil microbial communities from Loxahatchee National Wildlife Refuge, Florida, United States - Lox_Sample_2.2 | ecosystem: Environmental > Terrestrial > Soil > Wetlands | place: USA... | reverse complement strand
AGAACTGGTCGACCGCCGACGCGACCGACGCGATCATCCCGACCATGATGAAGGAGATCATGCGCGGCTCGAACTTCCAGTCGGCCGTCAGCGAGGCCAACACCCAGCTGACCAACGTCCTCAACACTGGCCAGGAAAGCTGACCGTTAGCGCATGCTGAGCTCTGTGACAAGAGCCGGCGTTTCCGATAGTTCCGTTTCAGATCGTCCGAACGGGCGGTGGCCTCTCCCGCCGCCCGTTCGGCACCTTCTGGGTGCGGGGCGGACGCGACGTCGGCTCGTGCCCTACCTGCTTCTACTTCCCTCCGCGGTGGCGATCGGCTTGCTGCTGGCCTGGCCGGCCATCCAGCTGGCGATGTACTCCTTCCAGGACTACGGGCTGCCGCAGGTGACCGGCGCCATGCCCACGTCCTGGGTCGGCTTCGGGAACTACCGGCTGGTGCTGTCGGACCCCGAGTTCTGGTCGGCGCTGCGGATCAGCGTGCTGTTCGCGGTCGTCGCCGTGCCGCTGACGCTGGTGACGGGCACCCTGGTCGGGCTGCTGCTGAACCGTCTCGGCCGGAAGATGGCCGCCTTCGTCTCCACCGCGGCGCTGCTCGCCTGGGCGATGCCCGCCGTGTCGGCATCGGTCATCTTCGTCTGGCTATTCGACCCCGACGGCGGCCTCGCCGACTACCTGCTGCAGAAGCTGCCGTCCTGGCTCGGCGGCGGCGCGCACTGGTCGGGGTTCAACTGGACCAATGCCCCGGTGCCCGCCTACACGGTGATCACGCTGGTCGTGCTGTGGCAGGCGTTCCCGTTCGTCGCGGTGTCCGTGCTGGCGGGCCTGAAGACCATTCCCGCTGAGCTGCACGAGGCCGCTCTGGTGGATGGCGCCGGGTCGTGGCGGCTCTTCTGGCGGGTGACCTATCCGCTGCTCAAGCCGATCTTCCTCGTGCTGCTGCTGCTGTCGGTCATCTGGGATTTCGGCATCTTCACGCAGGCCTACATCGTGACCGGTGAGCTCGGCAACAGGGACGAGTTCAACCTCGGCATCCTCGCGTACGACAAGGCGTTCACCATGCCGCCCGCGTACGGCGTGGCCTCCGCTCTCGGCATGGTGCTCACGGTGGTCCTGCTCCTCGTCACCGCCGGGTACGTGCGGGCCAACATCAAGCAGGGGGCGGTGGCGTGACTCGCATGAATCGCATGCATCGCAATCGCACGAAGCGGGTTCGCGCGATCTCCCGCAACGGGGTCGCCCTGATCGTCGCGCTGGTGACGCTGTTCCCGATCTTCTGGATGGTGTCCACCGCGTTCAAGCCGCCCACCGAGATCTACTCGCTCACCCCGCACCCGCTGCCCGCGCACCCGACGTGGGCGAACTTCGCCAACGTGATCAACGGCTCCGTGATCGGCATGCCGTACTGGACGTTCCTGCGCAACAGCCTGATCGTCACGCTCTCGTCGGTTCTGGTCTCCTCTTTGATAGCGCTGCTCGCGGCGATCGCCGTGGCCAGATTCCGGTTCCGGTTCCGCGCCACGTACCTGATCATGCTGCTGATCGTGCAGATGCTGCCGCAGCAGGCGCTGGTGATCGCGCTGTTCCTGGACTTCCGCGCGGCCAACCTGCTGGACAGCCTGGCCGGGCTCACGCTGGTCTACATCGCGTTCTCGCTGCCGGTGACGATCTGGATGCTGCGCAACTTCGTCGCCGCGGTGCCGCGCGAACTGGAAGAGGCGGCCGCCATCGACGGCGCCGGGCCGTTCCGGGTGTTCTTCCGCGTCCTGCTGCCGCTCGTCGCGCCCGGCCTGGTCACGACCAGCGTGTTCGCGTTCATCTTCGCCTGGAACGAGTTCGTGTTCGCGCTGACGTTCATCGGCACCGACACGAGCAAGTACACGCTGCCGATCTACGTCACGTACTTCTTCAGCAAGGGCAGCGTCGACTGGGGCGCCATCATGGCCGCGTCCGTGCTGTTCACGCTGCCCGTCATGATCTTCTTCCTCATCGTGCAGCGGCGGCTGCGCGCCGGGCTGCTGGCCGGGGCGGTGAAGGGTTGAGCGCCGACTCCCCCTCCTCCTCCCGCTCCTCCCCCTCACTCGAGCGGCTCGCTGACGCCATCCTCATTCCGCCGTTCGCCGGGACGGTCGCCCCGCGCTGGGTGCTCGACGCGCTGTGGCGCGGGATGGCCGGGGTGACGTTGTTCGCGCCGAATATGGCGGCCGGGGCGGAGGCTTTGACTTCCCTGACTAGGACGCTACGCGGGGCGGCGCCTGACCTGCTGGTCGCGGCCGACGAGGAGGGCGGCGACGTCACCCGCGTCTGGTACCACACCGGCAGCCCGTACCCGGGCAACGCCGCGCTCGGCGCGGTGGACGACGTGGCGCTGACGCAGCGGGTGCACGCCGCGATCGGCGCGGATCTCGCGGCGCTCGGCATCAACCTGGACCTGGCGCCGTGCCTCGACGTGCTCGCCGCGCCGGAGAACCCGGTGATCGGCACGCGGTCGTTCGGCGCTTCTCCCTCGCTGGTGGCGCGGCACGGAGCGGCGGCGGTCCGCGGGCTCCAGTCCGCCGGGATCGCGGCGTGCGCCAAGCACTTCCCCGGGCACGGTGCCACACTGCTCGACTCACACGAGGAGGTCGCCGTCGTGCCGGACGGGCTGGCCGTGGTCACGGGCCGCGACCTGCCGCCCTTTCGTTCTGCCGTGGCGGCCGGGGTGCTCGCTGTCATGCCGGGTCACTTGCGCGTCGCCGGGCTCACCGGCTCGCTGCCCGCGTCGCTGTCCGCCGCGGCCGTCGCGCTGCTGCGGTCCTCGCTCGGGTTCGACGGGGTCGTGGTCACCGACGCGCTGGAGATGCGGGCGGTGGCGGACCCGTTCGGCCTGCCCGGCGCGGCGGTGCGCGCCGTGGCGGCGGGCAACGACCTGCTCTGTCTCGGCCGCGACGTCCCGGAAGACGGCTACCTGGCGGTGCGTGCCGCCATCGTGCACGCTGTCGGGGCCGGGGAGCTGCCAGAGTCACGGCTGGCGGAGGCGGCTGCGCGCGTCGCCGGGCTGCGCGCCTGGCTGGCGGTTCAGCGCCGGCCGGATAGTGGGGCCATCGGCGACATCGGGCTGGCGGCGGCGCGGCGCGCGTTGCGGCTGACGGGCTCCCTGTGCGTCGATCCCGAGCGGCGCGATCCGGTCGTCGTCGAGGTGGAACCGATCGTCAACATGGCGGCGGGAGAGGCCCGGTGGGGCCTGGACGCCTGGGTGCCCGCGGGCAGCCTGCGCCGGGTCGCCACGGCCTCCGACCCGGGGGCCGCGGCGTCCGCGGCGGCGGACGTGCTCAAGGCGGCGACGGAGCGTTCGCTGATCCTGGTGGTTCGTGACGCGCACCGCTCCCCCGCTACCCGGAGCCTGGTGACGGCGGTGCTCGCCGAGCGGCCTGACACGATCCTGGTCGAGATGGGGCTGCCCTACTGGCAGCCGCCCGCAGGGGCGTGCCAGGCGTACCTGGCCAGCTACGGCGCCTCCCGCGCCAACGCCCAGGCCGCAGCCGAACTGCTGGGCCTGACCGGCGCGTCCGCGCGATGATCGGCTTCCCGACGTGTTTATTGGACTACCGGGGCGGCTCGGCCGGCCGGCGCTGTGGGCACCCCGGCCAGCCGGGCCAGCAGGCTGGCGATCTCGGCCGCCGCACCGGGCCGGCTAAGGCTGGCTGAGGCGGCTCGCATGGCGGCGAGCGCGGCCGGGTCACGACGCAGTCGGCCGACCTCGACGACCAGGTCGCGCGGTCGCGGAGCGTACCGCCCGGCCCCGCCGCTGACCACCATGTCCGCGTTACCATCCTCGTTGCCCGGGACCCAAGAGGTGAGCACCAGGGGCGCGGCACAGCAGGTGGCCTCGGCGATCGTGCTCGGCCCCGCCTTGCCGACGACGACGTCGGCGCAGCGCAGCCAGTCCGCCATATTGCTGACGAACCCGCGCACGGCCAGACGCCCGCCCGCCCGCGCCGACAGGCGGTCCAGCCTGCGTCGCAGCACTCGGTTGCGGCCGCAGATGACGGCCACCTCCACGTCGTCCAAGTGGCGCAGGACAGCGGCGGCACGCCGGTAGAGGCCACCGGAACCCTCAGCCCCGCCAGTCAGCACGACCAGGAACGGGTGGCCCGCCAGGCCCAGTGACCGCCGCAGGGCCAGCCGCTCCGCCTCCGCCGCGGGCGGCGAGACGAACTCGGCGCCGACCGGCAGCCCGATCTCCAGGTAGCGTCCCTCGGGCATGCCGTCCGCCGCGCAGGACCGGGCGACCTGCGCCGAGGGCGCGATGATCCGGTCAACCGCGGGGTCACGCCAGGCCAGGTGCGCGGAAGCCAGGTCGGTGATGACGGTGACCACTGGCGTGCCAGGGACGCTGCGGTCCCGGGCACGCACGGCGGGCCCCGCGGTGAACCCGTGGAAGGCGGCGATCACCGCCGGACGATGGGCTGCCACCGCTCGCGCGACACTGCTGTTCACCGGCCGGAACAGCGTCTGCCGGTACCAGCGGAGGACGCGCGGTGAGCTGAAACAGCGGAAGAGCAGGCCCCACAGCCACGGGGTCAGCCGGATGCCAGGAGCGTACAGGGCGGTCTGCCAGCGCAGCATCAGGGGAGCATCCGGTCCGCGCAGCGCGTCGTGAATGACGGGCACGAAGCGTCCCGGGTAAGCGCGGCGGAGCGCCTGGGCGACCGCCTGGGCCGCGCTCCGGTGGCCGCCCCCCGTGCCGCCGATCAGGAAGAGCAAAGGCAGCGGTGCGTCACCCGGACTGTGCCGGGCTGAGCGCCCCGTACTGGGCAGTGGATGTTCGCCGGGGGAGCCGGGCAAGCTGCGCGTCACAAACGGTATTCCCTCCCGGTGGCCCCCGCCGCCATCATCGCGGCCGGGAGAGGCACCGGGCGTCAGGACGGCTTTGCGGCCTCAATTCTAGCTGGCCGCGACCAGCTTGCGGATCAGCTCGGCCACGACGCCGGGCGCCTCCAGCGGGGTCACGTGCCCAATGGCGGGCAGTTCAGTGATCCCCTCGCAGCGCGGCAGCAGGCGGGCGATCCGGCTGGCCTGCGCCGGCGGGGTGAGCCGGTCGGCGGTGCCCACCAGGACGTGCGTGGGCACGTCCAGTGCGCTCGCGCCGGCCGTGACGTCCAGGCTGGCCAGGACGCGCCCCCAGGAGCCGCGGGCCCGGCGGTCACAGGCCTGGATGATGGCCGCGTTGACGGCTTCCACCTCGGCAGGCGCGTCCGGGCCGAGAGTCAGATAACTGAGCAGCAGCTGGCTGAGGTAGCTGACCGGGCCCGGGCCCAGCGGGACCGCCGATCGCAGCAGCCAGTTCTGCAACGCCACCAACGCCGGGATGGAGCTCGCGAACGGCAGGTAAGCCCCCTCGGCGAAGAGGCTGGACGCGCCCGTGGAGGCGAGCAGGGCTCCGCTGGTGCGGCTGAGCACACGGTCCTGCAGGGCGACGGCCATGACCACCATCCCGCCCATGCTGTGCCCGGCGAGCACGGCTTTCTCCCCGGGCCGCAGCGCCCAGTCCAGGACCACGGCCAGGTCGCTGGCCAGCGCGTCGATGCTGTATCCGGCATAGTCGGAGGTGCCGCTGGCGCCGTGCCCGCGCTGATCGTAGGCGACCACCCGGATCTCATCACGCAGGGCCCGGATCACCGGTGCCCAGCTGCGGACCGAGCAGGTCCATCCGTGCAGCAGCACCACGGTCGGGGCGGCGGGGTGCTGCGGCCCGTGCAGCTCGACGTTCAGCCGGATGCCATCGGCGGAGGTGATCCACTGCCGCTGGGCCGGCTCCGGCGGCTTGAGCGTTGGTTCCATGTCCCGGCGCGAAGAAGTCTAGCGGCGCCCCGGGGACGCCTGGCGCAGGCGCCACCAGGTGATGGACGTGTACATCACGGCGAGCGCGACCAGCACGCCCATGTTAAGGAACCAGACGTGGGGGACGTGATTCCAGAGGGGGTCGGGCGTATTGCCCGGCGGCGGCGGGGTGACCTTGTTCATGTCGACCGTGGACGCGGCGGCGGCCATGCCCCACCGGGATGGCGAGAGCCAGGCGAGCTGCTCCAGGCCGGCCATGTTGTTGAGCCGGATGACACCGCCGCTGAGCACGACCTCGACGAGCACCGCGACGACGAGCAGCGGCATTGTCTTGTCCGAGGAACTGACCGCCGCGGAGATCAGTAGGCCGATCGTCATCGACGCGATCGCGAGCAGCGCCATCGCGAGCATGATCTCGACGAGCGGCGCACCGGACACGACCCCGTGCGCGGGCAGCGGGCGCCCAGCCAGGCCGATGGCCACGAGCACGACGGCCTGCACGGCGCTGATAAAGCCGAGGACGATCAGCTTGGACAGGAGATAGGCGTCCGGGGACAGCCCGGCCGCACGTTCCCTGGTGTAGATCGGCCGTTCCTTGACCAGCTCCCTGACCGCGTTGGCGACCCCGATGAGGCACGCGCTCATCACCAGGATCACGATCAGCTGGATGGCCAGTCCGTTGTTCGTCCCGGTCAGGCCGCCCGCGTCGGGGATCGCCCGGATCAGCCCGCCGAGGATGATAGGCAGCAGCGCGATCGCGGCCACGTAGTTCCGGTCCGAGGCGATGACCGCCACGTAGCGCCTGACCAGGGTGGACAGCTGCGCGAAACGGTTGGCGGACTTCGGCGGCGGCGGCAGCTTCACGCCAGCGGGCACTACGCCCGGAGTGGTCCGCTGGCCGGGCACGGCAACCGGGCTCGAGACGCCCGGCTCGGCGGTCTGCGCCGGCTGGGCGGCTGCCTGGCTGGCGGCCATCAGCTGCCGTGGCCCGGTGATGTACCGGGTGTAGTAGACCGACTGGCGGTACTCCCGCGCCCAGTCCCGGCCCGGCTCGGCCTCGAAGGCCTGGAAGACCTCGGCCCAGCCGTTCAGGGCGAAGTGCCGCAGCCCGTCGGCCGGAGTCCCGAAGTAGGCGATCTTGCCACCGGGCACCAGGACGAGGAGCCGGTCGCAGATGCCCAGGTTGGCGACGCTGTGCGTGACCACGATGACCGTCCGGCCGTCCTTGGCCAGCCCGGACATCATCTCCATCACTGACTTGTCGAGCCCGGGGTCCAGGCCGGAGGTGGGCTCGTCGAGGAACAGCAGCGACGGTTTCGTGAGCAGCTCGAGCGCGACGTTGACGCGCTTTTGCTGGCCGCCGGACAGCGACGACGTGCGCGTCTCGGCGTGCTGGGCGAGCGCCAGCTCGCCCAGCACCTCGTCGATCCGGCGGGTCCGCTCGGCCGCGTTAGTATCCCGCGGGAACCGGAGTTCGGCGGCATACCCCAGCGCACGGCGCGCGGACAGCTGGGTGTGCAGGATGTTGTCCTGGGGCACTAGGCCGATCCGGTGGCGCAGCTCCGCGTAGTTGGCGTACAGGTCGCGGCCATCGTAGAGGACCATGCCCGAGGTGGCCGGCCGCATTCCGGTCAGGGCGCCGAGCAGGGTCGATTTCCCGGCGCCGCTTGGCCCGATCACGCCGAGCAGGCAGCGCTCGGGAAGCGGGAAGCTGACGTCGTTGAGGATTATCTTGCCGCTGGACAGGGTGACGGTCAGCCCCTGGGCGTCGAGCGAGACGTCGCCGGTGTCGTCGAACTGCTGCAGCTCGTCGCCGACGAGGCGGAAGGTGGCGCGGCCGACGCCGATCACGTCGGCGTCGGTGACGACGGCGCTCTCGATGCGCGCGCCGTTGACGAACGTGCCGTTGTGGCTGCCCAGGTCCGTGATCTCGTAGGCGCCGCCCGGAGACTTCCGCAGTTCGGCGTGGCGGCGCGACACCTGCAGGTCCGCCACCACGACCTCGTTGTCGCCGGCGCGCCCGATGCGCACTACCCTGGCGGGCAGCCGCATGACGCCGGTGGGCACCCGCGTCCCCGCCGTCACCACCGCCGTCGCCGAATGCGCCGGCGGCGCCACGGCGGGGACGGGCACGCCCGTGACCGTGCAGGAGACGACCGGTCCCGCGTCTGGGTGGCCGAGCCGGACCTGGCAGGAATCCGTGATCTCGAGCTGCCGCACCCGCTGCTTGCCGGCGAACGTCCCGTTGGTGCTTCCGGCGTCCTCAAGCAGCCACCGTCCGCCGTCCTCCTTCAGCACCGCGTGCCGCCAGGAGACTAGCGGCTCTTCGACCACGATGTCCGACACCGGGTTGCGGCCAATCACGTAATCGCGGCCCGGTCGCAGTGTCAGGCTGGCACCCTGGGCTCGCACCAGAAGCTGCGCGCCGGCGATTTCCGCCTCGGCGATTTCCTTTCCGGTGCTTGCCTGTTCGGCTATTTCTGGTTCCATCTCACCTGGCTCCGTCCCCCTGCCCCCGGTACTCGGGGAAATGATCTCCTCGGCCATTGTCCGTCACTCCGTTTAGATGCGGAAACTGCCAATTGCTGTGCGTTACGGCGCAGGGCGCCGGCGGATCTGCCCGGCATTGGTCATCGCGCGCTGGCCGCGCGCGAGGCCAGCGCATGGTAGAGAGACTCCCACTCAGCCAGCACGCGATCTCGCGCGTGGCCGCCGATGATCGTCAAGGACGCGGCGGCCATCCTCGACCGCAGCGGCGCGTCGCGGCAGAGCAGGCCGAGCCGGGCCGCCAAGTCGGCGGCGTTCCCGTGAGCGGCCAGGAAGCCGTTCTCGCCGTGGCGCACGAGTTCCCCGAGCGCGCCGGCGTCGGTCGCGACCACCGGCAGGCCGCTGGCCATCGCCTCCATCGTTACGATGCTTTGCAGTTCCGCTTCGGACGCGATGGCGAAGACGTCGGCTAGCCGGTAGAGGCCGGGCAGGTCGGCCGGCGGAACGAAACCGAGGAACGTGACCTTCGCGGCCGCGCCGGATCGCGCTGCCCTGGTCCGCAGGCTGGCGGCTGACCGGCCGGCGCCCGCGATAGCCAGCCGGGCCCCGGCCGGCAGCCGCGCCGCCGCGTCCAGCAGGACGTCGAGGCGCTTTTCCGCGCTAAGCCTGCCGACCGACAAGATCAGCGGGCTGCCGGCGGGCAGCCCGTACCGGCGCCGCAAGCGGTCATCAGCAGGGCCCGGCGCGTACGTGCGCAGGTCGATCCCGTTGGACACGACCCCGGACGGCACGCGCAGCCCGCGGTCTAGCAGCAGCCGCAGCGCGGTCGCCGTGGGCGCCGTGACGTGGGCGCACTGGTTGGCGAACCCGACCACGTGGCGATAGAAGAGGGCGTCGAGGACCGGCGACCGCGCGGGCGCCGATCCCCGGACGTTGGCCGGCAGGTAGTGGTTCGTGTACACGACGGGGACGCGCTGCCGCCGCGCCGCCATCCGCGCCGTAACCCCGAGGGACACCGGGGAGTGGATGTGCGCCACGTCGGGCGCGAACGCGCGGATCAGCCCCCGCGCCGCCGCCCGCGGCAGGCAGCCTAGCCGCATGCCCTCGTACCACGGCCAGCGCACCGAGCCGCGGTAGATGACGCGGACGAGACCCGCGTCGCCGGTCCCGCCCCGGCAGCCTGGGCTCGGCACGACGAGGGCCACGGCATGCCCTCGTTCGGCCAGCCCCCTGGCGAGCTCCCTGGTGACGGTCGGCACGCCGCCGACCATGGGCTCGTACTGGTCTGCCACCACCATGATGCGCAATTCCCCGTCCCCTTCCGGCGTGACTACCGTCGCGTCCGGCGCACATACAGCCATACCGCGAGCGGTGCCACCGTGACCAGCAAGGTCGCCGACCACAGCGCCGAGGCGAGTTCGGGGTGCTGCATCGGCCATGTGTGGATGGCCGCCGCGGGATCGGGGCTTCCGAGCAGCCGGCGGCCTGCCGAGGCCAGCACGCTGATCGGGTTCCAGTCCGCGAGCTCCTGCAGCGGCGCCGGCAGGTGAGCGGTGGAGATGAAGGCGTTGGAAACGAGCGACAGCGGCAGGATGACGATCAGCCCCACCACTTGCGCCGACTCTGGTCTCCTGGCAAGGATCCCGGAGCATGCCCCGGCCCAGGCGGCGGAATAGGCGAACAGGACCCCGAGCAGCAGCGCGAGGAGCACATGCGCCGGGGTGGCGTGCACGCGCCAGCCCACCGCGAAGCCGGTCAGGACGGTGACAGTGGCGGCGATCAGGGTGAGGATCAGGTCGGCCACCGTCCGCCCGGCGATGACCGCGGCGCGCGACATCGGCAGCGAGCGGAACCGGTCGATCAGGCCGGAGGACAGGTCAACGGCGAGTCCGATGGCCGCCCCCTGGGCGGTGCCGCCCATGTTCACCGCGACGACGCCCGCGATGAGGTAGTCCCGGTAGCTGCCGTGCACAGGAAGGACGATGGCACCATTGAACACGTAGCTGAACAGCAGGACGAAGACCAGCGGCTGAACGGTAACGTTCAGCAGCTGCTCGGGCGTGGTGACGATCCGTGCCAGCGTGCGCCCGGCCAGCACCTGCACGTCGCTAAGCGCCCAGCGCAGGCGGGCAGCCCGCATCCGGAACCCGGCGGGCCGCCCCCGGCGGACGGTGACGGCGCTCATGCCGCGGGCTCGGCGGCCGCCGGCCGCGTCAGCGCGTGGAACACGTCGTCGAGCGATGGATGGCGGACGGCGACATCGTCGACGTCCACCCCCGCCGCGTCGAGCGCCCGCACGATGTCGGTTACGAGCCCGGGGCGGGAGACGACGGGAACCTCGAGTGCCCGCTCCCCGGCCACCCGCCGGACCGGCCCCGTCGCGTAGGGGGCGAGCTCGGCGGCGGCGTCCGTCAGCGACGCGGCCGTCATGAGGGTCAGCCGGACGTGGGAGACCCCGGCCCGCGCCTTCAGCTCGGCCGGGCTCCCCTCTGCCGTGACGCGGCCGCCATCGATGACGCAGATCCGGTCCGCCACCCGGTCGGCCTCGTCCAGGTACTGAGTGGTCAGCAGCAGCGTGGTCCCGTCGCGGACGAGGTCGCCGATGATGCCCCACAGAGCCAGCCTGCTGGCCGGGTCCAGTCCCGTGGTCGGCTCGTCGAGGAACAGCACACTCGGATGCCCGAGCAGGCTGGCCGCGAGGTCCAGGCGGCGCCGCATGCCGCCCGAGTAGGTCCGGACAGGCCGGTCGGCCGCCTGCTCCAGGTCCAGGCCCGCGAGCAGGCCGGCCGCCCGGCACCTGGCTTCCCTGCGTGTCATCCGGCTCAGCCGTCCGATCATGACAAGGTTGGCGCGGCCGGTCAGGCAGTCGTCCACGGCGGCGTACTGCCCGGCCATGCCGATTCGCTCGCGGACGGCCGCGCCCTCCGCGACGACGTCGCGGCCTGCCACCCGTGCCCAGCCAGCGTCGGGGCGCACTAGCGTGCTGAGCACCCGCACGGCCGTCGTCTTGCCGGCCCCGTTGGGCCCGAGCAGGCACATCGTGGTCCCCGCGGGGACGCTCAGGTTCAGGCCGGCCAGCGCCTGCACCGGGCCGTAGTATTTGGCCAGGCCGCGGGCCTCGATCATTACGGGTATTGGCACAACTTGTTCCATAACGTTATTCCTCGGTGGAATCAGGTCAATACCCGCCGCAATTCGCGGCCGGGCCAGGCGCCGCCCAGGTATCAACCGGGCGATGCCCAGTACGAATATGCCTGAGAAAATCCGGGGTGGATACATGGCAGGTGCTCGTCGCTCCATCGTTATTGACGCGCGGGTCAACGGGTTTCCAGGCGCGCACGGCCTGGCACGGTCGGTGATGAACCTCGTGGCGCACATGCCCGAGCCGGACGGGGGCATGGCGCTGCGGGTGCTCGTCAATCCCCGGGCGGAACAGCTCTTCCCGCTATCCGGGCTGCCGCCGTACGCCGACGTGCTCGGCACCGACGTCACGGCGACCCAGCAGCACCGCTGCCGGGAGCTCGCGCGGGTGATCGGCTCGGTCGACCCGGCCGTCCTGTACGTCCCTCACCCGACGTTTACGCCGCTGCTGCGGCCGTGCCCGTTCGTGGTGAGCGTGCATGACTGCACGATCGAGAAGGACGTGGCCTTCGCGGGCGGCCGGCCGCTCCAGGCGTGGACGAAAACGGTTACCGCGATGGTGCTCCGTCGCGCGACCGCGATGACCGCGCCGAGCGCCGCCAGCCTGGGGGACATCGCCCGGCATTATCCGGGCGCGCCTCATCCCACGCTGGTGCCGAACGGGGTTGAGTTCCGGCGATTCAGCGACGTCGCCGCGTCCGACGTGGCCGCCGCGCGCGAGCGCTACCGGCTGCCGGAGAGGTTCATCCTGACCGTCGGCGCGCACCGCCCGCACAAGAATCACGAGGTGCTGGTCCGGGCAATGCCCGGGGTGCCCGAGAAGGTGTCGCTCGTCATCGCGGGCGGCCCCGATCCCCGCTTCCCCGACCGGCTGTCCGGCCTGATCCACGACCTGGGGTTGCGGTCGCGGATCAGGCTGGTGCCGGCCGTGGCCGACGAACTGCTGCCCGCCGTGTACCGGGCGGCGTCGGCGTTCGCCTTCCCCTCGCTCGCCGAGGGATATGGCCTGCCGGTGCTCGAGGCGATGGCCGCCGGCGTGCCGACAGTGATGAGCGACATCCCGGTGCTGGCCGAGGTGGCCGGGCGGGCGGCCGTGCTGGTGCCGCCCCGTGACGTAGCCGGCTGGGCGGCGGCGCTGACGGCCATGCTCACCGATGAGACGCTCCGCGGGCGCCTCACCGCGGCCGGCCGCGCGACCGCGGCTGCCGCCGGCTGGGAGCAGGGCGCCACCGACCTGGGCATGCTGCTGGCCGCGGTGGCCAGCGGGAAGCTGTCCCGGCCCCACGGTCGCGGCTAGATCACCTCTTTCCGGTTTGATAGTGCTCAGCTTCCGACGATTTCTGGAAATGTGAGTTATCTGTCACCCTGGCAACCGATAAATCAAACATCTATTTGACTCTGGGCCAGGCGGTGCGGGATGAGGAGCGCGTGGTCGTCGATGCCCTGGCGGGGCTCGGGGTCGGCGTGGACCAAGGCGGCCGATAGCCGGGGCAGGACGTGCAGCAGGTGGTGTTCGGTGTTGACCGCGACCTGGTGCGCCTCGACCGCGGTGAGTTCGCCGCTGACGGTGATCTCGGCCTCGGCGTGCAGCCGGTGGCCGATCCAGCGGAGCCGGACCTGGCCGGTGCTGAGCACACCAGGCGTGCCGCGCAGCGCGCGCTCGGCAGTGTCGACCAGTTCGGGGTCGACGGCGTCCATCAGCCGCCGGTAGATCTCACGGGCCGCCCGCCACAGCACGGACACCAGTACCGCCGTGATCGCCAGGCCGACAACCGGGTCGGCCCAGTTCCAGCCCAGCGCAACGCCGCCCGCTCCGGCCAGCACCCCTAGTGACGCGAGCCCGTCGGCGCGGGCGTGCAGCCCGTCGGCCACCAGCGCCGCCGACCCGATCCTGCGCCCGGCCCGGATGCGGTACCGGGCGGCGAGTTCGTTGCCCGCGAACCCGACTAGCGCGGCTGCCGCCACCGCGGCCAGGTCGGTTACCCGGTGCGGATGCATCAGCCGGGACACGGCCACGGACGCCGCTAGCGCGCACGACGCCGCGATCAGCACCACGATCACTACTCCGGCCAGGTCCTCGGCTCTGCCGTACCCGTAGGTGTACCGGCGGTCCGGCGGGCGCCTGCCCACGATGAACGCCACCGCCAGCGGCACGGCGGTCAGCGCGTCGGCGGCGTTGTGCAGCGTGTCCCCCAGCAGCGCCACCGACCCGGACAGCGCGGCGACCGCTGCCTGCACGGCCGCCGTGCCCGCCAGGATGCCCAGCGACACCCACAGCACCCGCATCCCCTCCGCGCTCGCCTCCAGTGCCGCGTCCACCTGGTCGGCGGGCTCGTGCGAGTGCGGCCGGACAGCGTGCGTCAGCCGCGACACCGCCCCGGCTAGCCCGGCGGCGTGGCCGTGCCCTTCGTGGCCGTGCCCTTCATGGCCGTGGTCATGATGGCCGTGGCTCGCGGT
>Ga0335073_10009140_pt1 | contig 13909 bp, 13 predicted proteins | sample Lox_Sample_22_FD_207093 | JGI IMG/M metagenome (GOLD analysis project Ga0335073, IMG submission 207093) | Soil microbial communities from Loxahatchee National Wildlife Refuge, Florida, United States - Lox_Sample_2.2 | ecosystem: Environmental > Terrestrial > Soil > Wetlands | place: USA... | reverse complement strand
TGTTCGGTCAATTCTACCGTCCACACAGTATCAATGACAAGACGGAGCATTGCGAACCAACTGCTGTTGGACAATGCTTCTATTGGAGCGCACATATCATCGCCCAACGCATCATCTATCGAGATTCAACAAGCTCTCCTCGCGTACAGCACACTGTGAACAATCTTGTCCAAGCCATCCAATCTCTACCTGTTGGCTGTGGTCCAGACTCTTTGCTTCTCTTCCCGTTCTATGTATCTTCTAGAGAAGCTATCACGCCTCAGCATAGGAATTGGGTCAGAGAAAGGAATCGTCAGATGAAAGAGGTATATCCGAGTCCTCAACATGATGCTTTGATGGTATTGCTAGAAGAAGTTTGGATTGTTCTTGATGTCGGGTGCCAGCAGCGAGATAATTTCAACAAACATGAGGACGTCGATATTAGAGACTTGGAGATGAGATGGGATCTTTGTTTGCTCTAAGTTTTTGGTTCCAGCAGAGCTATTAGCTTGTTGAGCTGTGAATAGAAAAGAAATACAACGACATTCAAATTGTCCATTCAGAAGGAATATTTAACCCATCCACTGCCACGAAAGATTAGACGTCATTAAATGGGATAATTTTTGCAATTTCCTAGGAAGCAATTTGGATCAAAAGGAGAAAGAGTTAACGGAAATCGAGTCGAAGAATCCACCGCCGGAGTCTCCGCCTGAATCACCACCCGTGTCTCCTCCGGTATCTCCACCCGTATCTCCACCGTCAAAGCTACCAGTCTCAATAACGGTTGTATCCGTAACTTCGGTGACGCCAAAAGGTGTAGCGTCAACAACGGTGGTTTGATCGATGATGGTCGTGCCTTGGCCCGGGTCGTCAACAACTACGACGTCTTGCTGTGCATATATCATGTTCGGATCAAACATCGGATCGCCACCTATGATAACACCACCTGGACCTTGCTGGAATTGCTGTTGTTGATGTTGAGGATGGTGAGTATGCGCCTGTGGGTGTGGAGGATGGTGCTGCATGACGGCCGGGCTCGTATTATGATGTGCCGGCATCGGTCGATGAGCTGCTGATTGAGCTCCAGGATGCTGAGCATGCGGTTGATGTGCTCCTGGTGGTCCTCCAACGTGGGAAATTCCGCTGTGAGGAACGGCAGCATGAGGCCCGCCAGGATGATGCACGCCGGTAGCAGGGTGTGCACCTGCGGAAGCGGGATGTACGGCGCCTGGATGACCGGTGGCACGTTGAGGAACTGCCCCTGATGATGCTGCTCCTCTGGGGTCAATACGAGTGGTGGTCTTATTGGTGTGGTCGACGAAGAACGGCTGGCCGGCTTGATCATGACGAATTTCCCAACCTGGTGGTAAACCTATTCCTCTGGGATCCGTTCTGGTGGTTTGTTTAGTGTTGTGGTCCACAAAGTAGGCTTGTCCAGCGGAATCAAGTCGTTGCTCCCAGCCAGCAGGCAAGGGAGATGCCACTACAGGTTTTGGTGCAACATGTTGAGGTGCATGTGTTGGGATTGCTGCTGGTGTTGTCTGGACGTGCGTCAAGGTTGGTCGTTGCGAAGCTGGTGTTGGATGATGCTGTTGAGCTTGGTGATGTGCTGCAGGCTTTTGATGGCTAGTATTTGACTGGTTCTGGCTCTGAGTCTGCTTTTTCAATTTGTCCCAAGAGTTTTTCATGCCCAAAACATCAATTCCGTAGTTCAGACCAACCGCTTCTACCATTGCACCTCCCAAGAACTGTGCTGCTGGCTTTTTCGCGGCGCTTTTCACTGTACTCATGGTCTTGTTGGTAACTTTCGAAAACATGGCGGACGCTCTTCTCGGTTTGGCCTCTGGTTGCGGTACGGCCGTGGAAGCTGGCATGGCAGGTTGCTGCGACTGTTGCTGGACTTGACTTGCCTGTGTTGCAGGAGTAGCTTGTACGGGAGGTGGACTGACGACCTGTTGAGCGGTTGCAGCAGCGCCAGGCGGAATACCGACAGGCTGTGGATTCGCTCCATAAACCTGCTGTTGGGGTTGTACTGGAATTGCTTGAAGTTGCTGTGGTGGGCCAGCATGCAATCCAATTCCTTGGAGAAGAGGTGGGCCTCCTACCGAAGTGACTGCGCTAGGACTGGCCGTTGGCTGGGCTGGCACTTGCCCGGACACTGCGTAAGCAGCCTGAGGTGATTGACCGGCCACGTAGTACGCTCCTGAAAATGGTGGAGATTGATAGGCATTCGGATGGCCTTGCGGAGGACTACCTGGCGGAGGACCACCTTGCTGAACCATCGGAGGATACTGAGTTTGATATTGATATTGTTGGTTCGGTGCTGCGTGATTAGTAGCCTGCACCGTGGCAGGTATAGACACTGCGGGTGGGTTTCCAAGTGGGCTAACAGGCTGCGGTGATTGCAACGGAGGGCTACTAGAGATGACCTGAGGTGTCATTTGAGGAGCAGTAGGCATTGGTTGATAGACGTGCTGACCATATTGCTGTGGATTATAGCCGTAAGAACCAACAGGAGCTTGCACACCACTTGCGTTCGGATCTTGAGGAGGAATCGAATGACCATAGATAGGTGGACCCGGACTAACTGATGGTTGAGGGTTAATCGGAGAAACGTGGACGCCCGTCACACTCCCATCTGCTGTTGCCAGTGATGTATGGCGGGAATGTAGTTCTGGCTGTGGATTTGCAGAAGCCGAAGCTGGATCCTGAGCAAGAGCTACGGTAGCCACTCGAAATGCGTGAGGTGAAGACTCGTTTGACTCCGCTTGATGAACTGGCTTTCTCTTGAGAGAGCCATGGCTGCTTATTTCAGAGCTGGGAGTCATTGGAGGAGATACAGGGGCCGCCACGACTTCCGGAAGTGATGAAACGACGTCTATTGGGAGTTTTGAGCCGTCAACGCCAGCGCCATGCTTCCGATCATGAAACCCATCGAGGATATCGAGTCCTGCGACAGCTTCGGCCAGCGAACTTGGAGGGCTCAGTGGCTGGCTCGAACCGGCCTTGGGCGGTTCGGGAGTAGGTAACTCAACAATATGAGCAGGAAGATCAACCTGACGTGCCTCCTGGGAAGATGCTACCGGTAAAGCTGAAGGAGTTATGACCTGGTTGGCGGTTTTCAGCTCGTCTCCAGCCTTTGGAAACTCATACTGTGTCGCTCCAGAAGGCTCATGCACAAAGATACACTTGGCGGCAGTGTGATCCCAGTCCATCACCCAGCCTGGAGGCAAGGCGATTCGCGGCGCAGCCATAGTCGTAGGGAAGTGATGGTGAGGTCTTAGAGCTAAGGGAACGGAAGAGAGTGTTGCTGAGCAAAACAAGGCGTCCGCGCACCGGATGTAGGCTGCTTTTAGAGCTTTGCGGCTCTATGGCCCCGCACAGCAATTCGTGACGCCAAAAAGTTCAGCTGGGGACAAGGCTATATTGGAAATCGGAAGGCGCTACCCCTGAAGGGAAGCGTAGTGCGCGGTCGAGATGCGCTATGGCGTTGAGGCGCCCGAACGCGGCCCTACAAAGCCAGTTCTCGTGTTGTGTTGGCAAGGAATGAAAGGCTGTCATTGACTGGTAAAAACAAATTTACTGCAGGGTCAAAAAGAAACTTTTGCATGAGCTCTTTAACCGGTCTGGGGCGGCCTGAACATGTGCGGTTGAAATGCGATCGATGGTGAAATTACCGACGTCGAACTAGAACGCAACAACGACCTGGGTCGACGGACAATACAATGCGCCCGAGAGTGCAGACCTAGCCGTTAGTATACGAAGCGGGCCTCGTATTATTAGCTTTCTCGCTGTGTAAGGTCCGGTATGTTACGTTCTGAGCGGCACGTCTCCACACCTTAAACAAAAGCTCGTACGTGTACCCATGCAGCTCCTGAGTCCAGATTGCTCAAGGATTGTTCAAGGAAGAAATGGGAGCCCGAAACGGTATGCGACGGAGAAAGCGGTGCGAGCGGTGATGCATCGTCAACAGTCAATGACTGGTAGGGCGCCTTATCTTCCAGCGATTCGTTGTCTGCAAGCCATGCTCACATTCAAAGACGTGCGGGACAAGCTCTGGCGAGGGCTTTTCGGTTGATAAAGCTTAAGTTAGCCCTTGCTTCCACTTCCTCAGAATACGAGCATGACGCCGACTTATCTGTACTACTGTTAACCTCTGACCGGTGCGATGCAAATTCAGACACTCCCTTTTTGACCACTATAATAACACGAATATCGCTATGACCAGAGAATAGTAAATGTGAGAATAAAGCGAATATCACGCCAACGAGAGTTGACAGTACTAGCCAAACGGAAGATATTGCCATCTTTCATCAACCTCAAAAAGGTGTAGTGGTAATCATACCAGCATAATTTCGCTGCTAGATATCATTTCCAGATTGAACTTTCATTCGAATTAGTTAGTTGCTACATGTTTTCTGAAAACGCCAAGCACCTTTGGCTATGCAACTATGCAACGTTTTGGGTATCGCTATGAGAGGCTGCAAAATGTTACAATGGCGTCCTCATTCACTATCATCACCGCCTCCTCCATTTCGTATCGTGGCACCTAATGCCTCCAACTTGGCCATATCATCGTCCTCGTCTTCATCAGACTCTTCTTCCTGCTCGTCACTCCTTCTATTCACCTCCGGACGGGTGCTACCACTCTCGACCTCCCTTTCGGCCTCCTTTTCGGCCTCCTGCTGCTTCTTCCAGGCCTTTGCCTTTGCCAGAAGGCTCGCAAGCTTACCTGCGCCCTCATCATCAGCTGGGAAGACCCAATCCACGAACTCTTCAAACTTGTCTTCATCAATACGCCGCCTCTTCTTGACCTGCTGGGGCATCATCTTCTCTACCTTCTGTCGATCCTCATCCGAGCCATGAGTAGATTCGAAACTCTTCCATGCCTGTAACAGCGCAACTCGGTCTTCCTTAATACCTTGCTCTTTGTATAGGTCATTTGCGCGCTTGAAGATGGCTCGTGCCCTTTCTTTCGCCTCCTCAGGGACCACCTGCTGCGTTTCGTCATCTTCTTCTTCACCTTCGGCGGACTCTTCGGAAATGTTGATCTCAAATTGCGCGTAACTGATCCAAACTTTGACGTGGGATGTCTTGGTCAGCAATTTCTCGTACAGTGCACGCGCTTTATCGAATTCTTCTTCCTCGGTTTCAAAGTCAATGTAGTCTTTCCACACAATTTCAGGCATGTCAAGTTGCTGATCATCGCCTACGGCAATGTCATAGATGGCGCGAGCTCGCGGAATATCGGCAAGACCACGCTCAAGCTCGGCAAAGCCTTTCCAAGCTTGCGTGTTACTCGAGTCGAAGTTCAGCCATTTCTCATAGAGAATGCGGCACCTATTGTCAAAGTTAGACCAAGGTTGCAGCCAGTCTCGATAAACAGATAAACATACCGTTGAAACTCATAAAGCTTCACCTCAAGCGCAATATACTCCCGGAATAGTTTGTTCTTGGGACACGTTCCAAGGCTTATGCCTAATGTTTTTCTTGCAGCTTGAAGGTCCATCCGTCTGATATGAAAGCGGGCCTTCTCAAGCCAGACTTTGGCGAATGTGAATTTCTTATGAGGTACTAACTTCAAGCATTCTTCGTAGACCTGTTTTGCTCTCTCAACGTCACCGGAGATCATCTCTTCAAAAGTGGCGTAAAAGAGGAAGAGAAAGATATATCTTCTCCAGTATTTTTTCTCTGGAGGTGGAATCTGTGCGATGGCGCGCTCGTACGTTTCGCGTACACGCTCGACGTCTCCTCCGGTCTCTTCAAGTCTCGCCAGATCGAACCAGGTATCGTAGTTCTTAGGATTCTGCTTCAATTCGTCTTCGTATTGTACCCTCCTCTTAGCAAGGACAACATCCTCAATACCGCTGGTGTCACCAAACTGCTTCTCAAACTCTGTGTACGCCTTGTGTATGTTCTGACTCTTCGATCTTGGTAATTTATCCAGTGCAAACTTGTATATCGCTCGTGCGCGCTCGTATTCTTCAACTTTGGTCTCAAACCGCGCGAACTCGATGATAACTTTCTCAGACATGAACTCATCTCCCAAGATATCGCAAGCCTGTTCAAACACAGCACGAACAAGGTCAACAGTACCATGTTCCATCTCAAACTTGGTGAATTTAAGCCATGTTGCTGGGTCAGGGTGGACAATAACGTATCGCTCGAAGATCGATCTTGCGTTGTCGACTTCACCATATCTAAGTTCGAACTTGATGTACTGGTTCCAAGCGGTAGGTTCCGGCTCCCAAGCCATCCAGCGTTCGAATACCTCTCTTGTTCGCTCAACATCTTGAAGGGTTTCTTCTGTATAGACATACTTGAACCAAAGCTTATCAATCCGAGGAAGGATGGTCACGGCGCGGTCGAGGAGATTGCGCGCATGATTGATGTTCTTCTCTTTCAGTTCGGCATCGATGTATCGCAACCACAGCTTCACTTCGGTCGGGTGGTTGTCGATACCTCTTTCGAAAACCGAGCGGGCTCGCGCATACTCTCGTTGTTCTAGCTCCCACGTAGCATAGCGCGTGAAGTTGTTTACGTTCAGCCGATTGCGGCGGATATAATCCTCAAACTCCTTTCTCTTCCGTCCTTGGAATTCATGTAGCTCTTCGAGATCCGAGAATCTGGTGGTGGGTGGTTTGAACTTGGTTTCCGAGTGAGATACTGCTTCGCGAAGGAGCTGCTCTGCGGTGATTTGGATTGGCGCCGCAGCTTTGTTCATAACCCGAGGACGTGAGGAATCCATAATGTCCAGGAAACCCAACTATGGTCTAAGGGTAAATCCGGTGGAGGGAGATGCGATGTAGAGTAAAACGTTTCTTTCATACTCAAGAATTTGTATGCGGTTGCCTTATAGCCTGAGGCTAGTATCCTGTGATTCCGTTCCCGCTGCTGAATTTCGGATCTCCGTATTTCAATCATTTATTTTTCGCGCGTCATCCATTCACCAAACATAAACAACACCTCACTCTCGCCTCTCTCAACCCCATCACCCTATATCGCCTCTGGTAAATTCTGACTTTCAAGCAACCATGGCAGTTCTAACAGCCTATAGGAAAAAGAGGAAGGGCAAAATGGCTACCTTGGCCGATCAGCTCGAAGCCGATTTCGCCGACATCGAGTCGCCAGGTGAAGAGGAACTCGTCGACGAAGATGGAGACGCGCCCGTTGAAGCAACTGAAGCCACTGAAGTCACCGACCCTACCGATAGCTCGAATGCCGATCCCTCCAAGCACCGCCAACTGAAAGCCGTGTACGAACTGGTTGCGGAGCTCACTCCCGTTGAAGCGGAGATTGATCGCGTCAACGCCATTCCTTCCGATGATCCGTATCTCACTGCAGGCAACCTTGACTCAAATCCCGTCTACAAACTTGTCGTTGATAGCAACGGCCTTGCCTCTCGCATCGATGATGAGATGGTCGTCATTCACAAGTTCGTCAGCGACCGGTACTCTCTTCGCTTTCCCGAGCTTGACACGCTCATCCAGAACCGTGTGAAATATATCAGCACTGTCGTCATCATCGGCAACGGCCCGTTTGATCAGCTTGAGACTATTACCAAGTCTACCGACAACCCGGTCGGCAAGACGCTGCGGGAGGTGCTCGATGGACCTACCGTGCTGAACGTTCGAATGGAAGCTGCAACCACGAAAGGCAATCCGCTTGATTCCATCACTCTGGAGCTGGTTATCGGCGCCTGCAAGACAGCTCTTCAGCTGGACGGCGCAAAGGCCAAACTTACCCGTTTCGTTCAGGGTAAAATGCCGCTTTTCGCTCCAAACCTCACGGCGCTCATCGGTGCTGAAGTTGCCGCTCAGATTGTCAATGCTGCCGGTGGTATCAAGCAGCTCTGTGCCATTCCATCCGTCAACCTTGGCAACGTGGGTAACAACAAGCAACGTTACGGAGCGTCCAACCTTCACGAGCGTCAAGGATTCCTGTACTTCTCTCCCATCATTCAAGATGTGCCAATCATGAATCGTAAGGTTGCGATCAAGCGGCTTCAAAATAAAGTTAGCCTTGCGGCTCGGGTGGATTTGACGCGCACTGTTCTCGATGGATCTCTTGGCGAGACGTATCGAAATGAAGTGTTGGCAGCAATTGATAGAATCACCGAGTCGGCGCCCAACCGCGGAACCCGCGCACTTCCCGTTCCTGACGAGAAGCCATCAAAGAAGCGTGGTGGCAAGAAAGCGCGAGCGGAGAAGAATCGCAACGCTTACACGGAGATGCGTCAGGCCCAGAATCGTATGGTCTTTGGTCAGGAGGAGCAGGAGGTGTCTTATGGAGATGAATCTGTCGGAATGGGTATGGTTGGATCTGGCGATGCCAACCGCATTCGATCGATTCAGGTCGATGAGCGCACTAAAGCGAAGCTCTCGAAGAAACATCAAGGCTGGGGTGGCGTTAGCACTTCGCTTGGAGGCAAGACCTCGCTGGGTGGAGGCGCCGGCCACGCGACGGGTCTTCGTACGAGTGGTGTCAATGTCCTTGGTCAGGCCACCATTCTGGGCGTCCAGTCCGCTCTCAACTTCTCTCAGCACCAAGGCCTTAGCCTTGCCGACCCAAGCCAGCACAAAGCAGAAGAGAAAAGTGCCAAAGACGCGAAGGAGGACAAGTACTTTACGGGTGGTTCATTCAACACACCGAACGGCGCAGGTGATGATTCTCTCAAGCGCAAGGCGGGCTCCGAGTTTGAGAAGGACAAGGATGGCTTCAAGAAGCCCGCGATTCCAGCGCTTAAGCGCGTCAAGAAGTCCAATTAGAGTGTCCGTGGGTCAGTGGCCTCGCGACGACATGCGGGTGTCTTCCACGACAAAGTTAAGCATAGCGAAGGAGTTGTGGCTGTGTCTTCGGCATTCTAAGGTATGGAGTTACTGGTTTCTTCACGGATTGACGACTGCATCATACCCTATGGGTTTCAAAGGAGTATTTCATGGGCAGGCTTTACAATCATGCTTATGACGAGACGGATTTGTATTGACCTCTTCTCATGACTGTCGGTTCTGCATTTAAAATGGTGGGCATGGGATCTGGGAAAAAGGCATTCGGGTTTTTCTTATGCATGGGAGGTATTTTCACATCCGAGATTGAACCCTCGTGGGCTCTATACAGCAGTATGGCTTCATATTTTCCCCTACAACATACATCGATATAGCTGATCTAATGGATTTCCCCCGGAGATAATTCCCCTGAAACACCAGGGTTCTTTCAACAATGCAAGTACCGTGCATGCTGTCCTGCGTTCGGTTGGCATTAATGCAGCTCATTTCACCCGGGATCTCTTCGCCTCGCAGCCTATGGCCGGGGATGCTTCTTGCCACAGTGCGTGTCGACAGCTCCCGGCGGGAACGACGGCTTTTGCATCTTTCCCGTTTTTGCCTATCGACCCATTGCCCTGGAAGCATGCCTTTGTAGGTCTTTCTCGCCCACGTAACATCGGTCCAGTCAAACCATCCATCATGGAGGCAATCAATCCGAGCGGTCAGCAAATCCGATAACCGGCGAGTGTTTATCGTCCTTGAGTCGTTGAGCATGCTGGAGATTTGAGAACCTCAACGCGCCTTTCCCCTTCTCCATTAGCCGTCTCGATGATTACAAGCCTTCCGACGTAAAAAAAGTGAGAAGCCTTTCACACCTTCGGGTCGGATTTGTCCCTAGTGGCTAGCCTATCACCACCCCCGTAGCCTTTGGCCGCCCGTTGCCTCAGCGCAGACCGGGGAATTTCGACGTCAAAAAGTTTTCGATCAGTACTCGATGACTGGTTGCAAAACAATCCATCGCATTCCAGCTGTTCAGGTTTTGAACGTTTGCAAAAGGGATTTGATGGCGAAGCCCAAGGTCCTCCTACTCGGCGAAATCGAGCAGTATGTCCAAACTCCAGTCCCTCGATTCCGCCCACCAAGCCTACAAATTATCTAATATTGACTTTCCCACAGTGCGCACGATACATGGGCTCAAATCACTGCTCTCGCTGAGGTAATCAAGCCAAAGGCAAGGGGCAGACCCGAATTCATCAAAGAATGCAAGAGCGGTGCCTTTGAAGGCGCCTTGGTCACCTATAGAACTTTTGATAGTTGTGATATTACAGGTCGGATAGACGAAGAGATTGTAGCGGTCTTGCCGGAAAGCTTGAAGTTTCTGTGCCACAATGGTAAATATTATTCTCGCCTTTCCTACTTCTGAGCTCCAGGAGGCGTGTACTTCCAAACGTGCTTCCTTCAAATCACTCACAGGCGTTTGAACTCATTTTCTGTCAATGATATATAATTTCTCTCATACGGGTCGTCTTTCACTTCATTCACCATACACAAATAGCCGAAATACGGACCCAAAGTCTCTTTCATCGGATTTTATCTTCACGGATCGGCTTCTATCGACAGGATACTTATCAAAGCCCCAACTAACCACTGTTGCAAAGGTGCTGGATATGACCAAGTCGATGTCGCAGTTTGTACAAAGCGTGGTATTCGCGTATCCAACGTACCAATGGCCGTAGATGATTCCACGGCAGACACCAACATGTTCCTGATTCTTGGTACTCTGCGCGGCTTCAACACATCCATGGTCGCGCTCCGTAACGGTAATTGGCGAGGTCATCCACCACCTCCGCTTGGGCACGACCCGCAGGAAAAGGTTCTTGGAATCTTGGGAATGGGAGGCATAGGAAGAAATCTCAAGAAGAAAGCCGAAGCATTTGGCATGAAAGTGATTTATCACAACCGCAAGAAACTCAGTCCGGAACTAGCCAACGGAGCGCCGTATGTAACATTCGATGAGTTACTCGCCCAATCAGATGTCCTATCACTGAATCTACCGTTGAACAAGCACACGCGTCACATAATATCAACCAAGGAGTTTGAGAAGATGAAAAAGGGCATCGTGATTGTCAATACGGCGCGCGGCGCGATTATTGATGAAGCAGCGCTGGTTAAGGCCTTGGACAACGGACGGGTTCGGAGCTGCGGATTAGATGTCTATGAAGACGAGCCGAGGATTCATCCCGGACTGGTCGCCAACCCACACGTCATGCTTCTACCACATATGGGAACTTGGAGTGTTGAGGTAAGACAATGGTTTATTCCCACCAGAATCTTGAATCTTTCACGTAATCTTGCCGTCAAACTCAGATGCTCACAACGAGATAGACACAAACAAAAATGGAAAATTGGAATATCAGCAATGTCAAGGCGGTTTTGGAAAGAGGAAGACTGAACAACATTGTGCCTGAGCAAGCTGATATGTAGGCTTGTAAAGTTTGACGCACCGCACTAGAGCATGATGGAATAGACGCAAGCTTACTATTACTCGACATGGCCATACATAGATGAGACGGCACTCGTTTGATATGGGAAAGTGACGTGGGGGATTGCTGCTCACTCTGTTCAGTTCGGTGGAACGGACTGTTGGATAACTTAGATCAGTCTTCAAGCGCCCGAAAGCTTTGACGATGCTTACAAGCGAGATACAATCGAGGCCAGCAATGTGAGGACGATTAGATAGAGCGATTAGATGCATAGAGTTCGAAGTTGAAATGATATCAATCTGCAGTTGATAGCGCGAATACTGAGTTTAGATATCTCATCGACGGTGAAGCTGATCCCCTTCGACGGCCACACAAACGTGAAACATAGTAATCTCATTAGGTACTAATGATTTACAAAACACCTGGAATTTGTTTCCAGAGCCCCTGAGTTTGCGTGGAAATTCCAGAATACAAAATTGAGGCTTGAGCTTGGGCAGTCAGGTGTGTGGTGGCTATTCTACGCTAAGTGACAGTGCAAAGAAGAATTCGGACTCGAAAATTTCTCCGTCTCAGTTCGTCGTCTCAGTCATTTTACCTCAGCCTTGCTTTGCGCCACGACGACGGCGTGAACAGCGAACAAGGTCATTCTGCCAACGAGATTGATGAATGACAGCGAGGGTCGAGTGGTGAGGTAGCATCACCCAGTCCCGAGCACACGTCTCGCCGCCCGAGCTGCTGGACGATTAAGCGAGGCCATGTAAGCGTGGTTTTATCACTCCCATCCCCCCAAATTCTGCATAGCTGGCGCCATTGCGTTACAATTGGCCTGCGGCTGATTGCCTACCCGGTCTCTGGTCTGATTTGGGCTCTGGAGCTGGCATCGTGCCGCATTTGACATGGCGACGTGCCATCTTCAGAAACCCCAGAAGCAGGAGCTGCGGCGCCAGCATTGCATTGCCTCGATGCCATATCACCCGAGCAGCTGAAGCGTGAGCGAGCGAGCGGGCTTGACAGATGCTCGTTCGCCATGATCGAAAGGCAGCGTGGCAGTCTCGATGGTAGAGCTTCTGCCTCCCCCACAAAAATAGGCCCTGGTCCCGGCAATACCCACCAACGCAGTACAGTAGTGGCCATCCAGCCCATGCGGCCATGCCATTCACGGGAAGTTTCCACGGCGGCGGACGAGACTAGGCACGAGCTTCCTCTGCTTTTTGCTGGAGGCGCCCGTTCCGGCGCAGGACGGTGACCTTCCGTGGTGGGATGGCGAGCGCGAAGTTGAGCTCCAATAGGGGCTTTGATTGCAACCCTTCAGCAACCCATTTCTGATTCATTATCGCATTCCGGCACGCATAAGACGTGCTGCGACCCCCTGTCGAAGCCAGCCAGACTGACAGCTATACAGCTAATTGCTAGTAGGAATCATTAGATTGCTGCTTCTGTGGCTCTTTTTTTATCGCTGGCCCGTCTGCCGAGGCAGGGACCGGCTGCTGCAATCTCAAATAACGCGGAGAAGCACTTCTCAGTATCCCAGAAACAAAAGCCCCGACCGCGCTTCTGGAAGCCATCCGCATTCTTCTCGCTTCTCGAGCGGCTTCCGTCTGATCGACGGTCGTCCCGACCTCCGTTCGTCTGGCCTCGTCCGTCGCTGTTCGCTTCGTACCTTGCACCTGTCGATACGCGAGAAGCAAGCGACGGCGCCCAAGCTCGCATTAGGTCTGACGTTTGCACCGAATCCTACCGCCAGTCTGGCGGAAATTCTCATAGCGCATCCACACCCTGCACCGCACTCGCTTTAGTAGCTACCCGAAGCGAACTCTCCCCACCTAGAGCAGCAGGCCATACCGACTACTCCTGAGCGAGCGGCGCAATGTCACAGCAGCAAGAAAATGCTGCTCCACCGAGGCCGCCGTCGAACTCCCACTCCGACCCGTCTTCCTATCCATCACCACCAATGCAGCCGTCGTACGCATATCCGCCTCCGCAGGCGCCGCCTGGCAACGAGCCGTACCGCCAGTCTCCCACCGCCTCGAACATGCCCATTCTCCCTCCAATTCGCGGCATCGACGGTCAATCGCAACCGCCAGCGCAACCGCCTCCGCCTCAAGGAGCGCAACATCTCCCGCCGGGCCAGCCTATGCCCGGCTATCCATACGGACCTCCGCCTGGCCAACCGATGATTCCGGGTCAGGTTGGATCATATCAGCCGCAGAGATATCCACTGCCAGCGCAGAATGCCGATGCGCGCATGCTCTCGGGCGGACGACACAAGAAAGAAATCAAACGGCGGACCAAGACGGGTTGTCTGACGTGTCGAAAACGCAGAATAAAGGTGAGTGCATTTGGCGCGCAATTGAATTCCACTTTTCGTCTTGGTTGTAAAGTGGATGCGAATGAGCCGAGTGCAAGCGAAGCGAATCCATGGAACCTCCAACTTTTATTATCCACACACCGCCTTCACTTCATCACCGCAATCCTCCCATCAGCTTTGTGAAATTTTCACCGCTTGCGAACTGCATGTGCTAACTTTGATCCGTCGGTCGCAGTGTGACGAGCAGCATCCAAAGTGCCGCAATTGCATCAAGAGCAAACGCGAATGTTTAGGCTACGATCCCATCTTCAAGCAACAACAAGCTCCAACACAATTACAGCCAGCTCCGAACGCTTCGCCATCATCTAGCTCTT
>Ga0335073_10009139_pt1 | contig 13909 bp, 14 predicted proteins | sample Lox_Sample_22_FD_207093 | JGI IMG/M metagenome (GOLD analysis project Ga0335073, IMG submission 207093) | Soil microbial communities from Loxahatchee National Wildlife Refuge, Florida, United States - Lox_Sample_2.2 | ecosystem: Environmental > Terrestrial > Soil > Wetlands | place: USA... | reverse complement strand
ACATTACTACCTGAGCTGAGAGAAAGAAAAGCGACTCTAGATATGCACATGAACATCGCTACCGCACTGCTCAAGGGCATCAAAGATCGTCAGCTTGACAACTTCTTCCAGATTGAAGAGTCTATCAACAAGCAGACGAAAGCGCAAATGTTTGAGCTGATCAGAGACAACGATAAAGGCACCGATCCCACGGACAAGCTGAGATTGTTCATCATCTGGTTCCTGAGTAGCGAGCAGGAGATCTCACGGGCGGATATGGATCAGTTCACAGAGGCATTGCGTGCGGCAGGCGCCGATACTACTTCCCTAGCTTATGTTCGACGGTACGTGTATTTCGAAATGCGAGTTTCACGCTAAATATACTGACGATTTCAGGGTGCGAGAAGTGACACGTATGACGATGATGTCTTCAGCGCCAAGCGAAACCAAACCGGCGCCGCAATCGACGAGCAGCGAGCTGCTGAAAGGCTTCAGCTCGCTGTCAAGCCGGCTGACGGCCGGCTTCAAGGAAGCGGGCATCGGCGCGAACCTGGACCACCTGATCTCGGGCGTGAAGAACTTCCTGCCGGCGAACAAGGACCTGACGCTCACGAAGATCGTGGAGTCGGTGATGGACCCGCAGAACGCCTCGTCCGCGGCCATCGCCCGCACAGAGCACTACCTGTACTTCGACCCGCGCTCCGCCAACGCCCGCGGCTCCATGCCCGCCGCCGCCCGCGCCCAGCCGCAGCCGCAGAGCTCGCCCACCACCGCCCGCGGTATCGAGGCGAGCTTCGGGCAGCGCCGCCAGGGCTTCAGCGAGGCCATCGTCTTCGTGGTCGGCGGAGGCTCGCTGGAGGAGTACAACAATTTGCAGGCGTTTGCCGGCCGGGCCAGCGGCGGGGCCGCGGCGCAGGCGGCCGCGGCGCCGCGACGAAGGGTCGTGTATGGAAGCACTGAGATTTTGAACGCGCAGAGCTTTGTCGAGCACGAGTTGGCGAAGTTGGGCAGGGAGAGTACGTAGCCTGGTAATACACATGTTGAAAGCTTCCAGACGGTATATATTCAAAGCCTTGTGAAGTGTACAATTGGCTCGTATTAGGAGCCTCTGCTTAAAGGAAAAGTTTTTCCTCCACAGTTATACATCTCTGACATTCCTATCTGCATGTATAACGAGGTCTGCGACTGAGTCGTCCTGAGACTATTATATATTTAGAGTTGGGATGGGCTACACAAGCACCGCATACGCCATCGTGATGCATTTAGATGAAAACCAAAAGGTAATATACGCAAGAAGCTCTATTTTTTGACACCATTTCACTTTTCCGGTGATTGCAGAGTAGCCTTGGCATCGGACGTCTGTGGAGTCGGAGGTGGAGAAGGTAATGTTTTCGGTGCCACGAATGGTTTCTGCTGTAATAATGTAGCAATCTCACTTTGCAGAAGAGTGATTTGCTCCTGCATCCCTTCGCGTTCTTTCTCTAGCTCCTCGAGTCTGTCCTGGACACTTTCGTGTCTGTTGGTCTCCTTCCGCCTTGACCTCCATGATTCGAAGAGGATTGCGCCCGCCGCGACTAGGAATAGGAAGGTCTCCGAGATGAAGTTGGCGCCCGTCTCAATTGCCTTGGACTCAGATAGAGGTCGTATGCGAGGCGGTCTCTGTCTTTCTTTCACGTGCTGTTCTGCCTCTCTCCTTTCTTTCTTCTTTGCTTGCTCTTCATCCCGCGTTTCCTCTTCTGTCAAAACGGTTGGTACCGCTGGTGCTGTTTTCTTTCGCTTTGCTTCTGCCTCCTTCATCTCACGTTCAATCTGGCGTTCTATTACAGCGGGATCTTGAAGAAGACCAAGTCGCAGCCTCATGTCAATGCGATGGAGGAATTGCGCCATGCTAACGCAGACGTTGCGAAATCGTTCATGTTCTCTCGCGTTGCGTTTGATTGTGTTCTAAGAATGACAAGAGTCAACGAGCCTGATCATTGGTGAAGTATGACGCGTATGAAGCTCACAGCAATGGGCTTTGCGAGAGTCCTAATGGCCAAAGACCCAAGCTTCAAAGTGAGAGACATGTTGTTTGAACGTCACGAGAGCTCGCCGGAAGATTCTGGTTCTAGGTTGACATGATGTTCTGAACTGCGAAATGTGCAGCAGGAAGGAGGCTCAAACGAGTGGGCCTTACGAATGCTGGAAATTCATAACAATGTAAAGATGGGCATTGCTCAATTGTATTTGTTAGTACTTAGGTGTGGGTGTAGCTATCGCAGCAGCCTGATGTTCGTGGTGGCAGTCAGCCACTTTTGTGCCTTAAAGCCCGTTGCTCAGCCAGAACCCGGCTCGCTCCTCATTATTGACAAACATTCATCCCGAAAGGCTCGACCACTTCAACTCTCCACCAACTCCACACTCACGGGCGAAAATATGTCTGTCCACGCCGACGCGCCGCCGCCGGTGGTGCGTGAACCAAAAAGAATAACTTATCTCACTGGCGCTCAATTGGGCAAAGGTGGCTTCGCCATATGCCACCGCGCAGAGCTATGCGAAGATGGCAAGCTTTCAGGCAAGATTGTTGCCCTCAAAATTGTTAAATCGAAGATGGAGCCTCCTAAGCTGGCACAAAAGGTAATTAGCTTGGATACTTCTGAAGTTAGAGAGCGATACTGACGATGGCCAGTTTGTGACGGAACTGCAACTTCATTCTAAACTTCACCATGCAAATATTGTCGAGTTCTACCGAGCCTTCTCCTTTGAGCAGAGTACATACGTCGTTCTCGAGATATGCGAAAACGGATCACTTGCAGATGTCATTCGAAAACGAAAGTATCTGACAATGCCGGAAATTCGACGCTTCATCATCCAAACTTGCGGTGCCGTGAAGTACCTTCATCAGCGCAACATCATTCACAGAGACCTCAAGACGGGTAACCTCTTTTTGGACAAAGGCATGAATATCAAGGTTGGAGATTTTGGACTCGCAGCAATGCTCGTCAGCAAAACTGACATGGGCGCGCGCCGGACGACAATGTGCGGCACCCCGAACTATCTCGCACCCGAAATCCTAGAGAAAGGTGGTCGCGGCCACAACGAGAAGGTCGATTTGTGGGCCATTGGAATCATTGCATATACTCTTGCCGTTGGCAAGGCGCCATTCCATGCCGCAAAGCGAGAAGACATTTACAAGAAGCTCCAGAGCTGTGACTACGAATGGCCAGATATCTCGAAGACTTCAAATGACATCTCTACCGATCTGCGAGATTTGGTCAGCTCACTCCTCGTACACGAAGACGATCGACCCGGCCCGGATCAGATCGTAAGTCATGCGTTCTTTAAGATGGCATTCATTCCAGATCAGTTAGACAGCTCTTGCACGACCAAAAAGCCGGCTTGGAATGTGCGACCTCCAAATGCAGAAACTATCCAGAGAGGCTATTCAGCCAGCTGGCTGAGATTATGTCAAGTTTCTGGCGTTGGAGAATATGCTCCGGGAAGAGTGTTTTCGCTTGGTAATGGCAAAAGGATCGCATCAGTTGTCAAAGATGTGGAAAAAGAGATCCAAGCTGGACGAGCACCAATCGTGCCGATACCACGAGACACAGTCTACCTACCATATCCCGATTGTACCAATCTGCCCCATCCTAAGGAACTGAGCGAGATTGTTGAAGAGCACGAATCATCTTCAGATGGTAACAGGCTCTCTGAGACCTCAGGTAATGCTCGAACAAGCAAGCTGGACCGTATTCTGGCAGAGAAGTATCTGCGTGCTGAGCGTCTCAAAGAAAACATGGAACCAGCAGGAGCATCCGAACCACCAAAGCCTACAGAAGTCAAGCGAACAGGAAGTGGGCGTAGAAAGAAGCAAGAGGAAGTTCAGAACGTCAAGGTAGAAGAAATCGCCGTGGAGAGTAATCCTGTTGAGACTGAGAAACGCGTCCGGTCTAGACAGGCCTCCAAATCTGGAGCAGCCGAGTCAAAAACATTGCCGTCGAGACAAATTTCAAAGCAGAATCTGGCCGAAGCGGCAACAAGCTCTAGACAGGCTTCACGAGAGCAGCCCTCCGAAACACCGGCGCTGGCTAGACAAGCTTCCAGACGAGGTAAACAGGTCCGAGTTGACTCGGTGATGCTTTCAAAACCAACTGTGCAAGCCGAAGGAACTACAGCACGCACGGTATCACGCACGGATAGAGTTCCCTCATCACGCATTCCCTCACGCGAAACTGGCACCCTCCGAGAGGCACCCGTCAGAAAGGTGCAAGAGCAGATCGTTACCATATCATCTGATGAATCTACGCCTCCCAGCTCCTCTTCCGACAGCTCTCTAGTACCGTTTACCGATCCAGCTTCAGTCCTCGCGCGAGCATCGCAGCTACGCGACAACATCGCGTCGGCACTCAAGGCACGGTACAGCGCGGCGAAGCGCTCCGCAAAAGGGCCAAAACTCCCCTTCGTCACCAAATGGGTTGACTACAGCCGCAAGCTCGGGGTGGGCTATGTGCTCAACGACGGCTGCATCGGCTGCATCATGACGGCGACGTCTCGGCACCCGGTCACCAACGTCGTCGTTCGCAACGGCTTCGCATATCTCGAGGACTCCAAGAAGGACGTCGATTCCATCGGCAAGATTCCGCTTGAGTACTACGAGTGCAGAGATGACGGTGTTAAGAGAGTAGATGTGGGCACCGAGAGGAGGAGAACGACAGGTATCGTATGGGCCAAGTTTGGTCGCTACATGTGCCAGCAACTGGGCAGCGCAGAACGAAGAGCGAGCACAGAAGCTGCACAAAAGGGTGGCAGCGAGGTGTTTGTGAGATTCTACGAGAGGTTGGGGACAGTGGGAATTTGGGGTTTCAGCGACGGGTGCTTTCAGGTATGCTCCAGCTCAGTTTTGTCGTTTGCTTCGTTGCAACCTTTGAGCAGCCATTGCTAACATGCAATTCGCAGATGAACTTTCCGGATCACACCAAGATGGTCATCTCTGCCGACGGCAAGTCTTGCAACTTCACGTGCCTTTCGGTGGAGGCAATGATGCACTTGAGCGAAAATGGCGAACTGCCTTATCGGTACATCAAGCAACGCGAGGTCCTTTCGGGATCGATATCTGGTCTGCTGTATGGCATGGCCGACGGCGCATCAAATGTCGTTGCAACCACGGAAGCAAATTTGTTCCGGAACAAACTGCAGTTCATAATCGACGTGATGGATGAATGGGTTGTGGGTGGTGGTCTCGGTTGCAGCACCAATGGTCCACAGAAGCCTAAATGGGACGGTCCTCATTTAGAAGACGGGAAGAAGCAGGACTGGGTCACTGTGGGAAGACAAGGAGGTGACACTGCTCGAGATTGAGGACTGATAGCATTGGAAGGTGTTTTGGATTGGTTGTTTTGGAGCTTAGACAAGACAGACGTCCGCTAGACACTGTTCGTATCGTTTGAAAATCCAAGTGCTGATAATGGCTGCCTTACGGCGTCTTAAACCGGAAATGTGCGATTGCGCGTACAAATTCTTGGTGTTCAAAATAGCCACAACGAAGACTGGTAATACCCGCAAGTCTCAACCATTGACCAGAAGATTGCTCTGGCGGAATAGATCTTAATCAAAATCGAAAATGCAAAGGCTACATACAATTCGAATGCCTTTGTTCGAGGTAGATAGAATACTAGGTAGTAGGGATTGAAAATTGCAGCCTTGCCGCTGGCGATCCGAGATTTCAATGTTCCATGTTTGGCCACCACGAGAGGCTGTGCGCACAGTTGTGGCTGGGATGCGAAACGTCAGAGGAGTGAGAGGGTTGCGAAGCCGAGAGCTAGAAAGGCTCAACAACATCCCAATCGGCGCCCTGCAACCTATTCTCTTTTCACTCTTTCTCTAATACCGCACCAAATCCTTCACCTGAATACTAAGCTGTGAGACCGGAATCCCCGCTTGAAGCGCACGACGCCGATATTTCCAAGTAAAGGCGCTCCGGTTTCAGAGGCCTACAATGGTCGGTTACACCCTCAGCCGCCGGATGCTTCCTACAGACTGGAGTGGCTAACATAAGGTCGCAGGCCGTTACCAAACGTGCAGGCCGCAAGAAGGAGGCTTCCAGCTCGAAACCCGCCGACGCCGGGCGCTCTGGAGGCGGTAAAGGCGGTATCAAACGCGCCGTTTTCGAAACAAGCAAGAAGAAAGAAGTCGGCGTATCGGATCTTACGCTGATCAGCAAGATCTCCAACGAAGCCATCAATGACAACTTGAAAAAGAGGTTTGAGAATGGCGAGATATACACCTATATTGGCCATGTGCTGGTCTCGGTCAATCCTTTCCGGGATCTGGGAATCTACACCGATGAGGTTCTCAACAGCTATCGCGGAAAGAATCGACTCGAGATGCCTCCGCACGTTTATGCCATTGCCGAATCTTCCTATTACAATATGAAGGGATACAATGAGAACCAGTGTATCATCATCTCAGGAGAGTCAGGAGCAGGAAAAACCGAGGCTGCCAAGCGAATTATGCAGTATATCGCAAATGTCTCAGGTGGTACCGACTCATCCATCCAGCAGATAAAGGACATGGTGCTCGCAACAAATCCTTTGCTCGAGTCCTTTGGTAACGCGAAAACACTGCGAAATAACAACTCCTCCCGCTTCGGCAAGTACCTCGAGATCCACTTCAATTCACAAGGCGAACCGGTTGGCGCAAATATCAACAACTACCTCCTTGAGAAATCAAGAGTAGTCGGTCAAATAAAAAATGAGCGGAATTTCCACATCTTCTACCAGTTCACAAAGGCGGCTCCCAGCAACTACAGAGAACTTTTCGGCGTGCAAGAGCCTAGTTCATATCTGTATACGAGTCGATCCAAGTGTCTGGACGTAAGTGGTATCGATGACCATGCGGACTTCAAAGAAACCATCAAAGCCATGAAGATCATTGGCATGTCTCAGGCTGAACAAGATAACCTGTTCAGAGTTCTCGCGGCCATTCTTTGGCTGGGTAATATCACTTTCAGCGAGAACGACGAAGGAAACGCAAAGATTACGGACCAATCTGTTGTAGACTTTGTCGCATACCTGCTTGAGGTCGACGCTGCACATGTCAACAAGGCCTTGACGCTTCGCGTCGTGGAGACAACTCGTGGAGGTCGGAGAGGATCCGTTTACGACGTTCCGCTGAACCCTGCTCAAGCGACGGCTGTTCGCGATGCATTTTCAAAGGCACTTTACTTCAATATGTTTGACTGGATCGTAGACAGAGTGAATCAATCCCTGAAGACCCGCAGTGCGAGTTCATATTCCATTGGAATTTTGGATATCTATGGATTCGAAATCTTCGAAAGGAACAGCTTCGAACAGCTGTGCATCAACTACGTCAACGAAAAACTTCAGCAAATCTTCATCCAACTGACTCTGAGGGCGGAGCAAGAAGAATATGCCAAGGAGCAGATCAAATGGACACCAATCAAATACTTCGACAACAAAGTTGTGTGTGATCTGATTGAGGAGCGTAGGCCACCGGGAGTGTTTGCGGCTCTCAACGATGCATGTGCTACCGCACACGCTGATCCTGCTGCCGCAGACCAAACCTTTGTTCAGCGTCTAAACGTTCTCGCATCAAACCAGCACTTTCAGCCTCGTCAAGGACAGTTCATCATCAAACATTACGCCGGAGATGTGGCTTATGCCGTAGATGGAATGACAGACAAGAACAAGGATCAATTGCTCAAGGACATTCTCATATTGGTTAATCAGAGCTCCAACAAGTTTATGCATACGCTTTTCCCGGCTCCGGTTGATACGGACAACAAGCGCCGCCCTCCAACCGCTGGAGACAAGATCAAGCAGTCCGCAAACGACCTCGTTGCTACACTCATGAAAGCTTCTCCTTCATATATCCGAACGATTAAGCCGAACGAGAACAAATCGCCAACGGAATATAACGAAGCGAATGTTCTTCATCAGATCAAATATCTTGGTCTTCAGGAAAACGTTCGTATCCGCAGAGCAGGTTTTGCTTACCGTCAAACGTTCGAGAAATTCGTCGAACGATTCTACCTTCTCTCACCAAAGACATCCTACGCTGGCGACTATACTTGGACTGGTGACTATCTCTCGGGCACCAAACAGATCTTGAAGGACTCGAATATCCCTGTCGAAGAATACCAGATGGGTGTTACTAAAGCTTTCATCAAGACGCCAGAAACCTTGTTCGCGCTCGAGGCAATGAGAGATCGCTATTGGCATAATATGGCCATTCGAATTCAGCGTGCATGGCGAAATTATCTCCGATACAGGACCGAATGCGCAATCCGCATCCAACGATTTTGGAGAAGAGTCAATGGCGGTCTCGAGTATATCCAGATTCGCGACCAAGGTCATCAAATCTTGGCGGGCCGCAAAGAACGCAGACGCTTCAGTTTACTCGGGTATCGACGATTCTTGGGCGACTACCTCGGTATCGCAAACAGGGGCGGTCCTGGTGAAATTATTAGGAACTCGATCAACCTAAGCAGCAGTGAGACCGTCTTGTTCTCATGTCGGTGCGAGCTCCTAGTGACGAAGTTTGGACGCTCGAGCCAGCGTGAGCCTCGCATTCTGATTCTGACTAAGAAAGCCATTTATATCGTCAGGCAAGCATTGGTGAATCGACAGGTGCAGATACAAGCTGAAAGGGTCATCATCCTCGGAGGGTTGCGTCGTATTGGCTGCACGAATCTCAAGGATGACTGGTTTGCCTTGAATGTGGGCTCCCCTCAGGAGCCAGACCCATTGGTGAATTGCGTGTTCAAGACAGAGTTTTTCACCCATCTAACGAATGCGACTCGCGGTACGTTCGACTTGCAGATTGGATCCAGGTATGTTAAAACCTATAAAGCCAGTGGAAGCAGAAGTCTAATCTTGCCCTAGCTTCCAATACGATAAGAAACCGGGAAAACCTGCAACGATTCAAGCAATTAAGGATCCGGCCGTCCCTAGGGATGACACATATAAGAGCGGCAAGATCCATACAGGGCCTGGCGAACCTCCTAATTCTGTGTCTCGACCCACGCCTAGAGGTAAACAGGTCCCCGGTCGACCCATCACTAAGGGCAAGCTTCTTCGACCAGGCGGGCCGAAGGGCGGTCCGTCTAAGCTTACCTCCCGTCCAACTCAATCAAGGCCTACTCCGTCAACGGCCAATCGCGTAGGGACTGTGGTGCCACAACCAAAACCGCAGTCCAACGTAAACGGCTTCGCACATGCCCAGACTACACCCTCAGCAATTAGAGCCCCGCCGCCACCGCCTCCAGCTCCAGCGGCCTCCAAAGAACCAACGTATCGTGTGATCTACGACTTCCAGGGCCAGACCAGTGGCGAAATGAGCGTGACGAAGGACGAAGTCATTAACATCGTGCGCAAAGAAAGCAACGGTAAGGCTTGGCATCCATGTACGTTTCAGCGCAGTGGCTAATCCGTTCGCAGGCTGGTGGCTTGCTCACCGACAAGACAATTCCGCATCTGGCTGGGTTCCATCCGCTTATGTTGAAGAAGTTGTGGCGGCTCAAATTTCTCTACCTCCGCCGCCGCCACCAGCTTCGTCGAGGCCGGTTCCGACGGTACCTGTCGTCAACGGCGTTAATGGCGCTGGCACGGGCACCAAGGGCAAACCTGTGCCTCCCGCTCCGCCTTCCAAGCGTCCCATTGGGAAGAAGCCCGCGCCTCCAGCTGCCCCCCGAGACAGCGGATACTCCGGCTCAGGGGCCAGCACCGACAACGCTCGAGATAGCGGCAGCAGCGTTGCAGGGAGTTTAGCCGAAGCTTTACGGCAGCGACAAGCTGCAATGCACTCGCGAAAGGATGAAGAGGATGATTGGTGATTTATCTGATCGGAGCCTAGGCCTAGACTGGATAGGACTTCGATTGCCTGAATTAGCATGAAAACGTCTCCGATTGAATTTCAATGTCGCAGGGTTGGGGTTGTCTGAACAACGGTCACGCGGTTTATTGCGTTATTCAGCGCATCTGGGTACTTCTTGACTATGTTTTGGCAGGGATGTCAATAGAGAATTTCTTATCGCCTCCCCGATGATTCCTGGTGCTTCGCTCGCCAAGTGTAAAAAGCCGCACCGGGACCGATGCGGAGAGGAGTGGAGACGCGAATGTGGAGCAGTAGGGGAAAAACAGAGTGTAAAGGCCGTTGAGACCGACAAAAGTCGGGCGCCATGACTCGGCGGCACGCAAAATGTCACGTTATAATATTTCGGGCCCCCCTGCCCTGCACGCGGTATGCAGGGCCGACGCTCCTCTGTGTCGACCGTAATGATTCCGCTCCTGGAAGCAATTAGAGAAACGGTGCCAAATCTCATCCCACGCCGTGCCACGTTTCTTGCGTGCAGTAAGCCAGCTCCATCACTTGGTATCTCACACAAGGGCTCTGGGTCGAGCATCCTAGGCCGTGGGTGAAAAAGGCCATGCCAGGACAGGGCGCCGTGGCTGCGATGAACCGGATTTGCGCCTGTCCCCTCCGCCGCCGGCGCCCAGCTTAGGGTATCCCCCCCGAATGCCGGAATGCTGATGCTAATGCACTGCCCAAGACTGCACATCTGCACATCGGCCATCTGTGACGCGCAGTCGATCCTTTCGCTTCATCGAGCCCCGGATCAGCGGCCAATCGAGAAGGGGGCGTTCGCGAAGCCGGCTGGCAGGACCGAATAGACGACTGGACGCCCACCGAGCCACAGCCCACAGGCCCTCCTCTCAAAATCCTTACTGATTCACGTTGGTCTTCTGGCATTCGATCTTATTTATTCCGGGCAAACCACCCCTGTCATTATCACGACATATGAGAATTCGTCAATCGTGCACTTGGCCTCTTTCCGGCTGCGCTCATGACGCGCCGCATCAGCCTGCGCTTTGTTCAGCGCTGGCCGTGATCCGATCTGATCCACCATCCAATTGGCACACTGTCCATCGATGGCCGCTGGTGATGGAGACAATATCGATAGCTACCCGTCCCTGCGCTCAATACCCTAATGTTGGTCAGCCAATGGCACATCTCACGGACCCCAGAATGGCACCGGTGCGTACGGCAAGAGAGGATGTCACTGACTTTTCTAAGTCGGGAGGCGGTATTGGCATGGCTTGCCATGTCTTGCCATGTCCAGCCATGTCCAGTCGTCTGGTTGCATTCGGCAAGCAAGGCCGACATTCTGCCGCCATTGACTTAGATCCTCTATGATACCACTATTATAGAAGCCACCATGGCCCAACCGTCCCCCATTGATCGAGAATCCCATCCTTGAATCCCTCTCGCCATTGCTTCGTTCATAAACTCACCGGCCGACCATCTTCCCTTTTGACCCCCTATTGTTGCCCGAACCGGCACACCGACAAATTTAATCCCAACGAAACGACATCCCGTAACGGGTGGCGTGCGGCCGCGGACTTGCTTCAAAACTTTATGCCTCGACTACTACTCGCTAGCGACCATGACCGACGTCGACTTGCGAGCGGATGCCTTAGTGGGCTCGAACTCCTTCTCTGGTGCTATAAACTGTGACATGCACTTGCCTCTCGATGCTTCAGGATCTCAATCATCAACGAGTTCCCCATCCCTCTCATGCTCCCATCAAAGGATGACGGCACAGAAACTCCATGATCTAGAGAGAGCCGACGTTAAAGTTCATGACCTTGTGTCTCAGCTTACGCTGGAAGAAAAGGTTAGTTCTGTGCTCCAGTGTTCGATCAGCCCCTTGCTTTCTCGAAAATTTTTTTTTCTCTACTTCTTTCATCTCAACCCTCTCGAGCGATTATCGTCTAGCGTACGAAAAGTTCTCGAAAGCAGTCGACTATATCCTTGCGCTGCTCTTGGCTCGTGTGGTGTCGTTATCATGCGCCACTTCAAACGAGTTCGCAACGCGGCCTATGCGGCAGGCCTTCGACAGGGAAGCACGCGACCTCAGCCTTGTCCACTTGATGGTGGAATTTGAGTACTACGTAACCCTTGTCGGCGTTTCCTTGTTCTGAGACGTTTCTCGCTTCAGAGAAACTCTGATGCCCTTAGTGGGCATTTGACTAGTTTGCGCACAAACTGACTTCAAACAGGTATCACTATTAGCAGGAGCAGACTTCTGGAGGACCGTTCCGCTTCCGCACCGCGGTATCCCTTCCATCAAAACGACCGACGGACCAAACGGAGCGAGAGGGCAATACTTTAAGAACGGAACCCCAGTAAGCTTTCTTATGCCTAGACAGTGAAGCATCGCTAAAACCACTAAAGGCGGCACTGTTCCCGTGTGGAGTTTCTTTGGCGGCTACATGGAACATAGATCTCATCAATGATGTTGGACAGCATCTTGCCGAGGAGGCCAAGGCTCGCGGAGCAAATGTCCTTTTGGCGCCTACGGTTTGTATGCACCGTTCGCCACTTGGTGGGAGGAACTTCGAGTCCTTTTCCGAAGATCCGTTTTTGACGGGTAAGCTTGCGGCGGCGTACATTCGAGGACTGCAGAGCAAGAAGGTTGCGGCTTCTATCAAACACTTCGTATGTAATGAACAGGAGACACACCGTATGACGGTGGACTCCGTCATCCAAGAGCGACCACTTCGCGAAATCTATCTAAAGCCATTCGAAATTGCGCTCAGAGAGGCTTCGCCATGGGCTTTGATGAGTTCGTACAATCTGCTCAATGGCGTACATGCGGACATGAATGAGTTCACCTTGAAAAAGGTGTTGAGGGACGAATGGAAGTACGATGGGTAAGTGGCCATACCTAACGACCCACAGTTTCGGTATTACCGTCGCGCTTTTGTTCTTATCCATCGGTGCACAAATTTGTACATCTAGCATTCTAACAGTGGCTGCAGCTTAGTTATGTCTGATTGGACCGGAACCAATTCAACCGTGTCTTCAATACAAGCGGGATGCGACCTCGAAATGCCGGGTCCGACCGAGTGGAGAGGAAAGGCCGCCCTGGCAGCCATTTCCAAAGGACACTTATCAGCATCAGACGTGGAAAAATCTGTCACGAACGTAGTGAGGCTTATTGAACGAACCAAAGGCCTGAACGGTTCCATGGAAGAATCGGAGAAATCTATTGATAACCCATACACCAGAGATCTGATTCGGGAAGCCGGAATTGAAGGCATCACGCTGCTGAAGAACGAATCGAATCTTTTGCCCATAACCAATGCAAACACTATTGCGGTAATTGGGCCAAACGCGAAACGTGCAATTGCTGGAGGTGGAGGCAGCGCAAGTTTGAATCCTTACTACACAACAACACCTTTTGACGGCATCAGAGCGGCAACATCATCTATGCTTCTGTACGCTCAGGGTTGCGACACTTCCAAGTGGTTTCCACCCGCAACTCCACTCTGCGAAACGGAATCTGGCTCGGAGGGAGTAATGATAGAGTTTTATCGAGGTGATAACTTCCAAGGAAAGCCCGTTGAGGTGCAGCACAAGCAGACAACGGAACTATTTTTATGGGACTCTGCTCCAGTGTCCGTTCTCCCGGTCTACTCTTTCCGAGTCAAAACCATCCTTCGGCCCAAGACTTCTGGTCGACATACGATCAGTTTCCGAAGCGTTGGCCCTGGAAGACTATTCGTGAACGGTAGGCTTTTCATTGACAACTGGGATTGGACTGAGGAAGGTGAGGCGATGTTCGAAGACTCAAAAGATATTGACAAGGAGATTCATCTCGAAGCTGGTCAACCCGCTCATATTGTTGTCGAAAGCACTAATGAGGTACGGCCAGCAGCCAAGATTGCAGTGGATGGTATGAAACACAAGTATGGAGGCTGCCGAATCGGGTTCCAAGAAGAGTCAAAGGTTGATCTATTAAAAGAGGCCGTTGATGCTGCAAAGGCAGCCGACGTCGTGGTAGTTGTCACTGGCCTGGATGGCGAATGGGAATCTGAAGGATACGACCGACATTCCATGGACTTGCCGAAAAACGGAAGTCAGGATC
>Ga0335073_10009135_pt1 | contig 13910 bp, 12 predicted proteins | sample Lox_Sample_22_FD_207093 | JGI IMG/M metagenome (GOLD analysis project Ga0335073, IMG submission 207093) | Soil microbial communities from Loxahatchee National Wildlife Refuge, Florida, United States - Lox_Sample_2.2 | ecosystem: Environmental > Terrestrial > Soil > Wetlands | place: USA... | reverse complement strand
CTCGGCGGAGGAGTGTTCGGAGAAGTCTGTCCGCCTGAGTTCCCCGATCCCTGACCGTTCCCAGAACCATTTCCCGATCCGTTTCCCGATCCGTTGCCCAATTGGCCCGAATGCCCTGATCCGTACGGAGAGGAGTTCCCATTCTGGCCACCCTGACCGGATTGCGAGTCCCCTGGGTTTTGTCCCGAACTCTGTCCGGAGTTTCCGCCCGACCCCTGCCCAGATCCCTGGCCCGATCCCGGACTCGTTCCCTGCTGTCCTGATCCCTGTCCTGATCCTTGTCCCGAACCTTGTCCGGACCCTCCGCTTCCTCCACCTCTCTGCGCCATGGCAGGGGTCAGCGTTACCGCACCCGTCCACAATCCGGCCAGTAGTACGACTTTCGCCAGCTCGCCCGCATCCCGCATTTTCCATTTAGATATCTTCATGCTTGTAATCCTCCGCAAGCCTTTTTTGAGGCGCCATTGCAGCGCCTCTTCCAGCGTGCATGAAGGCGTTCGATGCTCTGAGTGGCAGACCGAGTCGGCGCGGTCACAAATCCGCGTGGACGGCACGAAAGGGAATTGTCAGCGCACCACTTCGCGCAGGGATTCGAAATCATCAGTCGCGTCGGACGTTTTGCTGATGGATTCTCCGCAGATCCCAAGGCATAAAAACTGTGGAAGCGCCCTTAGCCCGCGGTTCGTGTTTGTATCGACTGCGCTGTTCGCACGTGCGGACGATGCTCCACTGCGTGGATCCAGCTCTCTGTCCCCACGAGGGCCAGCGTGAGCACTGCCATGGCCACCTGCAGCCGCTCCGACCGCCTCTGCTTCTTCGACACGTCGCGCCGGCGCCATTGCGCCTCCGGCCGGCCGCGCAGCCGCCAGATCCACAAGAGTACCGCCAGATTCACCAGGGCGCCCAGCACCGCGAGCGTGAGCATCGGGATGCGGATTGCGTCGCGGTGAAAGGCCCGAACCGGCGCCCAGATGCTGCCGGCAGCCAGCGCTGTAAGACCGATCGCCAGGCGAACGCCATTGATGGTCAGCACGGCGGCGCACAGGCTTTGCAGCAAAGCCATCGTCACGCTGGCGAAGGACACCGCGCCCCAATTCTTCAGATCTTTCATAGGGAACCTCCACGTTCCGCGGCACATCCAGATTAGCTGTCTTCCGGTCAGCGCAGCGTCAGGCTGGAACGGCCCATGAATATCCTGTGAACGAATTCCGTCTGGCCTGGCAACTGTGCGGCAATCGGCCCGGGCACACGCCGTTGGAAAAGGGGTGCAACCGCAATCTCTCTGGAGCCGCCACCAGAACAGACGCATGAGTCACAATTTCAGTAGTCACAGGTTCCACTTTCCCTGTAACCTTTCCAGCTAGGCCCCACTCTTAAGGGGACGTAAGAGACAGAACGGGAAGATTGATCTGGATTATGATCTTCCGCCGCCACAAACCGCGGACACAGCTCCGCCCAACCCCAGCGAGGTCTAATCATGAAGAACCAGTTCAACGCTCTGCTCCTCACCGCGGCGCTAGCCGGTCTGGCCGGCGGGACGACGGTTGCTGCTCAGTCGGCCGTCCACAACTCGGCTCAGGCGAATTCCGCGAAGGTCCTGAAGGCTGGTCTGCGCTACTCGGGCGCTGCTGACGACACCAGCAAGCACTCCTGTAAAGGCAAAAACGACTGCAAAGGCCAGGGCGGCTGCAAGTCCAGCGACAACGGCTGCAAAGGCAAGAACAGCTGCAAGGGTAAGGGCGGCTGCGCTACGGACGGCTCCAAGATGCCGAAGGCTTTCTTCGCCTGATAACGCCAGGGATCGGCGAGACCGTCCCGCGGCTCTCGCCGATCCTTTCTTAATTCGTCACGGATTCTTATCGACTCGTCACAAAAACCGCGATCTGACAACTGTGAAATCCCAGCTTCTCTATGCCCGGCAATCGCTTTAACGCGTATCAGGACCATGGCGTCGGCATCGGCCTTCGCATTCCGCACTACGAGCACATCTTCTCGCGGAAACCCGTCGTCGACTGGTTCGAGATCATCTCGGAGAACTACATGATCGACGCGGGCCGGCCGCTCGCTACGCTCGACCGCATTCTCGAGCAGTACCGAGTGGTCCAGCACGGCGTGTCGATGTACTTTGGCTCCGTCACGGCGCCCGATCCTGAGCACCTGCGCCGGCTCAAGCAACTGGTTCGGCGCACCAAAACGCCCTGGCTCAGCGATCATCTCTGCTGGGGCTCTGTGGACGGCACCTACACGCACGATCTGCTCCCGCTGCCCTACACATGGGAAGCGGTGCATCGCACCGCCGAACGCGTCCGCGCCGTGCAGGACTATCTCGAGATTCCCGTTGCGGTCGAAAATGTCAGCTCCTATGCGGCCTTTACCGCCTCCGAGATGACCGAATGGGAGTTTCTCGCCGAAGTGGTTGAACGCGCCGACTGCGGCATACTTCTCGACGTGAACAACATCTACGTCTCGGCAATGAATCACGAGTTCGATCCGTTCGAGTATGTGAACGCCGTTCCTGCGCATCGCGTGGCGCAGATTCACATTGCGGGCCACTCGCGCTACGAGAAGTACATTCTCGACACGCACGATCATCCGGTCATCGATCCGGTGTGGGATCTGTACAGCCGCGCCATTGAGCGTTGCGGCCCGACGCCCACGCTGCTCGAGTGGGACGATCACATCCCCAGCTTCGATGAGGTTCACGCCGAGGCCCTCAAGGCTAATCGGTATCTGCATCGGCAGGCACCGGAGCTCGTCGAGGCTGCGTCATGAACCTTGAGTCGATCCAGCGCGCAATGGCTGCAGCCGTCATGCAGCCTCTCACCGAAGAAGAAGGCATGCGCGAGCAGGCACCCGATGGCCGGGCGATGACCGAGGTCGCCGCCTCATTCATCGCGCCCAACAGCCGCCTCACCGCTTTCGAACGCCTGGAAATTTACAACCGGCAGTACTGGTTTCGCGTGCTCAGCGCGCTGGGCGAGGATTTTCCCGCACTGCGCGCCGTCATAGGCAGCGCGCAATTCGACGCGCTCTCCGTGGCCTATCTCGCGGCCCACCCGAGCCGCTCTTTCACACTGCGCAATCTCGGCTCGAAGCTTGTTGAGTGGCTGGCTGCTCATCCTGAATTCACGGGCCGACGCCATGCACTGGCGATCGACGTGGCGCGTATCGAATGGGCGTTCGTCGAGGCCTTCGATTCGGCGGACCGCGCTCCGCTCACCCTCTCCCAGATCGCCGCTCTCGATGGCGCATCGCATCTTGTGCTGCAGCCGCATCTCCAGCTCATGGCTCTCGACTACCCGGCAGATAATCTGGTTCTCTCACTGCATCAGCGCGAAAAGCGCCAGACGAGCGAGGCCGGTGTGGGGCACGAAGAGGAGAGCACGACGCCCATCCAACTGCCCAGACTGCGCCGCCGCCCTACATGGCTCGCCGCGCATCGCGTGGAGTACTCCGTGTATTATCGGCGCCTGGCGCGCGAAGAGTTTCTTGTGCTGTCGAGCCTACGCGAAGGACAGTTGCTCGGCCAAGCCCTTGAAGCTGCGTTCGCTGATTCGACTGTTCCAGAGACACGGCGCGGCGCAAGCGTACAGACTTGGTTTGGCACCTGGGCCGAACTCGGATGGATCTGCGCTGCAGAAAACTGAAGTAGATCAGATCACATGCTGTCATTCTGAGCAGAGCGAAGCGGAGTCGAAGGACCTGCCTTTCGCGACGCTCGCTTTAGAACGCTGAGGAAGAACATGTCCACCATCATTGCCGCCTACACGCGCTTCGTGCGTTTCGTCAATTGCCTTCAGTGCCCGCTGCTCACGGCTATTCGCATCTACTGGGGAATTCAGTTTATGCAGGATGGCTACGGCAAGCTCACGCACCTTGCCCGCGTGACGGAGTTCTTTACCTCGCTGAATCTTCCCGCGCCTCATGCTACCGCGGCCTTAGTCGGAAGCATTGAGCTCTTCGGTGGCTTTCTGTTCCTGTGCGGCATCGCTTCCCGGCTCGTCTCGCTCATTCTGTTTGTCAATATGACGATGGCTTACCTGAGCGTTCCCGACGACCGGGTGAATTTCTTCCACATCCTTTCGAATCCCGGCGACTTTTACGGCGCAACGCCGTATACCTACTGGTTCGCCGCGCTGCTCATCCTCGTTTTTGGCCCGGGTTGGCTCGCCGTCGACACGCTGCTTGCGCGCCGGTTCGCTCCCGGCTCCAAAGTCTGACGGGTTGCGCTATCATTCCACAATCTCCCCAAATAGCGATTCCTGAGCAGATGTGCCCCGAAGCCGACACCTTCAAGTCGACGCGATCAACAGGGAGCCGGCGACGTCGCAATAATTTCGAAAGGGTGCACGTACTCAGGAATCGCCGTAGACTGTGGGCCCGATGCGCATCGTGTACATGCTTACCTCGCTTGGCATTGGCGGCGCTGAGCGCCTGACGCTTTCTATCGCCGAGCGCATGCGGGAGCGCGGCCACGCCGTTGCGGTCTTGACTCTGCGCCCGCGCCTGGAAGAAGAGTGGCCCACAACGCTGCCCGTCTTTCGCCTCGGCATGCAAAAGAATCCTCTCAGTGCGGCGGCTGCGCTCCTTCCAGCCCGCCGCTATCTTCGCGATCTTTGTCCGGATGTTGTTCATAGTCACGGCTTCCACCCGAACATCTTCGCGCGCCTGCTCGGGCCTGTCGTTCCGCAGACCGCGGTCCTCTCCACAATTCACAATGTGTATGAAGGCGGGAGCCTGCGCATGCTGGCCTACCGGCTCACCGATCCGCTCAGCCGCCGCACCACCGCTGTGAGTCAGGCCGCCGCTGACCGGTTTATCGCGCTGCATGCGGTACCGGCGCGCAAATGCGCGGTGATTTCCAACGCCATCGATGTCGCCGAATACACGCCCGATCGCGCGCGCCGCGCAGAGACCCGAGCCGCGCTCGCGGCAGGCAGCCGCTTCACGTGGCTCGCGGCAGGCCGCTTGATGCCGGCGAAGGACTATCCCAACCTGCTGCGCGCTTTTGCTCGGCTTCGCTCGTCGCTGCCCCATACTCAGCTCTGGATCGCAGGGCACGGAACCGACGGCCAGCTCTCCGCGCTCAAGGCGCTTGCAGACGAGCTTCATCTCGATGGCGCGCTGCGGTGGCTTGGGCTCCGCCGCGACCTGCCAGCGCTCCTCGATGCTGCCGATGGCTTTGTGCTCAGCTCTGCTTGGGAGGGAATGCCTCTGGTACTCGCCGAGGCGATGGCGATGGAAAAGCCGGTCGTCGCAACCGACACCGGCGGAGTCCGCGAGCTTGTCGCCGATGCCGGTGTTCTAGTTCCGGCAAAAGACGCAGAACGCCTCGCGCAAGCAATGCGCGCGCTCATGCTGCAGCCAGCTGAGGCCCGGTCTATGCAGGGCCGCGCGGCGCGCCGACGCATGCAGATGTGTTTCAACTTGGATGTGCGGGCCGATGGATGGGAGGCGCTCTATAGAGCCGTGGCGCGATGCCGAAGATAGCTGACTTTGAATTGCGTGTTCGTCAAGTCCTCACCCAATTTCCGTAGACCTTCTGAAACACGACATCCTTACTTACCTGCCGCCGACCACCTAGCGTGTTTCTATAGAACTCCTTGATGGGTTCGCCTTTCTCCAGTGCGGAGACGGTCTTTCCATCGGGCCAGAATACGTCCAGCGGATCTTTATAGTCGGTCTTGAATGTTTCCTGCTCACCGTGGCAGATCATTGGAACGCGAGGATTCGCGGCGCCCTTGAGTTCACCAGCCGCCTTGACGAAATACTGCACCGGATAGAAGTTCGGGCTGCGCGAATGCTGTGCACCTCCCATGCCCGTCTCTTGCACCAGGACGTTTGTCTTTGGATCGGCAACGGGAACGATGGCGTATAGGTCGTAATCGGAGTGAAGATACTCAGCTGCGGCGCGATAGACCGGTTTATACATCACACATCCATAATGTTTGCTTGTCTTATCAAGCTGTAGGGTGTAGTGCTTGCCTTCCCGGTCCGCAGTGAGATTTGCCCGAAGATTCTTAGGGTCGAACGAATATAAATGGCGCTCAAAATCGCACCATTCTTTCTCAGCTTCCTCGTACTTCTCAAGTGAGAAAGCCATGGGCACCAATTTGGGGCTTACAACCAATCCGGCGCACTTCCATTTTTCAAAGTCTCGATCAGCTGTTTTGGCCTTACAGTCGAGCGGCTTGGGTATGTAGCCGATCTGTCCAATCCATTCGCGTGAATGCTTGTTCCCGCGCCGTACAAGGATCCAAACGCTGAAATATGCAGCAGCTCTTTTGAATGCTTCGACATGCTTTGGGGGCATGTATTCGTAGACGGCCTCATTCGGCCTCAGGGGTGGACTCTGAGCCATGACCGGGACTCCTGGCTCGGTATCCTACCACAGTGCCTAGTTGCTTTAGCCTTTCGTCGGCTCCTCCATCTTGAAGGCGAAGCACAAAGAGGCCGGAGCATGGGAGCTCCGGCCTCTTCGCCGCCCATCAGCTCTCAGAACTGGAAAGCAGCCTGAAGAAAGACTCTTCGCGCTGCCGAGCCTGAAGGTGAAGCGAACATTCCGCTCGCCAGGTGGTTCGACACATCGAAGCGGCTGCCGGGGCCGGTGATGCCGGTCGTCTGGTCATAGGCCGGCGCCACGGTGCCGGAAGGCGTTCCGAGGTTGATGTCGTTAAACAGGTTCAATGCCTGAACGCTGAAGGTGAGGGAGTACTTATGCCCGGTATTGCCCATACCGCCGCGCATGCCACCGCCTCCGCCGCCAAACGGGCCTCCAAAGCCGCCGAATCCGCCGCGGCCACCACCGCCATGGCCGCCACCGCCAGGTCCACCTCCGGGACCACCGCCTCCTGGCGGAGGACCACCCGTCGATTCCACCGTCGGCCCAATGCCCCACGCCCGGCTCAGCCGAAGATTGACGGCGACGGAGGAAGGTCCGAAGAGCTGATCCGGCGGCAGGATCGCCTCGCCCGCCTGAGGATCGGTATCCAGGCAGCCAACCGAGGTAAGCGCGTACTGCGTGGCTCCTGCCGACGGGCCGCACGCGGAGGAGGCTGCGTAAGCCGGCCGGCTGTTGAAGAAGTTGTCGCCGGTCAAATCATTCGTCGTCGTTATGGTGAACGGCCTCCCCGCCTGCGCAACGAGGAACGGATTGAACGTCAAACCCCAGGGGCCGTTGTAATTGCCCATCAGAAAGACCATCTGCGGCCGCACGAAACTGGCGCGTCCGTAATCCAGGCTCAAGTCGTATGAATTCGACGGGTTCGATCCCGCACTGCCGTCGGAGTCCGCGTCGGTCCAGTTGTAAAAGCCCATCATCGAGAAGTTGCGGGTAAACTGCGCGCGCAGATTCAGGATGATCTGGTTCTGCTTGAAGACCGCCTCGGGGAAGTACTGGTCGACAATTCCCACATTGGGATCGGGGCGCGGCCCGGTCGTGCTGTTGTAGTAGAAGGTGCCTGGCAGCGGCTCGTACGCATTGGAGTCGCGCACCACCAGTTGATGCACGCCGAAGGAGCGCAGATAGGTGACCGTCAGAGTCGAAGCTTTCGTGAGCTGCCGCTCGATGCTCGCGCCGAACTGTTCCGTATAGGGCGCACGATAGCTGGGCACGATCGTGTCAATCTGCGACGCCCGCGTGGAAGTCGAGCCGCAGCCCTGCGCCAGCGCATTGCTCAGGTTGGTTGCGTCGAAACAGGTTGGATTGGTGATGACCGTTTGCTTCTGGCTGTTCACGGTGCCGTTGTACTGCTCCAGATTCATCAGGTCCTGAATCTGGAAACGATCGTAGAAGAATCCGGCGCCGCCGCGCAGCACGGTCTTGGCCTGCTTGCGGTTCTTGTGGCCGTCCAGAGCATACGCGAAGGCCACGCGCGGTCCCCAGTCGCTGTGATCCGCGGTATGATTCTGCGTCTCCCAGCGCAATCCGCCGGAAAGCGTCAGGTTGCGATTGAACTTCCAGTCGTCCTGAAAATAGAGCGCTCCGTCAAAGAGATTGCCGGTGAATGCCACCGGGCCGGTGGTGTAGGTGAGCTTGTTCGGGGTACAACCTGTCGCGCTGGTGCAGGCGGCCTTGATCTGCGCGACCGTCTGGCCCGCTGCCATTCCGTTCAGCGTGTCCACATAGGCCTGCACGGAGGGGAAGTTGAAAGTGCCGTTGTAGTTCGAGTTCGTCGACGTCGCCTGCCGGTTGTCGCGCAGCCATGCGCCGAACTTGATGGCGTGGGTGCCGGCCGTCATCGTCGTGATGTTTTGCAGCTCGTAATGGTCCGTGTGTCCGCTCGAGTACTGGGTCGCACTGCCGCCGGCCGAAAAGTACTGCGGAACGCTCACAGTCGGAGCAGTGTTCACCGGCGACTCAGAATTGGTGCCGCGCCGGTATTGAATGCGCGTCTCATTCACGATCCGGTCGTTGATAATCTCCGAATCGCTCAGCTGAAAGGTGTGCTCGATCGTGTCGGACGTTGCATTCTGTGTCGGCAGCGAGGTGTTGCCGATCTCACCGCTCACATTGTTGCGGAAGAACTGGTAGCGGAGCGTCAGCGTGTTTTTCTGCCCCAGTTGAAAATCGAGCCGCGGCGAAACCTCAGTATGCGTCGCGGGCGTGAACAGCGCGCCGGATGTCGGGATGAAGTTACCGTTCGAGTCGGTAGGAATGTACCAGAGCCCTGTCGTGTTCTGCAGCGGGACTACCGGTGAGTAGACGGTCGCATCCTGATTATTGCGTTCCTCTACGCTGAAGAAGAACGACGCCTTCTTTGACAGCGCACCGCTCACCGTTCCATTGAACATGATGCTGTGATACGGCGGAATCGACTTGGTAAACGGATTGCCGGTGTTGAACGTGTTGTCATTGCCCATGCCGAAGAATCGTCCGTGCAGCTTATCGGTTCCTGGCTTGGTCAGGATCTCGATGCGTCCATAGCCCAGCCGGTCAAACTCTGCCGAAAACGGGTTCTGGTTGATACGGATTTCGCGAATCGCCGACTTGGGCGGCAGTTGCCCGCCGGTAAAGCCGTCAATATAAATCTGGCCGCCGTTGGGTCCAGCGGAAGGCCCGGCGAGCGCCGTCAGCTCATTGGACAGCTCATCGGGATCATCCGACAGCGCATCAAGGTCCTTGTCCTTCAGGATGACGGAGTTCGAGTTCTGATCGGCCTCTACGCTCACCTGCGGTCCGCCCTCGTCCGATACCACCACCTGCTGCTGTTCGGCTTCGATGGCCATTTTGACGTCGACGATCTTCACCTGCCCCGGATTCAGGGAAATCGGCGAGGAAACGAATGGCGCGAAGCCTGCATACTGCACTTGAACCACGTAGCTGCCCGCAGGAAGTCCGCGCACCTGGTAGCCGCCCGCTGCGTCGGCGGTCGCCGTCCCCATGGCGGCTCCCTTTGCGGAGGTCACCGAAATCTGCGCACCCGGAATCAGCGCTCCGCTGGGGTCTGTTACATGCCCGCGCAGTGCGCCTGCCGTGGCCGGCTGTGCCTGGTCCGCGCCTGCCGATACGCCCGTACTTTGCCCCCGGGCCACGGCCCCGGCAACCAGCAGCGTCACAGCAAGAATGAAATGAATAAAGCAATGCAGTCGTGAATACAAGACTTCCCTCGATTCTTCCCGGTCCAGCTTTGTTGTCCCGTGTCTACTGAGCAGCTTCTTCGGCTCCGCCAGAGCCCATGCTCCAGTTGGAGAGCAGGTCCTGACTGGCTGGAGCCTCAAGCAGTGGCGCAACTCCGGCCAGCAGCTTCAGCGCCGTCACATCCGATGCCCCTTGCGTGGAGACCAGCATGACGGCTTCGCCCTTCTGCAGATCCTTTACCTCGATCGCCTTGGCGCGCTCCAGCACCTGCTCCAGCCCGCCGCCGCGCTGAGGCCCGCCCTGTGGCGGTCCCTGTGGTGGCCCGCCGTTGCCATTGCCTGCAGCTTCCATCCTGTGCGCGCCGCCGTTGTTTCCGCCGGCGGAGTCACCCTTCAACCGTGCAGCCAGAAACTGCGCCGTGCGGTCATCCAGCCGCCGCATTTCGGTTTCCGTACCGATCTTGACCGTCACGGGCTTCTTCGTCGCCAGGTCTTTTACCACCAGTGTGGAGCTTGCAGGGTCGGTCGACACCACGGTACCGGAAATGCTGCGGAAGCTTCCCGAAATCACCTCGCTGGCGGTCAATTCCGAGTCATCTGCGTTCTTTGTACCTCGCGCCCGCAGTTGATCACCCGCCTGAATCGCGGAGATCGGTGCTGCCTGCGCCTCGTCGAACCGTATCGAGCCAGGCGCGTACCGTTTCAGGGTCGTCGAAGGCGTCACGTGGATCGTGATGGTCTTCTGCACGCCGCCCACGCGCCGGGTAAGAACGATTGTTCCGCCGGCTGCATCCACGCTCTTTACCAGGCCATCCACACCGTTCCGCTGCCAATCTTCCATCTCCTGCTGCTGCTTTTTGGCAACGTCAGCCTGCTTGATGGCCACTACGCGCAGCGCCTGTGGCACCGCCCCGGTGGAATTGGGATCCAGATTCACCAGCACGCGGTCGCCAACGGCCAGGTCACTGAACTGCATCGCCACCGCGGAGCTGAGATTCGTCTGTCCCGGTTCAATTCGCTCAATTTGAGCCGATGACGGCACTTCGACCTGCCGCGCATCTCCTTGCGCCGGCTTTACCGTGAGCGTGTTTCCGTTAATTGCGCTGATGCTTCCGAGAAACCGTGATGCAGCGGCCTGAGCATGCGCCAGCGGTGCGGCCAGGACCACGGCCATCAGCGCGAAAACCGCCATGCCGAGCGCTCTGCGAGTGATCGTCTTGCTCTCCATGACTTCCATTCTTCACGGCTTGTGGTGCGCCGTGTCTCCTCTAACCGGGTTTTTTCTATTCGGGTAGACGAAACAGGAGGCCAAAAGGTCGACGATTGTGCCAAATCTCGCAATCAGGGAACCAGGGCTGGCAAAACGCGGAAATAACGGCTTATCGGTACCGAGATGGTCCCACTCGATGGTCTTCTCGAAACGGCTGTTCATCCCACTACAAGCTCACTGCGTGAGCTCTGCCGTTTCCAAAAAGGTGTACCGCCCGGAGGGTGAAGGCGTGACATTCGTTAACCGCCGGCTGTGCACCATCACGGTATCGAGATACCAGAGATTAATGGAGGGCAGATCGCGCGCCAGAATCTGCTGCGCCTCCACGTAGTCGGCGCGGCGGCGGTTCATATCCCCGGTCTCGGCTGCGTCATCCAGCAGGCTGTCCAGCTGTGGATTGGTGTAACGTCCGCGGTTTGCCCCCTTAGGGGGAATGCGCGCCGTCGAGAAGACGTAGCTGAAGATGTCCGGCTGCTCATTGCCGCCAATCCAGCGCAGCGAGTACATCTGAAACGCCCCCCGGGTCACATCGGAATAGAATGTGGCGAACTCATTGCTCCGCAGATCGAGCGCAATACCGACGCGGGCCAATTGCTGTTGCAGCACAGCGGCCATGAGACGCGTGAACTCGTCCGTGCTGGTTTTCATCGTGAGATGAAACCGAATCCCGTTCGCGCCGCGCGGATACCCGGCCTCATCCAGCAAGCGTTCCGCGCGGGTGGGGTTGTAATCGTACCGCGCCACGGCGCCCGTCCACGCCCAATGGCTCTGCGGCAGCAAACTCAGGGCGGGCTGCGCGTGGCCGTGCAGCAACGTATGGATAATCAGCCCCCGGTCGATGGCGAAGGCAATCGCCTGCCGCACCGACGCCTTGCCCAGAATCGCATCGCGCGTGTTGAAGGCGAGATACTGGATCACCGTCCCGGCAGTGTCCTGCACAACCAGATTCGACCGGTCCGCCAGCACCGGCAGAGCGTCCATGGGCAGGGAATTGACCTCGACGTCGGCCGACCCCTTTTCAAGCTCCAGCGATTGCGTGATCGCATCCGGCACCACGGCAAACCGCACCCGCGCGATCTTCGGCTCGACCGACCAGCTCTCGGGATTTCGTTCCACCACGACATCCTGGTCGATCCGCTGGCTCACAAACCGGAACGGGCCCGAACCCACGGGATGCCGCCAGAAGTCTCTGCCGCTGCCATAGGGGACGACGCCAATCGCGCCCGTCGAGAGGTTGGTCAGCAAGAAATTGTCGGGTTGCTTCAGGTGGAAGACCACGGTCCGCGGGTCACGCGCTTCGACCGAAGCTACGGATGCATACGTTGCCGCCTTGGGCGAGATCACTACGCCGTTGCGCATCGAGTCGATTGTCCATGCCACGTCGCGTGACGTCAGCGCGCGGCCATCGGCGAACTTCAGGCCATTGCGGAGATGAAATACCAGCGTCAGTGCGTCGGGCTGATCCCAGCTTGCAGCCAGCGCGGGCGTGAAGTGAAAGCTCGCATCTCTCTCGACGAGTCCGTCGAAGAGCAGTTCGTCAATGTGTTCCGAAGCGAAATCCGTTCCCACGCGCGGGTCCAGACTCGCCGGACTGCTTTCAATCAGGAACACGACGGTGCCGGGCTCTCTGTGCTGCTGCCAACGGCAGCCAGCCAGCCCCACCAATGCAATCCCAAGCAATGACACCATCCGGAGCATCTTGAGCCAGGCAAAAACCTCCGTGCCCCATCCTTTCCCCTTTTTTCCGGCGGAAGGGTGGGAGACCGCGACTCTCAACCGGCCACCGTCCCGGGACCTACCCATACATCACCTGCCCCAGAATGACCGGCCGCTTCGCACCCGTCGCCGCGGGAACATTTCCCGGCAGATGATTCCAGGTGTGCCATGCGAGCAGCGCAAAGGCCGCCGCCTCTTTCGCCTCGGCGGGCATGCCAAATGCATCAATGCCGCGCAAGAAGCAACCAAGCGGCTCCAGCCGCGCCGCCAGCATCGCCATCAGCGTGCGATTCCGCGCCCCGCCGCCGGACACGATGAAGTCGACACCGCGTCCCTTCATTTTGGGCATGACGAACCGCGCATAACTTCCCGCGATGGTTTCCGCTGTGAGTGCCGTTGCGGTTGCCAGCGCATCTTCGGCTTTCTTGCTATGCCCTCTGCACGCTGCCAGCAACTCCGCCGCGTACTCCCGCCCGAACTGCTCGCGTCCCGCCGTTCGCGGCGGCTTCAATTGGAAATAGCGATTGCGCAGAGCCTGTGCCAGCACAGGCTTCAGCACGGAGCCTTTCGACGCTAGCGCACCATTCCTGTCGAAGGCTCTTCCAAGAAGTTCCTGAGCCAGCCAATCGATCACCATGTTGCCCGGCCCGGTATCGAAAGCGATTGCAGCATCCGCGCCTGCGCCCGCGGGAATCGCTGTCAGATTCGCAATGCCCCCGATGTTCTGCAGCACGCGCCCACGCTTCGCATCGGCAAAGAGAACATAGTCGAGCAGCGGCACCAGCGGCGCGCCCTGTCCGCCGGCCAGCACATCCGCAGGACGGAAGTTCGAGACCACTGGAACACGTAGCTCCGTGGCGATCACCTGCGCCTCGCCGGCCTGCCAGGTGCAGGCAAATTTTCGCCCCGCGTAAGACTCGGCTCGCGCCTGGTGATAGAGCGTCTGCCCGTGGCATCCCACCAGGTCGAGCTTTGTCTTGTGCCGGTTGACCGTCTCCTTCACAGCTTCGGCGTAGGCGATGCCCAATCGCCAGTTCAGCCGCGCCAGCTCTCGCGTCGCAATCGAATCCGCATTCATTGCCGCAAGTACTGCGCGCCGCAATGCCGCGGGATACTTGAATCCTTCGTGGGCGATGAGTTGCAGCGACGGTTTCAAGCGTCCCCGCGTGATGCGCACCACGGCCACATCGATTCCATCGGCAGAGGTCCCGCTCATGATGCCGGCTACCGTCATTGCCCCGGCAATCATGAGATCTCCGCCGGTGCGACGGCGCGCGGGCTGATGGCATCCGCCTCGCTCGCTGCGATCCTCTCGCGGAACCGCACGACGCGAGCCTGCAGAGCC
>Ga0335073_10009134_pt1 | contig 13912 bp, 8 predicted proteins | sample Lox_Sample_22_FD_207093 | JGI IMG/M metagenome (GOLD analysis project Ga0335073, IMG submission 207093) | Soil microbial communities from Loxahatchee National Wildlife Refuge, Florida, United States - Lox_Sample_2.2 | ecosystem: Environmental > Terrestrial > Soil > Wetlands | place: USA: Florida... | reverse complement strand
GCCCTTTGGGCCAATCGCCGAGCGTCGCCTGGATGAGCGCGAGCGCCGCCACCGCCGCCGTATCCGCGCGCAGGATTCGCGGGCCGAGGCTCAGCCGCAGGACGCGGGGAGCGGCGAGGACCGCGGCCCGCTCGTCGTCGTCGAAGCCGCCTTCCGGACCGACGAGGAGGCCGACGCCGCCTTCTGCGCTGATTTCAGCGAGCGCGTCGAGCGGGCTCGCCTGCGGCGCCTCTTCGTCGCAGAACACGATCAGCCGCTCGGCCGGCCAGTGGCGAAGAGCCTTTTCGAGCGTCTCGGGCGCCGCGACCTCGGGCGCCCAGATCACGCCGCATTGCTCGCATGCCTCGATCGCGTTCAAGCGCAGACGCTCGACATTGACCCGCGCGGCCTGGGTGCGGCGGGTGATCAGCGGCATCAGCCGCCGCGCCCCCATCTCGACCGCCTTCTGCGCCATATAGTCGAGCCGCGCGCGCTTGAGCGGCGCGAACAGATAATCGACGTCGGAGGGCGATTCTTGAGGCCGGATTCGCCTGCCGACGACGAGCGACGCGCCCTTACGCGAGGCGGGCGCGAGCGAGCTTTCGAATTCGCCGTCGCGGCCATTGAACAGGAGCACGCGCGCCTGCGCCCCGAGTCTCAGCACGTTGAGGAGGTAGTTCGTCTGCTGCGGGTCGAGCCTCACCTCGGCGGCTTCGGCGAGGGGCGCTTCGACATAGAGCCGGGGGGTGCGGAAATCGGTTCGGGCCATGCGCGTCCCCATAGCCCGCGCCGTCGCCGGCCGCCATCGCTGGGCGGCCGCGCGGCAGGTAACAATTCCCGACCGGCGGCGAATGCGCTTCGAGCGGCGCGCCCCCCAGCGTCCGCACCGAGGCGAGGAGGATACCCATGGCTCACTGGTTGAAAATGGGCGCTTGCGCGGCGGCGCTGACGGCGCTCGCCCTGCCGTTGCCCCCGAGCGTCGCCGCCGACGCGGCGCATCCGACCGTGATCGAGCTCTTCCAGAGCCAGGGCTGCTCGTCATGCCCGCCGGCGGCCGCGAACGTGGCGGCGGTCAGCGATCGGGCGGACGTGCTCGCGCTCTCCTTCGCCGTCGACTACTGGGACCGGCTCGGCTGGAAGGACACCTTCTCCAAACATGCCTGGACGGAACGCCAGTACGCCTACGCCCGGGCGCTTGCGCGCGACGGCGTATATACGCCCGAGGTGGTCGTCAACGGCCGGGTCGACGGCGACGCGTTGGAGCCCGGCGCGCTGCAAGGGCTTATCAGCCGCGGCGACCGCGGCGCCGGCGGTCCCAATGTCGGCTTCAGCGGCGGCGCAGTGACGGTCGGGGCAGGGGCTGCGCCGGCGGGCGGGGCGGACGTGTGGCTCGCCCGCTATATCCCGCGCACGGTCGAAGTTCAGATCACGCGCGGCGAGAACGCCGGCCACACGCTGCCCTACAAGGACGTCGTGCGCGAACTGGTCCTCCTCGGCAAATGGCGCGGCGAAGCGGCGTCCTTTCCCGTGCCCGGCGGCGACGCCGGCCTCGCCGAGGCGGCGATCGTGCAAGGTTCGGGCTGCGGGCCGATTGTCGCGGCGGCGAGAAGATAGGCACGGTCACTCGTCGGACTACCCCCCGCCCCGGTCAGAGCCTTGCGGCAAAGAGCAGAATCGCGGTCGCCGCGAGGCAGGCCATCGAGAGAAGATAGGCGATCTGGAGCGTGATGTTCTTCCACCAGAGGATGCGCGACAGAAGCGCGCATCGCGCCGGGAGCTCAGCGATTTCGGCCTCGGAGTCGGCGACGAAGTCGAAATCATCCGGATCCGGATTGCGCCAGAGCGGGAAGCGCCGCCGTCCGGCGCGGGGAAAGCGCGGATAAACAGAGATCAGCAAGTTGAGAAAGATAACCATGAATGGGATCAACAGAACGGGCACTTTCAAATACCACGGATATCGATCGCGGAACTGAAGAACGGTTCCCACCATGATCGCGACGAACAGGACCGCTATCATCGCCTTGATGTCGCTGAGGCGGATCGAGTCGTTGTAGCCGGCGATGAGATTGCGCAACTGCGCGTTTTGGTCTTTGGCCATCAAGCGTCCTGCCTCGCCGGCAGCCTGCGCACGCCCGTCATGTAAACCAGACGTAGAGAAGCAGGAAGATTGTTATGCAAACGCAGACGATCGACAGCAGGAAGCTGACCCGGATATAAAACGACTTCCACCACAGAATGTCCGAATGCACCGCGCAGCGCAGCTTCAGCTGGCCGATATCTTCTTCGGTCTCGATGACGTTTTCAAAGTCGGCAGGCGTTGGCCGGCGCGCCACGAGGAAGTTCTTGGCGCCGCGCTTGGGGTAGCGCGGAAAAAGCACCATGAACAAGCAAAAGTAGACGACCAGGAACGGCAACAGCACGAGCTGGACCGGGAGATAACTCGGAAGCGACCTGTAATTCCAGAGGACCGATCCCATCATAAACGCGACGAACAGGAATGCGATGTTCGCCTTGAAATCGCTCGCGCGGATAGCTTCGGTATATCCGGCGATCAGACTGCGGTAGGGCTGAGTCGGATTGGAGACGGGCTTGTTCATCCCTGTTTCGGACGCTCCAAATCGGCTGGACGCGAGGCGCGTCTGAAGCCGGAGTTACAGCTGACCCCGCGTCTTCTAACACAAGAATCGCGTGAGGCGCGAGGGGTCTCTCAAGCGGAGTCGGGGGCGGGTCACACATCGGAGGCGCGCACGGGCTCCTCGACCGACTTTCAAATAGATCGCTGGCAAGACGCGCACGGAGCTTCAACGCATGCTCTTCTGCGCCTCAGGAGGCCCAGTGAGGCTAGACCGAGGAGGCCGGTCGCCATGAGCGCCCAGGTCTGGGGTTCAGGGATGCCCAGGATCGTCGCCTGAACCCCGCTCGCCCCGATGACAAGGTCGAGATTGAACCCTCCACCGCAGTCCCAGACGGCCGTGAGCGTCGCCGAACAGGCGACGCCGCCAAGCGATGCGCCGCTGAAGCTTCCGCCGTCCGGGCTGTACGTCATCAGATCGAACGTATCGCCGCCGGCTAGGTGAAACCCGTCGATTGTCGCGAGCGCGAGCTCGCCGTCGAGCGTGACGCCTCCGGTGACGTTCAGCGCCCCATACTCCCCGGACAGGTCGCCGCCGAGCAGAAGGTCGAGCACGCCGGATGAGGTCTGCTCGAAATTGCCGGTGATCGTCTCCGGCATCGCAAGCTGCAACACGCCTTCGTTGGTCACCGTGCCTCGACCGTCGTTGACATTGATGTTATCTGCGAGGTCGGTGTTACCCCCAAAGACGAGGTCGCCACCGACAACGGTGATCACGCCGCCGCTGAACGAGCCGAAGGTCTTGCCCGAGCCGCCGGTGATGACGAACGGCGCCACGGGGTCCACCAGGACGTTCCCAATAACTTGGCCGGGGTTCGTGAACGACCCGATCGAGCTAACGCCTGGGCTGTAGATCGCGTAGGCGCCGCCGCTGATCGTTCCGTTGTTGATCAGCGTTCCGATCATGCCCGCGCCCGTGTTGAGGATGCCGGTGCCGGCCGCTCCGGCCACGAAGCCGAAGCCGCCTGCGCCGGCGCTGATCGTTCCGTTGTTGGTGAGCTTGGTGATCGTGCCGGTATTGGAGACACCGGCCCCGCCGGCGCCGCTAACGCCGGTCTGGCCGCCGGCCTCTCCGCCCCTGCCGCCGCTGATCATGGCGCTGTTGGTCAGCGTCGTGATCGTCCCGGCGTTGCTGACGCCGGCGCCTGCGACGCCGCCGCTTACGCCGCGGCCGCCCTCGCCGCCACGGATCGTTCCGCTGTTACTCAAGACCGCAATCGTCCCGCCGTGCGCGTTCGACACCCCAGCCCCGCCGGCCCCGGCCGAGCTGCCGCCTACGCCGCCGAGAATCGAGCCTTTGTTGTCGATGCCGACCGGCGGCCCGCTCGTCGAGCCGATCATGCCGGAATTGGACAGCCCCGCGCCGCCGGCGCCGCCGCGCACCAGGCCCGAGCCGCCAATATTGCCCGCGATTGTCGCGCCCATATTGTTGGTAAGTTTCGTAATCGTCGCGCCGGCTGCGTTGAGCACCCCCGCGCCACCCGCGCCGCCGTTCACTCCGGCGCCGCCCGAGCCGCCATTGATCATGCCGTTGTTGGTCAGCGTGGGGATCGAGCCGGAGTTCGCCACGCCCGCGCCGCCGGCACCGCCCGCCGCGCCCACCCCGGAGGTGGGGCCCGCCCCGCCAACTCCGCCGGCAATCACGCCGCCCGTCTGATTGCTAAGCGATCCGATCGACGCGCTACCGGCGATCCACACGCCCGCCCCGCCGGCCCCGCCGGCGCCTGCCGGGGAGCTCGGGCTCGAACCGGCGCCGCCTTGGCCCCCGGCGCCTCCGCCGATCGTTCCGGCGCTGCTGAGCGTGGTGATCGTGTTGGAGTTCGCAACGCCCGCGCCGCCAGCGCCGCCGCCGCCGCCTCCAGCGCCCGAGGCGCCCGCCGCGCCATTTCCGCCGAAGACAGTTCCGCCGGCCACATTGTTGAACGTCCCAATCGTGCCGTCCGTCCCGTTCGACACGCCGGTGCCGCCGGCACCGCCCGCGCCCCCGGGGGAGGACCCGCCTGGGGCGGCCTGGCCGCCCTGGCCGCCGCTGATCGTTCCGCTGTTGCTCAGCATGGGGATCATGGCGAGGTTCGAGACGCCCGCGCCGCCTGTCCCGCCCGCCGCGCCCGGCGCGGCGATATTGCCTGCGCCGCCGGCACCGCCGCTGATGGTTGCGCCGGCGTTATTGGTCAGCGAATCGATCGCGCCGTTGTTGTTCTCGACGCCCGCGGCACCCGCGACGCCCTGGCCCTGCGAGGGCAAGCCGCCCAAACCGCTTTTGCCGCCGACGATCATTCCGCTGTTGGTCAGGGTCCCGATCGTGCCGCTATTGGCGATTCCCGCGGCGCCCGCGCCACTGGTGATCGCGCCCGCTCCCCCGCTGATTGTTCCGGTGTTGTTCAGCGTCGTTATGACGCCGGTGTTTGAGACGCCGACGCCGCCGAAGCGTTCGAACGATATTCCTCCGCTGATCATGCCGTCATTGGTGAGAGTCGTGATCGTGCCGGCGTTCACCAAGCCGTTGGCCCCGCTGGCGTGCAAGGCGGCGTTTGGACCGACGATCGTTCCGGTCTTCTCGTTGATCAGCTGTCCGATGGTCGCGCCCGCGTCGTTCTCCACGCCGGCGCCGCCGAAACTACCGTTTTCGGTGGTCTCGGTGGATACATTGCCGCCCGCGCCGCCTTCAATCGGCCCGCTGTTGGTCAGCATCAGGATCGTGCCTTTATTGAGAACGCCGGCGCCGCCAATCCCCCCTCCCGAGAAGCCGTCGCCACCCTTGCCGCCGCCGATCGTTCCGCTGTTGGTCAGCGAATTGATCGTCCCGCTGGTCGAGACGCCCGCGCCGCCGGAGCCGCCGGTCTTGCCGCTCATGACGCCGCTGCCGCCGGCCCCGCCGCTGATCGTGACCGTGTTGGACAGCGTCGTGATCGTGTTGGTGTTCAAAATGGCGGTTCCGCCGGCGCCGCCGCCGTTAGCGCCAAACTCAATGCTGGCACCCCCGGCCCCGCCTTTGATATTTCCTCCGTTGGTCAGCGCGCCAATCGTTTGGCTGTTGGAAATGGCCAAGCCGCCCGGGGCGCTCTCGCCGCCCAGGCCCGCGATAATCAATCCGTTGGCGGTCAGCGTTGAAATGCCGCAACTCGCGGCGCTGACGCCCGTAGGATCGCCGGTGACGGTGACGCCGGTCTCGACCGTGATCGACCCGTTGGTGGCGAGGATCGGACCGGTGGCGGATGTCGAGATGGCCTGGTTGAGCCCACTGCAGGCCGAAACCGCGCTCGCGGCGCCGAACGTCGCCAGCGCCATGACCGAAGCGCCAGCGAGCAACGCGGCGCGCGAGCGGCAGGCGCAAGCGGCCGTCAACGGAGAATGGAGTTGGCCTGCGCTTTGATACAGGCCGGCGCGGACCCGCCTGCCGCAATAAATTGCGCGCATGACGCCGTCTCCTGATGGACGAATATTGTTTCCCCAGCGGAACGTATGTACAAATGAAAGAACAAGTACCTCGATTTGCTGCCTCAGTTTTGCCATTTTGTCAACGAGCAAAAGTCGTTTTACAGATATGCTCGACCGACGACGCCCTCCCTAGGCGTCCGCGGGCGGTGCTAAAATGAGGCCGGTAAGACAGATGCCCGCCCCGCTGAACTCAAATTCCGCCCGGCCGATCGACGTCGCAAAGACGATCGAACGCGCGCGCGCCGCATGGGCCGAGCGGCGGGTCGACGAAGCGGAAATGGCTTGCCGGCAAGTCCTCGCGATCTGGCCGGGCCAAACGGACGCCGCTTATCTCCTCGGCCTCATGGCTTATACTTTCGGCAATCTCGATCTCGCGATCGCCCATGTGCGCGAGGCCTGCCGATCGCCGCGCGCCCCGGCGGTCTACTTCAGCGACCTCGCCGAGATGTGCCGGCAGAGGGGACTGCTCGCTGAAGGCGAAGAGGCGGGACGGCGGGCGGTGGCGCTCGCGCCCGAGTTCGCTCCCGCGTGGAACAATCTCGGCATTGTGCTGCAGGAAATGTTGAAGCTCGACGAGAGCCGGGTCTGCCTCGAGCGGGCGCTGGCTCTCGAGCCCAATAACGCGGAGGGGCTCAACAACCTCGCCAACACTTTGAAGCGGCTTGGTCTGGCGGCGGAAGCGGAGAAGCGTTGGACGGCGGCGCTCGCGCTCAAGACTGACTATGCCGAGGTCTATAGCAACCTCGCCAATCTTCTGAACGACCAGGGCGAGTACGACCGCGCCGAGGGGGCGGCTCGCCGCGCGATCGAGCTCAATCCTCGCCTCGCCGACGCCTATGTCAATCTCGCCGCCGCCCATAGCGTGCGCCACCGCCACGCTGACGCCTTGCAGGCGCTCGACGCGCTCGCCGCCTTCGCGCCCGGGCATGCGCGCGCGCTCGCGGCGCGGGCGCTCACGCTCAAGGAGCTCGACCGACGCGATGAGGCGCTGGAGGCGGCCAAGCGCGCGGCGGTCCAGGCGCCGGAAAGTCCGGAGGCGCACAACGCCATCGGTCAGGTCCGGCAGGCGATGGGCGAGTTCGAGCCGGCCCTTGCGGCTTACGATCGCGCGGCGGCGCTACCGGGCCCGGCGCAGATGGACGCGATCGCCAATCGGGGCGCGCTCTTTCTCGAGTTCGGCCGAAAGGCCGAGGCGATCAAAGCGGCGGATGAGGCGGCCAAGGCCTTCCCCAACGCGCCGGGAATCCTGTTCGGCCAGACCGAGCTCCGGCGCTTCGAGCGCGGCGATCCGCTGATCGGCCAGATGCAGCTGCTGCTGGCGCGCGAAGGGAATTCGCTCGCCGACCGCACGACGCTGCATTTCGGGCTCGCCAAGGCGTTCCTCGATATCGGCGATTCCGAACAGGCGTTCCGCCACTACGAGGAGGGCAACCGACTCAAGCGCTCGACATTCGCCTATGACGTGGAAAGCGACGAGCGCTTGATGTCTGAAATTGCGGACGTCTTTTCGCCGGCGCCGCTGGCCGCCAGGGCGAAAGCGGGCGCGCGCTCGGAAACGCCGGTGTTCGTGGTCGGCATGCCCCGCTCCGGCACCACGCTCATCGAGCAGATCCTCGCCTCGCACCCGATGGTTCAGGGCGCCGGCGAGCTCGGGCGGCTGAGAGCGCTCGTCGAGGCGATCGACGGCTTCCCGGCTTCCGTCCCGAGCATGACGGACGCCCAGTTGAAGGCGGTGGGCGAGGCCTATCTCGCCTACATCGGGCCGATGGCGGCCGGACGGAGACGCGTCGTCGACAAAATGCCGTCGAACTTCCTGTTCGCCGGACTGATCCGGATCGTCCTGCCTGAGGCCAAGATCATCCACAGCCGGCGCGAGCCGGCCGACACGTGCCTCTCGTGCTACACCAAGCTCTTCGCCGGCGCCCAGGCTTTCGCCTACGAGCAGACCGAGCTCGGGCGGTTCCATCGGGCTTATCAACGGCTGATGGCGCACTGGCGCGCGACTTTGCCAGCCTCGCATTTCCTCGAGGTGGACTACGAGGCGGTCGTCGACGACCTCGAGATGCAGGCGCGGCGGATGATCGCTTTCCTCGGCCTCCCGTGGGATGAGGCCTGCCTGCGCTTCCACGAGACCAGGCGCCAGGTGCGCACAGCAAGCGTCAACCAGGTGCGCGAGCCGATCTATCGCGATTCGAAAGGTCGATGGCGCAAGCATGCGGCGCATTTGAAGCCGCTCATCGCCGCGCTCGGCGGCGCCGGCGATTGAGCCCGGGAACTGTTGGGACATGGCCCATGCCGTCATTGGCGCGCCGGCCCTGACCGCCCCTTGTCGCATTCTGAAGAATTGACACCGCGGCTGAGGATTATCCCACACGTGAGCGCGAACACGCCCATGTTCCGAAAGCTCGACAATCTGCTGCTTCGCGTTGCCGATCTTGATGCGGCGATAGATTTTTATCGCGATCGGCTCGGGCATCGAGTGCTGTGGCGAAGCGACGAAGCGGTCAGCTTGTCCCTTCCGGAGACCGACGCGGAGCTCGTCGTTCACTTGCACATCGGCCCGGAAAACCGATGTTCTGGTTGAGGATGTCGACAAGGCCTCGCGCTTTTCCTCAGCGCCGGCGGCGAGGCCGTCGAGCCGCCGTTCGACATTGCGATCGGCCGCTGCGCCCGCGTCCGGGACCCCTTCGGCAGTCTGTTGGTCATCCTGGACCAGTCGAAAGGCCGCCTCGTGACCGACCCCGACGGCCGGGTGAGCGGGGTGCGGCTGCTTTCGCCCGATTAGTTCTGCCGGGGGCACAGATTGCCTCTTGCGCTGACGCTGATGTTCTGCAAATGTTCTCTGCAACTCAGCGAGCCCGAAGCGAGGGGCTTTGACATGGTGGCGCGCGTATCGACGGTGGCGTTCGAGGGGGTCGAGGCCCGGCCGGTCGACGTCCAGGTGCATATCGCCGGCGGCACGGTCGCCTTCACCGTCGTTGGCCTCGGCGACAAGGCGGTGGCCGAATCGCGCGAGCGGGTGCGCTCGGCGCTGGTCGCTTCGGGGCTTGCGCTGCCCGCCAAGCGCATCACCGTGAACCTCGCGCCGGCCGACATGCCGAAGGAAGGCAGCCACTACGATCTCCCGATCGCGCTTGCGGTCATGGCCGCGATCGGCGCCATCCCACCCGACGCGCTCGACGGTTTCGCGGTGATCGGCGAGCTCGCGCTCGACGGAACGATCAGCGCCGTCGCCGGCGTGCTGCCGGCGGCGATCGCCGCCAACGCGGCTGGCAAGGGGCTGATTTGCCCGGCGCCCTGCGGTCCCGAGGCGGCCTGGGCGTCGGCCGACCTCGAGATTCTAGCCCCACGTTCGCTGATCCAGCTCGCCAACCATTTCAAGGGCTCGCAGGTTCTGTCCCGCCCCGAGCCGGCGCTGCGCTCGTCTGCCGGGCCGCAGCCGGACCTGCGCGACATCAAGGGCCAGGAAAGCGCCAAGCGGGCGCTCGAAGTGGCCGCGGCCGGCGGCCACAACCTGTTGATGAGCGGGGCGCCCGGCGCGGGAAAATCGATGCTCGCCCAGCGCCTGCCGTCGATCCTGCCGCCGCTCACCCCGCGCGAGTTGCTCGAAGTGTCGATGATCCATTCGGTCGCCGGCATCCTCGCCGGCGGCGCGCTGACCGATCGCCGCCCCTTCCGCAGCCCCCACCATTCCGCCTCGATGCCGGCGCTGGTCGGCGGCGGAGTCCACGCCAGGCCCGGCGAGATTTCGCTCGCCCACAACGGCGTGCTGTTCCTCGACGAACTGCCGGAGTTCCAGCCTCAGGTCCTGGACAGCTTGCGCCAGCCGATCGAGACCGGCGAAGTGGCGATCGCGCGCGCCAACCACCGGGTCGTCTATCCGGCGCGGTTCCAACTGGTCGCGGCGATGAACCCTTGCCGCTGCGGCTCGGCCAACGAGCCGGGCTACGCCTGCAAGCGCGCGCCCAATGAGCGCTGCGTGGCCCAATATCTCGGCCGCCTTTCCGGGCCGCTCCTTGATCGCTTTGATCTGGTCGTCGACGTGCCGTCGGTCTCCGCCGCCGATCTCATGACCCCGCCGGCGCGCGAGGGATCGGCGGAGGTTGCCGCCCGGGTCGGCGCGGCGCGAAAGATCCAGCTTGCCCGCTATGCCGAGCTTGGACTCGAGGGCGTGGTCTCTAACGCCGGCGCGCCGGCCAGCATCGTCGAGGCGGTCGCCGACGCGGACGCCTCGGGCCTGGCGCTCCTGCGCGACGCCGCCGAGCGGCTGCGCCTCTCGGCCCGCGGCTATCATAGGGTGCTCAAGCTCGCCCGCACGCTCGCCGATCTCGACGGCGGTGGCCCGGCGCGCCGCGCCCATCTGGCCGAGGCTCTCTCCTACCGCGGCGCGCCGGAACGCGCCGCTGCCGCTGCGTAAGCGGCTCCAATCGGCGCAAAAGCGGACAATTCGCTTGAAATCGGCAAAGGATTCTCAACCGCCGCCTGAAACCATGGGGCGCAAAGTCGATCGGCGTTTTCGCCGGGCTAAGCGGGACAATTCATGGATCTGGGCATTGGCCTCGCCGACTTCGCCGTTCACGCGCTGAGCCTTCAGGCCGGCGCGATCCTGGCGCTTTGGGTCGCGCTCGCCGCCGCCGTGGTCCGTGCCCGGCATGAGACGGAAGCGCGCGCGGCCTGCATCGCCGCCGAGAACGAAGGCTTGCGCGACGAACTCTGGCGGCTGAAGGAAGCCGCCGCCGGGCGCGATCGGGCCGAGGCGGCCAACGAGGCCAAGTCGCGATTCCTGGCGACGATGAGCCATGAGATCCGCACCCCGATCAGCGGCATCCTCGGGATGGCCGACCTGTTGCGGGAAGCCTCGCTCAATTCGGAGAATGCGAGCTACGTCGAAGCGATCCGCAGTTCGGGCGGGGCGCTGATCGCGCTGATCGACGAGATCCTCGATCTCTCCAAGATCGAGGCCGGCCATTTCGATCTCGTCGTCGAGACAGTCGATCTGCACAAGCTGGTCGAGGGCGTGGTCGAATTGCTCGCGCCGCGCGCTCAGAGCAAGGGCGTCGAGATCGCCGCCTCGTTCAGCGCCGCCGCGCCGCGCTTCGTTCGCGCGGACGGCCTGCGCCTGCGTCAGGTGCTCACCAATCTCGCCGGCAATGCGGTCAAGTTCACCGATCAGGGCGGCGTCTGCATGGCGGTCGAGCGCGGGAACGAGGGCGAGGCGCGGTTCTCGGTCATCGACACCGGCCCCGGCGTGCCGCCCGATCGCCGGGCGGCGATCTTCGACAGTTTCGAGCAGGGCGACGGCTCGCACGCCCGCCGCTTCGAAGGCGCGGGTCTCGGCTTGACGATTTCGCGCGAGCTGGTCCGCCTGATGGGCGGCGAGCTCACGCTCGCCGACAATCCGGGCGGCGGGTCGATTTTCGCATTCGCCGTCAGCCTCGAGGACGGCGGCGCGCTCGAGCCGGCAGGCGCCGCCGACACGCGGGCGCAAATCCTCGACGGTGCGCGCGCACTGATCATCGCCCATTCGCCGTTCGAGGCCCCGGCGATCGCGGCGCGGCTCGAGGAGGCGGGCGCCAGCGTCGAACGCGTCGACAGGCTCGGCCCCGGGATCAAGGCGCTGACCCGTAAGCCGGCGCCGGACCTCGTCATTGTCGATTGCGCGCTCGGGCCCGAGGCGACCAATCGCCTCGCCCACGCCGCGCGCGCGGCCGGGGTCAAGCGCAGCCTGCTCCTGTTCTCGCCGTTCGAGCGGCGGGTGTTCGGGGAAACGGCGCTCAAGGGCTTCGACGGCTGGCTGGTGAAGCCGGTCCGGGCGCGCTCGCTGTTCGAGCGGGCGGCGTGGGATCCGCCGCCGGCCGCGGCGGCGGCGTTGCGCCCTTCGCCGAATTCGGCGCTGGCGCGGCGCGCGCTGATCGCCGAGGACAACGACATCAACGCCCTGATCGCCCAGAAGGCGCTCCGCCGCATGGGCTTCGAGGTGGCGCGCGCCATGGACGGCGAGGAGGCGCTGCGCCTCGCCTCGCCGACATCGCCGCTCGCGTCGCGCCCGTTCGACGTCATCCTGATGGACCTCAAGATGCCGGGGCTCGACGGCTACGAGTCGACGCGGCGTTTAAGGCGCCTCGAGGCGTCTTGCGGCTGGTCGCCGACGCCGATCGTCGCGCTGACCGCGAACGCCCTCGACGAAAGCCGGCGGGCCTGCATGGCGGCGGGGTTCGACGCCTTCCTCGTCAAGCCGGTCGATTTCCGCGCTCTCGCGGGGACGCTGGAGCGGGTTTGCGCCGCGGGGAGCGCGCCGAGGCGCGAGCGGCTCAAGGCGTCTTGACGACTTAATCGCCGCTCGGCCCGTTACGGGCGAGGCGGGTTTCCCTTCCGCTCCGAATTCGGCTAAGAGGGGCGCGCGGCCGCCGATGCCGCCGATTAGCGCCCGTAGCTCAGCTGGATAGAGCGTTGCCCTCCGAAGGCAGAGGCCACAGGTTCGAATCCTGTCGGGCGCGCCAGAATATCAATGAGTTAGGTCTTCATCCCTATTCTAGTCACCGCCAACTCACCAAAAACTCACCAAAAGTTGGAGGGCTGGATCGGGTTGCCGGCGCGAGAAGTGCGGGTCGCGCAGATGGAGCCGCTGTTGCGAAGTGGTCGAATCGAGCGAGTCTGAAGTCGGAAAAAGCATTCTGCCGGCAATCCGGTCACGACTGTTGCTGCTCCGACCTTCTCAGGTTCTTCACGAGAAGTTTTGGCCGGCACGCGGCCGACGACGTCGAGAAGCTCGGAAGCCCGCCCGCGAATGGGCTCCCGATCCACGCTGCCGAGCCGGGTTCGCGGCATATGGCCGCGATAAATGTTCTCGCAAACGCTGAGCTCGCCGAAGAGCCCTCCCGGTGATCAAGCGCGCCGGTAATGCCCAAGGAACATTCCGATTGTCTCGTCGATGATTTCCTCTGCGGATACTGGCAGGCTTTCGCGGCCGACCATCCAGGGCCAAAGGGAGAACTCATTGAGCGCGCCCATGAGCTGATGAGCGGCTAGCAAGGGACTCTGGCACCTCAGGACGCCCATGGCCGTCAGATGGGCGAGGTATCGCGTGAGCCGATCGGTTAGGGGATCCATCACCGCAGCAAACTCTCCGGCGATCCACGGAAATTGACGTGCATCAGCGACAACCATGCGGAGAAACCCCAAGTACTCGGGGTTCTTGTGGAGCTCGAGAATCATCCGGGCGATAAGCCGAAGCACGTCCTCGGCGTCGCCCCGTGTCTCGATGCCGGGCGGAAATGCGCTCTCAAGCTGGCCGGAGACCCGCTTGAGCATCTCCCGGAAGATTTCCTCCTTGCTTGTGAACTGGTTGTAGAGCGTCCGTCGCGCCACGCCGGCCGCCTCGGCGAGCTCGTCCATGCTCACCGATCCGAACCCGCGCTCGAGGAATAACCGAACCGCGGCCTCGACAATGGCTTCTCGCGAAGCGCCGCGAGGAAGCCGTTGCGTCCCCATCGAATTTTTGCGGGGGTCCATCTCTATATCCATGTTGCACCTATAAGTGCAGATAAGTATACTGCACTATGTAATGCAGATTGCTGATGGGGTCAAGAGGCGAAACGCCGCAGCCCACTCCCGCAGCTATCCAAATTTTGGCCCCACGGAGGCAGCGTCAATGTTCAACTCCAGATTCTTTGCCGCGGTTCTGATCGCCGCGGCCGCGGTCGGCTGCGACAAGGCCGCTCCGCCGCTCTCGGAAGGGCGGCCGGTTCGCACCGTCACAGTTGAGAAGGGGGCCGAAGGCGAGATCGTATCGCTGACCGGCCACGTTCGCCCCAAGGATGAGGTTGGCCTCGCGTTTCGCCTCGATGGACGCATGATCGAGCG
>Ga0335073_10009132_pt1 | contig 13913 bp, 13 predicted proteins | sample Lox_Sample_22_FD_207093 | JGI IMG/M metagenome (GOLD analysis project Ga0335073, IMG submission 207093) | Soil microbial communities from Loxahatchee National Wildlife Refuge, Florida, United States - Lox_Sample_2.2 | ecosystem: Environmental > Terrestrial > Soil > Wetlands | place: USA... | reverse complement strand
ACCGACCAAGGAGTAAGGAATTCCTTATCCGTTTTCCCATTTAAAGATCGCGCCCGATGGACGATACTCCAGTTGTGGGGATACATTCCCTGCAAAAAGTCATGAAGGTAAACGACAGCAATCTCGGCGGCCTTGCCTCGCTAGGCGCGGGCGGCATTCAGCAGACGCAGCAGACCAGCCAAAGCCAGTCCGCGGCGCAGACGCAGGGCAGCACCGGTTCCGCCAATGGTTCCAATGACGACGTCCATCTTTCGGAGTTAGTGCGAAGTTTGCGGTCGCTCGCGGCGGATTCGCCGGAGCGGCAGGCGCGTCTCGAACAGATCGCGCGAAGCTACGCCAACGGCACCTATCAGGTGGACTCGCAGGCGACGGCTTCGAAGATGATCGACGACGCGCAGCAAACTTAGTAATGACCAGCAATCTTAAGACGGCCCGGAATCACGTCGCATCGCTCCGCCAGGCTTTGCTCACTCCTTCTCCCGAGGAGATTGAACGTTGCCTGCCCGGCCTGGCCGAGGCCGCGGCCTGCCTCGGCCGGATCGAGCAGAGCCTGCGCGCCGCGCCGCCTCAGCCGGAGCTGGCCGGTGAACTCAAAGCCCTTCAGCGCGACCTGAAAATGGTGGCGCGGATGATCGAGCACAGTGCGAATTTTTACCGCGGATGGGCCAGCCTGCTGGGCGCCGCGGCGGGAGGCTACACGCACAGCGGCCGCGCCGCGGAACTTCCCGTGGCCGCGACCCTCGCGGTTCAAGGATAACGAAATGGGCAACATCAACACCGCGCTGTACAATTCGGCCAGCGCGCTGAGCGTACTGGGGCAGGCTTTCAACGTGGTGGAGAACAATATCACCAACGCCAACACGCCCGAATACGCCGACCAGACCGCGTCGTTCGAAGCCATGCCTCTCGATCTCAGCCAGCAGCTTCCCGGAGGCGTCGAAGCGGGTCCGCTGATCAGCTCACGCAATGAATATCTGGAACAGGCGGTGCGAACGCAGCAGACGTCGCTCAGTTATTCGACCCAGCTCGCGAGCGACCTTGGCCAGGTGCAATCGAATTTCAGCCTGACGTCGACCAGCGGGATCGACAGCGCGATGAACACGTTCTTCAACAGTTTTTCGCAGTTGAGCGTCAGCCCCAACGACACCACGGACCGCCAGGCGGTTCTCAATGCCGCAAGCGGCGTGGCGCAGAGTTTTCAATCCGCCGCGCAAAGTATCCAGCAGGTTTCGACCAACGTCGTCAGCGAGACGACTGGCGTGGTTTCGCAGATCAACAGCCTGGCCTCGCAGATCGCCAATCTGAATCAGAGCTACGGCTCCGATGCGGGCGCCAATCAGGACCCCGGCCTGGACGCGCAGATGCACTCGGATCTGCTGCAACTCGCGCAGCTGACCAATTTCACGGTGATCCAGAACAGCGCCGGCGGTTACAACGTGTTTCTCGGTGGACAAAGCCCGCTGGTGATGGGCAGCGATGCTTACGCCATTTCGGCCGGCAACACTTCGGATCAGACGGGCATTCAGGATTCGAACGGCAACGACATCACCGGCGAAATCACCGGCGGCCAGCTGGGCGCTCTGATTCAGGAGCAGAACACGACGCTGCCCGGCTATTTGAGCAGCCTGAACACGCTGGCGCAAAATTTCGCCGATACGGTGAATGGCCAGCTTGCACAGGGTGTTGACGAGAACGGCGACACGCCGACGATGCCGCTGTTCAGCTACGATCAGGACGACGACGCGGCCTCGACCATCAGCGTGAATAGCCTGACGCCGGACCAGATCGCCGCGGCGTCGGCCGATGCGCCGGGTGGGGGCGACAACGCGGTCGCGATGGCGCAGCTCGCCACCACGCCGGAAATCAACGGCGCGACGTTCACCCAGTATTTCGGCAACTTTGAATCGCAGATGGGCAATGACGTGGCCAACGCGCAGGCCGATCAACAGCAGGCGCAGAGCCAGTTGACGCAGGCGCAGAGCGAGGTTTCGAATGCGAGCGGCGTCAACCTCAACGATGAAGCCACCAAGCTGCTGCAATACCAGCAATCCTACGATGCGGTGGGAAAAATGGTCGGCGTGCTGGACGATTTGACGCAGACGCTCATCGACATGGTGGATACGAGTACCTCATCATGATCATTTCCGCTCTCAACTCCGCGAATCAGCAGTTCGTGAATAACCTGAACGGCATTACGCAGGAGTTGAATACCGACGAATTGAACATCTCGAGCGGCGTCGATATGCGCAATCTGTCCGACAATCCGGACCAGGTTTCGTCGCTGCTTCAGGTCCGCGCGCAGCTTTCGGCGACGCAGCAGGTTTCGACGAATCTCGGCATCGTGACGACCGAGGTCAACACCGGCCAATCGAGTCTTCAAAGCGCGGTTCAGCTTTTCGATCAGGTACAAACGCTGGCGGCCGAGGGCGCCACCGGCACGCAGACCGCGAGCGCGAACTCCGGCCTGGCGACGCAGATCCAATCGATCGAGCAGCAGATGGTCGGCCTGGCGAACACGCAGGTGAACGGCCGGTACATTTTCGCCGGCGACTCGGATCAGACTCAGCCGTACATCTTCGATTCGACGCAGACCGACCCGGTGAGCGCATATCAAGGTTCGGACTCCACGCGCGTCGCGCTGACGGCAAACGGCACTACCTTCCCCATCGCGCTGACCGCGCAACAGATCTTCGATTCGTCCGACCCGACGACCAATGTTTTTACGTCGATCAACAATCTGGTCACGGCGTTGAACAACAACGATCAAACCGGCGTCGAGACGGCGCAAAGCGCGCTTTCCGGCGTCGCGACGTACTTGAATGAGCAGCTCGCGTTTTACGGCAACGCGCAGGATAATATGCAAGCCGCCACCACCCAGGCGCAAACGCAGACGACGCAGCTGCAAACCCAGATCGGCAATTTGCAGGATACGGACATGACCGCGGCCATCACCGACATGACCCAGACGCAGACGCAGGAACAGGCGGCATTGGGAGCGGAAGCGGCGATTCCGCGGCAGACGCTGTTCGATTATCTGGCGTGATCCAGCCGCGCCGTTAACGTTGCACATCCCCGCGTAACATCCCGGTGCAAATCGAGTCTAACCCACACGTGCATTCGGAACCGGCAAAAGCCGCGAACACGATCGCGGTATGGCTGTTTATCGGTTTTCTTGCGTTCAATCTCGCCCTGACCCGCGGCCATTTTTACCTTTCCGCTGCCCGCGCCTCAATCCGCAGGACGCCTACATTTTTGTCCCGCGGATCAGCCAGATCGTGACCCATTGGCACGCCTTGCTGGCCTTCGACGATCGCGTGGACATGTGGTTGATCAACGTCGCACGCGCCTTCGGACCGTGGCGCGCGATCGAAATTTTTCTTCCGCTCGCGGGCTTGATGGCGCTTTCGGTGGAGCGCGTGAGATCGACACTCGAATCGCTCACGGCGATTGCGCAACCCATCGCTGAAATTGCGGCTCCCGTCGCGTTCGAGGATCCGGGAGCGTTGTCGCACGAATCGGAGTTCGCGCAGGAAGGCCAGAGAGACTCGACCGTCGCCTGATCCGTTTGATCGGGACACCTCTGCCTGGCCCCCTCCTGACGGACGCGGCTTAAAGTTCGCCTCGTATTTTTCAAGCCTCGCGAAGGGCAACTGTAACGTAACCGGCTCGCCCGCGTGCTCTACGCGCCGACCGGGGCCACCTGCGGGTGCGCCATTTGCGCGGCCTCGGTCAGGTAGTCCAGTGCGGCGGCGACTCCGCCTTTCGAATGCGGAACGCCGGCGACCGCCAACCCCATTTCGACGCCGCACAATGTCCCCGCCAGCATCAGGTCGTTGAAGTCGCCCAAATGGCCGATGCGAAAAACCCGGCCTTGCAGCTTGCCCAGTCCGCTGCCGAGCGACATGTCGAACTGCTCCAGCACCACTTTGCGAAATTCGTCGGCATTGTGGCCGGAGGGAAGATAAACCGCTGTCACCGAGCTGCTGTAAGCCTTGGAATTGGCGCACACCAGCTCCAGTCCCCAGGCACGCACGGCGCGGCGCGTGGCTTCCGCATGACGCTGGTGACGCGCCAGGATATTTTCCAAACCAATTTCGCGGATCATGGCCAGGGATTCATGAAGCGCGTAGAGAAGATTGGTCGCGGGGGTGTACGGGAAAAAGCCCTTCTTATTATTCGCCAGCATCGCCTCCCAATCCCAATACGAGCGCGGCAGGCGAGCCGTCTTCGACGCGGCCAGCGCCTTATCGCTGATGCCGTTGAAGCTCAATCCGGGCGGAAGCATCAAGCCTTTTTGCGATCCGCCGACGCTCACGTCGACGCCCCATTCGTCCTGGCGATAATCGAGGGAGCCAAGCGAAGAAATGGTATCGACCATCAGCAGCGCGGGATGTTTGGCGCGATCCATCGCCTTGCGGACCGCGGCGATATCGTTCACCACCGACGATGAGGTTTCATTGTGCACCACCATCACCGATTTGATCTGGTGCGCGCGGTCTTCCTTGAGCGCGGCTTCGATATAGGCGGGATCGGCCGGATGGCGCCAGTCGCCCGGAACGAAATCGACTTCCAGCCCCAGGCGCTCTGCGACCTGTTTCCATAACGTGGCGAACTGGCCGGTCTCGAACATGAGCACCTTATCGCCGGGCGATAGCGTGTTGACCATCGCCGCTTCCCAGGCTCCGCTGCCGGAAGAGGCGTAGATGACGATGTGACCCGAAGTCTTGAAGATGGGCTTCAGGTCTGCTAACAGTTCGAGCGTGAGCCGAGAGAATTCGGGTCCGCGATGATCGATGGTGGGCCGCGACATGGCGCGCAGGATGCGTTCTGGCACGTTGGTCGGCCCGGGGATTTGCAGAAAATGACGTCCGCCGGCGGTTGCGATTGACATACCTTGATTTTAGTTCTTCAAAAATTTGGAGTGGGCAGGCGATAGTTTATGCCGTCTTTAATCCGACGCCGCGCGACGCCTCTCACTCGTTCTCTTTCAAACGCGACGCCAACAGCAGCGTCGCCGCGTCCAGGTCGAGATCGGCCAGCAACAAGCCCTCCAACCCGTAGGGCTGATAACATTGCACCGACCCATCCGGACGGATCACCGCGGAAGTGGTTGGCGATCCCGCGCTGGCGCAGTTGACGCTGGCAAAGTAGCAGGTGTTTTCCGCGGCCCGGCACAGCATCGCTTTTTCGTGGAACGAATTTCGCGGATCGGCGAAGGTCTCCGGCGCGAAACCGCCCGGTTCGGCTTCATGAAAATGCGGATGAAACACCACCTGCGCTCCATGACGCGCCGGCCAGCGGACCGTTTCCGGATAGCGCCAGCCCTCGTGGCAAATGGCCACGCCGAATTTCAGCGGACCCTCCGCAAAAACGCGCCGGCCCGAGCCGGGAGAATAAACCGGCTCTTCAGAAGGATCGATCTGAGCTTTGTCCTGAAAACCGGCGATGGCGCCGTCGGCATGAATTACCAGCGCGGTCGCCAGCAGCCGCCGGCTCTCGATCCGTTCCGTGCCGAGGATCACCGCAATCCGGGCCTGCGCGGCGGCGTTCTGAATCTTCGACCACGCGCCATCAAGAAACGCGCCATCCGGCGGCGGCGCCGGCTTGCCAGGCGCGCGATAGCCGGGCACGAAACATTCGGGAAAACAGACGATTCGGGCGCCGGCGCGTGAGGCCTCCACAATGGCGTGTCCGGCGAGCGCGACCGATTCGTCCGGAGTCGAAGGAGTCCGAAGATTGGCGAGCGCGATGCGAAAGGGAACCACAGACTTCCAGTTTAGGCCCAGGGATCGGACCTTCGAGAGCGCCCTCGGCAAAAGAGGTTGACCAAGCCGCAAATCTTCGAGTTAGAACGGCGGCGAGCCGTCGCCAAAAACCTCCGCCAGGAAACACCAGATGATCAAGCCCATCGATCCGGTGGCCAGGAAAGCTATCAGCTTGGCGAAGCCCGGATTCATGAACTCGAAGCGCAGCAGCAGCGCGAAAATCAACCCGGTATAGAGAAGATACGGATTCACCTCGCGGTCCGTGATGTTCGAGAACAGCACCGCGACAAAATAAAACAGCAGCGGCAGATTGCTCTCATAGCGCTTGCGGAAGATCATCAACAGCGAGACCACCGCCAGAGCCACGACCAGCAGCGTGGTCATGTTCAGAGGAGAGCCATCGAAGTCCATACGCGACTGATCGGCGAATTGTTTGGAAAGGATTAGGCGCTTGCTGAGAAACCAAAACCCCGCCATCGCTGGCGGGGCTTGTTCCCACATCGATCGAGGCCCGTTCGTGAGGACGGGGTTAAAATTCCCGCACTCTTAGCCGTGCGGATGTTCGGGTGGCGATTTACCGCCCCGCCGCCGAGGTGTAACTCAGGCCGACCGTTGGGACAAAGTCCTGAAGCCAGCCTCCGATTTTCGCGCCCTGCGCCGGCGCGATCACTTGTTTGGGGAATGTGGTGATGTAATCGTGCAGCTCGGCGCGAAGCTGCATGTGGGGCGTCACCTGGATTTTCACGCCGCCGCCCGCGCTGATCAGTGGTGTCAAATCCTGCGCCTGGGTAAGCAGCGCGAAGTTGTTCAGCGGCTGATAGGCCTGCTGCGCTCCAGTGCCCTGATACACCTTGATGCCCGCGCCCACCGCCACGAACGGCCGGATTTTCGATCCGTAATGCGTGGCGTGCCACAGCACGTCATAATGCACCGCGTAGGATCGCGCCGCGAACGTCGCCTGCTGGCCGCCGCCGCTCAAATCGAGCGAGCCGAGCTGAAAATCGCCGCGCAGCTCCCCGCCCCATTTATCGGCGCGGTTGTTGCCGAGCCACACGCTGCCCGCCACGCTGCTGTCGATCTTGGCCGACGCCGATCCGCCCGGCGCGGTCACGCTCTCCGACGTGTAAAATCCGCCGCCGGCCCCGCCGCCGACTTCCCATTGCTGCGCCAACATCGCCGGCGCGAGCGCCACGGCGAAACACACTGCCAGCATGTGAACTGATTTCATAAAAGATTCTTCCCTTCTTTCCCCGAACTTCTGCGCTCCCTAACGGTCGCGGCTCGCAAGCCGGGCGGAGCCGCGCGCGTCCGCGAGCGGCCTTTTCGCCGGCAAGCTCGTTAATCGATCACGCGTAGCGAGAGCGATTGCACCGCGCCGCCCTGCGTGATGGTGAGCGGAGTGTTCAAACCCTCCGGCACACTGCTCGGAACCGTCACATTGATCTGTCCCACGCCGACCTGTCCCGGCGCGAGTCCGGCAAACGTCACCGGAACATTCACACCGCCGAGCTGGACCGTCGGAGGCTGCACCACAATGGCCAGCGGACTCACCGGCGCGGGCAATCCGTCGCCCACCACCGGCGCCGTCTCGCCAAGGCCAGTCAGATAGATCGTCAGCGCGTCGCCGCGATGGATCGGGTTGGTATCGGTCACCAGTTGACCGTTGGCGTCGCGAACAATCGTCGGCAGATTTGTTTCCGGACCGGCCGTGCCGCTCATGAACACGGCGGGGGCGGTCGGTTGGACCGTGATATTGAAATTGTTGCTTTCCCCACCCGGCGTGTACACGTTCACCGTCACCGCTCCGACGGCTTCGGACGGCATCTGCGCGTTAATCTGCGTCGGCGAGACGAACACCAGCGGCATGGGCTGCCCGTTCACCGTCACGCAGCTATTGGCGAGCGCGGTTGGCAGCGGGATCTGGCTGGTGGCCAGATTGGTCGGGTTCATCTGGCTGCCGAAAATCGAAACCAGGCCGCCCGGCGCGGCCGGAGAAACGCCGTCGGCGGCGCTCACCACGCTGCTGATCTGCGGCGCCGCGACGGAAGCGGCGTAGGCCCACGGCAGCACCGTGAAGCCCGAAGTGGTCAGCGCGACAATCTCGCTCTGATCGGGCATCGGCGCCAGCGTACGGGTGAAGGCGGAATTATAGGAGCGCGCGAACAATCCGGCGCTCGGGCTGGCGATGGTTCCGGTCTGCGAATTTGAGGTGCAGGTGGTGGTGCTGCCCGAGACGGTGCAACTCTGCGTGGTCACCGTTTGCAAATTGCCGGTCACGCAGGTGGTGACGGTCATGGTTCCCGTCGACGAGGTGGTGGTCGTGGTGGTGCAGTTTGTTCCGGTGCTCGGCGCCGTGACGCTCGAAAGAATGGGCGCTTCCACCATGGCCGTCGGCTGGATGGCCGTGCCGTTGGCCGTGTTCACCTGTTCGATCACTCCGGGGCTGGCGGAGTTGGGCGCGGTCGTGAAATATCCGTTCTGGTTGACGAAGGAGAAGCCGGAAGAACTGCCGTTGGCCGTCGACAGCGCCATGTGCGGGACGCCGGAGTTATCGAGCAGCGTATTTCCGACCATAAATTGACTGAAATTCGACGCGGCGTACGCCCCGCCGAGGCTGCCGAAATCGTGCCGCGAGGAGACGAACGTCCCGGCGACCGCGTTGTAAATCAGCACGGAGCCGTCGGCGCCGGCCGCCAGAATATTGGCTCCATTGCTGGAGGCGCTGAGCACCGTGTCCTGACTCAACTGATTGGTCCAGTTGCCGAGCGTGGGAAGCCGGCTCGCCGAATGCGTCAGCATGTTCACCTGGTCGATCCCCGGCTGGCTGCCGTCGCCGGGACGTCCCATGACGAGAATCGCGTTCGACGACGCGGCAATGCTCTCGGCATAATCGCCGCCCATGTTGATCGGCGTCTGCGCCTGCAACAGATCCAGATCGAAAACGTCCATGTAATGCGAGTTGTCGCAGCCCACCAGAAGATCCTGCTGATCAAACGTAATCGCCATGCTGGTCGGCGTCGTGCAGGTGCGCAGGATCGACTGTAGCGAGTTGTTCGATTCGCCGTAAACCAGCACCTGGTTCACATCCTGGCGCAGCACATAATAAACCTGGCGCTTGGGATCCGCCAGCACATCGGCCACGGTACCGGGAATATCGACGAAGCTGCCGCGCTGCGAGGGCGCCTGCGAATTGATCAGCACGCGCACCGTTTTGGGCAGGTTGATCGCCGCCGAGGAGCTGATGGTGAGCGCAGCCGTCGCCGTTCCTTTCTGGCTGGCGAAAGCCGCGGCATTCACCGTCACCGTGACCACCGCCGGCGTCACGCCGCTCGAAGGCGACACGCTGACGCCGGAAACACTGGACGAAATGGTGAACGGAGTGCTGCCGCCGCCCGGATCGGAAACCACCAGGGTCTGCGAATTCGCGCCCTGATTGCAGAAATTGCCGCGGAACACGATGTCCTGGACGGACGCCTGAAGCCGCGGATAGCTGGCCAGATTTCCCACCGGAAGAACCGTCACGCCGCTGTCGGAAATCGCGTACATGGTGTTATGGTCGTTGGTCAGCACACTTTTTCCGGCGAGATTTTCGGGCAGATTTAACTGATCCTCGACGGTGAGATTATCCGAGTCATTGATCATCAGAATCGGCGGATTGGTGTTGGCCGTCGCGGGAGTCCCGCTCGGCGGAATCTGCGCGTAAATCAGGCTGCGCGAGGAATCGATCACGGTGCTGCCGACATTCAGCAATCCGACGGGGTTGCCCCATTGCGCCGAGGTCACCAGGTTGGAATCGGCCACCCACCAGGCGAATGTGGCGAACGAGCCGTCGTCGGCGAGACTCACCACCCGCGGCCCGGCCGGCGGCGAGGAAACGTAGAACGCGCTGGTAATCACCTTGGTGCCGACGTTATAGCGGAACAGCAGGTACGGGCTGGTGCCGCCGAAACCGGCGATGGTGTAGCCGTCGCGCGAAACCGCCAGCGAGGCCTGCGCGAACTGGTTCGGAAACGTCGCCGTCGGCTGCGGAATCGCATTCGTCGCCACCTGTGCGATGGTCTGCAAAGTGGTGGTGGTGCCCACCGTCGGATTGAACTGAATAAATTCGTTGGTGGTCACCACCAGCGCGTTATCGTCGGCGCCGAACGCCACGCCCAGTGGAGGATTGCCTAGCGCGATCACCTGCTGGGAATAGTTGGCCGTCAGATCGATCAGCGTCAGTTCGTTGGTCTGGCTGCCGGAGGTGTTGTTCCCGAAGTGGGCCACGATCAGCCAGTGATCGTCGGGCGAAACCGAGATCGAGCTGGGATTGGGATCCACGTTGATCGACGTCTGAATGGTATTGTTCGCCAGCGACATGACGTCGATCTGGTTGGCGCTGAAATTGGCGATGTACAACACACCGCGCGGCTCGTCGAGAGCAATGTCAGCCGCCTGGCCGCCAATCGGCACTACCGTTCCGAACGTCGCCCCCAGCGCGGTCGCCGCGGTAAGCACCGCGCCCATGATTGCCATGATCCAAGTCTTCCGAAACATAAACGTGAACTCCGTCCTCCGGTTAGCTTCTCTTTGCTCTCTTCTAAAAACTGCTCCCGCATGGCGCGAACGTTTTATATCCGCGCCACGCGAGGCCCAACCTTCCAACCCGCACCTCTCGATTGCTCCCGCTTTCCACGAACGCTGCGCGCTGGTCGCTTACTCGGCGTTCTTTTTGCGGCGGAGCACGATGATCCCCAAAAACAGGATCGCCAGCACGGCACAAGCGATTCGAACAGTGGAAGTGTCCATCGTTTCTTTCTCCTTTCCTGACAAGAATGAATTCGGCGCTTCTAGACCTAACCTTTAGGGAGGTACTAGGAAACGCGGATTCAGTATTCAGAACTCAGTATTCGGAATGTTCACCAACCGCAGGCGGTGATTCTGAATCCTGAATCCTGAATCCTGAATCCTTTCTTCACATGTTGTTCATCATCGGCAGCAGCTCCCGCATGATCTTTACGATGACCGGGCCGACCGTCACGACGAACAGCGTCGGCAAAATGCAAAAAAAGATTGGAAATACCAGCTTCACGCCAAGCTTGGCGGCCTTTTCCTCGGCCACCTGCCGCGCCTGCACGCGCATGAAGTCGGCGTGAGCGCGCAGGCTCTGCGCTACGCCGGTTCCGAAGCGGTCGGCTTGAATCAGCACGGCCACCAGTTTTTTCAGATCGTCCACGCCGCTGCGCTCGGCCAGGTTGCGCAGCGATTCGATGCGCCGCTTGCCGGCCTTCAGCTCCAGGTTCACCAGTCCGAACTCCTGGCTGATCTCCGGATGGGCGTGTTCCAGTTCCTTGGATACCTGCAAAATGGCCTGGTCGAGCCCCAGTCCGCTCTCGACGCAAACCACCAGCAGGTCCAGCGCGTTGGGCAATCCCCGCCCGATTTCATGCTGGCGTTTCGACGCGACCCGGCGCACATATTCGTTCGGGCCAAAAAATCCGACCGCGGCGGCGATCATCACGATTCCGAACTTGTTTCCCGAGTCGGTGGTGGAGCTGGTCAGCGCCACCGCCGTCAGCAGCGGCAGGAGCACGGCGCAGGCAACCTTGGCGCCGTACAGAATTTTCAGCGAATTTTCTCCGCGGATGCCGGCGCGAATCAGCCGGCGCTGCATCACCGTGACGTCCTTGGGCGACTGCGGGACGATGTTGCCCAGTTTCTTGATCAACTCGTGGAACGCCAGGCTGGGATGCGTGGGCACGTGCTCGGCCGGATCGATGCCGCCCACCACGCGCTCCATCGCTTCTTTCGGCCGCAGATACAATTTCATGCCGGTCAGCGCCGCGGCGACCGCCAGCCCGATGAACATCAATACCGTCAGCAGGAACATGGCTTAAACCTCGATATTCACGATCTTTTTCATGACCAGGTAGCCGATCACTTGCAGCGCCACCGCCGCGCCCAGCATGATATTTCCGGTGTCATCGGTGAAGAAGAATTTCACGTAATCGGGATTGGTGTAGAACATCAGAACGGCCACCCCCATGGGGATGCAGCTCAGCGCCGTCGCGGTCATGCGGCCGTGCGCGCTCACCGCGCGAATGCGCCCGCGCAGCTTGAACCGCTCGCGGATCACGTACGCCAGCTTGTCCAGAATTTCCGCCAGGTTGCCGCCGGTGCGCTTTTGCAGCAGCACCGCGGAAACGAAAAAGTGCACGTCGAGCGAGGGCACCCGGTTGGCCAGCTTTTGCAGCGCAATGTCGATTGGCAATCCCAGGTTGTGCTCTTCGAAGGTGCGCCGGAATTCGCCCGCCACCGGCTCCTGAAATTCGCGGTGAATCATTTCGAGCGAAACCGAGAAGGCATGCCCGGCGCGCATCGATCGGGACACGAATTCGAGCGCGTCCGGAAAAATCCCCTCAAAGCGCCGCAGCCGGCTCTTCCGCTTGAACGACACATACAGGAACGGAGCGGACGCTGCCGCCAGACCGGTGCCCAGCGCCGCGGCATGCATCACCGGAATCATGATCCATCCGAAGGCGAAGCCCATCCCGAAGCACACTAGACCCATCTGCACCAGGCGCGCCGGCGCCCAGTTCAGCCCGGCCTGCTCCAGCATGGTGTTCAGCTTCGGCGCGAGATTCATTTTCTCCACCAGCAGCTGCGCCAGCTTGCTTTTTACGATCGCTTCCTGGTGGATCACGCTGGCCTTAGCGGCGCCTTTTGCCTTTTGGGCTTTGTTCCTGCTGGTGCCGGCCAGGCGCTGCTTGATGCGGTCCACGTCGGACGACTTCAGATATTTCGACACCAGGAACCAGGCGCCCACCGCCGCGGCCCACACCACTATGACGAAAACAAATACGCCCATCGAATCAGACCTCCAATACTTCGTCGAACAGGTCCGGCCGCAGCCGGATGCCGGCGCTCAACAGCTTTTCGTAGAATTTCGGACGAATGCCGGTCGCCGCGAACCGTCCCACCACTTTGCCGTCCGGATCGAGACCGCGCTTTTCGAACACAAACAAATCCTGAAGCGTCACGATCTCGCCTTCCATACCCGTCACCTCGGTCAGCGAAATCACGCGGCGGGAGCCGTCGCTTAAGCGCGCCGCCTGCACCAGCAGGTTCACCGCGCTGGCGATCTGCTGCCGGACCGAGGTCAACTGCATGTTTGAATTCGCCAGCGATACCATCACTTCCAGGCGCGACACCGCGTCACGCGGCGAGTTGGCGTGCACCGTCGTCAGGGACCCGTCGTGACCGGTGTTCATCGCCTGCAACATGTCCAGCGCTTCTTCGCCGCGGACTTCGCCGACGATGATGCGGTCCGGACGCATACGCAAGCTGTTCACCAGCAGCTCGCGCTGCCGCACCGCCCCGTGTCCTTCGATATTCGGCGGACGCGTTTCGAGGCGCGCCACGTGCGGCTGCTTCAACTGCAATTCGGCCGCGTCTTCAATCGTGACGATGCGTTCCTTGCCGTTGATGAACGCCGAGAGCGCGTTCAGCAGCGTGGTCTTCCCCGCGCCCGTTCCGCCGGCGACGATGATGTTCATCTTGGCCTTCACCGCGGCTTCGAGCAGCTCCATCATGCCCGCCGTCATGGCCTTGCGCTCCACCAGATCGGCCGGCATCAGTTTGTCGGTCGAAAATCGGCGAATCGAAAGCAGCGGACCATCCACCGCCAGCGGCGGAATAATCGCGTTCACGCGCGAGCCGTCGCTCAGGCGGGCGTCCACCATCGGCGTCGATTCGTCGATGCGGCGTCCCACCTGGCTGACAATCTTGTCGATGATGCGCAGCAGGTGCTGGTCGTCGCGGAAATTCACGCTGGTCAGCTCCAGCAAGCCGCGCCGCTCGACGTAGACCTGTTTATAGGTGTTGACCAGAATATCGGAGATGGTCGGATCCTGAAGCAGCGGCTCCAGCGGCCCCAGGCCGAAAACTTCGTCCAGCACTTCATCGCTGATCTGCTGTTTTTCGAGCGAGCTGAGCAGCGTCGGCTCGGCATCGATCAGCGCGATCACCGCCTGGCGGACCTCGCTGCGAATGCGCTGATTGTCGATGGTGGCCAGCGCTTCCAGGTTGATCTTGTCCACCAGCTTGCGATGCAGGGTGAACTTCAGTTCCTGATATTCCGGCTTCAGGGTGGTTTTGGCGCGGCCGGCG
>Ga0335073_10009130_pt1 | contig 13914 bp, 12 predicted proteins | sample Lox_Sample_22_FD_207093 | JGI IMG/M metagenome (GOLD analysis project Ga0335073, IMG submission 207093) | Soil microbial communities from Loxahatchee National Wildlife Refuge, Florida, United States - Lox_Sample_2.2 | ecosystem: Environmental > Terrestrial > Soil > Wetlands | place: USA... | reverse complement strand
GGAACGAGCGCTTCTTCAGCTTTTCGGCGCGGGCGCAGTCGGCGACGAACCGCCGCGAGATGAACTTCAGCCCGGCGATCGTGTCCCCGTGCGGGATCACGTTGTTGGCGATCAGCCCCATGCAGCACAGCCGCGACTCAGGGAGATCGAGCCCAGGGACGCCGCAGTTGGTCTGGAGCCTGAGCCTGCCCTCGACCACCGGCACCTTGTAGAACTCGACCAACCGTCGGATCAGCGGAAGCGTCAGCACCGACTTGTTGAATCCAGTGCCCGCGGTGACTCCCGTGACGTCGAGCCAACCCGGATCCTCGCCGCTCTTGCTCGTCACGTACACTCGCAGGCCGGCGCGGCCCGGCTCAATCTTGTCGATCTCGCCGACGAGCGCGTCGAACCGTCCCTCCTGCTGGCCCGACCTGATCCGCGACAGCCACTGGCGTCGCTCGGGACGCGTACCGCGCAGCACCTGGCCGAGGAACTCGATCCGCTGGTCGAACGGCAGCCGCGTGTAGGCGTCGATCCCGATCGACTCGAACAGGCAGCGCGGCACGTTCAGGTCCTGGGTCTCGGGCTGCTCGTTCCGCGTCAGCGCCAGCACCGACCCGCCGGCGTCGAGAACGTTCGCCCACTCGTTCACCGAGGCGATGCCCGCGCCGAGCACGATGTAGCGGCCGCCGGCCGCGTACTGCTTGGGCTCGTACGCCTGCACGATGCGATCGGCGAGCGCCGGATCCTTGCGCGCCTTGGCGAGCAGCGGCGGGAACGACAGCGGTCCATGGCCCGGAGCAAGCATCACGTGCTTGGCGCGACCGATGAAGTTCGCCTGCTCGTCGTACATGACGAAGTGCGGCATCGGCTGCATCTGTCGCTGAAGCCAGCCGACTTTCAACGGAACGCGCGCCTGGTCCCAATCCACGCGCCGCGTGACGACGGCTGCCTCGGTCAGGATCTCGGGCACGCCCGGGTTGTACTTGCGGCGGGTGGTGCGCCACAGCGGCTTGAGTGACTTGTGCGACCACGCGTCGAGCTGGGCGAACGTCGGCCAGTCGGGCGCGAGGAAGTGCGACTCGGACTCTGACCGCAGCACGGTCTGCCCGAGGTTGTAAGCGAACTGTTGATAGGTACCGACCGGGTTGTCGCTCGGCCCGAAGACCGACAACTGCTCGTTCTCGAACCCGAGATAACGGGCGGTGGTATGGACTAGGAGTGAACCGAACCCGTCACCGACGGTGGCGATTACTGAGTCTCGTGGTGCTGTCGCTGGCATGGTCCCGGACCCTATAGCGAAAAGTGCGACCCGCGCAAGGGTTAGAAGGCCGGTGTTTCCGGCACGTTCATCAACGGACACTTCCGTTCGAAAGTGGCGTTGCGCGAACCCCTGCCTTGTCGATATGCTCGCGCCCGTGGCGGGCGATATCAGCCTTGAAGTCATCGAGGGGCCGGACGCGGGCAAGCAGATCGTGGTCGATCACGCGATCGTGATCGGTCGCGCTCCCGAGTCCGATCTGGTGCTCGACGACGGAGAGGTGTCAGGTAAGCATGTCCGTGTGACGCCGGCGCCCGACGGATCGGCGACGGTCGAGGACCTCGAGTCGACGAACGGCACGTTCGTCAACCAGAACGAGTTGGAGGGACCGGCCCGACTCGACCCCGGCGACCAGTTGCTCGTCGGCATCAGCGTGCTCGAGCTGCGCACCCGGCAGGACATCGCATCCCGGGCGTCGGCCGTGATCCAGATTCCGCCCGCGATGGCGATGGCTCCACGCGAACCGACCTACGTCAACCCGGCGGTGGCCAGCGCCAACCTCGCGCCGGCGCCTCCACCCGCGTCGGCTTCGGGAGACGTCGCGCACCCGACGGTCGACAAGTACCTCGACGTCAAGGTACGCCGGCGCGCCCAGCTCGCACCGCTCGCACTATTCACGCTCGTCGCGATCGCGCTGATCCTTTACTTCTCGCTCAAGTAGCCAGCGCTTCGGCTGCCTGCCCACTCAACGGCGCGGGCGTTTCCGACGCCGTGTCGTAGGCGACGGTGGACGACCGCGAGCGCCGCCGAGCGGGCATCGCAGCCTCCGCTCGAGCCATTCCCAGCTCGCCGACCTAGCGGCTCCCTCAGCTGTGCTGGCTGAAGTAGATGACGAGCGCGATCGCCACGACGATGACCGTGCCGAACGACAGCGCCACCGGCACCCATGAACGCGATGCGAGCCCGGGCTGCTTGTGGCTGCGCTCGGGTGGACGGAACTCGCCGACCGCTTGCACGGGGGCGGCCGGCGCCGGCGCAGCAGGCGCTGCGGCTGCAGCGACCGCAGGCGCTGCTGGGGCGGCCGGCGGGGGTGGCGCCCCCTCCGGGATTGCCCGGCTGACGCGCGTCACGTTCCGCGGCGCGATGTCACTACTCGAATCCGACACAGGCAATACCCCCTCTACGACCAGTACGGTCGCGCCTACCTTGATCTCCGCTCCGCCACCGAGCAGCGTTGGCTCGGCGATGCGGTTGCCATCCACGAACGTCCCGTTGGTGGAGCCCAGGTCCTCGACTTGGAGCCGGTTGGCGTGGCGGCGGACGATCGCATGACGCTTCGACATCTCCTCGTCGTCGATCGCGAGATCGGTGTCCTCGCGGCCGATGACGATCTCTTCGTCGACATCCACCGTCTGACCAGCGTTGGGCCCACTCACTACACGCAGCCGTGCCATAGCGGGTGGCAGCCTACCGATGGCAGCGGATTGCTGCAAGCAGCGTTGAGTCCGTGCGATGACGAATGACGCGCGGTACATTGCGCGCATGAGCCGGGCTGTGGCGCGCTTGGAGGTGGTCGCTGGACGGGCGATCGGCATGTCGATTCTGCTCGACGACGAGCTCCTGATCGGCCGCCACGCCGACGGCGCGGGTCGGCTCGCCGACGACGACGAGATCTCGCGATCGCACGCCCGGATCAGCTTGGACCGGAGCGGCTTCTGCGCGATCGAGGACCTCGGCTCGACCAACGGGACATTCGTCAACGGCCTGCGCATCGCCGGCCCACAGACGCTGTCGGTCGGCGACACGATCGAGGTCGGGGCCACGACGCTCGTCGTTCGCGAGCTTCCGATCCCCGCCACAGAGCGCTCGCTGAAGGCGGTGCCGCCGCAGCCGACCGTCAGCCCCGCGGTGAAGCCGGCGACGGCGACCCCGGCCCCGAGTCAGGCCACTCCGTTGTCTTCCTCGGGGCGGTCGGATCAACCTTGGCGGCCAGACGAGCCCGCCTCCGGTCCGCCGACAGCGGCCCAAACCGAGGCCAAGCTCGGGACTTCCCCGGCCAGCCTCTCTCTGAGGCTCCACATCGACTTCGCCGCGCGCACCGCCACGGTCGCGGTCGACGACGGCTCGAAGCCACTGCATCTTGAGTTCGACGGCGAGGCCTGGCGCCCCGCCGCCTCGTCGTGACCTCTTCGCCGCTTAGCCGCCGACCGGCGCCTGGAGCAAGCGGTACCCGCCGCCGTGGAACACCAGCGGCGTTCCGTCGCTCACCGCGATCTCGAGCACCTCGCCGATGAAGATCAGGTGATCGCCGGCTTCGTGGGTGGCGTGCAGGCGGCAGTCCAGAAACGCCGCCGCGCCCTCGAGGATCGGCGAGCCGCTGGTGCCGATCCGGTGCGCCACCTCGGCGAACGCGTCGCGCCCGCGTGGCCGGTCACGCGAGGCGAAGTAGCGCGACAGCGGCTCCTGGTCCTGGGCCAGGATGTTGACCGCGAACACGCCGTTACGGGTGATGTGGTCGGCGCCCTCGGACGGGTTGATCACACATACGAGGATCAACGGCGGATCGAGCGAAACCGAGGAGAACGCGTTGGCGGTCATGCCGTAGCCGTGCTCCTCCCCCCGTGTGGTCACCACGGTCACGCCGGTGGCGAATGCCCCTACCGTGGACCGGAACTCCTTGCTCGAGAATGTCTCTGGCACGGTCCCGTCGCCCTCGCCGCTAGCCCGCCGACCGGAGCCGGTCGCGGACGATCTGGTCGAAGTCGCGTGTCGTGCCGAGCGACTGCGAGACGACCGCGCGGAACGCGTCGCTGTCCATGACGACGAGCTTCGTCGGCTTCGTCGCACGCGCGCTCGTGCCGCGAGGCCGGTCGAACAGGATCGCCATCTCGCCGTAAAGGTCACCCGGTCCGAGCGTCGAGACGACCTCGGTATTGCCGCCGTCCTCACGCGTCACCTCGAGCTCCCCGTCGACCACGATGAAGAACTTGTCGGCGGGTCCCCCCTGCCGCGCCACCACCGAGTCGGCCTCGGCGTCCACGAGCTGCAGCGAAGCGGAGATCGTCTGCGCCGTCTGGGTGGGGAGGCCGCCGAACACGCTGTACGAGCGCTCGCGGTGGAACTCCGCTCCGAACACGCCCTCGGGCGAGGCGCTCGAGCCCTTGCGGTTGTCGATGAACTGGAGCTCGGTCGGGGTGATCCGGAAGAACGAGATGCTCATCGTGGCGCCGGGCGACAGGGACGGGAACTTCTGACCGAACAGGTCGGCCACGCGCGCGATCTGCTCACCGCTGAGCAGCACCGAGCACTCGCCGACTCCCTGCACGCCGCGCGTCTGGCTCAGGTCGGTCGTGTACTCGTCGATCGTGAACGCCACCATCGGGTTCTGGTCGATGTGTCGCGCGCTCTCGGTGGAGCTCCGCGACCAGAAGTACAGCGACGGGCCGTCGTTGACATACAGGAAAGTGGCGGCATGCGGCGCGCCGGTCGGCGACGCGGTGGCAAGTGTCAGAGTGCTCTGCTGCCCCAGGTACTCGAGGACAGGGCCCGGCAACTCCTGTTCGGTCGTGCTCATCCAGAAATCTCCTTGTCCGAGGTCTCGCCCGCGATCCTAAGGGTTTGGTCGCCAAGAAGCGAGTAGAGGTTCGCGACCTGCCAGGCGCCGGGCATGGAGGCCCGGCGGAACGGCCCCAGGGACGCCGAGCGCGGGGAATTCGGCTTCGAAGCGCCGGCGTCGTGTTAGGCGTGGGTGCCGAATTCCCTTAACGGAATCCGGCGCACACCGTTTCGACCTGCGTCCCGGGTGACGCCGGATTCCGCAGCGAGGCCCAGTGTTATGTCCCAACCAGCAGCGCGGTCAGGAACAGCGCGAGAAAGTGAAACGCCTGGTCGAGCGTCGCGCCCAGCGCTGGATTGGCATCGAGGTCAGCCTTCTTGAACACGCGCGCGTAGGCGGTCAGCAGCCGGCCGTCGTCCTGGATCAGGTGCGGGATCGCGATCAGCGCGGCCAGCCCGATCACGCCCCAGTGCAAGCTCGGCCACAGCCAGATCAACGCCGGAACGAACGCGATCGTGTAAGTCGCGATGTGCGACAGCAGCGCACGGCGCCTTACACCGCGAGAGGACAACCCGCCGCGCTTGTGCATCGCCTGCCACTCGGTCTGGAAGACATAGTCGCCCACCTCATGGGACACGAAGAACACCGCGAAGACCTCTACCCAGGGCATCCGGTGGAACCTATCTCACTGACAGATGACCAAACACTTACGTCGAGCCCGCGACTATCACCGGCCCGCGAGCTCGCGATCGCGCGCCGGGGCGCCCAGCTCTAACTGCTGCTCGGCGCGAATTATGTGCATGACCGCGTTGATCAGGGCCAGGTGGGTGAAAGCCTGCGGAAAGTTCCCCAGGTGACGGCCGGTCGCCGCGTCGATCTCCTCCGCGTACAGCGCCAGCGGACTCGCGAACGACAGCAGCTTCTCGCACAGGCCCCGCGCGCGCCCGATCTCGCCGATCTCGGCCAGCGCGGACACCAGCCAGAACGAGCAGATCGTGAACGTGCCCTCCTCGCTCGCAAAGCCGTCGTCGGTTTGCCCGACGCGGTAGCGCAACACGAGGCCGTTCTCGGTCAGCTCGTCGGCGATCGCGAGCACGGTCGCCCGGATGCGGGGATCGTCGAGCGGCAGGAAGCGAACCAGCGGCATCATCAACAGCGACGCGTCGAGCGCATCGGTCTCGTAGTGCTGAACGAACACGCCTCGCCCGTCGACCCCGTTCGCGCAGATGTCGGCGTGGATTTCGGCCGCCGCGTCCGCCCAGCGCGTCGCCATCCGATCGTCGTTGCGGATCCGCGCCAGGCGTGCGCCGCGATCGGCTGCGACCCAGCACATCAGCTTTGACGAGGTGAAGTGCTTGGGGTCGCCCCGCACCTCCCATATGCCGCGGTCGGGATCGCGCCAATTGCTCAGGGCGCTCTCGACCTGACGCTTGATGATCGGCCACAGGCGGTCGGGCAGCTGGTCACGAGATCGCGTGTGCAGGTAGATCGAGTCGAGCACCGCGCCCCATACATCGTGCTGGGCCTGGTTGTAGGCCCCGTTGCCGATCCGCACCGGCCGCGACTGCTCATACCCGGACAGGTGCACGAGCTCCTGCTCCTCGAGCTTGCTTTCGCCCCCGATCCCGTACATGATCTGGAGCTGTCCCTCCTCGGCCTCGGCCATGTCGGCGACGAAGTAGAAGAAGTCGTTCGCCTCCTCGTCGAACCCGAGCGAGTACAGCGCCCACAGCGTGAACGTGGAGTCGCGGATCCAGCTGTACCGGTAGTCCCAGTTGCGGTCGCCCCCCGGGGCTTCGGGCAACGACGTGGTCGACGCAGCGATCATCGCGCCCGACGGCGCATAGGTGAGTCCCTTGAGCGTGAGTGCGCTCCGCTGGAGGTGCGTTCGCCACGGATGGTCTGGGAACGTGCCGTGCTTCAGCCACTCCTGCCAGAAGCGCTGGGTTCGGGTCAGGTACATGAGTGCCTCGTCGTAGCTCGAGGGCATCTCGTGCTCGGACCAACCCAAGGCGACGAACGCGACGTCGCCCTCGCGCATCGTCGTCCGGGCTCGCGCGCGCGGCCCCTCGAAGCCGAGGCGCAGATCGGTCACCAGTCGCAGCTGGAGGTTCATGCCCTCCGAGCGCGCGATCGCCTCGCTGTAACCAGTCCCCGTGTAGTCCCAGTCGACCGCGAGACCGCCGTAATCGAACGCGGGCTCGCACTCGAGCTTGATCTCGGCCGAGCCCTGGACGCACTCGATCATCCGGAGCAGGACGTGGTCGGCGTCATGATCGGTGGGCGAGCGGCGATGGCTGTGGGAGCGCTCGGTGTCGTGATGCCAGGGCCCGATGCAGAGCGCGTCGCGCACGATCACCCACCCGAGCCGCGTCTCCCAGCTCGTCTCGAGCACCATCGTGCCCGGTATGTAGCGCCGGCCCGCCGGGACGTTGACGTCCGCGGGGCCGATCCGGAAGCCGCCCGCGTCGCGATCGAGGACCGCGGCAAACACGCTCGGCGAATCCATCCGCGGCAGGCACAGCCATTCGACGTTCCCGTTCGGCGCGACCAGCGCGGTCGTCTCACAGTCCGACAGGAACCCGTAGTCCCCAATCGGCGGGAACGCGCTGGACCGAATCCCTTGATCGCTTTGAGCCCCCGACATCCGGGCGCCGATTCTGCTGTGGCGCAGAAGACGTGTCAAGGTATGCTCGCCCGCGACCAGGGCGCATGGGGAGAGAAAAGTGGCACCGCAAATGAGTTCGATCGACGTCATCGCCTCGGCGCTAGAGCCGGTGACGCCGGCGCTCGGCCGGATGAGCTCGCCTGACGGCGCGGTCACGCTGATGCTCAGCGACATCGCGGACGCCGGCGCCGCCGCCGAGCAACTCGGTGCCGACCGATGGGAGCAACTGATGAGCGACCATCACCTGCTCGTCCAGCAGATCCTCGCTCGCCACGACGGGCAGGTGGCGCAGTTCCAGGGAGACGGCTTCCTCGCCTCGTTCGGCAGCGCCCACGCCGGGCTGCACGCGGCCGTCGACCTGCAGCGGACGTTCACGGCCGCCCCCTCCGAGAACCAGTCGCTATCGATCCGCGTGGGGCTCCACTCGGGGTTCGTGATCGGCAACCCCGAGCAGATGATGGGACGCAACGTCGTGCTCGCGGCGCGGATCGCGGCCCAGGCCAAGGGAGGCGAGATCCTCGTCTCCTCGACCGCCAAGGAGTACACCGAGACCGACCCGAGCTTCCGGTTCGAGGAGCGCGGCGAGTTCCACTTCAAGGGGCTCCTCGGGGAGCACGTGGTGTATTCGGTCGTCTGGCGCTAGCGCGCCGGGGGGCTGCTCGGTCAGGCGGCGGCTGCGGCGAGCATGCGGGCGTACTCGCCCGCGGACTGAGGCCGGTTGGCCGCGTCCTTCTCGAGCGCGCTCAGAAGGACCTTCACGAACTCGTCGGACATGTCGGGCCGACGCGTGCGGGGGTCCGGCGGCGGGTCCTGCAGATGCGCCCACAGGATCCGCATGCCCTGGACCTCCGCGAACGGTGGCTGGCCGCACATGGATTCGTACATCACGCACCCGAGCGCGTAGATGTCGGTGGCCTGGCTGACCGGCTCGCCGCGGATCTGCTCGGGCGCCATGTAGTCCATCGACCCGAGCGCCTGACCCGGCAGCGTCAGCAGGCTTCCCTGGGTGTCCTTGGCCAGTCCGAAGTCCGTGATGTACGCGCGGCCGCTTTCGTCGAGCAGGATGTTCGCGGGCTTGACATCGCGATGCACCATGCCGGCGGCCCACAGGGCCTCGAGCCCGGCCGCCACGTCGGTGCACACCTGCACCGCGGTCTGCGCATCGAGCGGCCCGTCGCGCTTGAGCTTGTCGTCGAGCGACATCCCGTCGATGAATCGCTGCGCCATGTACGGCAGGCCGTCGACCTCGCCGGTCTCGAGCACGGGAACCACATTGGGGTGCTTGACCGTCTGCGCGATGCGGGCCTCGCGGTAGAACCGCCGGCGGAACGTCTCATCGCGCGCGTAATCATCCTTGACCAGCTTTAACGCGACCTTGCCGCCGTCGGGCCCGGTGGCGGTATACACCTTGCCCATTCCCCCCTCTCCAAGCAGGTCATCCACGTTGTAGTCGCCAATTTGGCTCCCGATGCGGGGGTCGCTCACGCTCATCGCTCACTCATGATCGGTCTGAAGGGGTCTGCGGAGGGCCCATCATAAAGCTCCGCCGACAGATCGTCGCGGGAGTTGCATGCCCGGGTCCGGCTGACCTCGCCGCAGCCGGTAGGTGCCCCCCTAACTGCGGGTCTGGCGCCGCTACGCGCCAGTAGAATCCTGCTGCTTTGCTAGAGGAGGGCACGATCGTTTCCGGGTACCGGGTCGATGGGGTACTCGGAGAGGGAGGCATGGGCGCCGTCTATGAAGCCACCCAGCTCTCGCTGAACCGTGTCGTCGCGCTCAAGCTGCTGGCGCCGAACCTGAGTGACGACCCGGGATTCCGGGCTCGCTTCGAACGCGAAGGGCAGGTCCAGGCCGGGCTCGACCACGAGCACATCGTTCCGGTGTACGAAGCGGGCCAGAGCGAATACGGGCTGTTTCTCGCGATGCGGCTGATCGCCGGCCCGACCCTCAAGCAACTGATCCTCGACGGCGATCTCGACCCGCGCCGCAGCGTGCGGCTGCTCGCCCAGGTGGCCTACGCGCTTGACGCCGCCCATGAGGCCGGGCTGATCCACCGCGACATCAAGCCGCAGAACATCCTGATCGGGAGGGGCGATCACGCCTACCTGGCCGATTTCGGGCTGATCAAGGCCCCCGACGAGGCCCGCCTGACCGGGACCGGGCAGTTCATCGGCACGATCGACTACGTCGCGCCGGAGCAGATCCAGGGCGATCCTGCCACCCCGGCCAGCGACTGCTACGCGCTGACCGGAGTCCTGTACGAGTGCTTGACGGGGGAAGTCCCATTCCCGAAGCCGTCCGAGGCGGCGACTCTTCACGCGCACGTGATGTCGCCTCCGCCGATCGTGAGCGAGCGCCGCCCCGACCTGCCTCCCGCACTCGACGGCGTGATCGCCCAGGGCATGGCGAAGGATCCGTGGTCCAGGCCGTCGCTCGCGGCCGAGCTGATCCAGTCGGCTTCGCGTGCCCTGTCTTCGAGCGCCTCGATCATCACCGCGCCGCTGCCGCCCGACGGCCGCGACGGCGCCGCCGAGCGCGACCCGCGGGTCCAGACGACCAAGGTCCCGGCGGTCGTCTCGGACAGTACGCAGCCGAGCACCGCCGGCGTCGCGCCCGCGTCCGATCCGCGCGCCGGCATCCGAAGCGATGTGACCCGACCGGTCAGCCGTCCCGTAATCGAGCCGCCGCCGCCGCCGGCGCTCGAGCCTTCGAGCGCGCCCGCCGGCGAGCCCGTGGCGCCAGCACCTCGCCTCGTCGAGCTCCCGTCGCGACTGCTGGCGCAGATCGCGGCACTTGTGATCGTCGCGTTTGTGGCCGGCCTGGTGATTGGCCTGATCGTCCACTGAACCCCATGGATGCAAGGGTTTCGGCGCCCCGGCCGTTAAAGCAGAGGAGGGCTGCCCGCCTCCGGGCAGTCTTGCGAGATTTGGGGAGCCTGGGATAGACTGTGAGGGCGGGCGAGTCTACACTGCCAGGGGGTAGAACGGATGGGGCAGGAACAAGGTGGAGTGTTGGCGACGCTTGATCGCGTGAACGAGCCACGAACGGCCTCTCAGGTATTGGGCCGAACGCTAAGAGGTCGGTACCGGGTTCTTGAGCCGATCTCCGCTGGGGCGATGGGCCAGGTCTATCGCGCGATCGACGCCGAGACCGACACCGAGGTCGCGCTCAAGCAGTGCACGAATCCGCACCACGACCAGCGGTTCGAGGCCGAGGCGCGGCTGCTCTCGAGCCTCCAGCATCCGCGGGTCGTCCGGGTCACCGACCACTTTGCCGCGCCGTCCGGCCAGTACCTGGTGATGGACCTTGTTCGCGGGATCGACCTCGGCGTGCTGCTCAAGCAGCGCGGCCAACCGGGACTTCCGGTCGACCAGTCGATCGAGTACACGCGCCAGACGTGTGAGGCGCTCCAGTACGTGCACGACCAGCAGATCGTCCACCGCGACGTCAAGCCGCAGAACCTGATCTTGAGCGAGAACGGCGTCGTGCTCGTGGACTTCGGGATCGCGCGCCTGCTCGACGAGGTCGAGGAGCAGGGCACCATAGGGATCGGGACGCCGCGGTTCATGGCCCCCGAGGTCTTCGCCGGCGGCAACGTTTCGGCGCGCACCGACGTCTTCAGCGTCGCCGCAACCCTGTGGACGCTGCTCACGGGCAGACCGCCCGTGTACGCCGACCCGACCAAGCTTTCCAGCGTCAACCCGGACGTCACGCCGGAGCTCGAGCGCACCGTCGCCGCCGGCCTCGAGATGATCCCCGAGCGCCGCGTGGCATCGGTGTCCGCCTTCGCGAAGGCGCTCGGCGCGCCGCTGCGGACCGAGACCGGCGTCTCGCTCGCGGTCTCGATCGACGATCCGGACGCCTCGCGCGGCCTGATGGAGGCCGTCGTCCACACCGCGGCCGGCGTGTTCGGGGCGGCCGCCGCCTCGATCTGCCTCGTCGACGAGACGACCGGCGAGCTCGTCTACCAGTCCGCCTGGGGCGCCGGCGCTCGCGAGATCGTCGGCGTGCGACTCCCGCCGGGGGCCGGCATCGCCGGCCAGGTGGTCCAGACCGCCTCACCGGAGGCGGTGCCCGACTGCCGCACCGACCCGCGCTTCGCCGCCCGGATCGCCGAGGGCACCGGATACGTGCCCTACACCCAGCTCGTCGTCCCGCTGCTGCGCGCCGGGCGAGCGATCGGCGCGCTCGCGATCCTCGATCGCCGCGACGGGCGCGCCTACCGCAACGACGACATCGAGCCGGCCGCCCTGTTCGCCGACCTCGCGGTCAAGGCACTCGACGTCACGCCGAACTCGTTCACGAGCCTCGGCATGACCTCGCTGGGATAAACCTGCTGCGCGTCGGCGCAGATGGGTGGCTTGCGCCCTTCACAAACTTGCGCTACCGTCTCGCCCGCTCGGGGCCGAGGCTGAGCGAAAAACGGATAAATCGCGGGCCACCTTAGACGGGGGTAAATGGAATGACGGGTCGGAGTGGGTGCTTGATCCGGCGGATCGCCGGACTGTTTGGCGTAGTCGCGGCGGTGGCGCTGGTCGCGGCGCCGGTGGCGCTGGCGAATAACAACACGATCACCGCACAAGCCACGGTCCAGTTCTCAGGAGCGGTCGACAGTCCTGCGTCCTGCACGGGCGCCACGTCAGCGATGATCGCCTGGGGCGACGGCACCACCTCCACGGGAGTGATCACCGGCAGCGGAAGCAACCTCGTCGTCAGCGGCACGCATACATACGCGGAGTCCGCGGTGGGCACCCAGTCTGGAACGGTGACGCTCACCGGCCCCGCTGGCACGGGTGGCTGTGGACCGTCGCCAGGCACCGAGGACTTCTTCACCGCCACCGTGAGCATGGCGCCGCCGATGTTCACCCAGTGCCCGGCCGTCTACCTGAATAACGGCTGCCAATACCTGATCACGGTTAACAACAGCACCGAAACCGTGTTGCAGGATCCGAACGAGGGGCCCTACGAAGGGTCGGACGACTCGCTGATCGGAGTCCAGAACAACTCGTCCACGCCGGTCTCCGAGCTGCCGCTCGCAGTTCCAGGCTCCGAATTGTTCGGGTTCGACGGGGACGGCATCTGCGACCCAGGCGGACCTCCCGTTCCGGCTGGCTGCGCCCCTCAGGCCGGCTCGCCGGCCGGCACAGATTGCACCCAGGGCCTCGGCGGCTCGTGCGCGTTCCCGGCCCCAGCCGGTGAGCCCGCGGGCTACGTCGAGCCGGGGGCATTTGCCCCGATGACGCAGAATGGTTATGAGGGTCCGACGAGCTGGTTCTCGAACGTGAGCGCGGACACGAGTTCGGGCGTAGTCCACTTCTCTCCGGCCATTCCTCCGGGGGGATCGAGCTACTTCAGCCTCGAGGAGCCGCCGGTCGGCACGACCATCGGCGTCGGCGGAACGTCCCCCCTTCCCGGCGCGTTTTCGCCACCGACGGTCTCGAGCACCGGCGCGAGCTTCTCGGCGCTCATGAACCCGAACGGGCAGGCCACGACCGCGTACTTCCAGTACGGGCTTGACCTCAAATACAGCAAGCTCGGGGGCTCCGGGCCCGACTACACCAACTCGACTCCGGTCCAGTCGTTCGCCGGCAACTTCTCCGACGACTTCGTGACCGCATCGGTGTCCGGGCTCGTCCCGAACGCGCTGTACCACGTCCGGCTCGTGGCAACCAACGCCGCCGGCACGACTTTCGGGCCCGACATGACGTTCACGACCAGCCACGGGGCGACGCCCGGATCGCCGACGCTCGGCCGGACGTTCAACATCTCGACGGTCAGCGGGCTCATCCTCGTGAAGGTCCACGGTGTGTTCATCCCGTTGACCGAGCTCACCCAGATCCCCGCGAACACGCTGATCAACGCGCTCCACGGCACGCTGTCGCTGACCAGCGCCGGTGTCGGCGGCCATCCGAGCGCCGACGTCGCCGCCAAGGGCAAGGGTAAGAAGGGCAAGGGCAAGACCGCCACGCAGAAGGGCAACTTCGGTGGCGCGATCTTCAAGATCGGTCAGGCCGCGGGCGGAGCCAACAAGGGCCTCGTCACGCTCTCGATCGTCGAGGGCGCGTTCAAGGGCGCCCCGTCGTACTCCCAGTGCACCAAGCACAAGGCCAGCGACGCGACCGTCGCGAAGGCGTCGTCCAAGACGCTCCAACTTCTGCACGCGAGCGCCAAGGGCAAGTTCAGCACCAAGGGCAAGTACAGCGCCGCCACCGTGCTAGGCACGAAGTGGACCGTCGCCGATCGCTGTGACGGAACGCTCACGCATGACATCACCGATTCGGTCAAGGTGACCGACTTCGTCCACCACAAGACGGTCACCCTCCACGCGGGGCAGAGCTATCTGGCGACGAAGCCGTAAGAGAGGCAATTAGCGGAGGTTGGGGTGAAGTTGACGGGATCGCGCAGGCAATCGTTCCGGCAGATAGCCGGGACGAGCGCCGCCATCCT
>Ga0335073_10009129_pt1 | contig 13914 bp, 9 predicted proteins | sample Lox_Sample_22_FD_207093 | JGI IMG/M metagenome (GOLD analysis project Ga0335073, IMG submission 207093) | Soil microbial communities from Loxahatchee National Wildlife Refuge, Florida, United States - Lox_Sample_2.2 | ecosystem: Environmental > Terrestrial > Soil > Wetlands | place: USA: Florida... | reverse complement strand
GGTGCCGTCGCCGGCCACGTCGCTGGTCTTGGATGCCACTTCGCGCACCATCTGCGCGCCCATGTTTTCCAGCGGGTCCTTGAGTTCAATTTCCTTGGCGACGGTGACGCCGTCCTTGGTGATGGTGGGTCCGCCGAATTTCTTCTCGAGAACCACGTTGCGGCCCTTGGGACCGAGCGTCACTTTGACTGCGTCCGCAAGCTGATTGACACCGCGAAGAATGGCCTGACGAGTGCGATCGCTGTAGATTATTTGTTTCGCCATGGGAGGTACCTTCCCGAGACATTTTATCCCAGGACCGATTGCGCCACCTTATTTGGCAGACGGCCAAGGGAAGTCCTACTCTGAAAGCAACTTCTCCCTTCTAGCTTTTTCAAAACATCTACAGCTTGCCTCGCGAAGCAGGCCGAGCCGAGCATCGCGGCGTTTTCATCTCCTGGGGTGAGCCGCATCGAGGTCCATGGTGGTTCATTCGTGGTGAATTGAACGACGGGCGGAAGTCCCCTCACGTCCCGTCCCTACAGTTCCACTCTCGTTCACTTAAGGTCCCGGCGCGTTCGCTTCGTAGGATTCACGCGGTCGACGACCAGCGTGATCGGGCGGCGCCTGCAGGCGTTCACGATAGGGTAGGAATGGCAGAACGCGACCTAAACACCTTCGAGACGGTCTCCGCCCACCCCGTAGCCCAACACATCGGGTCCTCTACGGGCGACGGTTTCGGCCCCCGTCGCCGAGTCGTCGGACCTTCCACTTCAACGTGACACTCCGGCAGCCCTCCCAGACGGGGGTCCAAGAATCACATTTGCCCGGATTTTTCCGGCCTCGCCTGATTCCGTTAAGAATAACCTCAATTAAGCAGATGGCAACGATCATTAATTTTCGCTGCGTTGAGGCGAGCGCTCAAGAGGTTCCATGCGATGGATTCGGAAACAATGTCGCCCTCAAGTGTCCAGGGTGTGGGCATCCGATTCTTGCAATCGCCCGCGAGAGTCAACGTGGGTCTAGCAGTTTGCGGAAAAACGCCTATTTTCAGGCGCGGTCGTAACTCGCATTATGCCGAATTGAAAACAGGCGCAGCCTAAAGTGCTTTTGACATACCTAAGTGCCTCAGTCTGCGGCTCGTTTTGCCCGCTTTGGCCGCGCCCGGGCACACTTCTACCCTGACTCATGCGGCACCAACCGGGCTGGCCAGCAGATTCCGCATCCGCACCAGGTTGTACGCCGCAGCCGCGAAGGTAAACACCCAGCCGACCTTCTCGATCCCACGATGTCGGACCTTTCTCATCAGAGCGATCGTCTTCAGCCAGCCGAAACACTCTTCGATGCGTTTCCTTTTCTTCTGGCTGACAGCGTAGCCGCTATGCCGGGTCGTTCGGGAATCGATCGCACTGCCACCGCTGCGCTTCGTGTTCTGTGCCACGTGTGGGGTAACGTGTAGATGCCGGCACTCGGCTACGAAGTCCCGTGTGTCGTAACCCTTGTCGGCGCCTACAGTGACTCGATGGTCTCCGGAAATCTGTTCCAGCATGGCCATCGCCGCGGCTCGCTCCGCCAGGCCGTTGGCAGGGAACACTTCCGTGTTCACAATCAGCCCGTTGCGGTTCTCGGTCAACAGGTTCCCGTTATAACTCAGCTTGGCTTCCTTGCCGCTGCCCTTGCGTGCCAGGAGCGCGTCAGCATCGGTGGTGGATTCGTGAGTCTGATTGCTCCGTTTCTCTCCGTGGAAGTTCACCGTCGGGTTGCCAGGATCGTCCGGCGGTTGGCTGTTTCCGTCTTTCCGCTGAAAGCTCTTCAGGCTCGCCCAAGCTTCGATCAACGTGCCGTCCACGGTGAAGTGTTCATCGCTAGTCAGCCCCTTCGCTTGAGCTTGCTTGACCACCTCACCAAGAAACTCACGCGCCACGTCGCCTTCCAACAGCCGGTTCCGGTTCTTGGTGAACACCGTCGCATCCCACACCGGTTCGTCCAGGTTCATTCCCACGAACCACCGGAACAACATGCTGTAGTCGATCTCTTCCATCAACAGCCGTTCACTGCGGATCGAATAAAGCATCTGAACCAGTTGTGCCCGCAGGAGTTTCTCCGGCGGGATCGACGGCCGCCCGGTCTTGGCGTACATGGCCTCGAATCGCTCCGTCATGTTCTTCAAAGCTTCATCCGCCATTTTGCGTATTGCCCGCAATGGATGACCGGCTCGTACCCGGGCTTCCGGCGAAACATAGCTATACATGTCGGCTTGTTGATGATCGATTCCGCGCATGGTAGTTAGACGCTCACAACATTTCCGGCGTCACATGTTTCGGATGGTTTTTTGGCGTTTTTCCGCAAACTGCTAGAGGAAGCTGGTTTCAACCAAGGGCCAAGCACCCTGACAGCCCGACCCCGATGCATTTTTCGAGCCTCGCGCGCGAGCGCTGGGATGAGAACGGACGCGCCCATCGACTGGCCCAGGCCGTAGAGCGCCATGGTGGTGTTTGCGGCACAACCAGTCCGCCCACGTGGACGTCGACCGCTTCGCGGATTTCGGAACCGCCGCTCGGTAGCGGCCGCGCACCGCGGGCGGCGGGACGGCATAGCCTGCTCGCAGTAGGAATGCTGCGTGAGCGGCCATTCGCTTCGCGCATCGCCGACGCCTTGGAGTAGAATCACGGCGGTCCGTTGGGTGCGCGCGGCGTGAATAGCCAGGCATCGAGCGCGATGCCGTCAGCCGGGGGTTACACCGATGGCTGTGGCAGCTGGCGAGGTTGGAAGCGTGCCTGCAAATTCACAGTGTCCGTCATTGGTCCACCTATCAATGTAGAAGACGACGGTAAACTCAGCTGATTACCGATTGGTTCTGTAAGTGCATCTCGGGGGACGGCAGGAGAACCTACTATGTTGACATCCTCGCAGCGCTCCGCGCTGGTATCGTGGCTGTTACATTGCGGCGCCGTCCTGCTGATTCTGGCAGTAACGGGCGTCAAACCCCAGAACATTCCGCTCATTCACAACATACTCGTGGTTCCGGCGGACATAGCAGAGTACCATTCACACCTGAAACCGGGAGGTGGTGGAGGTGGTGGAGGAGTCCATGCGAACACGCCCGCGAGCCGTGGCGCGCTTCCGCGATTTGCACCCGAACAAATAGTTCCACCGGTCGTGAGGATCGATAACGCCCTGCCCGTTCTGCCGGTGGAACCTACGCTCATTGGCAGCACCGACATCAAGCCCGTGGTCTTCGATTACAAAGTCTGGGGCGATCCGGATGGCGCCATCGGCAAGCCCTCGGGCGGCCCCGGCGGCGAGGGCGGGATTGGCCGTGGCCATGGCAGAGGCGTAGGCCCCGGCAGAGGCGCCGGCCACGGTCCGGGTGGGAACGGCGGCGAAGGCGGCGGCGCGGAATATTCGGGCGGCGGCATGGCTTCGCTGACACAACCAGTGCTGCTCACGAAGGTCGATCCGGAATACAGCGAGGAGGCTCGAAAGGTCCGGTTGCAGGGTACTGTGCGGCTCAAGATCGTGGTGGATACGCACGGTCAGGCGCAGAACATCACGGTTAGTCAAAGCCTCGGCCTCGGGCTCGATGACCGTGCGGTGGATGCCGTCAAAAAGTGGAAATTCCTTCCCGCCCGGCGCGATGGAAAGCCGACTGCCGTGATGGCTTATGTGGACGTAAACTTCCGGCTGCTGTAAGCAGACCGTTAATCGGAGTACAGAGTACTTAGGGGCCGGAGGTATACTGTAAGCGAACTAGTCGAGGGTTCGCAACAATGGCGATGCATTGCCCGCAGTGCCTGACGGAGTATCGCGATGGTTTCACCGAATGTGCCGATTGCCGTGTGCCTCTGGTCCCCGGCCCGCCTCCAGAATCCGAGGAAAAAGGCCACAGCGTCGTGCTGGTGACCGTGCTCGAAACCAGCGATCCATTCGTCGCCAACATGGCAAAGGCGACATTGGAGGATAACGGGATCGAATATGTGCTATCCGGCGACGACCCCGATGAGCGCGGCCTCAGCGGGATGACACCCATGGGCGCGGCGGCTTCGCGATTCCAGGTGGAAGTTCGGGCGGCGGAACGCGCGCGCGAAGTCCTGGAGCCGCTCTCCAATCCGGAACCGCTGGCGGAAGAGGAAACTGGGAATTCGTAGCGGTTATCGACGCGAAAAACAGCTCTAATAGTGAGTCCTCGCGGAACCATTGGGCCGGAAGAGTGTCCGGGCGCTTTCCCTGAATGTCACGCGTGCCAACGGTCGATTTTAAACGGCGAATTTCTTCCAGTTCACCTCTGCACGATCTCGTAAACCACACTCATCGGTGTGCGGCCCACCTCTCGGTATCGGGACAGCCATTCGCGGATTTCCAGGTAGGAACCGATGGCGAGCCGTGGGTTCTCCAAGCTAAGGCTGTCGACTAGGAAAGTCGGCTTCGAAAAGGAGAACTCCGCACGATTTCGCGCCGCCTGGTCCGCCAGGACTGCGGACACGTCGCGCAAATGCCGGTCGGCCGGGACTCCAGTGAGCGGCTGGGAGTCCCAAAATCGTGAGGCGGTCGGCATGCGGGTATAGACAAAGATGCCGGGCCGATAGCCCCAAATGAAAAGCGTATCGCCGGGCTGCCTGTGGCCATTCACAATTTGGGCCGCCGCACGGCTGTCGCGATCGATGGCAAGATCGGCCCACTGGTGAGGGCGGACAGCAAGGAGATCGCCCGCCAGCGTCACGTATCGCGGTCCGAAGCGGACGGCGGGCACGAGCAGAGCGACAGCGGCCATCCAAGCAATGGTTCGACGGCGCGCGAGCGCGCAGGACGCGGCCAGCACCATCGGCGGCAGCATTTGAAGGAAATATCGCGGGAAAAAACGGGCTCCCAGCGTCACACCGGCGAACGAAAAAGCCAGCCACACCGCCAGCCAGCGCCGTTCCGGCTTGCGATTTTCCCACCAGAACGCCGCCGCGCCAAACGCCAGCGCCGCGTGAAATCCCAGCCAATCGGCCGTGCGTTTGACAGCGTTTGCCCATGGGTGCATTTCCGGCGAACTGCGCGCGTAGGCCGTGCTCCATTCCCATACCTGTTGGAAGTAGGCCGGCAGAGCGCCTGTCGCAACAAGCACCGAGAGGGCCACCACATTGGGAATCGCGAACCCTGCCGCGAGCGCGGGAAGCGAGCGCCACGCGAGCAGCGCGCAGGCGGCCAGCACGAGGAGGCCTTTTGCATGGAAAAGAAACGCGACCCCGCACCAAAGGCCGGCGGCGAGCGGCCGGCCCTTCCACGCGGCATGCATCGCCAGGATGGCCGGGAGCAGGAGGAACATGTCGGGCACGATCGGGATAATCGCGGCCGGCAGATCGAAATTGAGGAAGAACGCCATCAGGCCGGCCGCAACCGCAGCCTCCCGGTCACCCCACAGATCGCGCGCGAAGCGCCAGATGGCGACCGCGACAGCCAGCACGAACACGGCGTCAAACAGGCGTAACGGCCAACCCGGGAGCGCGCCCATGGCGGCATACAGCAGCGCGGCCAGCGGCGGCTTGTCATACCACAGATCGCGATAGAGCATCTTGCCGTTAAGAATTTGGATGCCGGCCGCGAGGTGATAATTTTCGTCCGCCCACAGAATATCGGCATGGCAAAGCCGCAGCGCCAGAGTGAGCGCGAAAATCCCCGCAAAAAGCCATCCCCAGTTCTTCCCGAAGGTCATTTGCGCACCCGCAGATGGCAGCGGATATCGAGCGCGGGGAAGATCCACGCGACGTGGCGTTCGTACCATTTTATCGAGCGCCCGGCAATGAAGCGGCCCAGATTATCCAGCACGAAATTGCCGCCGAAAGTCAGACGGCACTCGACAATTTCGAAGCGGAATGGCGCGCCGGCGAAGGTCGGGAAATCGTTGCCGGTGAAATATTCAAAGCTGGCCGCCGCCAGGTGCCGGCGATGCGTGGGATCGGTATAGGAATTGTGCGAGCTGAAATGCGGGGTAGTAATGAAGACGTCGGCCCCATTCTGCGCGACGCGGTAAACTTCCGCCATGGCGCGCATGGGATCGGCAAGATGCTCGATGACGTGCGACATGTGGATGCGCGAGAACTGGCTGCCAGCGAGCGGCCAGGGGTAGCAGTCGAGGTCCCACACGTGCTCGGCTGCGGAATCCGCGGAGACGTCGATACCGATCGCGCCGGGTTCCGCTTTGCGCTTGCCGCACCCGATATCCAGGGTCATCGCTATCACAATAGCGCAGGTCCCGGCGGATCTCGGAGAATCCTTGATATAATTCGGTCCCAAAGGGTCTGGAATCTATGAATCGAACGATCATCCTCGCCATGCTATTCGCGTCTGTGGTTGGCGCGCAGACGCTGCCTCCGGGCGTTCAGAAAATGACCTCGATGGGCGGGATCACGGAATACGATTTCCCCAACGGATTGAGGGTGCTGCTCTACCCGGACGCCGCCGAGCCGAAGATCACCGTGAACGTGACGTACCTGGTGGGCTCGCGGTTCGAAGGGTATGGCGAAACCGGCATGGCGCACCTGCTCGAGCACCTGGATTTCATCGAAACCACCACCGGCCGGCACATCAAGGATGAAATTACGGCGCACACGTCCAGTTGGAACGGCACCACCTCGGAAGACCGCACTAATTACTACGAGACATTCACGGCGAGCGACGAGAATCTGAAGTGGGCGCTCGGTCTCGAGACCGACCGCATGGTGAATATCAAGTTCAACAAGCAGATTCTGGACACCGAAATGACTGTGGTGCGCAACGAGCTGGAGCGCGGCGAGAACAACCCCGGCTCCATTCTCGGCGAACGGGTGGCGGCCACAGCATACATCTGGCACAACTACGGCAAGTCTGTGATCGGTTCGAAAGACGACCTCGAGGGCGTTCCCTACACCCGCCCGGAGGCGTTTTACCACAAGTACTATCAGCCGGATAACGCCGTGCTGGTAATCACCGGGCGCATCGACGACTCAAAGACGCTGCAATTCGTGGCCGATTCCATGGGCAAGCTGCCGCGCCCCACCCGCAAGCTGGAAGCCACCTACACGATCGAACCGCCTCAGGATGGCGAGCGCTTCGTGGCGCTGCGGCGCGTGGGCACGGGACAGAATGTGCTGGTGGCATATCACGTGGCCGCGGCCGGCCACCCCGACTCGGCCGCGCTACAGGTGCTAGCGGGTATCCTGAACGGCGCCAGCGGCGGGCGCGGCGGCCGGGGCGGCGGTGGCGTGGGTGGTCCCAACGAGGGCCGGTTGGCGAAATTCGTGGTCGACCCTCAACTGGCGACGGCGGCCAACATGCGTTTCCAGGCGCTGCACGATCCCGGATTGGCGGAGATTTCTGCCAACCTCACTCAGGACCAATCTCCCGACGCCGCGCGCGATGCCATCTTCAAAACCATTCAGGACGTGATCGACAATCCGCCCAGCGCGGCGGAGTTGGAGCGTGTGCGCACCCAGCTTCTGCGCGGCCTGGAAAACAGCTTATCCAATCCGCAGGCCATTGCCACGGGCGCGCTGAACACGGCGATTTCACAAGGCGACTGGCGCCTGATGTTCCTCCAGCACGATCGTCTGAAGGACGTCCAGGCTGCCGACGTGGTCCGCGTCGCCAAGGCCTATTTCAAGCCATCCAACCGCACAGTTGGTTACTACATTCCGGACATGAATCCCGACCGCACCGTGGTGCCGCCCACGCCCGATCTCGAAGGCACACTGAAGAACTACAAGAGCACCATCAACATCGTTCACGCCGAGATGTTCGACCCAACCATCGCGAATATCGAGGGTCGCGTGGTGCGCTCGAAGCTGGCGAACGGCATGCAGTTGGACATTCTGCCGAAGCTGACCGAGAACAACATGGTGACGGCCACCATCGAACTGCGCTTCGGCGACTCCTCCACGCTCGCCGGCCAGCGCGAAGCCGCGGCCTTCGCCGGCAGCCTGCTGATGTCGGGAACCAAGGAGCACACCCGCTCCCAGTTGCAGGACGAATTCCGGAAGCTGAACGCGCAGGTGACGGTGACCGGCGGCGGAGCTACCGGATTCGGCGGGGGACGTGGCGGGCGCGGCGGCGGCGCGGGCGGGGGCGGAGCAATCGATAGCGCTACGGCCACCATCACGGCGCCGAAGGAGAATTTCGTCGCGGCGATGAAATTGGCGGTGGAAGTCATGAAAGAACCGGCCTATCCCGAGGCGGACTTCGACCGCGTCAAGACGCAGCGCGTCAAGGCGCTCGAACTGCCGCAGACGGAGCCGAACCAACTCGCGCAGGAAATGCTGAATCGCCACCTTTCTCCCTTCGCGAAAGGCGACGCCCAGTACCAGCCCACGCGAGAAGAGCAAAAGCTCGAGGTCGGGAAGGTCACCCTGGCCGACGCCAGGAAATTCCACGACGATTTTTACGGCGCGAACTACGGCGTAATGGCGGTGGTGGGCCCGGTGAACCCGCCTGAAATTCAGAAGGCCGCCGGCGAGTTTCTCGGAAGCTGGAACACCGCGAAGGCGTACAAGCCGATGGTGGTGCCGTTCCAAAAAGCGCCGGCGATCAATCGAAAGATCGAGACGCCCGACAAGGCCAACGCCGAATTCCTGGGCGGTGAGCGCTTCCGGATGTCGCAAAACGATCCCGATTATCCCGCCATCATTTTGGCCAGCTACATGTTCGGCGAGCCCATCACCTCGCGCGTATCGAACCGCATCCGCAATAAAGAAGGCCTTAGTTACGGCGCTAATGCCCGCATGGTCGTGCCGAACGAGGGCGAGGCCTCGATGCTGACCGTAACTGTGAGCTTGAATCCGGCGGTTGGGCCGAAGGTCGAGCAGTGCTTCTTCGAGGAGTTGCAAAAAGCTTACCAGGACGGCTTTACCGCCGCCGAAGTGGACGAAGCCAGGAAGGCGGTGCTCGAAGCGCGAATGCTGAACCGCTCCACCGATGCCTCGCTCGTGACCTTCCTGGCATCGCACGAGCAATTGAACCGGCCCCTGAAGTGGGACGCGGAAGTGGAGGCAAAAATCGCGTCGCTGACACCCGGCCAGATCAACGCCGCCTTCCGCACGCACATAGACCCTGCGGGAATGACTATCGTTAAAGCCGGGGATTTTGCGGCTGCAAAGGTGTTCCAATAGACATTGCACCAATATCTATATAGAACTTCCAGTACTCCACGATGGTCAATTTTGTGATCTTCCGGACAGGAATCGCGGAAATTTTGTCACGTCGCATAACATCGGGCTGTCGGAACGCGTCCTTTCCCCAGTAAACTATAAGCCGAGACCATGCCAGCCAAGCGTCTCCTTCGTAGCAGGGATAAAAGATTCTATTTCCTCTTTCGAGAGCATCCGCAGCCCATGTGGATTCTGGATGCCAACGGTCAGCATCTCGAAGCCAATGCCGCTGCCTGTGCCTTGTATGGCTATTCGCCGGAGGAATTCGCGCAATTAAGCGTGGGTGACCTGCAAAGTCCCGAGGACACTCGCCGCTTCCTCGCTGAATTGCAGAACTCCGCACGTTCGTCGGCCAGCGAGTGGCGTCACCGCACGAAAGACGGCCGCTGGATCGATGTCGAAATCGCGTTGCACAGAATTGCGTTTGGGGGCGAAAACGCCGAACTCGCGGTCCTGATGGATGTCACTGGCCGGCGACAGCTCGAAGATCAGCTTCGCCAGTCGCAGAAGATGGAAGCCCTGGGCCTGCTCACCGGCGGCGTGGCGCACGACTTCAACAATCTGCTCACCATCATCACCGGATATAGCCAGATCATCCTCGGCAAGCTTCCCGAAGGCGACCCCAATCGCCATTTCGCCGAGCAGATCGTGAAGGCCGCCGAACGGGCCGGAGAGCTCACCAGCCGGCTGTTGTTGTTCAGCCGCCGGCGCGTCCCGCAAGCCAAGGTCATCGACCTGAACCAGGTGGTGAACAGCCTGGGCACCATGATGCGGCGCCTTTTGGGCGAAGAGATCGAGCTGACGTTCAACCTCGCCACCGACCTGGGAAGCGTCAATGCCGATGCCGGGCGCATCGAGCAGGTGCTGCTGAATCTAGCGGTGAACAGCCGTGATGCCATGCCGCACGGCGGAACCCTCACCATAGAAACCAGCAACGTCACGGTGGAAAAGGGCGGACCGGCCAAACCCGGCGCCTATGTGGCGCTGACCGTGAAGGACACCGGCACCGGGATGGACACCGCCACGCAAGCCCACGCCTTTGAACCGTTTTTTACCACCAAGCGCGCCGGTGCGGGTACCGGTCTCGGACTCTATACGGTCGCCGGCATCGTCAAACAGAGCGGTGGCGCAGTCGCACTCAAGAGCGAGCCAGGACGCGGCACGACGTTCCGTGTCTATCTGCCGCGCGTTGATCGCGCGCCGGTGGCGGCAGCGCCGGCGGCGCCGAAAGCGATGGCCGCCGGCGGCGCCGAGACCATCCTGCTGGTGGAAGACGACGAGATGGTGCGGACACTGGTACGGGAGACGATGGAGAGCATCGGGTATCACGTGCTGGAAGCCAGCGATCCGCTGGAAGCCCACGTGGTGGCCGGCAGTTACCGCAACGCCATCCACCTCTTAATCACCGATGTGATCATGCCCAAAGCGAGCGGTCCGCAGCTCGCCAAAGAGCTTCTGAAGCTTTGTCCCGGGTTGAAGGTGCTGTATATGTCTGGGCACACGGAGCGCGCCATTTCGAAGCGCGGCGTGCGGCGCAAGGAAGTGGCCTTCCTGCCGAAGCCATTCACTCCCTCGGAACTCATCGACAAGGTCCGCGAAGTATTGGAAAACGGCGGGCGCACCAATCACGCCAGCGAGTAAGGCACCGGTAGGGCGGAAATATTAGTGAGCCGCGACCGCCACGGAACGGTGCTTTTCACCGGCCGGCCCTTCCGCGTTCGCCAGCGCCAGGGACGCGAGCGCCGTGGCCGCGTCGCGCATGAAAAGATCCTGCATCGACCCCGGGACATAGTGTTTGTTCATCGAGATTGCCTCCCAGTAGCCGGCGGGATCCTGCTGACGGACCAGCCAGCGCAACGCTTTCGCGAGCGCGGTGTGCGACGCTTTTATCCCGGATTGCTCCAGGGCAAGCGCCACCACCGCCGTCGCGTAATTGTTGCTGCCCGAGGAAATCGCTGCCTCAGGATGGTCCTTCCAAGGACCCAGCGATTCCATAGTCCAGCCGCCATCCGGCTGCTGCCTGGCGAGAATTTCCGCCAGGAGCTTCGAGCAATCGGATCTGGGCCAGGCCTCGGGCAGAGCGGCCGAAACCCAGAAGAGCATCAGCCGATTGTGCAGCGGTTGGCCCGTTTCGGCGGCGCGAAGGTAGGCCGCCAGATCGCCAATGCGCGCCTTCACGTCCGGCCTTTCGCGATAAGAAGCGGGAGCCGCGCTCACAGCCACCGCGGCCAGGGTCGCCCCGTAGTAAGCCGAGTCTCGCGTTTCGAAAGGATCGTCGTTAAAATCGAACCAGGACCATCCGCCCTTCGAAGCGCCCTCGCGAATCTGCGCGGCCCACATGCGGTCGAACGCTTGCAAGGTGGACGCGCCGGACGGGTCGCTGCGGGCAAGCAGGAGGGCGGCCAGGATCGATTGCACGCCTTCCGCCTGCGCCGCCAGCGGTTCCCGCTTAAAGCGTGCGGAGCCGAACATAGGCAAGTTCTGAACGGTACGCTCCTTGACGCCGGCGAGAATCGCGGTCTCGTATTCGGTAGGCCCGGTTTCGCCGAGCACTTCCCGCAACGCCGGGCGGGCGATCATGTAAGTCAATTGGGTGTGGCACGACACGCACGTGCCGCCGGCGCTTTTGGCGGCAGGCCAGGCGAACCAGGCTTTCTGCCGGGCGTCCAGGTAGTCGGCCGCGAGCCGCGGGTTCCAAGTGGCGCACCAGCCGGGAAGCGCGAAAGCCAAAAGCGGGATGACAGTCAGTCGCATGCCTCTCTCGAGAGTGACCGCTCCTTGGCGGACGCGGCTCAGTAGGGTCCGTCGCGCCGTTTCAAGAGCGGTCGTTAGCTTTGAGTTTGCCAGTGGTAGTGGTCATACGCAATAACCAATTAAGAGCGTTTCGATATAACCACTATGATAGAGAAATGAGTTCCGCTCTGGCCATGATCTCCATTGATCGCGCGAGTTCCAAACCGCTCCACCGGCAGATCTACGATTCTTTTCGATCCATGATTTTCGAAGGCCGCCTGCGGCCCGGCGAGCAGGTTCCGGCGAGCCGCGCGCTGGCCGCTGAACTGGCCATCTCGCGAATTCCGGTGCTCGGGGCGTATGCCCAACTGCTGGCCGAAGGCTATCTCGAAAGCCGCACCGGGGCGGGAACGTTCGTGGCCACATCGCTGCAGCCGGAATTGCGCAACCCGCGGCCCGCGTTGATCAAGCAGGGAGAGGCGGAGCCTACGGCCATGTGGAGCGGAGCCCGCAGCTTGCCCGCGGGGCCGATTCCGTGGCTGCGCCAGCCCGGACCATTCAGCGTGGGACAACTGGCGTACGACCATTTTCCGTTCCACGCCTGGTCGCGAATCGTGACGCGGCACGCGCGGCGGGTGAGCGCGAAATCGCTGAACTATCCGGAGCGGGCCGGCCTGGCCGACCTGCGCGATGCAGTGGCGCGGTATCTTCGGGCGTCGCGCGCGGTGCAGTGCGACGCATCGCAAATCGTCATCGTGAGCGGATCGCAGCAGGCTCTGGCGTTATCGGCACGCGTGCTGCTGGATACCGGGGCGCCGGCATGGGTGGAGGAGCCGGGATATCCGTTTCTGCGCAACGCGCTCAGCTTGGCCGAATGCCGCATGGTGCCGGTGCCGGTGGACGCCGAGGGGCTGGATGTCGCCGCCGGAATGAAGCTTGCGCGGCGGGCGCGCGCGGCATTCGTCACGCCCTCGCACCAATTTCCCCTCGGCGTCACGATGAGCGCGTCGCGCCGCCTGCAGTTGCTCGAATGGGCACACCGCGCCGGCGCCTGGATCGTGGAGGACGACTACGATAGCGAATACCGTTACGAAAGCATGCCGGTGGCGTCTCTACAAGGGCTCGACGGCGGGCGGCGGGTGATCTATATCGGAACGTTCAGCAAGACGCTCTTCCCTGCCCTGCGCGTCGGATACGCCGTCGTTCCTCCCGCGCTACTCGACGCCTTCCTGGCAGTGCGGCACGCGAGCGATCTGGGCGAACCGGCCCTTTATCAGGCGGCACTGGCCGATTTCCTGAACGAGGGCCATTTTGCGCGGCACGTCCGCAAGACTCGGCAATTATATGCCGCGCGGCGCGGAGCACTGGTCGGCGCGCTGCGGGCGGAATTCGGCGCCGGAGTGGAGATTCTGGGCGCGGAGGCCGGTATGCATGTGGTGATGACCCTGCCGCGCCGGTTGTCGGACGTGCGGATTGCGACGCGCGCGGTGGCCGGGAAACTCTGGCTCTGGCCGCTTTCGACATCGTACGCCGGGCCGAACCCCCGCCAGGGATTCATCCTGGGTTTCGGAAGCACGCGCGCGGATCAGATGCCCGAGGCGGCGCGTCACTTACGCAGGCTGATGGAAAGCGAAAGTGGTCATACCCCGGAGGAGCGCAGTGGTCATTGAATCGGACGTCCCGGCATCGTATTTTAGTTGCCAGTGTTCGATCGGGTGGTGAGTGCCATTCTGAGCCTGGGGCGCCTGCTATTCGTACTGGCTATCATCCAACTGGGCCTGGAAACGCTGCTCTGCGCCCGCCATGCCGACTCCTATTCGCACCAGCGGTTTTATAACCTGAACGGGGTGGTGCCGGTGATTCCGTGGCTTCCCTCGTCACCCCCGTGGCCGATCTATGCGTTCGGCGCGGCCCTGACGGTTGCGGGCGCAGCGATGCTGTGGAATCAAACCTTGCGCGCGGGTGCTCTGGCGGCGGGAGGATTGATGTTCGCGGGCGCGATCCTGCTGAACCTGCCGAGATCCGCGGCACACTTGGG
>Ga0335073_10009128_pt1 | contig 13914 bp, 6 predicted proteins | sample Lox_Sample_22_FD_207093 | JGI IMG/M metagenome (GOLD analysis project Ga0335073, IMG submission 207093) | Soil microbial communities from Loxahatchee National Wildlife Refuge, Florida, United States - Lox_Sample_2.2 | ecosystem: Environmental > Terrestrial > Soil > Wetlands | place: USA: Florida... | reverse complement strand
AAACCTATTCGGTCGCGGAAGAAGGAGTCTCGAGCGGCGAACTGTGATCGAGGTTTGAGGAAGGACTGCCCTAGAAAGATGCATTTGTCGTTTTCAGTAAGCGTGTATCACATAGCGTGACAGTGGGGGGGCCCCGCCCGGCGGGCCGGGCGAGGCCCCACAGTGACCGGGCGTTGCGGGTTGGGGTCGGGAGCGTTTTTCGCCAATCAGCGTTTGGTCCTCGACTTCGAGGACCGGGATGTTTCGATAAGGAGAGTGTTTGTGATGAAACTTTTGAGGTTGCTCGGGCCGGCCGCGGCGGCGGTTTTGGCCGTGGGCGTGGTGTTTGCGTCGAGCGCGTCCGCTGCCGCCCCTGAATATGGGCGCTGCGTGAAAGTGTCGAAGATAGAAAAAAAGTACGACGGGTCGTATACCGACAAGGGTTGCACGAAGGCGGCGACGACGAAAGAAAAGGAAGAAGGGAAAAAGAACAAGTACAACTGGCTGCCGGGTGCTGTGAAGCTCGGTCAGACGAGCACGGGCGGGAAAGCGGTGTTGCAGGAAGTCGGTAAATACGCCGTTGGTTGTGATGCCGAGTCGAGCACGGGCGAATATTACGGCACGAAAGAAGCGCGTAAACTTGTCGTGACGTTCACGGGTTGTCATGTGCCGCCGTATGTCTGTACGTCGCCAGGGCACGGTGAAGGCGAACTGGTGACGAAAGAACTGGAAGGTCGCGCGGTTTGGAAAAGCGAAGCAAAACACGAAGCGGCGCTCGATTTGTATCCGGCGCACGGCGAAGAACTTTTCATCAAATTCAGTTGTGGTGAATTGACGGTTAAGGTAAAGGGTTCGATTCTGGTGCCGATCACGGCGAACAAGATGGCGTCGACGTTCAAGCTGAAGTACAAGCAGAAAAGGGGTTTCCAGCAGGTCAAAGACTATGAAGAAGGCGGGAAACTGTACGAAGATATCCTGGAAGCGAATTTCGCAGAAAAGGGTTGGGCGAAATCGGGCCAGACGATCACTTCGACCGTGAAAAACGAAGAAGAGCTGGAGCTCAACACGTACGTGTGAGCCAGCAGGCCTGTTTGCGTGTGCGCGGGGCCCGTCGCAGGCCCTGCGCGCGCGGATGCACGGCTGGGTCGATCGCGAGAGTGAGAGATGAGCGCAGGAGGTCTGCAGAGTCGGGGGCATAGAGCGCGGCGTGCCGGCCGGTGGCTGGGCGGACGCGTCGGGCTCCTGCTGCTCGCGTGCGTGCTCGCGGTCGCGGTCGCGAGCGTTTGCTGCGCGGATGCGTTTGCGCTGGAGAGCCGTGGTCACGTGTTCGGCTCGTCGTTTGGGGAAGCTGGGTCGGGCGAAGGTCAGTTGTCGTCTCCGTCGGGGGTGGCGGTCGATGAAGCAGAAGGGCTGGTCTATGTGTCGGATACGGCGAATGACCGGGTGCAGGTGTTCAGGCGCAGCGGGGACGGGGCGTTTGAGTATGTGTCGCAGTTCGCGGTGCGTGATCCTGGGCCGATCGCCGTTGATAACTCGTCCGATGAAGCCGATCCATCCCGGGGTGAGGTGTATGTCGCTGGCGTCGGGAGCAAAGAAGAACAGGAAGAAGGGGAACGGGACACGCTGTACGTGTACTCGCCGGTCGCGGGTGAAGTGACGCACAAGATCCATACATTCAAGTTCAAGGAAACCGACGGCGAAGAATCGGAAGAAGAATTCGAAGAGAACATTTCGGGCGTATCGGTCGATGCTAACGGGATGCTGTGGGTGTATTGGGAAGAAGAAGGCATCATCGACGCGTTCGCTAAAGAATCGGGCACTCATGGTCCGAGGCTGCAGTGGCAGCCGGGCATGCGGCGCGATGTCGAAGAGCGCTTCGAATGTCCTGCGCGTGCTGCGTTCGCGGTCGCTCCGGATGACAGCGCGTTCTATGCCGGGTATGAACGTCCTGACGAAGCCGAAGAATGTCCCGGCGAAGAAGAAGGCGGCACGCCCGATCCGACGGTCGTGGCCAAGCTCGACGCCACCGCGCCCACACCGAACACGTTGATCGCGGAACTCGACCATCACGACACGACAGGCGTCGCGGTGGACGCCAGCGACGGGGACGTGTACGTGGATGGCGGGACGAGCGTGGGCGCATACACTCCCGCCGGGGTGCCCATCGAGCGGTTCGGCGAAGGAGATCTGTCCTCGGGCAGCGGTGTGGCGGTCGACGCGGCGACGGGCGAAGTGCTTGTCGCCGATCTGGCTGCGGATCGCGTGGTTGTGTTCGGACCCGAAGATTCCGCTGCGAAGCCGGTCGTGGATAGTGTCGCGTCGGAGAATGTGACGCCGCGCTCGGCCGAGCTGCAGGCGCAGATCGATCCGCGAGGTCTGCAGACGACGTACCGGTTTGAATGGGGTACGCGTGACTGTCGCGAAGCGGGCTCTGGGTGTTTGAGCTCAGGGCCGCAGACGATCCCCGCGGGGTGGGGTGATGTTAGCGTGAACGTGCCGGTCGCTGGTCTTACACCGGCGAGCGCCTATTACGTGCGCGTGGTCGCGAGCAATGAAGACGGTGAAAGCGAAGGGACGCCGTCGCTGAGCACCTTCTCGACGTTGCCCTCGCCGAGCGTGCTGCCGGATGGTCGGGGTTGGGAGATGGTGTCGCCGCCGGACAAGCACGGCTCGACGGTCAGCACGATGACGGGGCAGCGGGCGGGCGCGGTCGAGGCATCGGTTGACGGCAGCCGGCTGGCGTGGCTTGCGGCGGGTCCGGTGGTGAGCGAACCGGAAGGCAATCGTGCGTTTGAACTCTCGGAGCTGATGTCGGTGCGCACCGGGGAGGGGTGGGACACTTACAGCCTTGAAACGCCGCACACGAACGGGTGGGGGCTGCTGGTCCCCTCGCCCGGGGAGTATTACCTGTTCAGTCCAGACCTGTCGATGAGTCTTTTGGCGCCGACGGAATATGACGAGGGTAAGAGCGAAGGCGTCGTGGAACATCCGGCGCTGTCGCCCGAAGCGAACGAAAAGACGATGTACCTGCGCCAGGACCCGCCCGCCGGCGAACCGGACTTCCAGCCGTTGGTGACGAGTCGTAACGATACGGCGGGCACACAGTTCGGTGGTGCGTTGGACTTGGCGGGCGCGAGCGAAGATCTCTCGCACGTGGTGTTCCATTCGGGCGTCGGGCTGACGAGCGAACATCCGAACACGGCTGGTCTGTATATGTGGCAGGCTGGTGAGCCGTTGAGACTGGTGAGTGTCCTGCCGGATGGTGAACCTGCGCCGGATGGGGAACTGGTCGAACCGACGCTGGGCGCGTTCGAAGGCCTGAGCGCGCGCAACGCGATCAGCCAGGACGGCAACCTGGTGTTCTGGACCGACGGCACGGGCACCGCGCTGTATCTGCGTGATATGGCGAGCGAACAGACGATCCGCGTCAACGCGGCGCAGGGTCATGAAGCGACCGAACCGGGACCGGGTGGCCAGACCGTGCCCGAACCGCCCGCGGAACAGCCCGAACGCGAAGTGCGCTTCCAGGCCGCGAGCAGCGACGGGAGTAGGATTTTCTTCACCGACACCGCGCGCCTGAGCGAAGAATCGAACCAGGAACCCGATGGCTCTGAATCGCCGGCGGACCTGTACGAGTTCGAAGTGATGAGCGAAAGTCCGCTGCGGGGGCGGCTGCTCGACGTGAGCGCGGGCGCGCCGGGTGCGAGCGCCGATGTGCTCAACGTGATTCCCGGCAGCTCGCAGTCGGGCTCGGAGGCGTATTTCGTGGCCAACGGCGTGCTCGCGCCGGGCGCGAAACCGGGCCGGTGTGCGCGTGATCTGGAAGAAAGCGAAGCCTCGCCGCCGGGCGCCACCTGCAACCTGTATGTCTCTGAAGAAACGCCGGGTCATCCGAGCGAACGTCAGATCCGGTTCATCGCGACGCTCTCGGCTCAGGACGGCGCGGATTGGGGTGCAGGCGCGACCGCGGAACTGCACCCGTCCGAGCGCAACCTGAGCAGCGTCACCTCGCGGGTGTCCCCGAACGGACGGTATCTGACGTTCATGTCAGACGAACCGTTGACCGGGTATGACAACCAGGACGCGGCCAGCGGCGAAGCGGACGAGGAGGTCTACCTGTACGACGCGGCGACGGGCCGGCTGACGTGCGTGTCCTGTGACGGCGCGGAAGGCGAAGACGGGGCCTGGACGCGACCGCACGGTGTGTTCGACACCGAACATTCCGGTGAAGGCGTCGGGCTGCTGGTCGACCGGCCGCAGATCTGGAACGATCGCTGGCTGGCGGGGTCGATCCCGGGGTGGACGTTCAACATCAACGGCAACGCCGCGCCGCTGGCGCTGTATCAGCCGCGGTATCTGTCTGATTCGGGACGCCTGTTCTTCGACACCTCCGAGGCGCTCGTGTCGCAGGACACCAACGGCAAGGAGGACGTCTACGAGTTCGAGCCCGCCGGCGTCGGCACCTGTCAGGATTCAGGTGGCTGTGTGGGGCTGATCTCATCGGGCACCTCCGATCGCGAATCCGCGTTCCTGGACGCCAGCGAAAACGGCGACGACGTGTTCTTCACGACCACCAGCCCGCTCGTCGCGGCCGACAAAGACCAGTCCTTCGACATCTACGACGCCCACGTCTGCACCACGCAAAGCCCCTGCCTGCAATACCCGAACGGGTCGACCAGCACCTGTGAAGCCGCGAGCGAATGCCGTCCCGGCAGCGTCCAAGCGCCAGGCACCGGCACACCCCCGACCGCGACGAGCACGGCAGCGACGCCGCCGCTGCCGGCTGCGAAAGAGACCGTCGGCGCCACGAAAAAGGCGAGCAAACCAATCGTGCGCAAGCCCACGCGCGCGCAACAGCTGACAAAAGCCCTCCACGGCTGTCACGTGCGCTTCAAGCATTCCGCGAACAGGCGACACCGCTGTGAACGCAAGGCCCGAAGCAAATATGGCCCGCACAAGCGCAGGGCCGCAAAGAAAAAGAAGGCCAGACGGTGATGTTTCGGGCGCGGGTGATGTTTCGGGCGCGTGAGCATTGCGATCGCGATCAGCCTGCTCACCTTGGCGCTGCTTTGCGCGGACGCGACGGCGAGCGCGAGCGCGGCGGGTGCGGGGGCTCGCTGGGAGCTGTCCTCGCGTGCGGCGCCGACCAACCTGCCGCCGGGCGGCGAAGGGTTCATCACCATCGCTGCCGACGACATCGGGACCGTCGGGATATCCGGCGCCAATAGCCGGTTGACGGTGACCGATTTGCTGCCCGCGGGGGTTGTGGTGAGCGAACCGGCAAAGGTCAGCGGGCATCTCGCGCGGACTGAGTCAGAAGAAGAGGAAGCCACCTGGCAGTGCTCAGTCACAGAAGCAGCACGGCTCGTGTCTTGCAGCACCTCGCTGTCGATCCCGCCGTATGAGCGTCTGGAAATGGACATCCCGATCACCGTGCAGGAGCCGCGTGGAACGAGCGCATCACTACCTAACGAGGTCAGCGTCAAAGGCGGCGAAGCGCTTGACGGCAGCGGGCCGATCGGCGAAGCGTCGCTCACGCGCGCGCTGAAGATCAGCGAAGAACCCGTCAGCTACGGCGTGGAAGAAGGCGGTTTTACGTTCGCCGCCGAAAATGAAAACGGGTCACTCGATACGCAGGCGGGGTCGCATCCGTATGAGCTGCAGAGCACCGTCGATTTCAACGAGATCCTCGCCGAAGTGCAGCTCCCCGGACAGCCCAGGCGGGTCGTGCCGGGTGCACCGGCGTTGACGAAGAACCTGACGTTCAGCCTGCCGCCGGGCCTGCTCGGCAACGTCAGCGCTGCCGCGCAGTGCGCGGACGCGGACTTCAATGCGCTGGCGAGCACCAAGGGCGGGACCCGCAACCTGTGTGCGGACGACTCCGCGATCGGCGTCGCGACCGTGACGCTGCTCGCGCCCAGCCCGATCACCTACAAGACCCTCGTGGTGCCGCTGTTCAATCTCGAACCCGCTCCCGGAGAGCCGGCACGGTTCGGGTTCGAGGCCGAATCGGTTCCCGTCGTGATCGACACGACCGTGGATACCAGCACCGACTATGGCGTGAGCGCGAGCGTCAACGACGCCACCGCCGCCGCCCAGGTGCTCGGTGCGCAGGTCACCTTCTGGGGTGATCCCAGCGATCCCAGCCATGACGACTCGCGCGGCTGGAGCTGTCTGCGCGACGGTCACCAGGCCTCCCAGGGCGAAACCTGCCAGGCCCCGTCGGAACGGTCGGACACGCCGTTCCTGACCCTGCCGACCAGTTGCACGGGCCTGCTCTCCAGCCTGATGGCCGGGGAATCGTGGACCGAGAACCCGATCGAAGCTCGCTACGCCTTCCAGAATCAGCTCGGCGAACCATTGGCGAGCCTCGAACGCTGCGGCCAGGTCCCGTTCGAACCCGCGCTGAACATCCAACCCCAACAGGAAGAGCACCAGCAGAGCACAAGCGCCAGCACACCCACCGGCCTGGACGCGAACGTCACGCTCCCCCAGGCGGGCACATTGACCAGCGGCCTGCTCGGCGACGGGGACGTGCGCTCGACGAGCGTGACCTTGCCCGCGGGGATGGGGCTGAACCCCGCTGCCGCCAACGGGCTGCAGGCGTGCTCTGAGCAGCAGATCGGCTACCGGGGGCCGGGTGGGGTCGATCCGTTCTCTCCCGGCGCAGCGGAACCGTTGCACTTCTCGGCGGCGCCGGCTCAGTGCCCTGAAGCCGCGAAGGTGGGCCGTGTGCGGATCAAGACGCCGCTGCTCAGCGAAGAACTCACCGGGTCTGTGTATCTGGCAGAACAGGACAGCAATCCGTTCGGGTCGCTGATCGCGCTGTACCTGGTCGCCGAAAGCGAAAAGCTGGGACTGCACGTAAAGCTCGCGGGCGAAGGCCATCTCGAAGAAAGCACCGGCCAGGTCTCGGCCACGTTCACCGACACGCCCCAGGTGCCGTTCGAAGAACTGCAGCTCGAACTGTTCGGCGGACCACGCGGGTCGCTCGCCACCCCCGCCCTGTGCGGCACCTACACCGCGACCAGCAGCTTCGAATCGTGGTCCGGCGCGCACACCACCCCACAGTCCCAGCCGGGGTTCGCGATCAGCAGCGGTCCCGGCGGCGGGCCGTGCCTTCCCAACCCGCAGCCGTTCGATCCGAGCCTGGTGACGGGCTCCAGCAGCCCACAGGCGGGCGCGTTCACCGGCTTCGAACTGACCCTCGGCAACCCCGACGGCGACCAGGCGCTCTCCAGGCTGACCGTGCAACTGCCTCAGGGTGTCGCAGCGATGCTCTCGAACGTCGAACCGTGCGGCGAACCCGAGGCGGCGCAGGGCACGTGCCCTAGCGGTAGCCAAATCGGTCATTCGATCGCGAGCGCTGGGCTCGGACCGGAACCGTTCAACCTGGAAGGCCAGGTCTACCTCACCGGCCCCTACGAGGGCGCGCCGTTCGGGATCGAGGTCCTCACCCCCGCCGTGGCCGGCCCGTTCAACCTCGGGAACGTGATCGTGCGCTCCCGTATCGAAGTCGACCCGCACACCGCGCAGGTCACGATCACAAGCGACCCGATCCCGACGCTCGTCCAAGGGGTGCCCGCACAGATCAAACAGCTGAAGGTCATCGTCGACCGCCCCGACTTCGAGTTCAACCCGACCAGCTGCGCGCCGCTCGAGATCGGCGTCCAGCTCACCGGCGCGGCGGGCGCCAACGCCAGCGCCTCCTCCCCGTTCACCATCACCGGCTGCAGCTCGCTGCCGTTCAACCCCGGCGTCAGCGCAACCACCGCGGGCCACACCAGCAAAGCCAACGGCGCCAGCCTCGGCCTCACGTTCAGGTCAAAAACCGGTGAAGCGCACGTCGCCAAGACGATTCTCACGATCCCGGCGACGCTCCCCGCCCGGCTCACAACCATTCAGAAAGCGTGCGTCGCGAGCGTGTTCGAAGCCAACCCCGCCGCCTGCCCCGAAGGCTCTGACATCGGCAGCGCGATCGTGCACACCCCCGTCCTCAAAAGCCAGCTCGTCGGTCCGATCTATCTCGTCTCACACGGCAACGCCGCCTGGCCCGACGCGGAGCTTGTGCTCCAAGGCGAAAACATCGAGATCATCCTCGACGGCCAGACCGCGATCAAAAAAGGCGTCACCACGTCTAGCTTCCTCTCGGTTCCCGACGCGCCGTTTGAAAGCGTCGAAGCCACCCTCCCCGAGGGACCCCACTCGGCCCTGACGACGAACCTTCCGCTCGAGGACCACTACAGCCTCTGTGGTCGACACCTCACGATCCCCACCGCGCTCACCGGCCAGAACGGCACCGCGGTAAACGAGACCGTCAAGGTCTCGGTGCAAGGTTGTGGCGCCGTCAGGTCCAGCAAAGCCAAGAAGCTCACGTTCGCCCAAGCGCTCGCGCGCTGCCGAACGCGCCACAGGCATTCGCGCAGCAAGCGCGCCGCCTGCGAACGCACCGTCCGCGCACGCTACACCGCCCCCGCGCTCGAGGCCTGCCGTCGCCGGCACAGACACTCCCGCGCCAAACGCGCCGCCTGCGAACGCAAGGCCCGGCGGCGCTACGGGGCCCGCGCGCGAGCCGGCCACTGAAGGCGCCTCGAAGGCGTCGCGGGGGGCGCGGCGAGGTCACGGTCAACCCGACGACGAACTCGTGATGCCGGCCGTCCCGCCAGGAGCGGATCGCCTCACCGCAAGAGGCCGAGGCGCGGCTGGCGGCCCGGGATCGCGAACGGGGAGCCGCGCCCGGCGCCCGACAGGGCCTCGTCGCCGAGCGTGATGCGCCCGTCACTGATTGACTTTGCCGCGAACTGCAGCTAGCGTGACGTGCGACTCGAAACGCGGGGTGTCGCGCCGGGAAGGTGCGCACCGCACTATGCGTGTAGAGGTGGAGAGGTTAGGAGAGAGATGGAGAGGCAACTACGGATGGTTGCGACATTGAGGATCGACGGGGCTCATGCATCGATGGGGGAGCTTGGCTGCGACGCGGAGCGGGGAGCGCGCGGCCACAGCGAAGTGCACGCGATCTCGATGCCTCGGTGTGCATCCGCGGTTGGCCGCCCGGCGGCCGGGGGTATCGCCGCGTCAGCTCCGGCTGCGCGGCGTGTCGCCGCTTGGACTCTCGCCGCCGCGCGCGGCGCGGCGGCGAGGGCGGCGGCGCTCGCCCTACGCTCGCTGATCGTCGCGCTTGCGCTGATGGCGCCAGTGCTGCTGAGCGCCTCGGGCGCCAGCGCCGCTGCTGCCCGCGTCGCCGGCGAAGCCGAAACCGAAATCGAAGAGGGCGAAAGGCTGCCAGCCGGCGAAGAGATCGGGGCCGGCAGGTTCGGGCGCGAAGTAGCGCTGTCGGCGGACGGCGAAACCGCGCTCGTGTCCGGCACCTACGACGACGACAGCGCAGGCGCTGCATGGGTGTTCAGGCGGTCAGGCTCGGGTTGGGTTCAACAGGCGAGGCTTACCGCTGAGGGGCAGGTGGGCAGCGGCGAGGTCGGTCCGGGCCACTTTGGCCGCGCGCTGGCGTTGTCGGCCGATGGGGACACGGCGCTGGTCAGCGCCCCGATGAATCGTTCCGGCAGGGGCGCGGTCTGGGTGTTCACACGTTCCGGCTCCAATTGGAGCCAGCAGGCCGTGCTCACCGGTGAAGAAGCACTCGGCGGCGCTCGCTTCGGACGCTCGCTGGCGATCTCCGCCGATGGAAACACCGCGATCATCGGCGCACCGCTCGCGAACGAAAACGCGGGGGCGGCGTGGGTGTTCGTGCGTTCGGGGTCCGACTGGACACAGGAGGGGTCGAAGCTGACGGGCGCCGAAGAGGCGGGAGAAGGGCAGTTCGGCGGCGCGGTCGCGCTGTCGGGCGATGGTGAAACCGCCCTCGTCGGCGGGCTCACCGACAACGACAAGACCGGGGCGGCGTGGGTGTTCGCGCGTTCGGGGTCCGACTGGACACAGGAGGGGTCGAAGCTGACGGGCGCCGAAGAGGCGGGAGAAGGGCAGTTCGGCGGCGCGGTCGCGCTCTCGCAGGACGGCGGGACCGCCTTGATCGGAGGACCGACCGACAGCGAAGGCCTGGGCGCCGCGTGGGTGTTCGCTCGCTCGGGCGCGAGGTTCGAGCAGCAGGGAGCGAAGCTGCCGGGCGAAAGCATCGAACGCCACTTCGGCTCGAGCGTCGCGCTGTCCTCCAACGGCGATACCGGGCTGATCGGAGACGCCTCAGCCAGCCGCCGATGGGGCGGCGCCTGGTTGGTCACGCTCGCCGGCTCGGAATGGAGCCGGGTCGGCGTCTACCTCACTCAGGAGGCCGAATCCGAAGACGTTGCGGAATCCCAATTCGGCCGCGGCGTGGCGCTCTCGGGCGACGGTCAGACGGCGCTCGTCGGCGGCCCTGGGGCCGACGAACGGCTGGGGGCGGCCTGGGTCTTCGAGGGCCGGCCCGTGTTCAGCAAACCGCCGCCCGAAGAAGGAGCAGAAGAAGAATCGGGCACCGGCACCGGAACCGGCAGAAAATCGAAAACCAAAACGGAAAACAACTCGCCGGGACCCGAACAGACCCCGCAGACCGGCACGAGTCAGACGGCCAAAGTCGAAATACAGCCCTACAAAGCGCAGAAACCCGCGACTCCCGCGACCGCCAGCTGCCGGCTCGTCGGCTCGGTGATCGAGGTAAGTCGCAAGGACCGGGCGTCGGCGAGGCTGGTCTGCACCGGCAACCACAACGCCAGCGGCAAGCTCACGCTGACGGTGACCAAACGCGTCAAGCAGAAGGTCGCCGGCAAAGGCGCGGCTGCCAAGACGAGGACGATCACCAAGGCGGTGACGATCGCGGCCGTCACGTTCACGACCGCGCCGAACAAGACCGTGGTAGCCACGCTGTCGCTGAACAAGACCGGCCGCTCGCTGCTCCGCGCGCGCCACGGCCGCCTGACCGCCGCAGCCCGCCTGGCCAAGCTCGCGCCCGCGCCGGCGCAGACACGCACGGCGACCGTCCAGCTGCTTCTGCAGAAGCCGGCCTCGAAAAAGGCGCCGAAGAAGTAGCCGGGCGCTCGCGCTGTCGCGTCGAAGCTGCGGCGCGGCGGGGAACGCTCGTGCTCGCGCGTCGGGCCGCAAGGGGGCGCTCGCGCACGCGCCTGGGACCGCAGCGGCGCGGCAGGGGACTATTGTCGGGGCGCCTATGCCCCCAATCCCGATCAACATTGCCGAGCTGGTTGGAGACACGCCGCTCGTCTCGCTGCCGGAGCTGCTCGACGGGCCCGCCGTCGACAACGGCGTGCAGCTGTTCGCCAAGCTCGAGTCTCGCAACCCCGGCGGCTCGGTCAAGGATCGCATCGGTGTGGCGATGATCGAGGCGGCCGAGCGCGAAGGGCGGATCGAGCCGGGACGCAGCACGATCGTCGAGGCCACCTCCGGCAACACCGGCATCGCGCTCGCGTTCGTATGCGCCGCCAAGGGCTATGAGCTCGTGTTGACGCTGCCACAGGGCATGAGCCGCGAGCGCGAGAGCCTGTTGCGCCTGTACGGGGCGCGCGTGCAGATCACCGAGTCGCTCGGCGGCATGAGCGAGGCGGTCGAGGCCGCGCGCGCGATGGCACGCGAGCCCGACGTGTTCCTTCCCGACCAGTTCTCGAACCCGGCCAATCCTGCGATTCACCGCGCCACCACCGGACCCGAGATCGAGCGCGCGCTCGACGGGCAGCTCGACGTGCTCGTCGCCGGCGTCGGCACCGGCGGGACGATCACCGGCGCGGGCGGCTACCTGCGCGAGCGCAACCCGGCGCTGCAGGTCGTCGCCGTCGAGCCGCGCGGATCGGCCGTGCTCTCCGGGGGAGCGCCCGGACCGCACCGCATCCAGGGAATCGGGGCCGGATTCGTGCCGCCCGTGCTCGACCGCGAGCTGCTGGACGAGGTGATCGCCGTATCCGACGAGGACGCGATCCACACCGCCTGGGCGTGTGCGCGTCGGGCCGGCGTGCTCGCCGGCATCTCGTGCGGCGCCGCGCTGTGGGCGGCGCTGCAGGTGGCCGCCCGTCCGGTCTCGCGCGGCAAGCGCATCCTCGTGATCATGCCCGACTCCGGCGAGCGCTACATCTCGCAGGCGTTCTTCGCGCCGTAGTCCCGGTCGCCCCATGGTCCGGCTCGTGCGTTCTACCCGCCGGACGGGCCGGTGTCATGCGTGAACGCTTCGCCGTGCCGACGTGTTCGCGCCGGTGGCCCACGCGCGCACCCGCGCGCGCGCGTGCGCCGTGCTGGCGCGTGTGTCATCAACGTGGCGCGTGGCGCATGTGTCATCAACGTGGCGCGTGTGTCATCAACGCGAGGAGTCAGGCGCGTCGCTCGCTACGCTCTTGGCATGTCTGGCTTCGGCGCCTTCGCGCGGGTCACGTGCGAGCTGCGGCGTGACGTCGCAGCGGCTCGCGACCGCGATCCCGCCGCGCGCGACGTCAGCCCGGTCGAGATCCTCGCCACCTGGCCCGGCATCCACGCGCTGCTCGCGCATCGTGTCGCGCACGCGCTGCACGACGCCGGAATGCCGCTGCTGCCGCGCGCGATCTCGATGCTCGCGCGAGCGCTCACCGGGATCGAGATCCATCCGGCCGCTCACATCGGCCAGGGCCTGTTCATCGACCACGGCGCCGGCGTCGTGATCGGCGAGACGGCGTTCATCGGCGACGACGTCACGCTCTACCAGGGCGTCACCCTCGGCGGCACCGGCTTCGCCACCGGCAAGCGCCACCCGACCGTGCAGGACAACGTCACGATCGGCTCCGGCGCCAAGCTGCTCGGGCCGATCACGATCGGCCACGGCGCCAAGATCGGCGCCAACAGCGTGGTCATCACCGACGTACCCGCCAATTCGACCGTGGTCGGCAACCCCGGCCATCCCGTGCGCGTCGACGGCCGCCGCGTCGAGGGCCCCGATGCGGACTGGATCCACCTGCCCGACCCGATCGCCGAGGCGATCCAGGCGCTCGCCAGCCGCATCGGCGAGCTGGAACGCACGGTCGCCGAGCTGTCCGGCGACGACCCCGAGCACGCCGTCGCCGAGGTCACGCCGCTGCGCAAGCTGCGCGGACCCAACCCCGCCGGAGGCTGACGGCTCCACGCCCGTCGCCTCCGCCGCGAACCCTATGCTGAGCTCATGCTCGACGAGCTCGACACGCCGCGCCCGCCCGGCCAGCTGGCGCCCGATGATGAAGACCGTGTCGAGCGCCTGCTCGACGGTCTGAACGAGCCTCAGCGCGAGGCCGTTACGCACGGCGAGGGCCCGCTGCTGATCCTGGCGGGCGCCGGCAGCGGCAAGACACGCGTGCTCACACACCGAATCGCCTTCTTGATCTACACCGGGCAGGCGCGCGCCGAGGAGATCCTCGCGATCACGTTCACGAACAAGGCCGCCCAGGAGATGCGCGACCGCGTGCAGCGGCTGACCCAGGACCCGGGACCGGGTGCCCGCCGCGGGACGCGCGGCATGTGGCTGATGACCTTTCACGCTGCCTGCGCCCGCATCCTGCGCGCCGAGGCGCCGCGCCTGGGCTACACGCGCCAGTTCACGATCTACGACCAGGCCGACACCCGCCGGCTGGTCCGCCGCTGTGCCGATGAGCTGGGGATCGACCCCAAGCGTTTCACGCCGGCCGCGATTCACAGTCAGATCTCCGCCGCCAAGAACCGCCTGCTCGCGGCCGAGCAGCTCCGGCGCAAGACCGGCTCCCCGTTCGAGGAGCTCGTCGCCGACGTGTACGAGCTCTACGAGCGCGAGCTGCTGCGCATGAACGCGATGGACTTCGATGACCTCCTGTTCTGCACGATCAATGTGTTCGAGCTCTACGACGAGGTGCGCACGCGCTACGCGACCGCGTTTCGTCACGTGCTCGTGGACGAGTACCAGGACACCAACCATGCCCAGTACCGACTGCTGCAGCTGCTCGTCGGCGGCGGGCGCGAGCGGGCTGA
>Ga0335073_10009127_pt1 | contig 13915 bp, 16 predicted proteins | sample Lox_Sample_22_FD_207093 | JGI IMG/M metagenome (GOLD analysis project Ga0335073, IMG submission 207093) | Soil microbial communities from Loxahatchee National Wildlife Refuge, Florida, United States - Lox_Sample_2.2 | ecosystem: Environmental > Terrestrial > Soil > Wetlands | place: USA... | reverse complement strand
TGGCACGCTGCACGGGCTGTGGCCGGCCGCCGCGTCGGCGCTGGCGCTGCTGCCCGAGCGGCTGGCCGAGATGCCGGCCCGGCTGGCGCACGCCCGCGCGATCGCCGCGGTCGCGGCCGGCCTGCCGGGCGTCCGGGTGGTGCCCGGGGTGCCCGAGACCCCGATGATGCACCTGCTCTTCGAGGTGCCGGCCGACCGGTTCGCCGCGAACGCCCGGCGGCTGGCCGAGCAGGAACGGGTCTGGGTCTGGCCGGAGGCATCACCCACCGCCGACCCGGCGGTGCTGCGCTGCGAGCTCGGGGTCGGCCGGGCCACCTGCCGGCTGGAGCCCGGGCGGGTGGCCGAGCTGCTGCGCGCGCTGACCGGCTGAGCGGGCTGTCCGCAGTCGCCCGGATGTCCGGCAGGTCGTTGCCGAACACCCCTTGCCGATAAGGGTTTTCACCGAGAAGACTGGCGGCTTGACCCACCCAGCGAAGGAGGTGCGCCATGCTCACCGGAGCTGTCGTCACCACGATCCTGCAGGTACGGGACGTATCGGCCGCCGTCGAGTTCTACCGGGACCGGCTCGGCCTGGACTACCGGGGCCCGGGCGCGTCCGGCGACGAGGTGTTCGGCGTCGGGGGCGGCGCCACGCTGGCGCTGATGCCCGCCCCGGACAGCGCGCCCACGGGACGTACCGAGGCCTCGTTCGAGGTTGCCGACATCGCCGCGGAGATCCGGGAGCTGGAGCGGCACGGGGTGACCTTCGCCGACTACGACCTGCCGGAGCTGAAGACGGTGGACCACATCTGCCAGCTCGGTTCGGAGAAGGCGGCCTGGTTCACCGACCCGGACGGCAACGTGCTCTGCCTGCACGAGCTGACCGCCACGGGCTGACAAGGACCGACAGAGCCGACAAGGGCTGACCCAGCCCGTTCACAGATCGCGCCGCCAGCCGCCCGAACTCATATCATGGTGCTGGCGGCCCGTCCTGACGTGCCCCGCGGTGAGAACCACCGGTGCCGGCAGGAAGGCGATCGCGTGCAGCACGCAGCAACGCCCCCGGAACCGGGTGCGCGCGAGGCCGGGCTGCGCGCGGCGTTCCAGACCGGCGGCGAACTCGGCCGGCTGATGTCCGAGCTCGACTGGGCGGCCACTCCGCTCGGGCCGATCGAGACCTGGCCGCAGAGCCTGATCAGCTCGCTCAGCATCCTGCTGGCGAGCAAGGCTCAGATCGTCATGTTCTGGGGGCCGGACTACATCGCGCTCTATAACGACGCCTACGCCCCGACCATCGGCGACAAGCACCCGGACGCGCTCGGCCGGCCGGCGAGCGTCTACTGGGCCGAGCTGTGGGAGATGCTGGAGCCGATGCTGGCCGGCGTCCGGACGTCCGGCGAGGCCTTCTCCGGCTCGGACTACCTGTTCAACATCGCCCGGCACGGCTACCTCGAAGAGGTGTACTTCGACATCTCCTACGACCCGGTGCGGGTCGAGGACGGCTCGGTCGGGGGTGTGTTCTGCATCGTCAGCGAGACCACCAGCCGGGTGCTGAACGAGCGCCGGATGCGGCTGCTGAGCCGGGTCAACGCCCACCTGGCCGACGCGACCGACGTGACCGGGGTACTCAAGGGCTTCCTCGACGCCCTCGGCGAGGACCTGCCCGACCTGCCCTTCCTGCGGCTGCTGCTCTCCGAGAGCCGGCCGGAGGGCCTGCCTGCCATCGTGGACGTGGGGCCGGTGCCCGGCCACCTGCTCGACCACCAGCCGGACGGCCTGCGCAGGCCGGAGGACCTGCTGGTGAACGGCGCGGTGGCCGCGGTGGCCGTGCCGTTGCGCGCCGGTGGCGGCACCGACCTGGGCGTGGCGGTGCTCGGCGTCAACCACCAGTACCAGCTCGACGACGCCTACCGGCAGTTCCTCGCCTCGATCGCCGAGCGGCTGGCCACCGTGCTGCTCAACGCCCAGGTGTACGAGAGCGAGCACCGGCTGGCGGCCACCCTGCAGCGCGCCATCCTGCCCAGCACGCTGCGCAGCCTGCCCGGGCTGGAGGTGGCCGGTGAGTACCTGCCGGCGACCGCAGGGCTCGACGTAGGCGGTGACTGGTACGACGCGCTGGCCCTCGACGACGGCCGGGTCGCGCTGGCGATCGGCGACGTGGCTGGCAAGGGCGTGCAGGCGGCGACCCTGATGGGGCAGCTGCGCAACGCGCTGCGGGCCTACCTGGTGGACGGCAACGGCCCGTCCGACGCGCTGGCCCGGCTGAACCGGCTGGCGGCGCATGTCGACGGGGCGCACTTCGCCACCGTGCTGTGCGCGCTGCTCAACCCGCGCACCGGGCAGCTAGAGTACGCCACCGCCGGGCACCTGCCCCCACTGCTGGTCACGCCCGGCACCGGCGCCCGGTACCTGGAGTGCCCGGCCGGGCCGCCGATCGGCGTGCTGGCCGAGGCCCGCTACCGGACCTGCTCCTTCGACCTGCCGGAACGCTCGACCCTGGTGCTCTTCACCGACGGCCTGGTGGAGGAGCGCGACGAGGATCTCGACGTGGGGCTGTCCCGCGCCGCCGCGGCCGCCGACGGCTTCGACTCCGCCGCGCACATCGTGCGCCGGCTCAGCCGGCTCCGCGCCGGTGGCCGTCGGGCCGACGACATCGCGATCCTCGCGGCCCAGCGCAACGGCTGAGGACGTCCCGATTGCCGGATTGCCCGACCCGGCCTAGCGTGAGTCGTGAGAGCGCTCTCACACCATTACGCCTTTCAGGAAGTGAGACATGGCAATGGCACCGATCCCCCGTCCGGGCAGGCACCTGCTGTCCGCCCTCGCCGGGCTCCTGCTCGCGAGCACCGCCGCCCTCACCGCAGCCCCGGCGGCGCACGCGGCCAGCCAGATCTGCGCGCAGTACGGCTCCGCAACCGTGGCCGGCGGCCGCTACATCGTGCAGAACAACGAGTGGGGCGACAGCATCACCCAGTGCATCACGCCCACCGACGACGGCTTCACCTACGACAGCGGCTCGCACAACGTCAGCACCAGCGGCGCGCCGGCGGCGTACCCGTCGATCTACGCCGGCTGCCACTACGGCAACTGCACCAGCGGCAGCGGACTGCCGCTGCAGGTGAGCAGCTTCGGCAACGTCACCAGCTCGGTCGGCTACACGACCACCGGCGGCTCCTGGGACGCGGCCTACGACATCTGGTTCGATCCCACACCGAACCCGCCGGGGCAGAACTACGGCGCCGAGATCATGATCTGGGGCAGCCACTCGGGGCCGCCGCAGCCGGTGGGCAGCAAGGTCGGCACCGCCACCCTGGCCGGCGCCACCTGGGACGTCTGGGAAGGCAACATCGGCTGGAACGTCCTCTCCTACGTCCGGCAGCAGACCACGAACGCGCTGAACATCAGCGTCAAGGACTTCACCACCGACGCGGTCCAGCGCGGTTACGTCCAGACCGCGTGGTACCTGACCAGCGTGCAGTTCGGCTTCGAGCCGTGGCAGGGCGGTCCCGGCCTGGCCGTGAACTCCTTCGCCTTCAGCACGAACGGCGCCGCCGGCCAGGCCCACGTAGGCCGGGGCAGCGGCAGCTGAACGCGGTGGCCGACCCGGTGCCGTGAGCGCCGCTCCGGGGGCCTTCCGGCAGGGGGGTCGCCCGTCGTACGGTCACCTCGTGCTGACACTGGACGAGGTCGCCGGGCTCGCCGCCGACCTGCCGGAGACCGCCGAGGGGGTGCGGCACGGCAACCGCGTCTGGTCGGTGCGGGGCAAGGTCTTCGCCTGGGAACGGCCGTTCACCAAGGCCGACCTGCGCCGGTTCGGTGACGAGGAACCGCCGGGCGGGGAGATCCTGGCGGTCCGGGTCGCCGACCTGCACGAGAAGGAGGCGGTGCTCGCCGCGCACCCGCGGGAGCTGTTCACCATCGAGCACTTCGCCGACTTCGCTGCGGTGCTGGTCCGGCTCGATCAGGTTTCGGCTGCGGTGCTTGGTGAAACTCTCACCGACGGCTGGCTGGCCTGCGCGCCACCCGCGCTGGCGGAACGCCACCGGGCCGGCTGAGGCCCCTGCCGGCGCGGCTAACCCTTGGTCGCCAGGCCGGAGATCAGGTTGATGGTGGCGCCCAGGATCACCGCGCCGAAGAGGTAGGCCAGCAGCGCCTGCCGCAGCGCGGTGGCCCGGATCGCCGGGGTCCGCAGCTCGGTGTCGGACACCTGGAAGGTCATGCCGATCGTGAAGGCCAGGTAGGCGAAGTCGAGGTAGCGCGGTGGCTCGTCCTGGTTGAAGTCGACGCCGCCGGGCCGGCCCCCGCCGTAGTACAGGCGGGCGTAGCGCAACGTGAAGAGCGTGTGCACCGCGAACCAGGACAGCGCGATGCTCAGCAGCCCGACGCCGGCCAGCAGGTCCTGGGTGCCGCCCTTCGCCGAGCCGGCCCGCACCAGGACGACGCCGACCGCGGCGAGGCTGGCCACGCTGGCGACCACGACCAGCACGCTGGTCTGGGCGTGACCGGGCTCCTCGCTGGTCGCGTGCTCGGCCGTCGACGCGGCATCCATCGAGAGGATCACCACCCACGCCAGGAACGCGAACACCAGGGCGGCGACGTCCCAGCCGGCGAGCAGCGCGTACGGCCAGTCGCCGAGGAAGGCCGTGATCAGGCCGGCCAGCAGCCCCGCGAGCAGCATCGCGGCCAGCCGACCACGCGAACTCAGCACAGGCGGGTGGGGCAGATCGGTCACGGCTGCAGTGAACCACTCACACGCCGGACCCACCGGCAAGCGCGGCCGGGTTCTCCCGGACTCCGACGGTGCACATAATGCGCGGTCGATCTACTGGCATTTTTTCGCTGACCACAATGTCCGAGGCCGACCTCTGCCGCTAGCAGCGACCTGGCGACAGGTATCGTCTGGCGGTTGGCACGCTGCCACACTTCGCACTTCGACGGAGGACCACCATGGACGAGGCTGACTGGGAATCCGCCCGCCTCATCCCTGTTTCGGGAATCAACGGTTCTGACGAGCAGGAGAGGCGCGGCTCCTCAGCACTCCTCGCAGTCCTCTCCTCGGTCAAAGAATTTGGCCGTGCGGTGATCGCACCTCTTGGCGCTCCCAGCGGAACGATCGAAACCTATATCGAGGTTCCCTTCGCTTTCGGCGATCGGAACGTCCGGCCGGACGGTGTTATCCGCGTTCGTCGCGGCACCAGGACGTGGACCGCGCTGGTTGAGGTGAAAACGGGACGTAATGAGCTGAAGACTGAACAGCTCGAAGCGTACCTGGATATCGCGAGAGAGCAGCAGTTCGATGTGGTACTCACGGTTTCGAATCAGCTCGTTGCAATCCCAGGCGTCCATCCCACGAGTGTTGACAAGAAGAAGCTCAAGAAGGTCGAACTCAAACACCTTTCATGGAGTCAGATCCATACGGAGGCCGTCGTCCAGCGCGTCAACCGGTCGGTCGCCGACCCTGACCAAGCGTGGATCCTGAATGAACTCATCAGGTACCTGGAGCACGATCGGTCCGGTGCGGTCGACTTCGACGACATGGGCCCCGACTGGGTGGCGGTCCGAAACGGTGTGACGAACAGGACGCTGAGAGCGAGTGACGTTTCCGCCGCCGAGGTCGTGGCACGCTTCGGTCAGCTCATCGCCTTCTCCGCTATGCGCCTGTCCCGCCAATTGGGCGTGGAAGTACGCCCAGCGCTGTCCCGGTCAGAGCTCAAGGATGCCGCAGCCTTTCAACAGCGAGCGGTAACCCGGCTTGTGGACCATGGAATTTTGCAAGGTTCGATCCGAGTACCGCACGCCGTGGCGCCCTTTACCGTGACCGCCGATCTCAGATCGGGCTTGGTCACCTGCACACTCGAAGTCGCCGCACCTGGTCAGGGCCGCAGCACCACTCGCATCAACTGGCTGACGCGCCAGCTGGTTAAGGCTCCGGATGCCTTGCTGATCGAAGGCTGGGCAGCGTGGGCGCGGACGCCCGGACCGTGCCGAGCGCTTTCCGAGGTACGGGCCAAGCCCGACCTGCTCATTGACGATCCGAAGAAGGAGCTGAAGGGCTTTTCTGTCCGCCTTTCCGCCGTAGCCGGGACCAAGCGCGGTCAGGGGAGAGGCTCCTTCGTCGGCTCGGTCCTAGGCCTGGTCGACAACTTCTACGAACAGGTCGTACAGCAGATCAAGCCGTGGACGGCACCAGCGCCGTCCATCAAGGGTAAACCCATCGACGAGGACGTCGACCGCGACGACATCAGCAGTGAGCTCCCGTTGAAGACGGTGCAGCGGGCCTCGGCAACTCCGGATTGGCCCGCAGAGGAAGAAGTCACGGTTACGGACGAGCCGGTCTACACGACAGACGTTCCTCCCTCGGCGTACCAACCTGCAGAGGCCGACGAACAGGATGATCCGCCAGGGGAAGCCCGCGAGTAGCGAGTAGCTAGAGCTCCTACGCTCCTGAGCTACCGGGCAGGGAGCGGGCCAGGCGGGCATTCAGGTGCGGCTGGTACGCGCCCGGCTCCAGCGCCAGCTCGGTGACGTAGCCGAGTTCGTCCTGCGCGGTCAGCCCGTACAGCCTGCGCTCGCCGGCCACCTGCTTGGCGGTCGGGGTGAAGCCCACCCCGCTGGTCGCGAACTCCCAGCGGCGGTCGCCGGCCAGGCCGGCGTAGACCGCGATGATGCCCACCGCGGTGCTCACCACGAACTCGAGTTCGTCGTCGCCGGCACCGGGACGCAGGAAACCGGTCTCGCGGAACGCCGGCCGCAGCACCGAGCCGTCGGCGTCGAGCAGCCAGGCATGCGAGCTGTAGTGCAGGAACGGGCGCCCGTCGTGACCGAAGCTCAGGCGCTGGGCGAAGTCGAAGCTCGTTCCGCTGCCCGGCTTCGTCCCGGTGCCCCGGCCGGCCCAGTCGCCGACCAGCGGCAGCACCTCGAGCAGGCCCGCGTGGATCTCCGGGCCGGACCGCAGGTCGGTCGTGTCGGAGAACTCGGGAACGGTCACCTACTGCTGGCCGGCGAACAGCTTGGCCACGATCAGCGCGGCCATGCCGGTGATGGCGAGGAACACCGCGACGAGCAGGATGGTGTAGAACGTCTCCATAGCCGAAGGATATCTTGCCGTGAGCCGTGCCCTGATCGTGAAGTGCACCGCGGGGGCCGACGAGCCCGAACGCTGCGCGCAGGCCTTCACCGTCGCCGCCACCGCGGCCGCCACCGGCGTGCCGACCTCGCTCTGGCTGACCGGTGAGGCCGCCTGGTTCGGGGTGCCCGGTCGGGCCGAGGGCTTCGAGCTGCCGCATTCGGCGCCGCTGGCCGAGCTGCGCGACACGGTGCTGGCGCTGGGCACGCTCACCGTGTGCACCCAGTGCGCCCAACGGCGGGGCATCGAGCGGGCCGCCCTGCTGCCCGGGGTGCGGATCGCGGGCTCGGCCAGCTTCGTCGACGAGATCCTGCGGCCGGACGCACAGGCACTCGTCTACTGAGCCCCGTCTACCGAGCTTGGTCCACTGAGCCCGGTCTACCGAGACTGACCCGCGCGCACCGCACCCGCACGAACGGCCCGGCCCCGGTGAGCCACAGGGCCGGGCCGTTCTGCAGGACGCGGTCAGGACAGCGTCAGCTGGACCTCCACCAGCCCGGGTTCGGTAGCCACCACCGGGCGGCGGACCGCGCCGGAGTGGTGCAGCACCGACAGCGTCCACCGGCCGGGGGCAGCGAAGAACCGGTAGTCCCCGGTCGCCGAGGTCACCACCTCGGCGGTGAACTCGCCGGTCTCGTCCAGCAGCCGGACGTAGGCGGCCGGCACCGGCGAACCGTCGGCGCCGGTCACCACGCCGTAGATCACCGTCTCCTTGTTGAGGTCGACGTGCGCGGGCAGCGTCGGGGCCTGGGCGGGTGCACCGCACATGTCAGGACTCTCCTTCGTGACGCGGGCGGCGGCCGGCCGCCCGTCCGTTGCGGGTCATCGGGCTCAGACGCCCTTCTCGATCGGGACCCCGACCAGCGAGCCGTACTCGGTCCACGAGCCGTCGTAGTTCTTCACGTTCTGCTCGCCCAGCAGCTCGTGCAGCGCGAACCAGGTGTGCGAGGAGCGCTCGCCGATCCGGCAGTAGGCGATGGTCTCCTTGCCGGTGTCCAGGCCGGCCTCGGCATAGAGCGCGCGCAGCTCGTCGTCGCTCTTGAAGGTGCCGTCCTCGTTGGCCGCCTTCGACCAGGGCACGTTCAGCGCGGTGGGGATGTGGCCGGCCCGCTGGGACTGCTCCTGGGGCAGGTGGGCCGGCGCGAGCAGCTTGCCGCTGAACTCGTCCGGCGAGCGGACGTCGATCAGGTTCTTGGCGCCGATGGCCGCGACCACCTCGTCGCGGTACGCCCGGATCGAGTCGTCCTGGGCCTTGGCCTGGTACTGGGTGGCCGGCCGCTGCACGGCGTCCTTGGACAGCTCGCGCCCGTCGAGCTCCCACTTCTTGCGGCCGCCGTCGAGCAGCTTGACCTCCGAGTGGCCGTAGAGCGTGAAGTACCAGTAGGCGTAGGCGGCGAACCAGTTGTTGTTGCCGCCGTAGAGGATCACCGTGTCGTCGTTGCCGATGCCCTTCTCGGACAGCAGCTTCTCGAACTGCTCCTTGGAGACGAAGTCGCGGATCACCTGATCCTGCAGCTCGGTCTTCCAGTCCAGCTTGACCGCGCCCCGGAGGTGGCCCCCGTCGTAGGCGGAGGTGTCCTCGTCGACCTCGACGAAGACGACGCCCGGGGTGTCCAGGTTGGCTTCGGCCCAGTCGGCCGAGACGAGCGCATCAGTGCGGCTCATGGTGGATTTTCTCCTTGCAGATAGGCATGAATACCGGTGTGGGTGACCTGCCGCTGCGCGCGGGGGAACTGGATCGATGGCACGCCGACGCGCACGATGCGGCGCAGGTCAGGCGCGGACGGGGTCGCTACCTGACGGCTGACCGGGGACACAGCGCGCTGCCGACGCGGCACAGATCGACCGCGCGGCGAGAAGTCAGCAGCTGCCCCATAACGAGCCCACCCTAGCGAGCCCAGGGGCCGGCGGCCAAGCGACCGGCGAAATCCGTCCCGGCCCGGCCGGCGGCACCGCCTGCCCGGATGCTGAGAGGGCCGTGCTCAACTGGTGGGATCGCGAGGCTCAGCCGGGCTCAGCTGGTCAGCGCGGTGCTCAGCACGTACCCGGCCGGCACGGTGAGCGCGATGGCGATGGCCACCGCGGCCGCCGGGCGCAGCCGGTCCAGCCGGCCCGGACCCGCGTTGCCGGCGGCAACCGGCTCACCGGTGCGGGCGTCGGCGAAGCTGGCCGCGATCGAGAGCAGGCAGCCGACCGCCGCGACCGCCGCCCCGGCGAAGATCCCCCGGCCACCGGCGAAGTCGATCAGGTCGCGCAGGCCGAGGTAGCCGAGCGCGCCGCCGGCGATCACGCCCACCACCACGGCGGGCAGGCCCCGGTCCACCGCCGGGTCGAAGCGCGGCGAGGGCAGCACCGCGTCCATCAGGTGTGCGGCCACCAGCCCCACCCCGAACGCGGCCACCAGCGAGAGGGTGACGGTCCGGCCGTCGGCCTCATGGCGCAGCACGATCAGGCCCGCCGGGGCCACCACGGCCACCAGCAGCAGCGCCAGCCCGGCCAGCGACTCGACCACCCGGGTGCGGACCACCCCCCGGGTGAGCTGGTGCAGGAACAGCGCCGGGATCGCCACGCCCAGCACCCCGAGCACCGGCGAGTACCCGCTGTCCGGCCAGTGCAGGGTGAGCCCGTCGGCGGCGGCCGCGGCCAGGCCGCCGATCACCAGCCCGCCGATCCGGCCGGGCAGCCGGTGGCCGAGCACCCAGCACGGCACGAGCACCGCCTGCAGCACCGCGACCGCGACCAGCATGCTTACCGTGCCGGTGTAGCTGCCGGCCGCCAGCACGCCGGCGAGCACCGCCGAGAGCGCCGCGAGCTGCACGTGGTTGACGGCGGGCGCCGGGTCGGCGGCTGCGGCCACCGGTCCGGCCTGCGTGTCGGGGGTCGTCACCGCTCCATGGTCGCAGAGAGCGTCGCGTGCGCCCACCCGTCCATCCGGTCCAGCAGGCCGGGCCCGGTGGCGTTCTCGGCGTGGCCCATGCCGGGCTCGATCCACAGCTCGGCATGCGGGGCGGTGCCGGCCAGCATCCGCGGGTGGGCGAGCGGGAAGTACGGATCGGCGTCGCCGTGCACGATCAGCAGCGGGCACTCGATGGCGCCCGCCACCTCGACCGGCGACACCGGCAGCAACTCCCAGTTGCGCCCGATCCGGGTCGAGAAGAAGCGCGCCAGGATCCGCTTGCCGAGCCAGGTCTCGACGCCGAAGTGCAGCCGGCGCATCGGCACCGTGCCGCGCTCGTACCAGCGCCCGGGACCGCTGACCGCGATCACCGCGTCGGGCACCGGACCGCCGTCGGCGAAGGCCAGTCCGGCCTGCCGCACCACCACCGAGGCCCCCATCGAGAAGCCGAGCGTGACCACCGGCACATCGGGCCCGCGCTCGCGCAGCCAGCGCAACCCGGCAGCGACGTCGGCGACCTCGTCCACGCCCACCGAGGACGCCCCGCCGGACGTGCCGTGCCCCCGGAAACTCAGGGCCAGCACCGCGTTGCCGCGCTCGTTCAGGCGGCCGGCGACGAACCGCACCTCGGGCCGCGCCGACGAGCCGGTGAAGCCGTGCCCGAGCAGGTAGGCAGGGGCCCCGGAAACACCGGCGTAATAGTCAGCGGATAGAACTATCCCGTCCTCAGTGCAAAGGCGCACCGGTTCCGGACCCGACATGATCCGTATTCTTGCCTGAGCGTGATCGCCGCTCTTGCACCGGGAGGCGCCGACATGGAGATCGTTCTCCTGACCACCGCCGCGCAGCCGACCACCGAGGTGCTGCCCGCCCTCGGCCTGCTCGGCCACCAGGTGAGCGTCGGCGCGTTCGACGTGACCCCCTTGCTCACCACCCAGGCCAGCGCGGTGCTGATCGATGCCCGGTTCGACCTGGCCAGTGCCCGCGCCTTCGGCAAGGTGCTCGCCGCCGCCGAGGTGGACCTGCCGGTGCTGGCGGTGCTCAAGGAGGGCGGCCTGATCGCGCTGTCGGCCGACTGGGCGGTGGACGACGTGCTGCTCGACACCGCCGGTCCGGCCGAGGTGGACGCCCGGCTGCGGCTGGCCGTGGGCCGCCGGCAGGCGACCGTGGCCGGCGAGCCCGGCGTGGTCAAGGTCGGCGACCTGACCATCGAGGAGGCCACCTACACGGCCCGGCTCAGGTCCAGCACGCTCGACCTCACCTACAAGGAATTCGAGCTGCTGAAGTTCCTCGCCCAGCACCCGGGCCGGGTGTTCTCCCGCTCGCACCTGCTGCAGGAGGTCTGGGGCTACGACTACTTCGGCGGCACCCGGACCGTCGACGTCCACGTCCGGCGGCTGCGCGCCAAGCTCGGCGTGGAGCACGAGTCGCTGATCGGCACCGTCCGCAACGTGGGCTACAAGTTCGTCAAGGCGTCCGAGGCGGGCCAGCGCGGCCGGAACGAGGACGAGCCCGCCGAGAACGAGGCTGCCGACGTCGAAGCCAGCGCCGCGGCCGTTCGCGGCTGAGCCCGCTGGCTACCGTGCAGGCATGAGCCTGCAGCGAGCTGTCCTCACACCGGCGGAGCGGCTGGAACCGGCCGAGCTGGCCGCGGTCCGGGCGCTGGTGCGCGCCGCCCCCGGCGGTGCCGACCAGCCACCGATCAGCGAGCAGGGCATGCTCGGGCTGGCCGGCCCGGGCCGGCACCTGCTCGCACTGGCCGACGGCGAGGTCACCGGGTACGCCCAGCTGACCGACGGCGCCGAGCCCACTGTCGAGCTGGTCGCGGCCGGCGTCGAGCCGGCCACCGAGCTGCTGGCCGGCCTGCCGCCGCGCTACCGGCTCTGGGCGCACGGCGAGCGCAGCGTCGCGCACCTGGCGGCCGTCCGCGCCGGCCTGCGCCCGGTCCGGACGCTGCTGCAACTGCGGGCCACGCCGGGCGCGATCGCCGCGCCGGCACTGCCCGACGGCGTAGTGATCCGGCCGTTCGAGCCGGGCGCCGACGACGGCGCCTGGCTGGCGGTGAACGCCCGGGCCTTCGCCCACCACCCGGAGCAGGGCGGCTGGACCCAGCACGACCTGGACCAGCGGCTGGCCGCCGCCTGGTTCGACCCGGCCGGCTTCCTGCTGGCCTGGCGCGGCGGCGAACTGCTCGGCTACCACTGGACCAAGGTGCACGCCGAGTTCGACCCGCCGCTGGGCGAGGTGTACGTGCTCGGCGTGGACCCGGCCGCGCAGGGGCTGCGGCTCGGCAGCGCGCTGCTGGCGGCCGGACTGCGCCACCTCACCGGGCGTGGCCTCGGCACCGTGCTGCTCTACGTCGAGCAGGACAACGCCACGGCCGTGCACCTCTACGAGAAGGCCGGGTTCGGCAGGTACGCCGTGGATATCCAGTACGCGGCCGGGTAATACCCGCCCGAACCGTCAAATTTCAAGCCTGGCAGGGCTGAGTTCACCCGACGGTCACGCCACCGTCGCACAGCCGCCGCCGAGATTCGGCGATTCGTTCACCCGCCGTTCACTCTGGCCTTCCCACTCGTCCATGTCGGCTCCCTAGCGTTCGTCGTGTCAACCAGATGGCTGACCGACACGGGGGCATGTCCGCCCGGCGCAGCCGAGATGCAGGACGAAAGGGATTTCCAGGTGTTGATCACCCGAGCAGGCTTGATCGCCGGACTTGTGGCCGGCGCCGTCGCGCTCACCGCGTGCGGCTCGGACAACAACGGCAGCTCCACCGCCGCCGGCGGTGGCAGCTCCTCCTCCGGCGGCGCCAGCTCCAGCAGCACGAGCATCAACTGCGCCAGCGGTTCGCTGAAGTCGGACGGCTCGACCGCCCAGCAGAACGCCATGGACCAGTGGATCAAGGACTACCAGTCCAGCTGCTCCGGCGCGACCGTCAACTACGGCGGCGGGGGTTCCGGCCAGGGCATCAAGGACTTCACCAACAAGCAGGTCGACTTCGCCGGTTCGGACGCCGCCCTGGACCCGACCAAGGGCGAGGTGGCCGCGGCGGGCCAGGCCTGCGGCGGGGCGGCCATCGACCTGCCGATGGTGACCGGCCCGATCGCGGTCGGCTACAACCTCAAGGGCGCCGACAACCTCGTCTTCACCCCGGACGTGCTGGCCAAGATCTTCACCGGCAAGATCACCACCTGGAACGACCCGGCGATCAAGGCGATCAACTCCGGCGCCAACCTGCCGGCCACCAAGATCACCGTCTTCAACCGGTCGGACGCCTCGGGCACCACCCAGAACTTCGAGCGGTACCTGGCCGCCTCGGCCCCGAGCGTCTGGACCGCCAAGCCGGACAAGACCTGGGCCGGCACCGGGCAGGGCAAGAAGGGCAACCAGCTGGTCGGCCAGGCCGTCCAGGCGACCCAGGGCTCGATCGCCTACGTCGAGTGGTCCTACGCGATCCAGAACAACCTGCAGACCGGCAAGATCGACAACGGCGCGGGCGCGGTGGAGCTGTCCGCGGACTCCGCCGGCAAGGCGGTCGCGGCCGCCAAGGTCGCGCCGAACGGCCCGGGCGACCTGAGCCTCAAGCTGGACTACGCCACCAAGACCCCGGGCGCCTACCCGATCGTGCTGGTCACCTACGAGATCGTCTGCGCCAAGTACGCCGACTCGGCCAAGGGCAGCCTGGTGAAGTCCTTCATGAACTACATCTCCAGCACCGACGCGCAGAACAGCGTGCACGACCTCGGCTACGCGGCCCTGCCGCAGAGCGTGCAGACTCAGGTGCAGGCCGCGATCAACAGCATCGGCTGACCTGGTCGAACAGATCCCATCAGGCCCTGGGGGGGGGGGGGGGGGGCGCCCCAGGCCCCCCCCCCGGCAGAGACACCCAGGGCCCGGGCGCCACCCCCGCCCCC